>Ga0265327_10001390_pt1 | contig 30881 bp, 26 predicted proteins | sample 41621metaG_FD_202089 | JGI IMG/M metagenome (GOLD analysis project Ga0265327, IMG submission 202089) | Rhizosphere microbial communities from Carex aquatilis grown in University of Washington, Seatle, WA, United States - 4-16-21 metaG | ecosystem: Host-associated > Plants > Roots > Rhizosphere...
GTGCCATTCTATACTTAAAAACTTAAAGCCACGCGTTGCAAACGCGCGCCAGCTTGGGTTTTATTATTTTGACGTTTCCAAGTCCTATCGGACGTTGGAAAGTCCGGCTAAGTCTTATCGGTCGATGGAATGGTTACTTGTTTTGCAGCATCCTTATTTCGTGGACGGGCGCGTAAATAAGTGTAGTCGCGCATTTTGTTGTTGTCCACACCAAACCACAGTCTTTTGCCAATGTTAGCATAATATTTCATTTTACCCAAAAGCTCCGATTTTCCTGATTTGCGATTATGGGTAGCCGATTTGCGCATCGCTTCAATCTGATTTCGTGCAGCGATAGATTCGGTATAGTCATTATATATTTTTTCCAGATTTTGAATATATGCGGCATCAATCAGTGCCTCTTCATAAATGGAAGGAGCAGCTTTAAGCATCACTATAAGTGATGCTACGACCGTCGCTAATTCCGGTTTGCTCAGTTGCGATGGTGCGCTTATTAAACGTTGAATATTGTTTGCGCCATCATTGCCGAAGTGTACAAAAATCTTTGTGCCTAAATCGTGTATAAGTAGTCGTAAGGCTTTCTCGGCTTTTGTGCAAACGTTTGTGCCATCAACAATACGTCCCACCCAGTTTTCGTCGCTGTCCATTTGGAATACTTTTCTGGTTTCGTTTTCAAATACAGTAATTACATCTTCGCCAATACCAACTGTTTCGAATTGTTGCAGGTCGCGGCGCATATTAACCGCCAATTTATTTGCCTGTTCGTATAATCTTGCCAGCGACATCTGACCTGATTGATTTATATTACTCATAAAATTTAAATTATTGATAAATATTTTTTTCAATATGCCTATATATTTGATTTATTGACATCATTTACTATTGTGCTATCTTTAAAATTGATTGAGTTATTAATATAATTAAACGGGTTGCATTATATATTTATTGTGTTATATATAAATTTAATTGATATATAAGTAAAATTTATTGGGTTTCAATATAAATTAATAGGGCTATAAAATAAATTTATTGGGTATCAATATAAATAAATAGAGTTGTAAAATAAATTGATTGGGTTATATAAAAAAATAGTTGGGCTACTAATAAAATCTTACGAACAGTTTAAAAAATTCTTTCGCTAACTTTGTCAAAGTTTTGCGCGGTATGGACTTTCCAACGTCCGAAGGACATGGAAACGTCAAATTTTTTATTTTTATTATTTTGACGTTTCCAAGTCCTACGGACGTTGGAAAGTTTTTACGAAACAAAGTGTATTGTTATTTTTTATTAAGCAAATCAATAAAATTGCTTATCGTTAGAATTGTTGTTTGTGGAGATAAATCGCAAACTAAAAGGTCTGCATCGCCGGTAATCAAATAGTCAGCTTTGCTGTCAATGCACAGATTAATTAAAAAGTTATCTTTTTTGTCGCGACAAATTTCATGGGAGCTAACAATGTTGAATTTTTGTCCATAATTTTCGAACATAATTAATAGCTCGTCGATTTGATTTAAAGAAATGCGGTTTCTAAATTTCTTGCGAGACAATATTTCTGTGAGTTCGTTTATTGTTTCATCAGAATAAATTAGTTGTATCGTTTTGTTAAAGATATATTTGTCTATTATAGCAAGTTTGTTCGACCAAAGAAAATGTATCCAAATATTCGTGTCAAAAACTACACGGATTTGCTTATTTTTCGGCATAGCGCTTTTGTCTGACAATTTCAACTTCCTTAGTAATTTCTTCGAGCGAAATATCGTCATTTTTTGCTCTTAATTCTTTAAGCAATTTTTTAAATTTCTCGTTATAATATTCGTCATCAAATTTATGAAGAATATTCAACCGCTTTTTTTGTGGTAATTGTTTTAATGCGACAAGCAATTGATTGTAAGTGATGGAAATATTTGTGCCTTCTAATGTTATTGTATTCATAAACGTTCTTTCATAATATTTAAGCAAAATTACAAATAAAAGTCAAATTTTCAAATTAGAAAATTATCTCTTTGAAACAAAAAACTGTTTAATAATTTCCGAACATTCTTTTTCTAAAACGCCGCCAACAACTTCGGTTTTGGGGTGAATAATTTGTTTATTGAATTTTGAGAAACCACGTTTTTCGTCGTAGGCACCAAAAACTATTTTACCAATTTGTGTCCAGTAAGCAGCGCCGGTGCACATAACGCAAGGTTCAAGCGTTACATACAACGTGCAATCGTGTAAATATTTTGCACCAATCAAATTTGTTGCCGACGTAAAAGCTTGCATTTCGGCGTGTGCTGTCGCGTCTTTCAAGGTTTCGCTCAAATTATATGCGCGGGCAACGATTCGGTTTTTAAAAACAATCACAGCGCCAACCGGTACTTCGTCTTTTTTTAAAGCCAATTGTGCTTCTGCCAACGCTTGTTTTATAAAATATTCGTCGTTCATGCTAATTTTATTAAATTGATAGTCAAATGTAAATCAATAAACATCAAATTAAGATTCAAATTTTAGAGTCTATATTTGCAGACTTTCAAATCCTTAATTAATTTTGCAAATTGTGTTGATAAGAAATAATTGAACAAAAATATAAATTATAATTTTAAAAATAAATTTCATGTACAGAACACACACCTGCGGCGAACTTAAAATTGGTGACATCAATAAAACTGTAACACTCAGCGGTTGGGCGCATAAAATACGAAATCTCGGAAAAATGACTTTTATCGACATCCGCGACAGATATGGCGTTACACAACTTTATTTTGAATTGGAAAACAACGCACAACTTTGCGAACAGGCAAACAAAATAGGTCGCGAATTTGTAATTGAAGCAAAAGGAATTGTACGCGAACGAAGCAGCAAGAACGCGAACATTCCAACCGGCGATATCGAAATTTTAGTAACTGACCTGACTGTACTTAATAAATCGGAACATCCGCCATTTACCATCGAAGACCAAAGCGATGGCGGCGAAGAATTGCGCTTGAAATATCGTTACCTCGATTTAAGACGCAATCCGTTGCGTAAAGCATTGGAATTGCGCTCGAAAATTGCAAATGCAACACGCAATTATCTCGACGCGCAAAACTTTATCGAAGTCGAAACGCCGGTTTTAATAAAATCAACACCAGAAGGCGCACGCGACTTTGTTGTTCCGTCAAGAATTACGAATGGCGAATTTTACGCGCTGCCACAGTCGCCGCAAATATTCAAACAATTGTTGATGGTTGCCGGTTTCGACCGATATTATCAAATTGTAAAATGTTTCCGCGACGAAGATTTACGCGCCGACCGTCAACCCGAATTTACACAAATCGATTGCGAAATGTCTTTCATCGAACAAGAAGATATTCTCAATACTTTCGAAGGTCTTACAAAACATTTGTTCAGAGTTGCGAAAGGCGTCGAATTTAACGAACCTTTTGTAAGAATGACTTACGCCGACGCAATGAACAATTACGGCAGCGACAAGCCGGATTTGCGTTTTGGAATGCCGATTGTCGAAATTACAGAATTGACACGCGGAAAAGGTTTTAAAGTTTTTGACGATTCTGCTTATGTAGGAGCAATTTGTGCAACCGGTTGCTCCGAATATTCGCGCAAAGAAATTGATGCGTTGACCGAATTTGTTAAACGTCCACAAATTGGCGCCAAAGGTTTGGTTTATGTAAAATGCGCAACAGACGGAACTTTTAAATCGTCGGTCGATAAATTTTATACTGCTGACGACTTGGCAAATTTTGCAAAAAAATGCAATGCCAAAGCCGGCGACATGATTTTTATATTGACAGGTTTAAAACATCAAACTTTAAAACAATTGTGCGAACTGCGACTCGAAATGGGCAATCGTCTTAAATTGCGCGACAACAATGTTTTCTTTCCGCTTTGGGTTGTTGACTTTCCGTTGTTCGAATACAACGAAGACGACAAACGTTTCTTCGCTATGCATCACCCGTTTACGTCGCCAAAAAAAGAAGACATCGATTTGCTCGAAACCAATCAAGGTGCTGTTAGGGCAAATGCTTATGACTTGGTTATAAACGGCGTCGAAATTGGTGGCGGTTCAATAAGAATCCACAACAGTGAATTGCAACAACGTATGTTCAAATTACTTGGCTTTACGCCCGAACAAGCAGAATATCAATTCGGATTTTTGATGAACGCATTTAAATTCGGTGCGCCTCCACACGGCGGCATTGCTTTTGGCTTCGACCGTTTGTGCGCCATGTTTTATAATGCCGATTCAATCCGCGAAGTAATTGCATTTCCCAAAAACAATAATGCCCGCGACATGATGATGGATTCGCCATCGCATATTTCGGCAGAACAATTAAAAGAACTTGGTTTGACAATCAATTAACAATTAATAATTAACAATTGTTTTTTATGAACGAGAATGATAAACATTGTATAAAAAGCATTTTAGGTGCTATCGACAAAATTCAGAAATTCACTGAGAATTTTAAAACTGCCGAAGAATTTTGCGAACACGAATTAAATTACGATGCTGTGGCGTTAAACTTTGTTGTAGTCAGCGAAATGGTTGCAAAACTAAGCGACGAGTTTAAGCAAAAGTTCAATAACATCAGTTGGGAAAACGTCAAAATTGTTGAAGATAAAGTTACAAATACTTTTATTGGTACAAATGTCGATTATCTTTGGATTGTTGTAAAGAAACACATTCCTATTTTTAAAGCCGTTTTAGAAAAATTGCCACTTGAATAATTGCAAAATGATTTATAAATATTTTTGTTTAATCGCAGTCATTTTTTTATTTTCATGCGGCAACGAAAAAACTTGTCTGGAGCAAGACGTTTCGACCGGCATCATACAATACGATTTGGACTTAGGAACTTGTTTGTCAAAAATGAAGCAAACCCAATATGTTATCCGCACGCGCGATGCTTATTTGTTGTTAAAAAGTCAACCAGACACTGCGATTCTGAGAACTTTTGCCACGCTGTGCGATACAATTGTTTTGGCTGACTCCATCAATTTTACAAGATATTCGTTGTTGGGTTTTTATGCACAAGGGACAGGTTGCAGCGTTGGTTTTGCGCGAAATGTAACATCAAATGCTACGACAAAAAAATATACATATTCAATTAAAGTTGCAGTCTGTGGCACTTGCGGCTATACCGACTTTAAAATGAATTGGGTGTTGGTTCCAAAAGTTCCTGACGATTATACGGTTGATTTTGTTCTGACGAGATAAATTTATTTAATGAATCCAAGAGTTATTTCTGTTAAACCAGAAAAAAATTATCATTTACAATTGCAGTTTAATAATGGGGAATGTCGTGATTTTGACGTATCACCATATCTTGACAAAGGAATTTTCAAAGAACTGAAATCATTAGAAATGTTTTATTCTGTCAAAGTTATTGACGGAACTGTTCAGTGGCAAAATGAAACTGATTTTTGTCCTGATACATTATATTTAGAAAGCATTATCATTTAATATTATCGCATTATCACATTAGCAAATTAACACATTAACAAAGTGGCAAAAGACATTGTAAAAACACCCTTGATGCGCCAATACAACGCCATCAAAGCAAAACATCCTGACGCCATTTTGCTTTTCAGAGTTGGCGATTTTTATGAAACTTTTTCTGTCGATGCCATTAAAACCGCGTCAATACTTGGAATTACTTTAACAAGACGCGCCAATGGTTCTGCCCAATATGTTGAACTTGCCGGATTTCCATATCACGCATTAGAAACATATTTACCAAAATTAGTTCGAGCCGGACAGCGCGTTGCAATATGCGAACAACTCGAAGACCCAAAACTCACAACATCAATTGTTCGTCGTGGTGTTACCGAATTAGTTACGCCCGGAATTACCATGAGCGACAATGTCCTCGAAACAAAAGAAAACAATTATCTTGCTTGTGTCAATATTCAAAAAAATCAAGCCGGTGTTGCTTTTCTCGACATTTCGACCGGCGAATTTTTTGTTGCCGAAGGAAATTTTGAATATATTGACAAACTATTGAATAGTTTCAATCCGAAAGAAGTGTTGTACGAACGCACAAAGCAAAAATTATTTCTCGACATTTTCGGTTCGCGGTTTTACACGTATCATTTGGACGACTGGATGTTTACGCAAGAAACCAGCATCGAAAAACTATTGAAACAATTTGACGCTGTTTCGCTGAAAGGTTTTGGCGTAGAAAAATTATTATTGGCAAACACAGCAGCCGGAGCAATTTTACAATATCTCGACATTACACAACATCACCAAATAAAACACATTACCAGACTTGCGCGAATTGAAGAAGACAAATACATCTGGCTCGACAAATTTACAGTGCGCAATCTCGAACTTTTTTATTCGATGCACGATGGAAATAATAATCTCATTTCCGTTCTCGACAAAACCATTTCGCCAATGGGCGGACGTTTGTTGAAACGTTGGCTGGCTTTACCTTTAAAAGACGTTACGCCAATTAACGAGCGTCTGAATGTTGTCGAATTTCTTTTGAACAACGACGAACTGAAACAAGAATTCGAAACACAACTAAAAATTATTGGCGATTTGGAACGTTTAGTTTCGAAAGTTTCCATGCAGCGCATTACACCACGAGAAGTGTTGCAATTGAAAAATGCATTGGCAGCTATTGAACCAATTAAAAAATATTGTGGCGACGCCAGCGAAAAGTTTTTACAAAAAATAGCTGAACAACTCAATCCTTGCATCAGCATTAAAGAACGCATAGAAAAAGAAATTCAGACTGACCCGCCGAACTTGGTAAACAAAGGCGGCGTAATTGCCGAAGGTGTCAATCCCGAATTGGACGATTTGCGAAAGATTGCTTATTCTGGAAAAGATTATTTAATTCAGTTGCAGCAACAACAAGCGCGTATCACAGGAATTTCGTCATTAAAAATTGGTTACACATCGGTTTTCGGATATTATTTCGAAGTTCGTAATACATACAAAAACCGTGTGCCGACAACTTGGGTGCGCAAACAAACGTTGGTTGACGCCGAGCGTTACATCAACGAAGAATTGAAAGAATACGAAACCAAAATTCTGGGTGCCGAAGAAAAGATATTGACCATCGAACAAAAACTGTTCAACGAGTTGGTTTCGGCAATTTCAGATTTTATTGCACCGATACAATTAAACTCGTCGCTCATTGCGCAGTTAGATTGTTTGCTTTCGTTTGCGACAATCGCGCAATCGAACAAATACGTCAAACCGAATATCAACGAAAGCAACGAACTTGACATCAAACAAGGTCGTCATCCGGTTATCGAATTGCGCTTACCGGTTGGCGAAAAATATATTCCCAACGACGTTTATCTCGACAACAAAGAACAACAAATCATAATTATCACCGGACCAAACATGGCTGGTAAATCAGCTTTGTTGCGACAAACGGCATTGATTGTTTTGATGGCACAAATCGGTTGCTTTGTTCCTGCCGACGCTGCAAACATTGGCGTTGTTGATAAAATATTTACACGCGTTGGCGCCAGCGACAACATTGCTTATGGCGAATCAACTTTCATGGTCGAAATGAACGAAGCCGCAAGTATTTTGAATAATCTATCTGACCGCAGTTTGATTTTGTTCGACGAACTTGGACGCGGCACCAGCACCTACGACGGCATTTCGATTGCGTGGGCGATTGTCGAATATATTCACGAAAATCCGAAACACAAGGCAAAGACACTTTTCGCAACGCATTACCACGAACTTAACGAAATGGAAAACACGTTTGACCGGATTAAAAACTACAATGTTTCTGTTAAAGAAGTGCAAGACGGAAGCGACATTCACAAATCGCGGATTATCTTTTTGCGCAAATTGCTGCGCGGTGGTAGCGAGCACAGTTTTGGAATTCATGTTGCACGAATGGCGGGAATGCCAAAGAGCGTTGTCAGTCGTGCCAACGAAATTCTCGAAGAAATGGAAAAGTCGCAAAAATCGAAAACACCATCGAAACCATTGAAAGATATTGCTATGAATCGCGAAGGTCTGCAATTAAGTTTTTATCAGTTGGACGATCCTGTTCTAAAACGCATTCGCGACGAAATCAAAAACCTTGACATTGACAATCTGACACCCATGTCAGCATTGAACAAATTGAACGAAATAAAAAAGATTGTTACCGGATAAATTATGTTAAAAAAAATAATTTTATTTTTCAATTGCATCTTTATTTTCACATTAGTTGATGCACAAATTCCAAAATTCACTCATCAGGACACTTTGCGCGGGTCAATTACCAAAGAGCGTGAGTGGTGGGATTTGACGTATTATCATCTTAACGTGAAAGTCAATATAAAAGAACATGCGCTGACTGGCGAAAATGAAATTTATTATAAAGTTTTGAAGTCGAGCCAAACCATGCAAATTGATTTGCAACCGCCGATGCAAATTACAAAAGTTTTAATGGATAGTATTCCATTAAATTACAAACGCGACGGAAATGCATATTTTATTGACATCGTTGCGAAACAAAATATTGGCGACATCAATCATCTGACGGTTTATTATGACGGAAAACCGCACGTCAGTAAACGTCCACCGTGGGAAGGTGGAATTACATGGAAGAAGGACAACAACGGCAAAGATTTTATTTCGACAACTTGCCAGGGCGACGGTGCAAGTTTGTGGTGGCCCTGCAAAGACCACATGTACGACAAACCCGATAGCATGTTAATCTCTGTTACAATTCCAGAACCGTTAATGAATGTTTCAAATGGACGTTTACGAAGTTTGATTCACAATGCCGACAGCACCAATACATCAAACTGGTTTGTGTCAAATCCAATCAGCAATTATTGCGTCAATATAAACATTGGCGATTATGTGCATTTTTCGGAAGTTTACAAAGGCGAAGACGGCGCTTTGGATTGCAATTATTTTGTGTTGCGCGACAATCTTGAAAAAGCAAAAAAACAATTTAAAGAAGTGCCACGAATGTTAGAAGCGTTTGAACATTGGTTCGGTCCATATCCGTTTTATAAAGACGGTTACAAATTAGTCGAAGTTACTTATCCGGGAATGGAACACCAAAGTTCGGTTACGTATGGAAATGGTTTTGAAAACGGTTATGGTGGTCGCGATGTGAGTCATACAGGTCTGGGAATGAAATTCGATTTTATTATTGTGCACGAGTCGGGGCACGAATGGTTTGCAAATAATATTACGTATAAAGACATTGCCGACATGTGGATTCACGAGAGTTTTACAGCTTATTCCGAAAATTTATTTCTGAATTATTTTTTCGATAAACAGGCAAGCGCTGATTATGTAATCGGAACGCGCGCTAATATAAGAAATGACAAACCAATTATCGGTTTTTATAATGTTAACAACGAAGGCTCCGGCGATATGTATTACAAAGGCGCAAACATGCTACACACTTTAAGGCAAATTGTAAACGACGACGAAAAATGGCGAAACATTTTGCGCGGTTTGAATAAAGAATTTTATCATCAGACAGTAACGTCGGCACAAATAGAAAATTATATGAGCAAGGCAGTTGGAATTGATTTGTCAAAAGTTTTCGATCAATATCTGCGCGATGCAAGGATTCCGGTTTTGGAATATACCGTCAATAATAAAAAATTTAAATATCGTTGGACAAACTGTGTTGCTGGATTTAATATGTCGGTAAAATTATTTATTGACAATAAAATAGTCTGGTTCAGCCCAACAGAAAACTGGCAGGATATGTCAGTCGAAAATGATAAAGTCAAAGTAGAAGCTCCGATAGATTTTTATATCAAAACAAAAGTTATGACAAAATAATATTGCCATTAACATAAATTAGCAATTATAAGAATGGTTTTTGTAAGACGTTCCTGAAATTCTACCTAATTTTGATAAATTTAATTTCGGGAAAAATGAAACGAAAACTGTTTTTATTCGGTTTGATGATTTGGTTATTCATAACCAATTCGACTGCGCAATTTAACAGACCAATTATAATCGATACCGACGGCGCCACCGACGATTTCCGCGCAATTGTTCAACTCTTGGCAATAAAAGAATTTAATATCTTGGGGATAACAACTGTTGATGGTGCAATTGCGCCGCAACAATGTGCAGAAAAAGTAATTAACTTAATTAATTATTTGGGACGAGCGAATATTCCTGTTGGAGTAGGAGCAACGCTTAAAACAAAAGCACCTGTCTGGCGCGACGCTTGTAATCAATTTGTTTGGGCGCCACCGGCTATTATTGATTACAAATCTCCCGATGCTTCAAAACTGATAATTGATATTTTAAATAATTCAAAAGGTCAGGTCGAAATAATTGCTTTAGGAAATTTGACAAACATTGCAAATGCGCTAAAACAATCACCTGCAATATCGGCAAAAATAAAACGCATCGTTTGGTACAACGAAAAATTATTGCCACCATCAGGAACAAATTACGAGCGCGACAAAGAAACCGCCGATTATGTTTTAAATACAAAAATTCATATCGAAGCTATTGCAAACGACGACGACAATTTCAAATTGGATAATTCTTTTATTGAGCAATTTACAAAGTCGAAAACTATCTTTGCAAAAACAATATCAGAAAAATTCTCAATCGATAATTTACCGGCGATTTTAAAAATTCATCCGTTAATTTTTTGGGACGACATTATTCCTGTTTATCTGCTATATCCCGAGCTTTTTGACATGATGGTTGACATGCAAAAACCCTATCATACTTTTACGAAATCTTTTAATCGCGACGAAGTTAAAAAAAGAATGCTACAAATTTATTGTCAAACCTATTCGTCAGAAAAAAACATCAACTTCGAAAAATTTCCAATTGAACCGTCAAACTACCAATACGATTTAGCGCCTTTTGTTGACAGCATTGTAAAACGTTATGGAGTGGAGGAATTCAAATTTTGCGCATTGACTAACGAAATTCATGGTCATCTGGGCGTGTATTCGATTGTCGGTGCAAAGATGGGATTAAAAGCGCGTGAAATTTTGGATGCCGAAATTGACCGAATGACAGTTTTAACTTATGCCGGACGCAAACAACCGCTTAGTTGTATGAATGACGGTTTGCAAGTCAGCACCGGCGCAACATTGGGACTTGACATGATTAAAATTGCACCGGATAGTTTGTATTTCCCGAAAGCCGAATTTACTTACAAAGGAAAAACTATCACAATTCAACTGAAAGAAAAATATCAAAACATGGTGGACAAAGATTTTGGCGAAGCAATTATGAAATATGGTTTGTTGACTTCCGGTTATTGGAAAGCGGTGCGAATACAAGCAATAAAATATTGGTTAGAGTGGGACAGGAACGAAATTTTTGATATTAAAGAATAATATGAGCGGATGACATTAATTTTCTGAGTGTTTTAAACTTGGTAAAAGTGTGTCAAAAAAGAAATTTGCTGTGTTAAAAAAAGAATTCAGTTTTGGAGTTCTGTTAAGAGGGATACTATTCTATTTTGTTAACAATTAGCTGCACCAGTTCGATGCGTGTGCTGGTAACTTTTAAAATTTTGAAATGAAAGTTTGAAATAGTAATTATTTCGTGTACCGAAGGAAAACTGTTGTGATGAAATAAAATAAATCCGGCGATGGTTTCGTAGTCAATTGCTTCGGAGATATTGAGATGGTATTTTTCGTTTATAAAATCAATTTCGAGTCGCCCCGACAGAAAATATTCTGTTTCGGAAATTTGTTTATCTATCAGTTCGTCCACATCGTGCTCGTCAACAATTTCGCCAAAAATTTCTTCCATAATATCTTCAATGGTAACCATTCCAGCAGTTCCTCCAAATTCGTCAACAACAAGTGCCATACTTTTGTGTTCGTGTATAAAACGGCTGAGCAATTTATTGGCAGTCATCGTTTCGGGGACAATCGGCAGGCGGATTAGTTTTGCTTTAATCGAAATAGGATTTTTAAACATTTCCGACAAATGTACGTAGCCAATGATATTATCAATAGTGTCTTCATAAACAAGTATTTTGGAATAACCTGTTTCGATAAATTTTTGAAGCAATTCTTCGACGCTTTTATTTACATCGATTGCAACAATTTCGGTACGCGGAATAATACATTCACGAAGTTTTATTTTCGAAAAATCGAGTGCGTTTTGAAAAATTTTGATGTCGTGTTCAATTTCTACCTGTTCATCCGTTTCGTTTTGAATGTCGTTTACAAAATTATCGAGGTCAAGGCGTCCAAAAACAACTTTTTCTTTTGCGCTCTGAATTTTTATTCGAAGTAAAAATTCTGAAATCCACAGTGTGAAACGCGTTACGGGAAAAAATAAAATGTAGAATATAAATACCGGTACTGCAAATATCTTGAGCGCCGCATTTGCATTAATTCTAAAAATTGACTTAGGCAGAAATTCGGCGGTAATTAAAATGACAAAAGTAGAAACTATTGTTTGTAAAACCAATACAGCCCATTGCGACGAAAAATAAGTGTTGAACACTGGCTCCAGAAGTTTTGCTGTAATAATACCGTAAACTACAAGTGCAATATTGTTGCCAACCAACATGGTGGCGATGTATTGACCTTGATTGTGCGTAAAAATATCGATTATTGCCGACGGAAAGCGATGTTGTGTTTTGTCGAGTTCGATGCGTAGTTTATTGGACACCAAAAATGCAATTTCCATTCCCGAAAAAAAGGACGAAAGCATAATCATAAGAACAATTATGATAATGTCTTGAAGCATTTAATCTTTACTTTTTTTTATCACTATTTTTACGCATATATTTTCGCACGGTGTACATCAAAAAAGCAAGCGCAGCCAATAGAAAAAAGATATAACTATTTTTGAAACCGAACAAATATGTTTTATGAAAACCTGCAAACAAACACATAATAGAAAGTACGAGCCAAGTTACTTCCAGCACTCTGAATGGTTTATTTTTCATTGCCCATCTCCCACACACCAACCGGTTTGCTAAAATTATATTTTGTAAAATTCAAATTCGAGTCGAAACCTGAGCCTTGCATTTGTGAACCACTTGCAAAAGCAATCCGCACAAATTGGTCGGTATAAAGTTTTTCGGTTTTTTCGTCGGCAAAAAGCAATTCTGTTTTAAGAATGTCGCCTTTTGGATTCTTAACTTTGACATCGCCGCGATATTCCCATACTCTTTTTGCAGGCAAATATTTTGCATAATTCGCAGTAATATTTGCGTTTTCTTTTAAACTGTCGTCGAACGAAATGGCTATAATTCCTTTTGGAAATTCTGTAAAGTTTTTGTCTTCGCTATTATATTGATTTACCAACGGCGCAATAAGTTTAGCTTTTATTATTCCGGAATCGCTGTAAAACGTTTCAACATTTTCGACTGATAAATCGGGCAAACTGTTTTTGCTTGTTATCCTGTTTATTTGCTGTATGTTGTTTTCGCACGAAAACAATGTCAAACAAAAACTAATAATGATTGCAATATTTAATAGCCGGTTGAATTTCATTCTGTATAATAAATGTTAAATGATAGCGGGTTTATTCAAACTTTGGTTTAAAAAACCACAAATCGTGCAACGATAAATTGAGCGTTATTTGTGCATATCTTTCTTGTGTCATGGTTGGCGAAGCATTGCCTCGTTGCCCGAATTCGAATGCAACATTAAAAACTGAACGTGATCCTCTTAACGGAAAACCTAAACCAAAAGAAAATCCGACATCGGTTATTTTTGCTGGGACGTTCGAATCGGGTTGCGGAATTTCATAATATGTATTTGTATAATGTCCGCCAATACGATATCTTATATTATTGAAATAGTATGGCGAACCGGCTTTGGGTAAATATTCTGCACCTATCGAAAACGATGACATTGGTCCGAAGGTGCTATTGGTTGCACCGAAAAAATTTGCTTTAGACCAATCCTGCATTGTGTAGTCGGCAGCAATTGTATAATGATAAAAGTTCGAAAAAGCGATTCCAAATCCAAGATTCATAGGAAGGGTCATTTTGTCGTCAACTTTGCTTGTGGTATAAACAGTATCAAATGTAGATTGGTTAACACGCAAATAGTCTTCGATAACAAGTGAGTTTTCGGCTTTTATTGTCGATTTATTGTCTAATATAACACCTGCATTGATGACATATTTTTCGTTAAAAATTTTCTCGAACTGAATTCCATAATTGAGGTGAATGTCGTTTGCCGTAAAACGGTTTGTAATGGTATAATCATACTCATTACCGGTTAAGTCAGCCAAAGAAACCGAACTGATGTGCTGTATTGTACCGAAAATATAGCCGGCATTAAATCCAACAGAAAAATAGCGACCTATTTTAAATGCGTTGCCAATATAAAATTCGTTGAATCCGCCTGTACCGCTGTATTTATATGAAGCTGTAGTGTTTGATCCCACAGGTCCATCGCCATTCACATCTATTTCGTAGCCAACATTACTGTAAGGGTGTAGTCCAATAGATGTACCCCACCATTTTGTTATTGGAAAAGCTATTGCCATATAGCACAAATTTGCATTGAAATCTGTTTGACTGATGCCCGATGTTTGTTCTTGCGAAAAACGTCCCAAGTATCCAATTTCGAAAATAAAAGAATGTAGTGCGAGCGATGTGAAGCTTGCCGGATTTGTTTCGTTAATATTTTCGAGCGAGCGCAAAGCATATCCGGCTCCACCCATTGCCTGAGTCTGCCCGAATCCGTTCTCGAATAAATCGCCGATACCATAGCGCGTATAGGTCGAAGTTGTCAGGTGCTGCGCTTTTATCGAAGAACCTTGTAACAAAATGAATGTTACTAATAAACTTAAAAAGACATTTTTCATGTGATATTATAATCTAAAATTCGTTTTAATCCCCAAAATACTAAATTTGGTTCTGCAAAGATGGTGTTTTTTAAATTTTTCTCAAAGAAAAAGCAGTCGCCTCCTGTCAAAATAATTTGAAATGGTGTTAAATTATGTGAATTTTCGTCGGTAAAAGTATTTATATAACCTTCAACTTCGTAGATTGCACCAAGCTGCACACCCGCAATAATTGCCGAATTGGTATCGATACCTATATTGTCAAAATTATTGCTGATATCTAATAACGGTAATTTTGCCGTATAATTATTTAGCGCTTTAAATCTTGTGGACATACCCGGCGAAATATTGCCGCCAACAAATTCATTATTAACAGTGACATAATCGAAAGTAATGGCTGTACCGGCATCAATTAGTAACAACGCTTTGTCAGGAAAAAAATAATTGCCGCCAACTGCTGCTGCAAGTCGGTCTATACCTAACGAAGCTGGTGTTTTATAACTATTTTTAATTGGCGTGCGCGTTGTGTGTGTAAAATAAATAAAATTCTGTTCGCCAACCAATTTCTTGCAAAAGTAAATTAAATCGTCATTAAAACCTGCAACCGACGATAAAATAATTTTTATAAAATGATATTGCAGAACTTTATTTTTAAATTCGTCAAATCCGTTGCAACGAAATGTTCGAATGATTTTATAATGCTCGAAAATTGCGATTTTTATAAAACTATTTCCAACGTCGATAACTAATTCCATTTTTTTTTATAATTTTGAATTGTAATTTAAGGGTACAAAACAAATAAAAAATTCACACATTGTTGATAGCCATTTGAAATTCCGAATAAATTTGTTACATTTAATTTAACAAAATCTTCGGCACGAAAAATGAATATTATTGAAACCGCTAAAGTTTTAATTTATTATGACAACACCCAAGAAAATATTTATTGTTGAAGACGATAAGATGTTAATACAGCTTTTCGACATGTTTGCAAAAGAATGTGGTTACGAAGTTGTATCTTATGCCCAGTCGAGTAACGACGCTATTGAAAAACTTAAAACCGTTGCACCCGATGTAATTCTGATGGACATCCATTTAAAAGGCGAAGCCGACGGATTACAAACAGCGCGTATAATCCACCAATTTTACGACTTGCCGGTAGTTTACATTTCGAGCGACCGCGAAGAAGAAACAGTGCAGCGTATGATTTTTGCAAATACGTATGGTTTTCTCGTCAAACCAATTTATCGTTCAACACTCGGTATCATCATAAAACTTGCCTATTACAAACATTTCTACGATAAAGCGCTCGATATAAAGGAGCGTTTGAAATGTGCCGCCATAGATATTTCGCAAGAACCAATTTTTGTTATTTGCGACGGAAAAATAGAATATTCGTCGTGCGCCGCGCTGGTATTGCTAAAAGCTGTGGAAGTAGAAGACGCATTTAATAAAAATATTTATTCATTTATCCATCCTGACTTTCGCGAAAATTTTATTGCAAGACTTGATGAAGGTTTTAAAGAAAACAAAGAAATAGAATATTTCGTATCGAAATTAAATGCGCTCGATAACATCACCGAAGTTGATGTTAGTGTTTTTGGTAGTGTTATTGAATTTAAAAATAAAAAAGCAATTCAACTGACTTTTAACGAAATTACGAGTAAGTTGTAGGCATAAAATTTATGCAAATAAAAAAGGATTGTACTAAAAATTACAATCCTTTTTTTTGTTGTCCGACTAGGTTTCGAACCTAGACTCTTCAGAACCAAAATCTGACGTGTTGCCAATTACACCATCGGACAATCTTATTTTTGATGCCGCAAAAGTAGCTAAACTTTTTTATTCACCAAATTTTTTTTTCACAATTATTTTTCAATGCTCAATAATTCTACTTCGAAAATTAAAGTTGAATATGGTCCAATTGCGCCACCAGCGCCACGTTCGCCATAAGCCAAGTTATACGGAATAAATAATTTCCATTTCGAACCGACTTTCATTAATTGTAACGCTTCTGTCCAACCAGCAATTACTTGGGTAACTCCGAATGTCGCAGGTTCGCCACGTTGAACACTGCTGTCGAAAACTGTTCCGTCAATGAGCGTACCATGATAATGAACTTTTACTTTGTCTGTTTTCTTTGGAATTTCGCCTGTTCCGTCTTTAATAACCTGATATTGCAAGCCACTGGCGGTTGTTACAACGCCTTTTTTGGTTTTATTTTCGGCAAGAAATTTTTCACCAACTTTAATAGCTACATCGCCTTTTGCTTTTTGATTGCGGGTATAGCACTCGTTCAATAAGGTTGATGCTTCCTGCTCAGTCATCAACGCTGGTTTTTTATCAAAAAAATCGTTCATTGCTTTGAAAAGAATTTCGGTGTTTAACGAATCGAATCCTTGTTTTTGGAAACTACGTGCAACGCTTAGACCAAGCGCATAAGAAATTTTTTCTTTCTCGGTGGTTAATTTTAAATCGGTGGTTTTGTTGTTTTGCGCAAATGAAATATTAAATTCCAAAGCTATTAAACATAAAACCAGCAATAATTTTGTTACTTTCATATTTGTAATTTTAGATTAGTGAATACTTAAAATATTGTGGTTGCAAAACTAATAAATCATCGAATTAAATATAAATAAAATGTTGCGATTTTTTAAAATTAAAATTATTTAACAACTTTCTGACATCAGTTGTTCAATAATTAATTTGGCAAACGTTTTATAATTTAATTTATGGTTTTGATTTATATTTGCACAAAAAAATGAACATGAAAAAAACAATTTTTATAACTTTATGTTTGATAGTTTATTTTGCTTCGATAAATGCGCAAGAAACCGTAACGATCAATTGGAAAAACGGAAACAAAAAAAGCGAAGGCAAGAAAATTGATTACAAGGAATTTGGCAAATGGACATTCTGGAACGAAGACGGAATTAAAACTCAGGAAATTGAATTTTTCAGCGGAAAAATAAACGGTCTTGTAACTTATTTTTACACCAACGGCAACAAAGAAAACGAAGGTCGGTTCCTGCTTGGAGTCAAACATGGTGAATATGCTGACTGGTATCGTTCCGGCAAAATCAAAACAGAAGGTCGTTATAAAAAAGATCAAAAAGACAGCATCTGGAAAAGTTATTTCGAAAACGGAAAAATCAACAAAGTTGAATATTTTTATTCAACCGATTCTGCGCGTCTTATAACATTTTGCAATGAAAAAGCTGATACATTAGTTAAAAACGGAAACGGCAAAGCAATTGAATTTTTCGAAATTGGTGAAACTATAAAATTTGCAGGCAAATATGTAAACGGTTTGGCTGATTCAACGTGGATTGTAAATTATCCGTCGGGGCAAAAAAAATCTCAGGGAGAATATTCCAACGGTGTCAAAACCGGCAAGTGGTTTACATGGTACGAATCTGGTCAACCTAAAAGCATTTTAAATTACGAAAACGGTCAAAACATTACGTGGTATATCGACGGACAAATCGAAATGAAAGGTTTGATAAAAAGCGGACTTCGCGACAGCATTTGGATTTTCTATTATCCCGACGGAAAGGTTAAAACTACCGGAAATTATTTACGCGACAAAAAAGACGGGCTTCATAAATCGTGGTTTGCCAATGGTATAAAAGAAGCGGAAATTAATTACAAGGCAGACAAAAAAAATGGCTATTCGAAATGGTGGGTGCAAGATAGCACTGTTGATATGGAGGGTTCTTTTATCGACGATTTACAAGACGGTAAATGGATATATTATCAAGACAAAGGTGCAAAAGGCAACGAAGGCAATTTTGTAAAAGGCAGCATGGAAGGCGAATGGACATATTGGTTTCCGTCGGGCATACTTTGGAAAAAGGGAAACTACAAAAGCGGACTTAAAGAAGGTTGGTGGATAGTAAATTATGAGAGCGGCAAAAAAAATTACGAAGGCGAATTTAAAGCCGGCAAAGAAAACGGTCATTGGATAATGTATTTCGAAAACGGTAAAAAAGAAATGGAAGGCGATTTTGTAAACGGTTTGATGAACGGCATCTGGAAAGAATGGTTTACAAACGGTTTTCCATATTACGAAATTTCATATAAAAATAGTGTTAAAGACGGCATCTGCTCATGGTGGCGCGATACAGGCAAAAAAGAACTGACGCAAACCTATCAAAACGGAATCTTAAACGGCGCTTATGCAGCATTCAACGAACAAGGTCAATTAAATGTTACCGGTAATTATGTAAACGAAAAGAAAGATGGATTATGGACTTATTTCAACGCCGAAACCGGCGCCAAAATTCGCGAAGAAAGTTACAAAGACGGTTTACAGAACGGTAAATGGACATCGTGGTATCCGTACGGAAGTCCCGAAAGTATTTCGAATTACAAAAAAGGAAAACTCGACGGCGAAGTTATTAAATTCAGTGCCAAAGGACAAAAAACTTATGACGCCATTTATAAAGAAGGAAAAGTGATGAAGAAAATTATCGATACAAATAAGTAATTTTTGACGTTTCCATGTCCGTACCCAAAGCAAGGCAGACTTTCCATCGTCCGGTACGGACATGGAAACGTCAAGTTTATTTCTTCCTCATAAAAACCAAAATAGGCACACCGGTAAAATTAAAATTCTTACGCAACTGATTTTCCAAAAATCGTTTATACGCTTCGGTTACATATTGTGGCAAGTTACAGAAAAATATAAACGACGGCGCATGTGTCGGCAATTGTTGAACAAGTTTTATTTTAATATATTTTCCTTTGACAGCCGGTGGTTGAAATTGATCGATAATCGGCAACATCACTTCATTCAGTTTAGAAGTAGTAATGCGGCGTCTGCGATTTTCGTTTACGTCAAGCGCGACTTCGAGCGCTTTTAGAATACGTTGTTTTGTTAATGCTGAAACAAATATGATGGGTACATCAATAAACGGCGCAATTTTTTCATGAATTTTTTTAGTAAATTCATCGGTGCTTTTCGTATCTTTCTCAACCAAGTCCCATTTGTTCACCAAAATTGCAACGCCCTTATGATTCTTAACAATCAGACGGAAAATATTTATATCCTGCGATTCGATACCACGCTCGGCGTCAATTAACAAAAGACAAACATCGGCAGTTTCAATGGCACGGATGGAACGTAAAACCGAATAAAATTCAAGGTCTTCCATTTCCGCACTTTTTTTACGCAGACCGGCAGTGTCAATCAAAATAAAATCGTGTCCGTATTTTTGGTAATGTGTATCGATTGAATCGCGTGTTGTTCCGGCAATTGGCGTAACAATATTTCGCTCTTCTCCTACCAAAGCATTTAGCAAGGATGATTTGCCGACATTCGGACGTCCAACAATTGCAATGCGCGGAATTTCGACAACTTCATCATCTCCTACCGGTTCGTCTTTAGGAAAATGTTTTATAACTTCGTCGAGAACATCGCCGGTTCCACTACCGCTGGCTGCCGAAATACAAAATACTTCGCCAAGTCCAAGTCCATAAAACAAATGCGACTCGTAAATGCGATCTGAGTAATCAACTTTATTTGCTACCACAATTACTTTTTTCTTTTGACGTCGTAAAATATTGGCGACTTCTAAATCAATGTCGGTAATGCCACTTATGACGTCAACCAAAAAAATAATAACGTCGGCTTCGTTTATTGCAAGCAAAACCTGTTTACTTATTTCTACTTCAAAAACGTCCTGACCATGCTCGACATAACCGCCTGTGTCGATAACCGTAAATTCGACGCCCGTCCAATCCGATGTTCCATAATGACGGTCGCGTGTAACGCCACTCGATTCATGAATAATGGCTTTACGGTCTTGTACTAATCTGTTAAATAATGTCGATTTGCCAACGTTTGGGCGACCGACTATTGCTAAAATATTGCTCATTTAATTGTAAAAAATATAAATAAATAAAAATCTGCCGGATTCTAAAAATCCGGCAGATTTGAAATTGCTAAACATAACCGAATTGTGATAATTTTTTTTCGTCGTCGCGCCATTCTTTGTTTACTTTGACAAAAGTTTCAAGAAAAACTTTTTTGCCAAAGAAAGTCTCCATGTCTTTGCGCGCTTCGGTGCCGACTTTTTTAAGCATTTTGCCCTGATGTCCGATGATAATTCCTTTTTGCGAATCGCGCATGACGTAAATAATTGCGCTGATGCGAATGATGGTTTCTTCTTCTTTAAATGCTTCTACAACAACTTCGACCGAATATGGAATTTCTTTGTCGTAGTTCAACAATATTTTTTCGCGGATTATTTCCGACACAAAAAAACGTTCGCTTTTGTCTGTTAATTCTTCTTTGTCGAAATACGGTGGATTTTCGGGTAACATTTCGGTTATCTTCTTTATCAACACGTCAACATTAAAATTATGAAGCGCAGAAATTGGATATACCAAAGCGTTTGGAAACATTTTAATAATTTTGTCAGACACCTGTTCCAATCGAAGTTGTTCAATTAAATCGACTTTGTTGAGAACAATAATTACAGGAACTTTTGATGTTTGTATTCTTTTAATGTAATCGTGTTCGAGATCAACTTTCTCAAAAACGTCTGTTACAAACAAAATAATGTCAGCGTCATTCATTGCAGTGCCGATAAATTTACGCATTGCTTCCTGCAATTTATATTTTGGGTCGAGAATTCCGGGCGTGTCAGAAAATACAATCTGATAACCTTCGCCATTAACAATTCCCATAATACGATGTCGCGTAGTTTGCGCTTTCGATGTAATAATTGACAGCTTCTCCCCAACCAGCGCATTCATAAGGGTCGATTTCCCGACATTGGGATTTCCAATAATATTTACAAAACCGGCTTTGTGCATTTCGATAATTTTAAGTCTGCAATTTTTTATTTGCCAGACAAAAGGTCATTCTAATTTTTTTGCAAAGGTACAATCTAAATTCGTAATTATAAAATCAATTAATATTATAGACTTTCAATTTACCGCAATTTTAAGTAACCAGTCAGTTTTGTAATATTTTATTATTGGGTTTTACATTCAAAATCGCAAAATGTAAATATTCAGAAAAAATGTTTATCTTTAACGTCAGAAATTTTATTCCGATTATTCAAACAACTCATTCTTTTTGAACATACAATATGTTACGTACAATTTTATATTTCGCATATTTCTGGATATTGATGACCTTTTTTATACTATTTTATATTATCAATCAAATTTTGATATTGATTCGAAATAGAAGATTGTTACGGAAATTTATTATTTTCGAACAACGCATCTGGGCGCACAGTCTGCTTTGGATTGTCGGTGCGAAGATGGAAGTTGTCGGTTTGGAAAATATACCTGAGCACGATAATGTCTGTTTTGTAAGTAATCATCAGAGTTATATTGATGTCATGCTGATTCTTGCAAATATGCCAAAACGAGTTGGATTTGTCGGAAAAAAAGAATTACGGTGGGTGCCGATTTTTGGTAATTTGGCAAAACAGGTTGGTTGCGTTTTTATAAACCGCAAAGATCGCGAGCAGGCTGTTGCGTTAATTGCACAACGCTTGGTTGATGTGAAAAAAGGAAATCCGCTTTTAATTTTTCCCGAAGGAACGCGCAGTAAATCTGACAAAATGAATAAATTTAAAGTCAATGGTCTTTTGACCATTTTGAATGCAGATTTAATTGTTGTTCCGTTGTCTGTTTCTGGAACAAGCAAATGTTACGAGCAACATGGACGCATTACGCCGGGGAAAATAAAACTTGTTGTTCATCCGGCAATTGAAACTGAAAAATTAGCACAATCGGAGCGCGATAATTTTGTAGAATACATTGAACAAATTGTACAAAGTGGAATTGTTGTTTAGTTAGTCAAACTTTAAACTTTGACGAAGTTACAATTTAATATTTGCTATTGCTTTCCGCACCAATTCGTCTTCGTAACCGCGACTTTGACCGAACTTTAAAATCTTACTTTTTAATTGATAAATATCTTTTTCGCGACGCTCAATCTCGTTAAATTTTTTTGCGATTTCGTTTTCAATCATTTCGAAATAATCAGTGGCATCGATGCTTTCGAACGCTTGCTGAATTATTTGATTCGGAATTTTTTTCATTCGCAGTTCGTAGGCAATTTTTATTTTGCCCCATTTGTTGAACTTAAATTTGTCGCGGGCAAAAAATTGTGAGTATCGGTTTTCGTCAATAAAATTTTCTGTTTCGAGCGATTCAATAATTTTGTCAACATCATTTTTGTCGGCGCTCCAATCGTATAATTTTCTGCGGACGTCGGCAACGCATTTTTCTTCATTGGCGCAATATTGTTGTGCTTTTTTCAAAGCGTCGATATAAGAAATATCGTTTTTCATTTTAATCATAAATTACAACGAATCATCCGGTTTTTGTCATTAATATCTTTTCGCAGAACAATGTCTTTCAAATTCATATTTTTAAATAACTCGACGGTTTCGTTTCCAAAATTTTCATTTATTTCGACATACAATTTTCCATGTTCATCTAAATGTTGCATTGCAAACAAACCAATGGCGCGGTAAAAAATCAAAGGATCATTGTCTGGCACAAATAAAGCGTTGTGCGGCTCAAAGTCAACAACATTTTTATTCATCAGAGATTTTTCAGTTTCGCGCACGTAAGGCGGATTACTGACAATAACCGAATATTTTTTGTTTGTCCAGATTTTATTTGACGGCATCAAAATGTCGTCGCAACAAAATGAAATTGAAGTTTGATTATGTTCGGCGTTGTGTTTTGCAACTTCAATGGCAGTTTTTGAAATGTCCATCGCATCGACTTGCGCATGAGGAAACCATTTTGCAAGACGAATAGCTATGCAACCGCTGCCCGAACCAATGTCGAGAATCGATTTTATTTTTTGTTTTTGATTGTGATGGTCGTCGTGAATCCATTTGACAAGTTCTTCGGTTTCGGGTCGCGGAATTAAAACGTCTGGTGTAACATCGAACTTCAAATCGTAAAACTCCGTCTGCCCCAAAACATATTGTATGGGACGATATTTTTTAAGTTCGCTCACTATCTTTTTGGTTTTCTGGACAATATTTTCGGTCAACGTTGTGTCATTCTTTGTGTGGACGTCAATTTTAGAAAAATTCATCAAGTGATCGAAAATTATAAACACAAATTGATTAACTTCGCGATCGTCATAATATGTCTTTAGTTCTTTGCGGATGTATGTGATTGTCTTATTCATTTTGCTTAATATTAAATGGTCGTTTGGAAATACAAATATAACAAAAATGCATGAAAAATATATGTTGCGCTGCATTGATTTGGCAAAATCGGGAAAAGGTTTTGTTGCGCCTAATCCGATGGTCGGTTCGGTGATTGTGTATAACGATAAAATTATTGGCGAAGGCTGGCATCGCAAATACGGAACAGCGCACGCCGAAGTAAATGCAATCAATAGTGTCGTCGATAAAAGTCTGTTGAAAGAAAGTACAATGTATGTCAATCTCGAACCTTGCTCTCATTTTGGTAAGACACCGCCGTGTGCCGATTTAATTATCGAAACGCAAATTCCGCACGTCGTGATTGCCAACATTGACACAAGTCCCAACGTGTCGGGCAACGGAATTGCTAAATTGCGCAATGCCGGAATTGATGTTATAACCGGCGTCATGGAAAAAGAAGCAGCCGAACTGAATTGCCGGTTTTTTACCTATCACGAAAAACAAAGACCATATATTATTTTGCAATGGGCACAAACGGCTGACGGTTTTATCGACAAATTCCGTCTTACATCGGAGCAACGTCCTGAAATTATCAGCAACCGTTTAAGTCGTACCATTTCGCATAAAGGTCGCACCGAAGAAGCGGCTATTTTTGTGGGAACAGGAACCGTTCTTGCTGACAACCCAATGTTGACTGCGCGGTTCTGGTACGGATGCAATCCGGTACGTTTGGTTATAGACAGACAGGGTAAAATTCCAACCGATTTTGAAATTTTTAATGGCGACGTGCAAACTTTCATTTTTACAGAACATAAAAACAAAGATTCTGGCAACAATTTTGCGCACATTTTTATTGACAACTGGAATGATATTTTAGAACAGGTTTTAAATTGTTTATTTTGTCAAAAAATACAATCGGTAATAATCGAAGGCGGTGCAAAATTGCTACAATCTTTTATCGACGTAGGTTTGTGGGACGAAACAAGAATTTTTATAAATAACCGTTTCCTTTTCGACGGCGTTAAAGCACCACGACTTTTTAACGCGCAACAAATTTCGACCGAACAATTATATGATGATAATTTGATGGTTTTTAAAAATTGTTCATTCTCGAAAATGAACCCTTAAAAAGGAAACAATTATCAAACTGACGACGTATTAGTAATGGAAATTAAAATTTAAAAACAACATTTACGCGTATATTAAAAAAATGAAATTTAAAATCCGGCTTTTTTTATCGACAATTATATATTTATTTCATCTATCATCATTTGCACAAACGGTTGGATTACCGTTTATAAAAAACTACGATCCGGCAGAATATAATTGCGCCGTGCAGACTCAGGTTTGGTGCGCTGTTCAGGACAAACGTGGCGTCATGTATTTTGGAAATGCCAAAGGTGTTATTGAATATGACGGCACACGATGGACAACTATAGAAACTACCGGCAACAGGGTTGTCCGCTCAATGGATATTGACAGTTCGGGACGCATTTATGTCGGCGCAGTTGGCGAGATTGGTTATTTAACGCCAAACATAAACGGAAAACTTCATTACAATTCGCTGACAATGTTTCTCGATTCGTTGGACAGAAATTTTAATAATGTATGGACAACTGTTGCAACGTCAAAATATATTTATTTCCTGACCGACAAACAACTGATACGATTTAAAAAACCGAACAACAAAATCACAAAAAATGACTTTAAAGTTTGGAAAACTTCAGCGACATATTTTTTGCTGCAAAAAGTAAACGATAAAGTTTTGGTTTTAGACAGAAGCATCGGTTTATTGGAACAAACAAAAGATACTTTGGCTGTTTTTCTTAGCAATAGTTCGCTTGGTTTTAGAGGCGTCAGTAGAATTTTTCCGTATAGCAATAATGCCTTTCTTATTGCCACGCTAAAAGGTTTGTACGTTTATAATCCTACCGAACCAGACGAAAATCAACGTCTCACAAAAAAATATTTCGACGCAAAGGTTGTCGAAAATACCGACAAATTTTTGCACGACAACCAACTTTATTATGGCATCATGTTGCCCGACAGCACATACGCTTTGGCGACTCTCCGAAACGGCGTCGTAATAATAAATAAAAAAACCGAAATAATAAACCACATTAGCAAAACACAAGGTTTACAAAGCGAAACTGTTTATCAATTGTATCTCGACAGGGAAGACGGTTTGTGGACAACATTGACTTACGGAATTTCGCGCATGGAAATTTTGTCGCCCATAACGCAATGGAACGAAAACACAAATCTGACCGGCAGCATTTATAATGTCATCAACACAAACGGAATAATTTATTCGGGTACAAATCTTGGAATTTATAAACGCAACGAAAATAATTTTGCTCCGGTGCCCGAACTTACTGGCGTCAACGCGCTGCAATGTTTTAGTCTGGCAAATGTCAGTGCAGAAAAGTCAGAAAAAAAACTATTGGTCGCTACGATTAATGGAATTTGGGAAATCAAAAATTCGAATGCACAATTGGTCAATCCCTTAAAATCGCTCGAACTTTATACATCGACTTACGATTCGAGCAAAGTTTTTTTTACCAATAATACCGGCATTTATTCAATGACATTTCAAAACGAAAAATGGGTTACAAGCGCAATGTTGGCAAACCTGCCGACTTTTGCATCGGGTATGTGCGAAGACAAAAATAACGTGCTTTGGATTATTGGCGACAATTTTCCGATTCGCGTTAATCTTAATAATAACAAAGACATCAGACATTTTAACAACGAAAAAAATTTAAAAGACGTAACGTTCAATACCATTCAGAATCCGGACAAAGAAATGGTTTTTCTGACATCAAAAGGTCTATACCGTTTCGACGAAAAAAATCTGAAATTTTATCAAGACACACTATACTTGCATTTAGGTAACAAAAATTTATTCGACCTTCAAAAACTAAAACCCAATTGCTGGTTGGTACAATACAAAATTGCTGATAAAAATAAATTGATGATGATTACCAAAACCAGCAATCAATTTATTGTTGACAGTTTATTGTTTAACAGGATTGCAGACTTCAATTATTTTTATATCGACAATGCGCATTTAATCTGGGTTGTTTCGTCCAAAGCGCTTTATCAAATTGACCTGAACAAAAAAATCAATTCAAAAGTTGAATTATATACATTAAACCGACGTGTTGATATTGCAAAAGAGGATTCAGTTTATTTTAAAGGCGCGTACTACATGTCTGTAAACGACGATTTGAATGTTGCCGCAGAACAACCAGAAACACTGAAACCAAATGTCGAATTCAAACTTAACGATTTAACGTTTTATTTTTCGCTGCCAAGTTTCGACAACGAGAGCGCAAACAGATACAGTTACTTGCTCGAAGGATACAGCGAAATTTGGTCGGACTGGTCAAGCGAAACAAAAAAAGAATTTACCTATTTGCCGGCAGGTCAATATAAATTTATTGTAAAAGCTAAAAATGTTTATGGAATCGAAAGCAAAGCAAGCGAATTTGAGTTTACCATTTCGAACCCTTGGTACAAAACAATTTTTGCATATATTTTCTATGTTGCATTATTAATTGGGCTCATCTATTTTATTGTCAGACTTTATACTTACCGGTTGATTCGAGTAAAACAAAGGTTGGAAAGAATCGTCGCAAAACGTACCGTCGAAATAAAAGAAAAAAACGTAGTTCTCGAAGAACAAAAAAATGACATCTTAGAAAAAAATGCAGTGTTGTTCCAGCAAAACGAAGAGATTCAAGCACAAGCAGAAAACATGAAAGAAATAAATAACATGCTGGTCGAACAAAACGAAGAAATAAACCAGCAGAAAGAAGAAATGCATACTATAAACGACCAACTGACCGAAACAAATGAAGAATTAAATAATCAAACACAAGAATTAAATAAACAACATAGATTAGTTGTCCAGCAAAAAAATAATATTACCCGAAGTATCACCTATGCGCGGAGAATTCAAAACGCTATTTTACCGAAAGAAGATTTGATAGAACTTATTCTACCTCAAAATTTTATTTTTTACAAACCACGCGATATTGTCAGCGGCGATTTTTATTTTATCAAACAAGTCCGTAATTTTACAATTATTGCAGTTGCCGATTGCACAGGTCATGGCGTACCCGGCGCTTTTATGAGTATGCTCGGAATAGCAACTTTAAACGAAATTATAAGAAACGAAGAAACAATTACTGCAAGCAAAATTTTGAACGAGCTTCGCAAACAAATAAAATCTGCACTTCAACAAAGCGGTGCGTCCGGCGAACAACAAGACGGTATGGACATTGCACTTTGTATTATCAATCTCGAAACGATGGAATTGAATTTTGCTGGTGCTTATAATCCATGTTTGATTTTTAGAAAAATTGAAAATCAACAATTGTCAATGGACAATGCAGCATTATCAAGTGTCGATTATCAATTGTCAATTCTTGATGCTGACCGTATGCCTGTTGGCATCTATTTAAAAGAAAGACCATTTTCGGAGCACACTTTTCAATTAAAAAGCGGCGATACTTTTTATATTTATTCCGACGGTTATTTCTCGCAATTTGGTGGCGAAAGAAAATTGCCAATGAAATCAAAACGATTTAAAGATATTTTAAAAGAAATTTGTAACTTGCCAATGTCGGAACAAAAAGAAATTCTTGAACGAAAATTTAACGAATGGAAAACTTTCGAATCGCAAACCGATGACGTGTTAGTAATGGGAATAAGAATATAATCAGACGTTGTTACATTTTTTTTCGAATTAATCTTCGTAGAAGATTTAATTATATTAATTTAAACAACGTCAAAGTAAATAGAAATAAATTTACGCCATTCAAATTTTTTCTGCAACAATTTAGAAACAATACCCAACCATCCAGCGACTAATAGATAAGCATTCAGAAATAAATATTTGTCGTTCAGATTTGATCGATAACCGTATAGAAACAATTTCACCGCATTCAGAAATGTATGTATAAGCATTCAGAAATAAATATTTGTCGTTCAGATTTGATCAATAACCGTATAGAAACAATTTCCCTGTATTCAGAAATGTATGTATAAGCATTTAGAAATAAATATTTGCCATTCAGATTTGATTGATAGCCGTATAGAAACGAATTTTTGTCATTCAGATTAAACATATAACCGTTCAGATAATACCAATAACCATTCAGATAACATAAATAACCGTTCAGATAATAAGTATAAGTGTTTAGATGGTAATTAATAAAAAAAAAATTAATTTTGTAGTATTCTTTTATATTTCAAAAAAAAATTAAAAATGAAGACTAAATATTTTTTCATTCTATTAAGCATTTTTCTGATTTCATTTCAGGATGCTTTTTCGCAAAATACCGCTAACGATGGCGACTGGAGTCAAAACGCTGTCATACTAAATAATACACCGCAGGCTGATTTAATGATCAGATTGGGCGATATTGATAATCTGGGATTTGGTTTCGAAAACGATTTTGATCCATTTTGTGGCAAGTCAACGCCAGCGCATATATATCCTTGGTTAATAAATCCAGACGATGTCAATGGAATGGATAGAATAATTTTACCGTCGAGTTATGTCAAAAGAAATGTTCCTTGCGGTATAGATGGTTATGCCGAATCTTATGATACGTCTAAAACAAGTCCGGTGCCGTACGAAATAAATATGTTTTTTACAAAAGAATTAGTAATTACGTCTGCATTAATTCAAATTTTTGTGGACGATTTTCAATCGCCGACTTTATGTTCAAGATTTCAGGTAAAAGTAAATTCAATGCGATTTAAAGAACTCGAACAAGTACTAAGTTTGATTGATGAAACCGGTCAAATCGGGAAAGTGATTACCTTAAATTTTCCGACATATTTATTAGGCGAATTGAAAAAAGATAAATTGATAATATCAATTGACGATCCGGTTTCGGGCGCTGGTGACGGCTATGCAATAGACTTTATCAAAATACTTATAAACCCGAAACCTTACGCATATTTAGGGACAATTAAAGGAAAAGTTGTAAACGAAAAATCTGAGCCAATTGCCGGTGCAATTGTAGAAACATTAAACAAACAATCTATAAAATCAGCAAGTGATGGAGTATTTAAGCTACACAATATTTATGCTGGTCTGAATATTTTAAAAGCATCGGCGGAAGGTTATCTTCCGGGTTTTGTTAATGCTGACGTTATTTGCAGCGAAGAAAACGCAGAAGACGTGGTAATAAAATTAAGAAAGAAAAAATCATTCGCCTTCAATGGAAAATCTATTTTCGAAGGTGATGCAATAAATATCAACAACATTCAATTCAAACAAAATAGTTTTGAACTTTCTGCCGAAGCCAAAACCGAATTGAATAAAATTTATGATTTCCTTGCTAAAAATCCTGAGATTTCGATAGAACTCAGCGGACATACTTCATCGGAAGGCGACGCGTTAAGAAATATTCAACTTTCGAAAGATAGAGTATTTTTATGCAAAGAATTTTTAGTCAAAAAAGGAATTAAAGCAAATAGAATAGTCGCGATTGGTTATGGCGCTGAAAATCCGATTGCACCCAATGATACAGAACAAAACCGGATAAAAAACCGGAGAGTTGAAATGAAAATTCTTAAATTCTAAATTTAGATGGCTGCTAAATTATGTCCGAAAAAAATAAAAAATATCATTCAATTATTTTATTAATTTTGTTTATTAAAATTTTGATATTAAAACATAAAAGAACATGAAACCAACAGCATTAATTTACAGTTCGCACAACAGATGCGAATATTTACACAGATATTTGATTGTCGAAAGAGCCTTGCAAAGCACCGATAATAAAACCATTTTGTATTTGCCGTTTTCGATGCGTAAACAAAGCGATCAAGAATATTCGTGGGGAACATTCATTTGGTATTTCGACAAATTCAAACAATGGGGTTTACAAGCCAGCGTCTTTTTTTATAATTCCGGTTTAAAAAGCCCCGACATGGAATTGCTCATTCAACAAATTAAAAATGTTGAAGTTTTAATTTTA
>Ga0265327_10001391_pt1 | contig 30873 bp, 26 predicted proteins | sample 41621metaG_FD_202089 | JGI IMG/M metagenome (GOLD analysis project Ga0265327, IMG submission 202089) | Rhizosphere microbial communities from Carex aquatilis grown in University of Washington, Seatle, WA, United States - 4-16-21 metaG | ecosystem: Host-associated > Plants > Roots > Rhizosphere...
GGGATAGATGCCATCCAGGACCGGCCCGGCCGTCACCGTGAGCCGATAGATATGGTCCTGCAAACCACCAAACCCGATGTCATGGACCCGCACCTGGTATTCACCATCATCGGGAGCAATGAATCTAAGGTCCGGTGTCACGTTCCCTTCGGGAATCTGTTCACCCAGGATCGCTCCCGTCGGACCTCGAACTTCCAGGCGGGCATCGAGTGGCGATCCAAATTCGGACGTCGCGACGCGGCAGGTGACGACCTGCCCCTTCTTCGCAGAGAACTTCCAGGCATCGACATCTTCGCGTGGAAAGATCCGGCCGTTGATCGTCACCGGCAACTGAACAGGCACGGCCGGGACTTCGCCATCGATCTCTCGTTCCACCACTTCAGGGAACGAACCGATGACAAATCCCCAGGCCGATGTCCCTCCCTGCGATGTCGCCAGTCGCCAGGATTGTCGGCCGAGCGGCGCATCTGGAGCGATCACCAGTGAGGCGGCAAAATCGCGAGGATAGTCCTCTTTTTGCTGTGAGGCGGGTTGAGGGATTACCGGACCTTCGAACCAGATCGTCTCGGTCGGCTGCAATACCGCTGGAGCGGTCACGCCTGTTCCGATCCAGTACAGGCGAGGAGACTGCTGCAGGTTGCACCCGCCAATGCGAGCCTGAACGGTTGACCCCCGCTGCCCCCCCGCCGGAAAGATGTAGTTGGCCGTTGGAACTTCAGCCAGCAAAACCTGCTGCCAAAGCACCAGCCCCGTACAGACTGCCAGGATGAGTCGCATGCTGTCCCCTTGGCAAACACGGCATCAGTGTGTCGGAATACGAAAGCCAGCCGGCACCAAACCATCGGCTTAAACTGATGGAGACTATTTCTTTCGATGATCCAGTGCAACTATAGTGAAGTCCAGCTTGAATTGGTGGATCTTCGTTCGACTGGTAATCGTTCACCGGCAAGCGAGGGGGACAGACCCATTTTCACGGGCAAACGGTGCTTCGGAGTCGCATCGTGTCCATCGAAGGTGTTTATTCTCGCCGTGAAGTTGCATCAGTCCCCGGCCCGTGAACGGTGACTTCGTCTGCGAACTGGCTCGTCAAAGGATTGTCGATGACCGAATCCATTCCCGAGAATCCCCTCCCGACACCTGCCGATGCAACACGCCCTACGTTGCAGGAGGAACAGTTCAATTTTCCGCTGGAACCGAAACGGGCGAGGCAAGACTCGGAGATATCGGACGGCCAGCCACCGATCCTGCCGCGGGAATGGATCGCGCTCCTGCTGATCGTCGCGCTGTGCGACGTGACGATTTATCATGGGAAGGGGTTTGCAGGATTTGCTGTGCTGTTCGCGGTTGCTCCCGCGTTGCTGACCCTGGGAGTTGTTCGCCGCCATTGGAATCGAAGTCTCTGGATTCTGGCGGTGCTGGCCGCACTGACTTCCGCTCGGCTGGTCTGGTGCGGTTCAGACGCGGCGGTCGTCGCCGGATTCGGCATTCTGTGCGGAATCGCGATGGGACTGGCAGGGCTGCAACCTCATGTGATCCAGGGTGTGGTCTTTGCCGCGCATCTGATCTCGGCCGGGCATCGCGGACTGCATTACTATTCACGAAGCCTGGCTCGCTTCAATCCGGCGATATTCAAGAAGGACTGGCTGGCCGTCGTGTTGCCGATCCTGACAGTGGTCGTATTCGGCGCCATTTTCGTGCTGGCCAATCCCGACCTTGTGAAGTCATTCAGCAGCGGATTGACGGCGATCGTCGAAACCCTGCAGCGCTGGCTGGGTCACTTCCAGGGTCTGGAGTTCCTGTTCTGCGCGGGGGTCGGCTGGCTCACGATCGGCGCTCTGCGCCCGGATGTGAAGCAGGTCTCCACCGCGGACGAAGCGGTTCATATTTCCACTCAGACGGCTGAAGCGCCGCTCTACAAGGCGTTTCGCAATACGCTGGTCATGGTGATCGGGCTCTTCGGAGTTTACCTGGCCTTTGAATTCCTGACGTTGTGGTTCCGCCGTTTCCCCAAGGGCTTTCACTATTCCGGCTATGCTCATGAAGGGGCCGCCTGGCTCACCGTCGCACTGGGCCTGGCAACGCTGTTGCTCTCGATCATCTTCCGGGGGCAGATCCTGAATGATCCGCGACTGGCAGGACTTCGCCGACTCACCTGGATCTGGTCCGTCGAAAACCTGTTGCTGGCAATCGCCGTCTTCAACCGACTGTCGATTTACGTCGGCTTCAACGGGATGACCCGGATGCGCGTGATCGGGTACCTGGGGGCCGCTTCGGTCGTGGGGGGATTCCTGCTGGTCCTGAGAAAAATCTCGAGAAATCATAACTTTGTCTGGCTGATCCGTCGCCAACTATGGACGGTGGCCCTGGCAGGTTACCTGTATGTCATCTTGCCCGTCGACGCATTCGTCAACCATTACAATGTCCGCCGGATCCTGTCGGGGGACCCCGCTCCCTGCGTGCAGATCAGCGTCCACGCCACGAGCGCCGAGGGCTTCCTGCAACTCAAGCCATTACTGAACTGCGACGACGAGACCATTCGGAACGGAATCCGTGCGATGCTGAGTGACCGATTGTTCCAATCCGAACTGAGCGCCAAGAGTCGGGAACCTTCTGGCTGGACCAGCTATCAGATTGCTGAAGTCCGCTTGCGCGAACAGTTGCGGGCCGTGAATGCGGAGTTGAATTCCCTTGACGATGCCAATCAGCACAGCGAATTCCTCTCGACATTCTACAAGTACGCGTACCAGTGGTACTGATTTCCGATTGCCGCATTGACTCGATTGCACCATTGAAGAGACCTTCCATGAAGATGTTCGTTGCCGCGGAATGGCAAGATCGCCCTGCCACCATCAATGTCACGAATCCGTACAATGGCGAGATTGTCGACACCGTCCCGCGTGGGACGGCGGCGGATGTGGATGCCGCCCTGGCTACGTTGACCGAAGGGGCCCGACTCATGCGGGCGATGCCCTCCGCCGATCGCTGCCGGATTCTGCAGGCCGCGGTCCGGTTATTGAAACACCGTGTCGACGAGATCGCTCGGACGATCACTCTGGAAGAGGGAAAGATCCTCGCCGAAAGCACGCTCGAAGTGAGCCGGGCGGCGGAAACTCTGGAAGTCTCGGCCGAGGAAGCCAAGCGGATCACGGGCGAAATGATTCCCCTGGACGCCGCTCCGGGTGGAGCGGGGAAGCTGGGGTTCACGCTGCGAGTTCCCTGTGGCATCGTCGCCGCGATCTGTCCGTTCAACTTCCCACTCAACCTGGTCGCACACAAGGTCGGCCCCGCCCTGGCGGCAGGGAACGCGGTCCTGATCAAGCCCGCGGGCAACACGCCATTGACCGCGCTGAAACTTGTGGAAGTCCTGCTCGAAGCGGGCCTGCCTCCCCAGGCGGCTGCGTGCATTACAGGATCCGGTGGGGAACTGGGGACGGCGATCTGTACGGACCCCCGCGTTCGGAAAATCAGCTTTACCGGCAGCCATGCGGTCGGGGAATCGATCTGTCGCATGGCAGGTGTCAAGCGGATCACGATGGAACTGGGAAGCAACAGTCCTGTAATCATCATGGACGACGCGGATCTGGACAAGGCGGCCGCACTGGTGGCGACATCGGGTTTCGCGAATGCCGGCCAGGTCTGTATCTCGGCACAGCGAATCCTGACGTCGCGTGCTCGTTACGGCGATTTTCTGGATGCGCTGAAGCCGAAGGTGGAACTGCTGACGACAGGAGATCCCCTGGACCCTGGCACGAAAATGGGACCGATGGTCCGTGAGTCCGATGCCGAACGCGTCGCCTTGTGGATCCAGGAAGCGGTCGCCGGTGGGGCTCGGATCGTGACCGGTGGCCAGCGCTCCGGATCGATGCATGCTCCCACGATCCTGTGCGATGTCAGTCCCCGGCAGCGGATCAGTTGCGAAGAACTGTTCGGACCGGCCGTGGCTGTCACTCCCTTCACCAGTTTTGATGAAGCGATTGCGTTGGCGAATGGAACGAACTACGGCCTGGCGGCGAGTATTTTTACGCAAGACATTGATCGGGCACTGCGCTTTGCCCGCGAAGTCGATGCGGGGAATCTGCATATCAACTGGGGAACTCAATGGCGCGCCGACCTGATGCCTTATGGGGGGCTGAAAGACAGCGGACTGGGAAAAGAAGGCCCCCGGTACGCCATTCGCGAAATGACCGAAGAGAAGATGGTGGTCATTCACTGAGTTGCGAATGGACCGACAGCAGCCGATCGGGGATCATCGAGTTCTGACATGCTGCGGCCCTGCGTTCGGACGCCATGATGGCTGCTGATTGCGCGAGATTTTTCTATCAGCCGGTTAGCGTCCGGCTGATGGGCAACTGGTTCTATCTCAGGTGATCCCCCCATCAGCCGCTGGGCCTTAGCCCACGGTTGCTTTTTCCGTTCGCCATATGGCATCCGATCAACAACACCTTCGGAAACCGCACGCTAACGCGTGGCGGCTGATGGGCAACTGGTTCTATCCCAGGTGATCCCCCTATCAGGCGCTGGGCCTTAGCCCACGGTTGCTTTTTTCCGTTCGCCATATGGCATCCGATCAACAACACCATCGGAAACCGCACGCTAACGCGTGGCGGCTGATGGGCAACTGGTTCTATCCCAGGTGATCCCCCCATCAGCCGCTGGGCCTTAGCCCACGGTTGCTTTTTTCCGATCGCCATGCGGCATCCGATCGGCAGCACTATCGGAAACCGCACGCTAGTGCCGCACTAACACGTTGCGGCTGATGTTGATTTAATATCGATGACAACCTGACTTCATAGGACATCACACTCGGCAAATCGATATTCTCAACTCTGCCAACCATCATCATGAACGACGACACACTTGGCTTCCTGATCACGTGGACGATCTATGGAACCTTTCTGCAGGGTGACTCACGTGGTTGGCGGAAGCGCCGGAAGGGGACCCAAACGTCACAGCCAAAACTAGCCGAATGGCATGCCGATCGACTCAAATACCCCATCCTGCGGCTTGACGATCAACAGCGATGCTGTGTCACGGCCGAGATTCAGCGATTGTGCAATTTCCGCGGCTGGCGACTCTGGGCCAGTTCGGTCCGTACAAACCATGTCCATGTCGTTGTTCATGCAAAAGAAGTCGCCGGATCCAAGGTGCGCGACCAAATGAAGGCGAATGCGACGCGAGTCCTGCGTGAATGTTGGAAAGAATTTGTTGATCGGCCAGTCTGGACCTACGGTGGGGATTGGCAGTGCGTGAACGATGAATCCAGCCTGGAGCAAGTCATCCTGTATGTGTTAGAAGCGCAGGACCGGAAAGGATTCGAGACGCAATAGTCCGTCCATAGGCCGCTGTACGTTAAACCACGGTTCCCTTGTCCGTTCGCCGTATTGCATCCGATCGCCATGCGGCATCCGATCGGCAGCACTATCGGAAACCGCACGCTAACGCGTGGCGGCTGATGGGCAACTGGTTCTAACCCAGATTATCCCCCCAATCAGCCGCTGGCCCTTAGCCCACTGTTGCTTTTTCCGTTCGCCGTATGGCATCCGATCGTCATGCGGCATCCGATCAACAGCACTATCGGAAACCGCACGCTAACGCGTGGCGGCTGATGGGGCGATCTGCTCTTCGAGGTGTTTGTGGTTGCCTGCCCGTACTCAGTGACCTCCGTGACTCGGTGTTTCCTACTCAGGACTCGTCTCAATTCCCGAGGTATCGTGCATAAACTCCGCGGGCGACGGTGATGTCTTCGGTCCCCTGGATGATCGCCCGGCCATCTCGAAAGACCGTGATCTGCAACTCCGTGGACGCGGGTGTGAATCTCAGCAGGAATGGATTGCTTGTCACTGCGCCCAACGACGACAACTGGCGGGACAGTTCCTCCAGCGACAGTCGGGCCGGTTCCGCAGGCGAGATCTGCACCGAGTTCCTGCCGCAAAGAATCGTGGAATGAGACGTTTGAGTTCCATTCAGCCAGTCGCGCCGACGCTGAGGACCGCAGGCCGGACACTCGCCTCGTTCATGCAGGCCCTTCAGGTTCATCTGCCGCAGCGAACCTTCCCAGACATCCACAATCGTCAACTGCGGTTCCACAATTTGTCGCTGCCCGGACAGGATCTTCAATGCGGAAGCGGCCTGCAGCGACGTCACCATGTGAACAGCAGGCGCGATCACGCCCGCCGTGTCGCAGGTCTCGGTCGTCCCGGGATCGGGAGGTGATTCGATGATGCAGCGCAAACAGGCCGATTCGTTCGGGAAGATTGCCATCGTCTGACCGTGACTGCCAACGACCCCCGCATACACCCAGGGAATCCCAGTCTCCAGGGAAAGATCATTGATCAGGAATCGCGTTTCAAAGTTGTCCGTTCCGTCCAGGATCAGGTCCACATCCTGGGCAAAGTCGCGAATGTTTCGCCAGTCGACATCGGCCACGTGTGGTTCCAGCGTGACCTGTGAATTGATCCTGGAAAGCCGGGTCGCCGCCACGATCGCCTTCGGAAGATGATCCGCCACATCCTGCTCATCGAACAGGACCTGACGCTGCAGGTTCGTCAAATCCACGAAATCGCGATCGACAATTCGCAACAGTCCCACCCCGGCGCGGACCAGCGTATCGGCGAGGATTGTCCCCAGGGCCCCGCATCCGCACAGCAGCACACGCGCCGCTCGCAACCGCCTTTGCCCTTCGGAACCGATGCCAGCAAATCGGATCTGGCGGCTGTAACGTTCGAGGTCCGGTAATTCAGGAGACGGAGTCATCAGAGGTCTTCTTCAACAAAGTTCAAACGAGGAACCGGGAGCGGCGGTTGCAGCCTTCGAGCGGTCGCTCGAATTGGGATGAGGGGACTTCCCTCATCAGGGGATCCATTGATACGTCGCCAGTCTGGGGTGGGACGGTTGACCCGCCGGCTCACCCGTTTGCCAAAACTCATCATCACTCAAATCAGCGCGCCGACGAAACATCAGCCGCAAGCGTTTCGTGCCGGGAGCGGATGCGGTCGGCCCGTCCGGGAAGATCTTTCGCAGAAGAGGAGACTGCTGCACCAGGTCGACCGCCTGATTCCGATGCAGCGACGGACGGATCTCAACCGACTCGCGGGCGGGCTGTTTCCAGTCTGCGACCCCGGCCGCGGCCGCCTCGTGTTCGCGGACCGCTTCCATCAACAGATGGCGCGTCAACGCATCTCCCCAGTAGTTCATTTCCAGACCCAGACTCTCGGCGCCACGCACACCTCCCACCATCAGATTGTAATAGCTGAGGTAAACCGGATGGGAAAGCAGATTCAGCGACAGCTGAGTGACGATCGCCAGGCCAAATGCAATGGTCGCGATACGCTTTCCCACTCGCTGTGAAGCCCATTCCAGGGCGAGGGCGGCGCCCCGCCCAATGAAGATCGCCCAGAGTGGGAACACGGTCAGAAACAGTCGCTCGCCGTCATAGACTGCCACGCCGGGCATGGCAAACACCAGCAGCGGAAACAGGACACAGCTCAACACCAGCAGATGACCAGCACCCGAGGTCGCAATGGCTTGCTTGACCTTGCACTTCCGGAACAGGCTGCCGACCGCGATTACTCCCAGCAGATGCAGTCCCAGCGGTATCGTCACCGCGAACATGACAAACGGGTAGTGCCAGGGAACTGCCTTATCGGCGTACCGGACTCCGAAGTAGTAGCAATACAGCGTGACGCGATGCGTTGTTCGTCCCAGGTATTCCAGCAGGTGCCCCACAGGGTCCAGCCAAAGATAGGGCCACAGCAGAAAGAAGACTCCCAGCGCCGTCAGGCCCCAGATCAACAGGGGAACCAGCGCTTTGTGTCGCCAGCGCAGCAGAGCCCACACGATCACGGGAATCGGAATCAGGATCGCCTGAATCTTGGTGAGCAGCGCCAGTCCCATGACCACCCCCGACACCATGGCCACGATTCGGCCTGGCGGAGTCGCGTTGGCCCAACCCGCGGCAATCACCAGCACTGCGGCGGTGCAGGTCAGATTGGTGATCGTTTCCAGCGACGCCAGATGCGCATGGCCATAGAGACGCGGCATCAGGACCAGCGCCAGGCTGGCCAACCCTCCCACAATCTGGCCACTCGGACCTGGCTGTCCGTTGGCAGGCGCCCATGTTGTGAAAAACATCATTGAAAAACTGCCGACGAGCCAGACCGTCAGAGCGAACGCCGTGGCCGATCCGGTCCGGGCGCAGGCCGTGACATAGAACCCGGCCGGTTCGTGAGGTGGAGCGATCCACCAGGCGATGTGGTGATGCAGGCCGAGCCAGAAGCGTCCGAGCGGCGGATGGTCCGGGTTGTAGCCGTTCTCTGGACGAAACGCCTCCATGGATGTCGTCGGCGCCAGGTTGAGCCAGCCCAGCGTCCGAGACTGCTCTACCAGATAAACGCCCTGTTCGACATTGAAGAATTCGTCGATGGTCAGGCCGGGCCCCTCGGGCAGGGACGGGTAACTTCCCGCGGGATCGATGGCAATCACAATACTGATCCAGGCCGCGAGCGCAACCAGCGCCGACGGCCAGGTCGATCCCAGTGATTTGATGAGGCGTTCAATAGGGTACGGCATGGGTTCGGATGTTATCATGCGGCGACGGGCAAGGCAGCGATGATCGCCCCGCCAGGGACCGTATCCACCAAAATCCATTCGACTTCCCGGGATCCGAAAATCGTGCTGGACTTCAAGCGAGTTTGTGTGTTCTGTGGTTCCAGCGCGGGGTTTGACTCGGTCTATCGCGATGCGGCGCTCAGCATGGGGCAGTTGCTGGCGGCCGAAGGAATGGAACTGGTGTATGGCGCAGGGAGCGTCGGCCTGATGGGGGCGATCGCCGATGCCGTATTGCAGGCGGGGGGGCATGTCATCGGGGTCATCCCCCGCTTCCTGGCGACTCGCGAACTATTGCATGAGGGAATCGGCGAAGTCCATTTGACCGACGACATGCATCAACGCAAAGCGATGATGGCAGAACTGTCGGATGCTTTTATGGCACTTCCCGGCGGACTGGGAACGTACGAGGAACTGTTCGAAGTGCTGACGTGGGGGCAGTTGGGGCTGCATGCCAAACCGGTGGGGTTACTCAATGTGGCCGGATACTTTGATCCGCTCGTCGCAATGGTGGATGGCGCGATCGACGAGGGATTCTGTCGAGAAAAGCATCGTCAGCTATTCCTGGTGGATGATGATCCGGTCCGTCTGCTGAATCGCATGCGGGAATTTCGCCCTCCCGCCGTCAAGAAGTGGATCGCATCCACGGGAGAGACGTGAGACAGACGGCCTCGCGTCCGCTTGTCCGAATCAGGCCTGCCATTTCCGTTCAGGAATCTCCGCGTGACTCGCCGCGTCCCTTCTCCGTCCCCTTCCAAAGCCTCGAGTAATCCTTCGCCGCCGCAGGGACTCAATCTGCGGCAGGGTCTGGCCGTGGCATGGCTGCTGCTGTTCTGCTGCTGGTTCTTCAGCTTCGGCCTGCCCAATAATCGGTTCGTCCTGACGACCGATCAGCCGACCGTGCGCTGGATGGTCTGGAAAGTACTGCCGTTCGATCTGCTGGACCTGATCGATCCGCCGACAGAACCGAATTCGATTCCCTGGAGTTGGCTCTACCTGGGCCAGCGCATTCCGTTCCTGGTGATCGCGTGCGTCGTCTGGGCGGGAGGTATTTGCGTTGGTCGACTTGAACTGCGGGCCATACACCTGAAGGATCTGTTCGATCGGGCGGAACGGTTCTTCTTCGCAACCTGCCTGGGCCTGGCGACAATGTCACTTGCCATGCTTGGCCTGGGGTTGCTCGGACTTTTGAACCGCTGGCCATTGATGGCGTTGATCGTGGCTGCGACGGCAGCTGAACTCTGGCTGACGTGGCGTGATTTTGTCCGGCGTTCTCAACCGGCCGCCGATGTGTCGAAGCCACGCCATTCGACCTCATCCAATTCAGGGGCGGTGTCCGGGCCCGGGCCCGGGCCCGCAGCGTCTGGCACTGCGTGGCTCCCATGGATTGTGGCGGGAATTATTGGACCGATTGTTTTCGGCATTCTGCTCGGCGCGATGTCGCCGCAGGTCGACTTCGACGTCATCGAATACCACCTGGGGGGGCCCAAGGAATGGTTCCAGCAGGGACGGATCACCCGCTTGCCGCACAACGTCTACACCAGCTTTCCCTTCCTGACGGAAATGCTGCTTTTGAGCGGGATGGCGCTGTATGGCGATTGGAATTGGGGGGCTTTGGCCGGACAAGCGATCATTGCGGGTTTCGCGCCCCTGACGGCGATTGGACTGTTCGCGACCGCCCGCCGCTGGTTCTCACCCACCGCAGGCTGGTTCGCGGTGCTGGTCTGGCTCACAACTCCCTGGGCCTACCGAATTTCGATCTATGCCTACGCCGAAGGGGGATTGGCCTGTTATCTCTTCGCCACATTTGCGGTCCTTTTGCGACTGGCCTGGTTTGAAGGTCCCCATTCCGCCCCGTCCCCCAGCGACGCAGATCTCACGATGGATGCTTCTGGAAATCCCGTTGCGACCGCTGCGGCACCGGCCGCCGCAGGAACGAACCACATGACTCTCCTGTGCGGCCTGATGGCAGGGAGCGCCATGGCGTGCAAGTACACGGGCCTGGTCTCCGCGATCATTCCCGCCGGACTGATGCTGGCGTGGATCTGTTCTCGATCTGCCGCCACAACGAAGCGTCTCCCCCAGTCCGTCACCATCGGATTGATGTTTGCTGCGGGGATTTCGGTCTCAATCGGCCCATGGCTGTCCAAGAACCTGGTAGAGACCGGTAACCCCGTCTTCCCACTCGCCTATTCTCTGTTTGGCGGTGACGGACGGGATGCGACCATGGATGCGCAGTGGAAACGAGGTCACTCCAGCCACTACCCGAGTGAACTGGCTCGACTGCGCGACGTGCCAGTCAAAGTGACCGATGTCGTGGCGAACAACGACTGGCACAGTCCCCTGATGTTCGGACTCGCCCCACTGGCCCTGCTGGCCTCGTGGCGAAAGAAGGTCTGGATGGTCTGGCTGCTGATCGGCTGGCAGTTCCTGACCTGGTTCTATCTGACGCATCACATTGATCGTTTTTACGTTCCGATGTTTCCGCTGGTGGCTCTGCTGGCCGGATGCGGGGCCGGGTGGCTGGCCACGTTTCCATTCGGCCGCTGGTGCGGCGGGATCGTGATCGCGGCCTGCATCTTGTTCAATGTCTGGATCATGCAAAAGCAGGGGGTCAGCGGGTTCAATGCCGGCCGCATGGATTTGAAAGTCGCCGCGGACCTCGTCGTTTCCCCATCGATCCGCTGGCTGAATGCGGAATTTGCCGCAGGGCGACTCCCAGGCAACGGGAAGGTTCTGTGCGTGGGGGAAGCGGCCCTCTTTCACGCGCAGTTTCCGTATCTCTACAACACCGTCTTTGACCGCTCGTTGTTTGAGCAATGGTGTGCCGACCGTACAGACACGGGCGACTTTCGTTTGAAGCCAGTGAATGAAATCCGTGAGACCCTGCATCGTCACGGAGTCACCCATGTGCTGGTGAACTGGTCCGAAATCCTGCGTTATCGCGAGCCAGGGAGCTACGGATACACGGACTTCGCGCATCCAGACTGGCTGGCAGTGCTGCAGAAATCCGGCGTTCTGGACCCGCCATTGCCAATCCCGGACTCAGTCAGCTTTGTTCCCATCGATTCAATTAAGCGCCAACAGGTCACGGATTGGGTGCCGACGCTGAGGATGTCTCTTGCAGACCGGCCAGGGATTCGCGCCGTGCAAGTATTCCCCGTTCGCCAGATGGAAACACCGTAACCGTTCACGGGCAAGCGAAGGGGACAGACCCATTTTCACGGGCCAACGATGCTTCGGAGTCACATCACATCCATGGAAGGTGTTTGCTTTTCGCCGTGAACATGCGTCAGTCCCCGACCCGTGAACGGTTACGAAACACCACTGAAATAAACCATGCGCGCCACCATGGACTTCATGAATTAAGGCACCGATTAAAACACGAATCTCTTGTAGTCGACCTTTGCACGACCGAAATTAATCAGCATGCCAACTCGAATTCCCGTCGCTTTCAGTTCATTGAGCAGCTGTGCTTCGTCTTCAGGGTTATAGGCCCGTGCCGACTTCAGTTCGACAATGACAACTCGTTCAACCAGCAGGTCCGCTTTGTAGAACCCAACTTCGACGCCTTTGTACAGCACCTGAATCTCCGATTCGTGCTCAGCAGACAAGCCACGCCGAATCAATTCGCACTGCAGTGCCCGCTGATAAACCTTCTCGAGGAACCCATAGCCAAGAACGCGATGAACTTCAAACGCGGCGCCAATGATTTCCTTCGTGATCTCCCCGTGCAACAATCCATCCGCCGAACTCGCGTCATCAATCATTTTGCCGCTCCACGATCAGTTTTTGCCACGGATGAAACACAGATTGAACACGGATAAGACAAAATGCAGATTCAATGTTAAATGCAATGGAAAGATTTCGGATTGAACTATTGAAAATTCTTGAACCTTTTTGGCTGAACCACATCTTCTCATTCAATTCTTGGCTTCGCAATATTTTTTCTTCTTCGACTTATCCGTGTTTGATCTGTGTTTCATCCGTGGCGGACAATTCGCCTTTCTTCGTCTTGAATGATCGTGAAGCGAAAGCGGAAATGGCATGTCTCAAGCATTACCTTTCCTGACAGCTCGGTGGCAAAACCTGCTGATGCTGAATTATGAGATTGATCCGGCGTTGATCCGGAAGCGGGTTCCTGCCGGGACTGAGATCGATTTCTGGAATGGGCGGACGTTTGTCAGCCTGGTGGGCTTCCAGTTCCTGGGCACACGGCTGCGTGGCTGGCATGTGCCGCTGCATACGAATTTTGACGAGGTCAATCTGCGGTTTTATGTTCGTCACAAGTCCGGCAATGAATGGCGGCGTGGCGTCGCGTTCATCAAGGAGATTGTTCCTCGCTGGGCGATCGCTCAGGTGGCTCGATGGGCCTACAACGAACAGTATGTCAGCCTGAAGATGCGGAGCCGTGTCGAGCCACCGTGTGATGCGAATCAACGGCAGGGGTTCATTCAGTATGCCTGGAAGTGGGCGGGCGGATGGAACGACGTTTCGGCCAGGATATCCGGGCAACCGAGTCCGCTGCAGGAGGGATCGGAGGAGGAGTTCATCACCGAGCATTACTGGGGCTATGCGGCTCAGCGCGATGGGTCGACGCTGGAGTACCAGGTGGAACATCCGTCATGGCGGGTCTGGAGGGGAGAAGAGTGCCGGTTCTCAGGCGATGTCTCCACGCTTTACGGACCGGAATTCAGCTCGTTGCTGGCGAGCGCTCCAAGCTCGGCGTTTGTCGCTGATGGCTCAGAAATCATCGTCCGTCACGGTCGCCCGACTCGGATCGCGCAACAGGCGCCGTAACGAGTACCACAAGAGGCGGAATACGATGCGAAACCTGTAAGAAATTGAGTCCGCTGCGGTATAGTGCTGAGATGCCGGCCTGTTGCAGCCGTCCGTGACGATTCACGGTCTGTCCCCCTCGCTTGCCTCAACGCATTCCATAAAGCCGAGAAATCTCATGAAACGAATCTTGATCTGCCTGATCCTTGTCTCTTCCAGTGCCACCGCATTCGCGGATGACTGGCCACAATGGCTGGGGCCACAACGAGATAGCGTGTGGCGTGAGAAGGGAATTGTCGACTCGTTTCCCGCCAGCGGGCTGAAAGTGAAGTGGCGGGTTCCCGTCAGCCTGGGGTATTCCGGACCGGCCGTTGTCGGAGATCGCGTCTACGTCACCGACTATGTTCGCGAGTCGGGTGAAGTTGCAAACAACCCCGGCGAACGGAAGGAACTGACGGGGTCCGAGCGAGTGCTCTGCCTGAACGCGGCGGATGGAAGCATCGTGTGGAAGCATGCCGACAAGGTCACTTACAAGATTTCCTATCCATCAGGACCCCGTACAACACCGACCATTTCGGGGGGCAAGGTTTATACACTGGGAGCGGAAGGACGGCTGCTGTGCCTGGACGCGACGAAAGGTGACGTCGTCTGGGCGAAGGAACTGAAGCAGGAGTACAAAACCGACTCGCCGATCTGGGGATTCTGCGGTTCACCATTGATCGACGGTCAGAAACTGATTTGCCTTGTCGGAGGTGAAGGGAGTGTCGCGGTCGCCTTTGATAAGGACACTGGAAAAGAACTCTGGAAGGCGTTGTCGGCCAGTGAGTCGGGGTATTGTCCCCCGTCCATCATTGAAGCGGCCGGGAAGCGGCAACTGATCGTGTGGAGTGCCGATTCGCTGAACAGCCTGAACCCGGAAACGGGGGCGGTCTACTGGTCACAACCACTGAAGCCGAGCTATGGGATGTCGATCGCCATCCCTCAGAAGCACGGGGATCTGCTGTTTGCGAGCGGGATCGGCGCCGTCGGAGCGACCTTCAAACTGAATCAGTCCAAACCTGGCGCTGATGTGGTGTGGCGTGGGACGAACAAGACTGCCGTCTATGCTGCAAACACGACGCCGGTGATTGATGACGACGGGATCATCTATGGGGCCGACTGCATGTCGGGTCAGTTTCGAGCGGTGAAGCTGGAGACGGGCGAGCGTCTGTGGGATACGTTCGCGCCGACGACGAACACCCGCCGGGGAGGGCACGGGACGGCATTTATCGTCCGCAACGGCGATCGGTACTTCCTCTTCAGCGAAACGGGCGACCTGATTCTCGCGAAGCTGTCGGCGAAGAGTTATGACGAAGTGAGCCGGTTCCACGTGCTGGAACCGACCGGCGAATGCTTCGGCCGCGACGTCGTCTGGTCACATCCCGCGTTTGCCAACAAATGCTGTTATGCTCGCAACGACAAGGAAGTGGTTTGCGTCTCGCTGGAAGCGAATTGATTCGCAGCGAAACCCACGGACAGAGAGACGATTCAGTCCGTGCGGAAGGAGTTGGCTGATCGGCAAACGGAAGAAGCCGGGTGTTGGCACACCCGGCTTTCGATCACAGATCTCCTGATCTTGCCACTCGAATCACTTCGAGCGTTTGGCTTCCCAGTCGCGGCTTTGCTTTTCGCCGTTGCGTTCGCTTTCCGTTTTCCCCTTGATCGTGTCACCATCCACCTTGCCCGTGTACTTGGTGGTGAACTTCTGATTGTTTCGTTCCCGTGTGACGGTGAACGAGACTTCACCATCTTTGAACGTCGCGTTTTCGATGTTCGTCTCCGTGTTATCACGGCCGGGGACGCTCCCCGTCAACTTGTCGCCATCCAGCTTCAACTTCAACGTCATCTCGCGCGTGCGATCACCGAATGTGGCTGTCCACTTCCACGTGCCAGAGGGATCTGGCTTGTCCGCAGCCTGAACCATGGACGCGAAACCGACAAACATCAGACCCAGAACCAGGACATCGCGGCGTCTCATTGTGATCTCTCCCACCAGACAGGACATGAAAAAACCGGCTTCGAAGGTGAAGGCTGGCAATCGCTCTTGTACTGCCCCCTGCATGAACCCGCAACGAGCAATTTCCGATCGGAATGATATTCCTGACAAACCCACGGCATGCGGGTAATACTTGGGCATCCAACTCGAGGAACCCAAATCAGGCCGAGCAAGTACATCAAATCCTAATCGGGCTACAATAGATGGCAGCCGCTAAATCGCCATCGCCCCGAATTCCCTGATCGCATGCGATTCATCGGCTACGTTGATGAGACGGCTTAGTCCCCCCATCAACTTGAATGATTGATAAACGTCGTTCTCTTTGAGGTCGGCATCGTCAGCGTACACCACGGCCGCGCAGCGATCTTTGCCAAAATACTTCTGCTGTTGCATCGCCTGAAACATGAAGGCGGCATCGTTGACCGACGACTGGCGATGCAGGTTCACCTTCTGAAGTACAGCCTCTGGGCGTGTGTTGTGTACGGCGTAATGAAACTTGAAATGCTGAAGCGTATCGCCCACAGGGCACAACCAATCGTAAGACCGCCGAAATCCGGGGACTTCCGAAAGCCCAGATGCCTCAATCGCCTTATTCGTCTCCTTCCGTAACGTTTCGGAGATGTCGATCTCTTTTTCCTTTGACCTGTCGTGAGATCGCGGGGCGACAACCAACTCGTCGTATAACGATTGAGCGATCGCACCAGTCTGAGAAGCAGGCACGTGCTCTGACAGCAAACCAGCACTGTTGAGGCGGAAATTTTCAAGCGATGTATCGCAGAGAGCACTCAAGAAGTCTGCTTCAGTGCGCGGCACTACAACGCCAGTTTTTAGACGAATCGCCGGGCGTCCCATTTGAGCACGCCAGTAATCGATCCACTGGAGATAAACTGTCCGGTCTGGTATCCGAAGTCCCGCCAAGGCGCGAGCATCGCGAGCCTTGTCATCGCCAACAAAGCGACCGATGCAGTCGCCACTATTCCAGACGACGACGCCGAAGTTGCGCGGCTCCATTCGCTTCATGTCGGGAATGAACTTCGCAATTGCGAATTGTGGTGTACTCATGGCATCACTCTTCAAAATCAAAAAGGGAACGCTGTGTTGATGCTTTCTGATGACCCAATAGCTGAATCTGGCAGTGTGTGCAGAGCAGCCCAAAGATCAGTTTGCGAATTTCTGATTGACGATGGAGAAGGAAGGCAATCGCAACTTTCGACTCCTCTTTTGAAATTCCTTGTTTCACCATCGTCGTGCACGCTTCAACGATCAACCACTTGGGTACTGATTGTACACGCTTCACCCAAGATTCAAGATAGTCGGACGACTTCAGATACGGCAGCAAACAGTGTTCCGATCCTCCTGTCACGTCTCGATCGGTAATCGCAAGCAGGTCTGTCAGCGCGTCTAATCTTGGAATCCCATTCAGTTTACAGCCGCCGAAAAGCGCCATGTCATGATCGTAAACTCGCATCAGTTTTGGCTTGAGCGTCTTGTCGACGGCCAAGTTCATGTCGTGTCGGTCCTCATTTGCCACCCACACATCGAAGGTAATGATGCCAGCGCAGACTGAAGGCAGGTGCTCCATGCAGACATCTGGCAAGATGGGCGGCAATCTTAAGCCAGCTGGATTGAAATCAAGCGACGAGAACAACAGCCGTCGAGCCCCATCTGAATGCTTCGACAAGGCAAACGGTGGAATTGGCAATCCGATGGCAGTTCCAAGCCGAGCACAAATGTATTCGTTCGGGACGCCGTAGGGGCTATACTGATGACTACAGCGGTGCCGGGCCAGCACGAAGCCAATCGCCCGACCCCAATCTTTATCCATGACCTCATAGCCATCTGCCGTTTTGATTGTGTCGAGAGGGAATACGGCGCGATAGAATGGATCGATGGCCCGTGGTAATTTCTTCGGCATGCTGCGCCTCCACCGGCACCGTTTCGGTATGCAGCGTTGAAAAGCTAAGGATTCCCACATGGCAAAGTAGGAAATTCGCGGCGGTCAGTTCAGCCTATCGGGATTGACGTTTGAGCAGGCTGTTGACGGATTGCTCAAGACTCCGGTCAAGCACAATGCAGTGAATCGCAAGGCAGAAAAGCAATCGATCCGCAAGGGTGCCAAGAAAACGAAGAAGCCGGACAAGTAGCCTGCCAGGCTCGCGTATCGCGATGTGAGTGGATATTTCCTAGTCAAATATCGTTCCGTTGTCGATTATCGATCCGTGGGACAACCGCTGGCCTTCAGGACGGTTTCCTGCACGGCCAGGTCATGCATCGGGGACCAGTCGAACATCTTCTCCGCCCGGATCACCCTGGCAAAGTCCGCGGCGTCACCCACATACCGCTCATATCCTGGAACTGGCACATCCTGGTATCCCTTGCGGTACTTCCCCCGCTCCTTCGACAACGCCAGTCGGACGACCTTTGGAGAATCAAGCGGCTCGATATGTGCCGTTCCTTCACTGCCACAAACGACAAAATGACGCCGCAGAAATCCTTCGACTTCCACGGCGGACGTCTTCACGGTCGCCAGTGCCCGGGGATAGGTCAGGACGGCCAGCATGTTGTCCTTCAGTGAATCCTGCTCCCGACCGACATGCTGGAAATAGGGAGTCACCGTTTCCGGCGCTCCCAGGACATCGACCGTCAAGTCGATCACATGGCAGGCGAGTTCGAACATCATCCCGCCGGGATATTCCGCGTGCCGCAACCGGTTCGCGGGATCGACAACCTTGCTCATGACCGTATGCACTTCAAAGGGCTCACCCAGGAATCCTTTTTTCAATAGATCCCTCATCAGGACCACGGCCGGGTTGTAGCGATACATGTACCCCATCTGCAGACACAGATGCTGTCTGGCGGCGGTGTCCAGGATCCGTCGGAACTGCAGCAGCGATTCTCCGGCGGGCTTGTCCAGGTGAACGTGCTTCCCCGCATCGACGCAGATCTCGGCATATTTCAACAAGTCGCGCGGTTCGGTCTCAACCGCGACCGCCTGCAGGCCGGGGACGTTCATCAATTGCTCGACAGACATCAGGGGAAGGTCTTTGTAGGCCGGCTGTCGCTCGACCGTCGCACGCAGCCCGGCGGCTGGCTCGGCAATCCCAACGACCTCAAAGTCTGCCGATTTTCGATAAACCTCCATGTTTCCCGCGGCGTGAGCGTGTCCGGTTCCAATCTGGCCGATCTTGATCCGGGTCATTTTTGGACTTTCTGCGAGAATTGGCAGGGAAAGGCTGAAGGTTTGCGGCAGGTGCGAAAGGGTACGACCAGCAGTGCGAAAAGTTTCCACTGGTGATTCTTCGCAACATCGTATCTGCAGGGAATCTGCGTCGGCAACTCGCCTGCCACCGTCTTTGCGAAAGGAATGAGGTATGTTTGACCGAAGAGTAATCGATCACCGGTAAACGAGGGGGACAGGAGGAATCATGAATCGGCAGTTTCACTGGAGCCGTCCCTTGCTGGCCCGGCGCGCCTTTGTCGCAATGGTGGCGTCAGTCCTGTTGATGCCCATGGTTGCCTTGGCCCAGGAAAATCGGCCGGCGGTTTCGAAGTCGACGGGCATGAAGTTCAACTGCATTCCCGCAGGCGGATTCGAAATGGGGTCGCTGACATCCGAGGAGGGGCATACCCGCAGCGAGATTCAGCACACGACCCGCATCAGTCAACCGTTTTACCTGGGTGTCACCGAAGTCACTCAGGAAGAATACCAAGCGATCATGGAATCGAATCCGAGCGCCTTTTCCCGACACGGAACGGCCTCGGAAGTGGTGGCCGGCATGGCGACGCGCCGGTTCCCGGTCGAGAATGTTTCGTGGTTTGACACGATCGAGTTCTGCAACCGGCTGAGTGAGAAGGACAACTTCAAACCGTATTACGGTCTGACTGGGATCGAGCGGGAGCACGATTCGATCAAGTCGGCAGTCGTGACGATCCTGGGTGGAGGGGGCTACCGATTGCCGACCGAGGCGGAATGGGAATATGCCTGCCGGGCGGGAACGACGACCGCCTACAACTCGGGAGATACGGTCTCATTGCTGGAGGATGCCGGCTGGTTCGGCAGCAAAGCGGAACCAGGCAACAGCGACAGGCAGACACATCGTGTCGGCCAGAAGGGGGCCAATTCGTTCGGGCTGTTCGACATGCATGGGAACGTGTCGGAATGGTGCCAGGACTGGTACGACTATTCCTCGTACGAGCGATCCCCGACACAGGATCCTCAGGGCCCCTCGGGGGGCTCGATGCGAGTTGTTCGCGGTGGAAGCTGGAGCGAAGCAGCGGTCCATTGTCGATCAGCGCAGCGCGGCGGAGTTCGACCGATGCAGCACGGATCCAGCACCGGCTTTCGCGTCGCTCGTTCAGCCATCTCAACCCGACCACCCGTAGCGCCGCCCGCGCCCCCGTTCCGGATCGTCCTGGACCTGCGGGACGGCGGCACGGTCGATGTCTTCAATAACGAGACCTACGACTCGATCGAAAGCGCCAAGCAACGTCTGCAGAACTCCAAGCTGTTCGGCCGAATCGACAGCCTGCGGATCATTGACAATAACGGTAAGCCGGTGGAATGAGCCTCCTGCTGCAGTGCATAGACTGCAGCAGGTCCAACCCTGGACTGAGGTTCAGGTCGGCAGCCTTGAGTTCAAACGTGCAGATGCAGCTTGGGGCCGCCTCGTTCCTGTTCCTGCCAGTACCAGTGGCCCAGGTGACGGAGTTTTCCTGGTTCGTCGGGGAGTTCGACGAACAGGAAGGGGTCTGCCGACATTATGGTAATCGGAGTGATCAACAAGGGTGCGAACTTGGCGATGGCCAGCGGCGCCGCCAGGGTGCCGAGCAGTGACGCTCGATACTCGACCAGTTCGTAAGACTGGTTTACCGATTCCAGACCCACACCCAGCCAGGTGCGATGATCGGGGATGACGGTTGTCGACCGGCCGGTCTTCAGTCGTTCCCGTTCGGCTTCAAACGCCGCTCGATCGCGTCGCCGTGCGTCTTCGCGAGCGCGCTTCACGTACAAGTTGACTCGATCCCTGATTCCCTGAATTCGTCCCGCAACACGGCGGCCGAAGTAGTAGCAGCGGGTCGGGATCTGAGCCGCTCCGAGCAGGCTTCGATACAACCAGCGCCAGCGCAGAGCGTGCGTCTGGGCAGCACGAATTCGTCGCGCCGCTTCGGTGCGAACTTCGGCCGCGGTGACGGGAATCGGCAGGCCTTCTTCGTTCTTCAAGTCGCCAAACAGGGGGACGCAGTACCAGATCGTCGATTTCGGATGGAGCGCATAGGCGTGCGTCAGAGCCTGAAGAATGCGCGGCGGTGGATTGTCCGGGATCTGCGCCGGATTTTTGGTCAGTGTCATGACCAGATCGCTGCGTCCCTGAATCCAGAGCGACTTTTCGATCAGGTGAATCACTTCGTATTCATCCTGCCACTCGGGATGATAAGAAAGGATCCGGTCGACGAATGCCGGGTCGCGGATCTGGTCGCGCGTCCCGCGCAGGGCAAGCGAGATGGCCAAGCGCGAGATAAACCCCGATTTCAGGATCCGCAATGTTTCTCGTTTGAGGCCCTGCAGGCCGAAGGGCGACTGATCTTCGAAGCTCGAGCAATCGACTTCGGAAGAGGAGAGCGAAGGTTCGACATACAGAGGGGCCGCCGTCGTGGACATGGGGAAATCCTTCTCGGGGGTTTCGGCGCCCGTGCGCCAAGAGAACCATTTGTTTGGAGGTTCAAGCAGGTTGCGGAAGTGACTTGAACCGGTGTCAGGCGAAGTGACGAATCTGAACAACTGACCCCGCCAGATACGAGGCCAGCGACGGATCAGCATCCGATTTTCCACGGATCGCGTCAAGAAGTTTTCCGGCAGATCCAGACAAATTGACTCGAAATAATTCCCTTACCCGGGGCCGTCCTCTTTCCGCAGTTTTTCAGCCGTTTCCATCGGGTTTGTGGTCCGCAGGATCACCTTTTGCGACGGTCTGGAGTGTTCGATACCGATCCAGAATGAGTTGCGAGATTTCTTGTGCAGTCTGTTTGCCTCGATCAATATAACCATCGGTCGGAAGCAGTCCGGTGATTGGCGATTCATCGAGACGGATCGGCATCACCTGATCGTGCCTTCCCGCGTCCACCAGCCTTCGGATCGCGGCCCACTCGATGCGACACCAGTCCCGACGCTCATACTCGACATCAAGAAAGGGGACAACGAGTTCCGACTGTGACGCATAGATTCGTTGCAGCCATGTATGCAGATTGGTCCTGGCGAGGATGGATGTCAGCCAGTTGTCGTAGAAGACATCGCGCCGGCCGATTTCGCGTGCCAGGTACTCCGCCACGTTCTCGACGAACTGACGATTCTTTCCTCCTGCGAAAGAGAGCGCGACTTTGTAACGGCGGGTTGCCGTGCCTGCACCGTATAGGATGTCGGCCCGTTCGAGCAGCGCGGATGTCAGCACGTGCAACAGCACAGTCAAGAACACCGCCGCCGCAGCAATCAGGACAAGCAACACAACGGTCGTCACCGAGCGTTCCCATTCAAACCCGGGAGATTGTTCGAGTATCCGTTTCACGGAGAGAGGCTGAAAGCGATCGACGACCGCCTGACGGCTTCCATATTTCTGAACCAATTCTGCAATCTGGCCGGTCAATTGAATTGGGAAATACACGAACTTCGGTTCGAATGTCTGAGGGGTTGTGGGCCAGACCACGCATTCGGCGCGGAGAACGTAGTACCCGGTGAGCGCGGCGATTGCCAGCAGACTCACAAGGCACAATGTGAGAGTCCGGCGGCAGAGACGGCGCACGGATTCTTTCAACCACACCAGGAGGATAACCGCATGCCCCAGTACTCCGGTCACAAGGCCGAACAACCACTGGGCGTTCGGGGGGGCGACCAGATACGCAATCGTCGACAACAACAGGACGCTTGCAATCTGCGATGCCAGAACGAGCGGGCCAAAGTTCATCGGTTTCTCAGTCCGGGAAATCGGCACGGATTTTGGGATCGACCCCCGGCACACACTTTCTGACCTGCATGACCTTGCCGGGAATCGCAAACAGAATCATGTATTCCTGTCGCGTATCCAGTTTGTCGGTAATGTTGGTGTCACCCCGCGAGACCCGATATTCCGGTGTCATCAAGCGACTTTTATCGTCATCTGGCTCCAGTTCATACTCCAACAGCGGGGGCTTGTAGATCGCCGCCCTGGTGGGATGGGACTCAAAATCCACGTTGGCCAGCCACGGGTCAGGCTTGGACTCGAATTCGATTGCGCCGTCAGGTTGCTTCTTACCAATAATTCTGTCCCCACCTTTGCGAGCCTTGACATGCGTGGGAAATGTGGATGCATCATCATAAACCGCTTCTGACAAGGACTCACCCTTCGGATCAATAAAACACCAGAGTTTTCCCTGCCGCGCGGGAGCGATCCCCCGATTAAAGCTACCCAATCCCGTAAATCGTGGCGGGATCGCGAAGTCGCCTTTGGTGTCAATGTAGCCGAACTTCCCATCACTGGATTGAACCCAGGCAAGGCCCTCCCGGAACCGGCCCGCATCAGCGAAGCTCGCAGGAGTGACCTGGTTTCCATCAACATCAATGAACTTGAACTCGCCGATTTTGACTGCGACTGCCGCCCGACCTTCCGAGAACGGATGTGCACGGACGTAGTTTGTGGGAATCACGATCTTCCCCGTGGAATCAATAAACCCATATTGCTGCTGGAACTTTACTAGCGCCCGATTGTTGTGCAGATCGCCCGCCCATTCAAACTGGGGAGGGATCACCAGTTTTCCGCTGGTATCGATGAATCCAAACTTCTTCTCGATCGACACCGCCGCCATTCCTTCAGAGAATGGTCGTGCCAATTCGAATGATGGCTGAATAACAAAGGCCCCCTTGGCGTCAATGTACCCATATCGATTGTCCATGCGTGCCGGGGCCAGCCCCTGCGAAAAGTTGCCAGCGCGCTCGAACCGCGGCTGGATGACAATCTTGCCGGTATCCGCGTCCGCATAGCCCCACTTGGACTCCATCCTGACTGGAGTCAGGGCCGTCTGCGACCGGGCTTTTTCGGGAGGAAGTGCAACCAATGCCAGCAGTAGACATGATGCTCGCATCAGACGGGGACTCCTGGCTCAGGGTGCTCACAAGTTTTTTTGGATCAGTGCTGTACGGAAACATCAGTCACCTCACCAGTCCCTCTGCCGTGTGGTTCGTTGTCATCTAACGGACCGGCAGTTCTTCATGTCACCATGTCAGATATGACATAAGTATACAAGCACATCTGCCCAGATTCAGCGGCGAGAATGATCGTCCAGCAGCGGGGACGGTATTGCATTTGTGCCCAAATCTAGCGAGTTCAACAGGCGCGATTCCGGCTCTCTCTCGCTTCCCCACCAACAGAGAAGTCGAGGTAACCGTTCACGGGCAAGCGAGGGGGACAGACCCATTTTCACGGGCAAACGGCGCTTCGGAGTCGATTTGCGTCCATGGCAGCTGTTTGTTTTTCGCCGTGAAAATGCGTCAGTCCCCGACCCGTGAACGGTTACAAGTCGAGACCTGAATGCGGCAACATCGTTATCGATCAGCCATAAACTGCCAGGCAGCAGGATATCGACTTTGACCATCGCCCTTTTTCGCTGCCGGAATCCCGGCGTGATATGTGGTGGCTGATCAAGCCGTTCTGCAATCGAGCTTCGTTGCGGAACCGCTGCGCGAAGCCCAGCCATGTCTCGACACGATGAAGAGTCGTCAGGAGTCCACCCGAGATGCCTGCCATCGGCGCACAGCGAGCCGCGAATCGCACAATTGGCCTGAATGTGGCGCGCAGGGAACTCGAGATCCTCAACCGAAAATGACTTCAAACGATGGGACCAGACTCTGTTCTGGTCAGGGCCGAGAGAGGGCCGACATTCTGTCGGCCCCCGCCATGAATTGACCCGTGGTCGATGAACAATCCGTGCGGGACGGTGCTGACGCTGCGGCAACACGTCCAACCGGGTTCTATTTCGCGGCCGGGCTCTCGGCCTGGTAGTGACGGTTGATCAAATCGTTCTGCAGCCACAGCAGCTTGTTGAACGCCCGCAGCGTGCGGACTTCCGTGCCGCGATCCAGACCCAGGCCCAGGATCGTGTTCACGAGCGCGTCCGAGACGAAGCCCATCAGTGCGTTCATCTGCACCAGCGGCACGTCCAGTTCCTTCGAGCCCGCCTTGGGAGTATGGATCTTCCCCACCATGTCCAGGTAGCCGACCATCTTTTCGTCGTACGGCTTCGTCACCAGCGCCGCCAGGTAACGGCCCAGGTGCTGCTTGCGGAACTGAATCATCTCGTGATCCAGCGTGACATCCTCCAATCGAGTCGGGACCGGACCTTCATACCCGAATTGCCGCGGCACGAAATGCCGCCAGGTGGCGTCGTACGTGTTCAACTTTTCATAGACGGCATCGACCAGCATCGGAACCAGCGGAGCGATCGCCGGGGCCGCGCCATGGATCGCGGCAATGTCCTCGGCCCCGAATCCCATGAATTCAATCAGGTACTGAAACCGGTATCCAAGGTCCGATTCAAGGCGAGGTTCATTGATGTGTTTCATGGGCGGTTCCTGGCAGTGGTGTCATCGATCGAGCACAAATCGGACAAAGTCGTCCACTTTCGATTCGAAGAGTACTGTCGACAAAAGCGGATGTCAATATCCAGTTTAATTTCACCGCCAGGATTTTTTGGGGACCGATTTCCCTCAGGTCGATTCGACCGAATGCGCCGATTGGCGCTGGCCCGGATCAGGTTGCGTCAACAAGCCGCCACCGGGCCTGGCGCAACTGCGCGTTGGGTGAGTCTTTCAGGAGTTCATACCAGACGGTCACCAGCGTTCCATCGTCACACTCCACCGTCGACGGATAGCCCATGTCGCCCGAATGCGCGTCCGAATTGAGCGTCAGCGGGGAACTCCACGTTTTCCCCACATCCCGGCTGATGCGAACCTGATTCCCCAATGGCGGGCGGCGATGTCCGTAACTCATCAGCAGTCCGCCGTCCCGGAGTCGCAGCAGGTGCGATGGCAGGCCCCAGACTCCGATGGGATGCGGTACCGACCACGTCCTGCCCCCATCGCGGGATTCGGTCTGCAGGATTTCCTTGTCATTGGCTGGATTGTGATTGCGAATGTGCGTGATCAGGGTCCCGTCCGCCGCTTCCACGGCATGCAATTCGTGATAATTCCTGGGGTCATCACCCGGCCGAGTCGGGATCCTGGCGAGCCATTCCCAGGTGAGTCCATCGTCGGCGGAGTGACAGACTCCGACCCGTCGTTCGGGCCGCCACAATTCGACGCCGCAATACAACTGTCGGCCATCGGCGAGCTGGATGGGACCGTGAGGACTGTGCAGGGGGACCGGGTAGCGGGCGGACCAGGTGACGCCGCCATCGGTCGAGCGAATCATCCAGGTCCCCAGTTCGGCCTGACGCTGCTGCTCCGTGATTCGCAGGTGAGCCGCACGCCATTCCCTGAGCTTCAGATCCTCCCAGGCGCCGGGCTGGCCCGCAGGTATCTGTTCAGCCCGTTCGAGCAGCGGCTGGTACGCCAGCGACGTGAATGTCGTTACCAGAATGGAGCCTTTGACGGTTTCGAGAACTCCCGCATCCCGTTCGTCAATCGGTCCGTCGAGCAAGACCTGGGGCCAGCGCCAGGTCCGCCCCTGATCCTGAGACCTCATCAGTTCCAGCCGACCGAAGGGACAAACATGCGCTTCGCGGCCACCTGACCAGACGACCAGGAATTCCCCATTCCGGCGGCGTGTCAGCGTGGGCCAGCCATGATACAGCGGCGGCTTCCAACTGATCAGCTTCGTCTCTTCGACGGCAATTCCGGGCCCCTCGGCGGCGAATCCTGATCGTCCCAGCAGGAAACTCGTTCCGGCCAATGCGGCCGTCCGCAGCAGAGTTCGGCGGTGCAATGGTCTGTCCATAGGAGTCGGTTCCTTCTTCACGACTTGGGTTTGGGCGGCCGGCTTTTCGTTTTGTGGACTCCAGACACCGTCGCATTCTTTTGCATTTGCTTGCGCAGCTGCGGAAATTTCGAAGCCGGCTTTCGCGCCCCTCCGCCTCCTGATCGACTCATGGGATTCCCCTCCTGCCACGGACAGGTTGAATTTCGGGTTCAGTCTTACGACTGATGATAGCGCTCCGGATCGCCCTGTGAAGTCCGATGACGTTCTTCATGGAATCGCAGCTTCATTTCCATCAGAAATCCGCGGCAGATTGGAACGGACGTTTTTTTGCAGAGGGGATGAAAGCGGGTCCCGTCGCAGATAGTCTGGTGAGGAAGGGCAGGGCCCTGTCTGAGTTCCATCCGTTCCAAGGCCTGCGACCATTTCCATCAACCCGCTTCCGTCACCTTTGGCTGCCATGCCTCTACCGACCGTGATTGTTGTTCATCCGCGTGAACGCCGGGCGAAGTGTACCGTGCGTCCGTTGCGGGGCCGGTCCGACGTGGCGTTCTGCAATTTTCCTCGAATGCCCTATGACCTGACGGGTTATGTCCAGCTTGGACTGGGAGGGCCCGTCCTGAGCAGCAACGACTCGGAGCGGGGACTGCTGGTTCTCGACGGGACTTGGCGGCATGTCGAACCGATGCAGCGGGCGCATGCGTCGATTCCGGTCCGTAGCCTGCCTCCCCTGTTGACGGCCTATCCCCGATCATCCAAAGTCCGTTCGGATCCCGACGGCGGGTTGGCGACCGTTGAAGCGGTCTATGCGGCGTATCGGCTATTGGGCCGCGATACCACCGGCCTGCTCGACCATTATCACTGGGCTGCCGAATTCATCGAGCAGAACGCCGCATTTTGGCCAGTCGGCGGAGCCCCCTCGACGGCGACCACCTCGGCAATCCTTTCCGAGTAGTTCGCAGAGGGGGGGCAAGCCGACTCCACGCGAACGCATTGCGCGCAAGTCTTTTTCAATTAAATAGATACAGAGACGGACAGCTTCTACCAGCAACCGATTCCCGGAACGATCTTGTTGCATGAGGCGGGTTCTGCAAGAATCCCGCCCCGCAGCCGAAACCTGAACCTGCGGTCCGCCAAAATCGAGTGTCCTCGTCGATTGACCTGCCGGGATTTCGCTTTGACTGGATCGCCCTCCTTCCTGAGTCCCCCTGCCAATCGACATCGCTCGACCGGCGCGAGAAACTCGTTCAGGGGAAGCTGGCGAATTGGCATGGGGATGGTTTGCCTCACCCTGGCGTTCGGGTGTCGAACGGTCAACACGGTTCCCGTCGGCCTGCCCAAGCAGAGCGCATTGGAGAACGACCACCTGCTGGTTCGCAGCGATCTGAAGCTGCCGAAGAATCATCCGATCCTGGAAGATCTGGACAGCCTGCGAGACGAAATCGCGGATGAACTGAATCTGCCACTGCAGAAGCAACCAGTCACCGTCTACCTGTTTTCCGACGAAGTCCGCTATTCCCAGTACCTGCAGACCCGTTATCCGCTGCTGCCGCCACGCCGGGCGTATTTCATCGGCACAACCAAAGAACTGGCGGTGTATACGTTCTGGGGAGATCGGATCCAGGAAGACCTGCGACACGAATACACGCATGGTGTCCTGCATGCTTCGCTTGTCGATGTTCCGCTCTGGCTGGATGAAGGACTGGCGGAATACTTTGAAGTGACGACCGAACCGCGGGGATTGAATCGCGATTATGCAGCACGCCTGGCGAGCAACTTGTCGCAGGGCTGGAAACCCGATCTGGATCGGCTCGAGACCCTCGAGAAAGTTGAGGACATGCAGAAGGGTGACTACCTTGAATCCTGGGCCTGGGTTCACTTCCTGATTCATCACAGTGAAGAAACACGCGACGTTCTGGTGGGTTATCTGCATGAATTGCGGACCAACGGACGTCCCGGATCTCTGGCACGTCGCCTGCGCGACGCGATTCCCTCGGCAGATCAGCGGTTTGCCGTCCATGCGGCATCGATGACAACCGGGATTCAACAGGCGAGCGCAAACTTTGACGCGATCAAGGCTTCAAGCCGCTAGCCCCCACAACCTCCCCGCGTCATTACCTCGTCGTTTCGAAACCCGTGATTGACGACTGGGGGGGGCGAGCTACATGATAGAGAGGTCTGCAGCCGATATCTGGTTTGCGAGACATCAAGGAGTTGTCGATGCATTCGCGTCAGCGACATTCACAGTTCAGGCCATCATGGCTGCCCGTTTTGGGGCGGCTGGCGCTGATTGTGTCGCTGTGGCATGCTCCGTTACCGATGCTGCATGCGCATGACGCCGACCTGCACAACACGACCTCGGTCGAAGTCTTTGTGCATCATCTGACAGACTACCATCCCGATGTCGCGTTGAATTCGCAGATCGATTTCGGCTGGCACTGGCACTTGGTTCCTCCGCCGGTCAATCATCCTGTGAACGAATCCGGGGATCGAAACTGTCCATATTCGTCCGATGAGACCTGTGCCACCGTGATGGCCGGGCAGTCCTCTGCCAGTACTCTGCAGGTTGTCTGCACCTGGTTTGTTTCGGCGTGGATGTCAGACTGCCCGGCCGCTTCGGGCTCTCTTCGTTTCGCCGCAGCGAACGCTTCCACTCAGTTTCTTGACACCTATCTTGGTTCGGTCCCGCTGGGAACGCTGCTGCGCGTGGCGCGCTGCTGATCTCGCGGACTGCCGATCGCCGCAAATGACATCGCCGGGCAGGCCCGCGTGATGCATTGGCTGCCGATCGCACGCTGCCAGTCTTTCGACTGGACTTCTGACGCGTATCCACGAACCTCATTTGTCAGCCCCCCGGCAAACAATCTCCTGCCGGATCTATGGAATTGATCATGAAGAAGCGTCTTTTATCACTCGCAATCGTGCTGGGGGTGTGTGCTGTCGCGGCGGGGGGATATCACCTGCTGCATTCGTCGCCGCACACATCCGATCCCGCGGCGGAAACGCCGGGAAAAGTGGCGGCAGTCCGTGACCAGGTGACGCTGACCGTCGCGAAACGGCAGGAAGCGGGGATCGAGATCGCGCCGGTTGAGATGCGGATGCTGCAGCCGACTCGGACTGTTCCCGGTCACATCGAATACAACGGCACTCGACATATCTCCGTCAAGTCCCCGGCCGACGGGTTGGTGCATCAGATAGCCGTCATCGTGGGGAATCGTGTCGAAGCAGGCCAGTTGCTGGCGGTGGTCAACAGTCCCGAATTGGGAGAGCGACGTGCGGATGTCCTGAAGCAGCAGGCCGAACTGGAACTGGCGCGTCGGGAACGGGACTGGTGGAGCACCGTGCAAACCAACCTTGAGGACCTGTTGGCGCGATTCAAGCGACCTCAGGAAATCGAGACGCTGGAGCAGGATTTTGGCGATCGGATCCTGGGGGACTATCGACGCGACATCTTTTCGGCCTATTCCAAATATCAGACGGCGGAAAAGATCAACACCAACATGAAGTCTTTGAAGGGGGATGTCATCAGCCAGCGGATGATCCTTGAACAGGCTTCCGCACGCGATTCGGCCTCGGCGACGTTCCTGGCGGTTTGCGAGCAGGTCACGTTTGACTCAAAGCAGAAAGTCGGCAAGGCGGAAGCCGTCGTGCAGGATGCGTCACGGCGTCTGGCGGTCGCCCGACAGCGACTGACGTTTCTCACCGGGCAGACTGACGAACAAATTGGCGATCTGACAAAGGAATCGGCGCTCAGCACCTGGCCGGTAGTGGCGCCGTTTGCCGCCACGGTGGAAGAACTGATGGTCGCGGCCTCGGAACGAGTCCGACAGGGAGAGGACATCCTGCTGCTGGCGGACACGACCCGACTGTGGGTGCAGGCGGACATTCGCGACAAAGACTGGTCTGCTCTGACGCTGACGGCCGGTCAGAAGATTCAGGTTCAAACGCCGGCCCTGCCCAATCGAACGCTGGATGCGACGATCGCGTTCATCGGACGTACGGTCAATCTGGAAACCCGGGCGACACCCCTGGTGGCGGATATTCAGAATGATGACCGTCTGCTGAAACCGGGAATGTTTGTCCGCGTGCTGCTGCCTGACGGCGAACCGCGTCAAGTCGTGGCAATTCCCGATGCTGCGATCGTCCGCCACGAAGGTCGGGTCTTCGTGTTTGTCGAGACGGGGCCAAATCAATTCACCGCGCGGGACGTCAGCCTCGGTTTGGCCGTCGATCCCTGGGTTGAGATCAAATCAGGACTGTCGACCGGAGACCGGATCGCGGTCAAGGGGACGTTCATCCTGAAGTCGGAACTGCTGCTGGAACCGGAAGACTGATGGTGTTTTGACGTCCGGCAGGCGTCACCTGCAATGTGCTGCCCGGAATCCAGACTTTGGCGCCATGACATCCTTCCGTTCGCCCCTTCGACTGATGAAATCTCATGCTCGCACACCTGATTGAAATCTCGCTGAAGAACCGCGTGCTGGTCCTGACCCTGGTCTTCCTGATGGGGGCCATGGG
>Ga0265327_10001392_pt1 | contig 30867 bp, 22 predicted proteins | sample 41621metaG_FD_202089 | JGI IMG/M metagenome (GOLD analysis project Ga0265327, IMG submission 202089) | Rhizosphere microbial communities from Carex aquatilis grown in University of Washington, Seatle, WA, United States - 4-16-21 metaG | ecosystem: Host-associated > Plants > Roots > Rhizosphere...
TGATATCATTGGCTATGTAAATCATGCAGAGGAATTTTTACAAGTAACTGGCTAACTTTAGAAACGCTGTAACCATAAACAGTCAGGGCCGTATCATTACCATTATTGGTTACATTCGTATAGCAGGTTATTTCATTATATCCTGACTGGGCACAGCCCATAAAATCCACCGTGAACCCATTGGACGAATAAGTTTGCAACGGCGTGTCCGAGATCGCCGTGTTCTTTGGGGTATAGCTCAACAGCTTGAAGGTGCCGGTGGAAAAATCCAACTGCAAAGTGACGCTGTTATAAAAATTCTTGCCATCGACACTGACATCCGGTATGACTAGGATACCCGTGCCGCTATTATAGTTAGTGACGGCATGGCTGGAAAAGCTGGCCGCTGCTAGCGCAAGCGCCAAAGGCAAATGACGAATGACGAATGACGAATGACGAATGACGAATGACGAATGACGAATGACGAATATGTTTGCATAAACACCTCCACGGAACGTTAATTAAGAAACTGCTTGCACAAGCTGGCACCCAAGAAGGCGCAACACATTGCGCCGCCAGGCTTTTGCATAATTCGGCCACGATCCTAGCATGGGCTTTGATTTGACGGCAAGCACTTTTCTATCCTGCGAAAAAACCTGCAAAGCTGGCTAAAACTTAAGCTAGAATGCCTCTTCCGCAGTCTGCCCAATCTTTAGGAGGCGTGATGTCCATACCGGCCCCGTCCCAACACTGGACCTTGGAGCAATTTCTGGAAATGGAGAGGGAAAGCCCGGCCAAGCATGAATACAAGGCCGGGGAAGTTTTTGCGATGGCCGGCGCCAGCGCCATCCACAATATTATCTCGCTGAATCTGGCGTCGATCTTGCGCGGGCATTTGCGCGGCACGCCTTGCCGGGCCTTCATCGCCGAGGTCAAGCTCAAGCTGGAGCAGGCGGACGCCTGCTACTACCCCGACTTGATGGTGTCTTGCGAGCAAGACGCCGCCAGCCATTACCGGGAACGGCCTGTGCTGGTCGTCGAGGTGCTGTCCCCGTCCACGGCCAAGTTCGACATGGGATTGAACGGTCTGCGCGCATGAAACTCTCCAAACTACTGCTACAAGCCTTCGGCCCGTTCACCGACGCCACGCTGGACTTCGGCGCAGGGCCGGCCAATCTGCATCTGATCTACGGCCCCAACGAGGCGGGCAAGTCTTCGGCGCTGCGGGCGATGACGGATCTGCGTTACGGCATCCCGGCCCGCAGCCCCGACGATTTCGTCCACCCGTTCAGCCAGATGCGCGTCGGCGGGGTGTTCGTCGACGAGCAGGGCGGGCGCGTCGGCCTGTCGCGCCGCAAAGGGCGCGGGGCCACTTTGTCCCGGCTGGATGTCGAAAGTTTCCAGCCCGACCCCAATCTGCCGGTGCAGGCCGCGCACGAGCAGGCCTTGACTGGCGGGCTGGAGCGCGCCGAGTTCGAGGCCCTGTTCGGGCTCAACCACGCCCGCTTGCGCGAGGGCGGGGAGATGCTGCTGAAAGGCGAGGGGGAGATGGGCTCGGCGCTGTTCGAGGCCAGCGCCGGCACGCGCGGCATCGCGGCGATCCTGGCCGAACTCGACGCCGACGCTAAAGACCTTTATAGCCCCCATGCCGCAAACAAAAAAGCCGTCGTCAACGAGGCGCGCCGCCAACTCGACGAGCAGCGGCAAATCGTGCGGCACGCGCAAACCAAGCCCGCCGAATGGCACAGCCTGCAACGCGCCCACGAACAGGCCAAAGCCGCGCTGGACGACATCGACCAAACCTTGGAAACGCAGCGCCGCCGCGAGAACGAGCTGACCGGGCTGCGCACGGTGGAGCCTTTGCTGCGCGAGCATGACCGCGTGCTGGCCGAATGGGAGGGGCTGGCCGAGGGGCCGGATCTGCCGGAAAACGCCCGTGAAGAACGCCAGGCCGCCGAACAAGCCCTGCGCCACGCCGGGCAAGAGCGCCTGGAGGCCGAAACCGAAATGGCCCGCTGCGCGGAAATCCTGGCCGGGCTGGCCATCGAACCGGCGCTGCTCGAACATGCCGAGGCCATCGAGCGCCTGGCCGCCGGCGTCGAAGCGGCGGCGCGCAGCCAGTTGGAGACACGAAGGCAGCAGGCCGCCCTTGAACTGATGCAAGCCGAATTTGCGATGGCCTCCTCCCGCATCGGGCAAGGGGCGGAGGATCGGGCGCTAACCTTGCCCACGGCCGCCGACCGCGCCGAGTTGAACCATCACCTGGAGGAAATCGGCAAACTTGGCGAGCGTCTGGCCGGCCAGCGGCAACAAGCCGAAAAACTGGCGCAAGCCTTGAAGGCGCACGGCGAAGACGCCGCCGTGCTGCCTGAGCCTTCGTGCCGCCAAGCGCTGGCTTCGGCCCTGCGCCAGGCCCAAGCCTTGGGCGACGTGGATCGGCAGGCCGGCGACTGGGATCGCCAGATCCGCGAGCTGGAAAGCCAACTGAAGCAGACCCTGGCCGGTTTGGGCCTGCCCTCGGTCGCGGCGCTGGACGGCGTCCGGCCCTTGCTGGAAGCCGAAATCGCGCAGGCCCGGTCGGATCTGGCCGGGCTTGGCCAGGCGGCGCAGAAGCTCCTGGACGAGGATGGCCTGCTGCGGCGCGACCTGGAAGAGCAAAGCTTGCGCTTGCGGCAACTGGCGGCCGAAGGCGAGGTCGTCACCGCCGACACGCTGCGCCTGGCCCGCGCGCGGCGCGATGAAGGCTGGGCGCAGGCGCGGCGGGCCTATGTCGAGCGGGCGCTGGACGAGAACCCGGGCCAGTCTTGGGCGGATCGTTTCGAGGCTGCCCAGGCCGAGGCCGACCGCCAGGCCGACCTGCTGCGCGCCGACGCCAAGCGGGCGGCGGGGTTCGAGGAATGCGCCACTCGCGTCGGCCAAATGGAGCGGCGGCGGGAAGAGATCAGCGCCGAACTCCAGGCCTTGGCCGGGCGCGAGGAAGCCTTGCGTACGGCCTGGTCGCAAAAGCTGGAACAAGCCGGCCTGCCGGTGCTGTCGGCCGACGCGCTGCGCGAATGGCAGGGGCTTCGGCAAGACGCCTTGAGCCTGGCCGCGCGCCTGGCCGCCGCGCAAGCCGACCGCGAGCGGCTGCTGGCCAAGGCCTGCCTGGCCGCTGCGGGCTTGGCCGCCGCGCTGCGAGCCGTGGGCCATCCTGTTGAAGCCACCAGCGGTCTGCCCGCCTTGCTGGAGCAGTCTCTCGCCTGGGAAAAAACCGCCACCGAAGTCCAGGCCAAGCATGAGGAGCGTGTCAAGGCGGCCTGCGCGCTGGCTGTGGAACAGGAAGACATCGGCCAGCGCATCGCCGCCATCGAGGCCGATTGGGCGCGCCATCAATCCGGTTTGCGCGACTGGCATGGGCGATTGTGCTTGCCAGCGGGCAGCTCGCCGGAAGCGGTCAAAGCCCGGCTCGAAGAACTTGACGCGCTGGCCCGCCAGGCCGCCGCATTGGCTGAGGCGCGCCTGCGCTTGGCCCAGAACCAAGCGGTCATTGACGAGTTCGCCGCCCAGGCCGGGCGGCTGGCGGGCTTGCTTGGCGAACCGGCTCCCGCCCACGCGGACGATTTCGCCGAACGCTTGCGCAAGCGCCTGAACCGCTCGAAAGAGGCCGAAATGCAGCGCAAAACCCTGGAACACGACCTCGCCAAAACCGGGAAAAAACAGCGCCAGGCCGAAACCGAACAAACCCGGCAGGCGGCGGTTTTGGCGCGGCTGTGCCAGGCGGCCGGCGTCGCCACGCCTGCGCAATTGCCGGAGACGGAAAGCTGGGCCGAGCGGAAGCGGCAGGCCCGCGACGCGCTCAAGCAGCTGCGGCAGCAACTCGCGCAAGCCTCGGCGCGCCCGCAGGCGGATTTGCGCCAAAGCCTGGCAGGCCGCGACGCGGCCAGCCTGGACGGCGAGCGCGGGCGCTGCAAGGCCGAAATCACCCGCCTCGAATCCGCCCAGGCTCTGGCCCGCGAGGCGGAAGAGCGGGCGCGGCGGGCGCTGGAAGCGGTCGACGCCTCGGACCGGGCGGCCTGTGCGCGGGAGGCCATGGAGGCCGCCGCCGCGCGCTGGCGGGCGGCGCTGCGGCCATGGGCGCGCCTGCGGCTGGCCCACGCGCTGCTGGGCGAAGCCTTGAACCGCTTCCGCGAGCGTGCCCAAGCCCCGATGGTCGCCGCCGCCTCCGTCTACTTCGCGCTGATGACCTGTGGCCGCTATGAACGGCTGGTGGCGGACGACGAGGACGGCAAGCCCGTGTTGCGGGCCTTGCGCACGGACGGCGTCCGCGTCGGCGTGGAGGCCATGAGCGAGGGCACCGCCGACCAGCTTTACCTGGCCTTGCGCCTGGCCGCGCTGGAATTGCGCCGCGCGTCCCATCCTTTGATGCCCCTGGCGCTGGACGATGTGCTGGCCACCTCCGACGACCTGCGGGCGGCGAACATCCTGCGGGCGCTGGCCCGCTTCGCCGAGGGTGGGCAGGTGATGCTGTTTACCCATCACCGGCATCTGCTTGAGTTGGCGGGCGCGGTGTTGCCGGCGGCGGCGATAGCCATCCATCACTTATGAGGCAAATCCGTTAGAATGCGGCTTTCTAGCAAACCAGACCGAGGCGATCATCATGGCGGATTGGGGGGAGGGCTATGTCACCGACATCAACTATACCAGCGGCTTTTACCGGGAGCTTTCACCCGTTTGGCTGGCGACCGCGGCGACCCTGCTGGGGTTTCGGGCGCCGCCCATCGGCCAGCCTTACACTTACGCCGAGCTTGGCTGCGGCACTGGGTTCGGCATCAATCTCTTAGCCGCCGCCAACCCGCAAGGACGCTTTTGGGGCTTTGACTTCAACCCCGCCCATACCGCCCATGCGCGCCGTCTGGCCGAGGCGGCCGGCAGCGGCAATGTCGAGTTCCACGAGGCCAGCTTCCAGTCTATGGCCGCCGCCGGCGATTGGCCGACTTTCGATTTTTTGGCGCTCCACGGTGTTTACAGCTGGGTCAGCCGTGACAACCAATTGGCCTTGCAAGCGTTCATCCGCCGCTTCCTCAAACCTGGCGGGCTGGCTTATATTAGTTACAACTGCGGGGTGGGCTGGGCTTCCATGGTGCCTGTGCAACGCATGCTGCGCCTGTACGCCGACAAGCACCCGGCGCGGTCCGATGTCCAGGGGCGCGAAGCGCTGGGCTTTGTCCAGCGCTTGCGGGAAGGCGGGGCGGCTTTTTTCGGCGTCCACGGCGACCTCCCGTGGTGGCTGGATCTGGCCGCCAACGCCGACAGCCATTACATTCCCCATGAATTTCTCAACCGCGATTGGACCGCCGTCGATTTCGCCAGCATGGCGGAAGATTGCGCCCACGCCAAGCTGGCTTATCTTGGCAGCGCCAACTTGCTCGAAAACCTCGACGCCTTGTCGGTGCCCGCCTCGCTGCAACCGGTGTTGGCGGCGGAAGACGATCCGCTGTTGCGCCAGGCGATCCTGGATTTCGCCACCAACAAGGTGTTTCGGCGCGACATCTATCAAAAAGGGCTTTCGCCATTGACGCCGCAGGAGCGTCTTGAGGCGGTTAAGCGAATCCGCCTGGCCCCCCTTCAAATTCCCGGGCCGGACGAAATCCGCTTCAAGACGCCGGTAGGCGAGGCCAGCGGCCAGGCCGATGTGTACGGCCCCTTGTTGACGGCCTTGGGCAAAGGCGAAATGTCTTTGGAAGCGGTCGCGGCGCGGCCGGAAATGGTCGGCAAGAACTTGGCCGACTTGATTGAGGTCGCCTTGTTGTTGATCGATGGGGGTTACGCCCACCCCCTTCCGGGGGATACGCAGGCGGTGACGGCGCAAAGCTTCAACCGTGCAGTCTGCGAGGCCATGCTGAACGGCCACGGCTATGAATTCCTCGCCGCGCCAGGGCTGGGTGGCGGCATTCCCGCCAGTTTCACGGACATGCTGGCGGTTTTGGCGCTGACGGACGAGCCGGGTTTGGATAGGGAGGGTTTCGTCGACGCCGCTTGGCGGCTACTGGAGCAAAACAACCGCCGCCTGGTGAAAAACGGCGTGATGCTCGACAGCAAGCAAGCTTCCCAGGCGGAATTGCAATCCATCCACGCCGCCTTCCAAAGCGGCAAAGGCGATGGGTGGCGCAGGCTGGGCGTGCTGCCGGCGCAAAGCCCGTGAGCCTTTTTGGCGGCGGTGCCCTGATATAACTAGTGACAGCGTAACGACTGGCGTGTTTTCATGCACGCTTCCAACTATTGCGACTTGAAGAAGAGGCATTCCCCCATGGCAACGATCACTGGAACTTCCGGCAATGACTCGCTCATTGGCGGCATTGACAACGATATTATTAACGGCTTGGCCGGCGACGATTATCTCGATGGCGGTAGCGGCAACGATACCCTGTATGGCGGCGACGGCAACGACACGCTGATCGGTGGCCTTGGCAATGACAGCCTGTACAGCGGGGTCGGCGACGACATCCTGAACGGTGGTGCTGGCAACGACATCCTGGACGGCGGGGACGGCATCGACACGGCCACCTACGTCACGGCCACCGCCGGGGTCACGGTGAATCTGGGCTTGGCCACGCCACAAAACACTGTCGGGGCCGGCGTTGACACCCTGCTGAATATCGAGAGTCTCATTGGCGGCAAATACAATGACGTACTCACCGGCAATGCCGACAATAATGTGATCGACGGCGGTTCCGGCAGCGACCAGCTTTACGGCGGCGGTGGCAGCGACACGCTGTACGGCGGCGCCGGCAACGACAACCTCGACGGCGGCGCCGGCAATGACGCCCTGCGCGGCGACGCGGGCAACGACCGCCTGATTGGCGGGGCGGGCAATGACAGCTTGGATGGCGGGGACGGCAATGACAGCCTGGACGGCGGGGACGGCGATGATTACTTGTATGGAGGCGTGGGCAACGACAGCCTGGTCGGCGGCACCGGCAACGACACGCTCGATGGCGCGGCGGGCGACGACACCTTGAATGCGGGCGACGGCGACGACAACCTGACGGGGGGAGCCGGCAATGACAAGCTGTATGGCGGGGCGGGCAACGACAGCTTCGACGGCGGGGCCGGCGACGATTATCTGAACGGGGGCGACGGGCGCGACATCGCCTACTACACCAGCGCCACCGCCGGCGTGACGGTGAGCCTGGCGGTCGCCACGCCACAAAATACCGGCGGCGCGGGTATCGACACGCTGATCAGTATCGAAAGACTGACCGGCGGCAATTTCGACGACACACTCACTGGCAGCGCGGCGGATAACGACCTCTACGGCGGCGGCGGCAACGATGTTCTGAGCGGCGGCGCGGGCAACGACAGTCTGTACGGCGGCGTGGGTAATGACACACTGGATGGCGGGGCCGGGGACGATTACCTGGATGGCAACGACGGCAACGACAGCCTGATTGGTGGCGCGGGCAATGATTACCTGAGCGGCGAAGCGGGCAACGACAGCCTGGACGGCGGCGACGGCAATGACAATCTCTACGGCGGCGACGGCAACGACAACCTAATCGGCGGCGCTGGCAATGATGGCCTATCCGGCGGGGCCGGCGACGACACGCTGGCAGGCGGGGCCGGCGACGACGGATTGAGCGGCGGCGACGGCAACGACATCATCGACGGTGGCGACGGGCGCGACACCGTCTACTACGACTCCGCCAGCACCGGGGTGAAGGTGGATCTGTCGCTGACCACCCAACAGAACACCGTCGGGGCGGGCCTGGACACTCTCAGTAATATCGAGCGGCTGATTGGAAGCAATTTCGACGACACGCTGACCGGCAATGCGGCTGACAACGACATCGGCGGCGGATCAGGAAACGACACCCTCAATGGCGGAGCCGGCAATGACGTGTTGTATGGCGAAAACGGCGATGATGCGTTGGATGGCGGGACGGGCAACGATTACCTTTATGGCGGCTTAGGCAACGACACCTTGGACGGCGGAGCCGGCAACGACTACCTGAGCGGCGACGACGGTAACGACACCCTGCGTGGTGGGGGTGGCAACAACGCCCTCGACGGCGGAGCCGGCAATGACTTTCTACAGGGCGGTTCAGGCAACGACAGCCTAAACGGCGGCGCAGGCATCGACACCCTGTCCTACGACAACGCCACCGCAGGGGTTAGCGTCATTCTGAATCTGAATGCCTGGCAGAACACCTTGGGCGCGGGCAACGACTACATCGTCAATGTAGAGAATTTGACGGGCAGCGCCTTCAACGACACTCTGACCGGCGACGCCGGCAACAACGTCCTGGACGGCGGAGCCGGCATCGACACGGTGTCTTACGCCAATGCCTCGGCGGCGGTCACGGCCAGCCTGGCGGCGGGCGCGGCCACCGGCGGCGGCGGCAACGACACGCTGCTGAATTTCGAAAACCTCATTGGCGGCGGCGGCAACGACAGCCTCACCGGCAACAGCGGCGACAACATCCTCAGCGGCGAGGCCGGCAACGACAGCCTGGACGGCGGGGCCGGCAACGACACCGCCTCCTACGCGTCGGCCGGCGGGGCCGTCGTCGCCAATTTGGCGGCCGGCACTGCCACAGGCGGAGCCGGCAACGACACCCTCGTCAGCATTGAAAACCTCACCGGCAGTGCCTTCAACGACAGCTTGACCGGCAACGGCGGCGCCAATGTGCTGAATGGCGGCGCAGGCGATGACAGCCTGGACGGGGCGGGCGGGATCGACACGGCGTCCTATGCCGGCGCGGCGGCGGGCGTGGTCGTGAGCTTAGGGCTTGCCACCCCGCAAAACACCCAAGGCGCCGGCACCGACACCTTGGCGAACATCGAAAATCTGACCGGCGGCAGTTTCAACGACACCCTCTCGGGCAACGCGGGCGACAACATCCTCGACGGCGGGGACGGCATCGACACGGTGTCCTATCTCAACGCCGCCGCCGGTGTCACGGCCAGCCTGGTCACTGGCGCCGCCACAGGGGCCGGCAACGACACGCTGCTGAATATCGAAAATCTCACCGGCAGCAACTTCAACGACACGTTGACGGGTAATGCCGGTGACAATGTCATTAGCGGCGGGGCTGGCAACGACACCTTGGACGGCGGGGTCGGCATCGACACCGCGACCTACGCCTCGGCGACGGCGGCGGTCACCGCCAACCTGTCCACAGGAAGCGCCACCGGCGGGGCCGGCAGCGACACGCTGTCGAATTTTGAAAACCTGGTCGGCAGCGCGTTCAACGACAGCCTGACCGGCGACAGCGGCAACAACATCCTGGTCGGCGGCCTGGGCAACGATACCTTGAACGGCGGGGCGGGCATCGACACGGCCAGCTATCTCGCCGGCACGGCCGGTGTGGCGGTCAACCTAAGCGTGGCCGTGGCGCAAAACACCGGCGGGGCCGGCATTGACACCTTGCTGAATATCGAGAATGTCGAGGGAAGCAATCTCAACGACACCCTCACGGGCAACAATGGCGACAATATTCTGCGCGGCAACGGCGGCGCTGACACTTTGCAAGGCGGGCTGGGCAATGACACGCTGGACGGTGGCGACGGCGTCGACACTGCGTCCTACTCCCTGGCAAGCGCCGCAGTCACGGCCAATCTGGCCATCGGCCTAGCCACGGGCGGGGCTGGCAGCGACACCTTGGCGAACATTGAAAACCTCACCGGCAGCGGCTTCAACGACAGTCTCGTCGGCGACGTCGGCAACAATACTTTGATCGGCGGCGGCGGGGACGACAGCCTGGACGGCGGGGATGGCGTCGACACGGCGTCCTACGCCACGGCTTCCGCGGCGGTCACGGCCAGCTTGGCCACCGGCAGCGCCACGGGTGGGGACGGCAATGACACCTTCGTGAACATTGAATCCCTCGCCGGCAGCAATTTCGACGACACTCTCACGGGCGACGCGGGCAGCAATAGCTTGACCGGCGGCAACGGCAACGACACCTTGAACGGCGGCGACGGCAATGATTCGTTGAACGGCGGCAACGGCAACGACATCTTGAACGGGGGCAACGGCATCGACGGCTTGATCGGCGGCGCGGGCATCGACATCTTCAACGGCGGGGCGGGTGCCGACAAGATCTTCTATGTGGCCACCGCCCCCGGCACTGCGGATCTGGAAGCCGGCGGCAGCGACACCGTCCTCGGCGGCGCGGGCGACCTGATCGATCTGAGCAGCGCGATTGAAAACCTGCTGAAGCTGGGCGGCAGCAGCCTGGCAGACTTGAACGCCAACGCGGCGGTGGGGGCGGTGGTCGATTCCAGCAACGGCGTCGCCTTCAGCGGCGGGGTTTTGGAAATCGACCTGAACAGCGACGGCGTCTACAACGCCGCCCAGGACTTCCACATCAGCTTGGCGGGTGTGGCCTCGGTGACGTACAACGCCGGCGGCGATTATTTCACGCTGGCTTAAAGCCCGCCTAGAGCGTTTTCATTCCGCGTTTACGGGTTGTGGGGGCGGATTTATCCGCCCCCACACGCCATCGTGATGCGCCTCCTTCTTTGCCTCTGCCGGGCGGGGCGTTCGCCCCGCCCGCAAGATGGGGTTCCAAGCATCCGGCTTCCCAAGATCCCTGTGTTCCACGTGGAACATTTTTCTCTCTGCCCCGCATCCGGAGTGCAAAATTTATTTTGCACAGGGCGCAAGTCATCGAAAAATAGGTGCAAGATAAATCTTGCACTCCAGCCATTTGCAGGCGGGAATTCCCTCTGCCGGGTGGGGCGTCCGCCCCGCCCGCACCGTTTGAATCCATGCCAGATCAAGGCGTTGGTTTAGCCCGTTAAACACGGAGGCGGGTTGAAGCTATGACCATATAGATGCGCTGAGGAACGAAGCGCATCCATCGCGGAATATGCGCCTCCTTACGTAGGCGCATCCTATGCGGGCTTCGCTCCAAGCATCCGGTTTCCCAAGATCCAATGTTCCACGTGGAACAATCACCTGCTACAACCCGTCTTCAGAACCCGGCCGGGGTTTGCAACAATCCCGACTGCGACATTTGAAAGACGCGCCGAGGCGTAGTGCTTGCCAAAAAATCGCGTCGCCGCTGCGCGGCGGAAAGAGCAAAAGCGCAGAGCAGCGGAGAACAGAAAATCAGAGGCCAGAGATTCAGCGGTCAGTGTCCAACGATGGGGACAGCGCACACCAAGCGGAACCCGACGTTGCGGCTGCGGTCGCCGAGACCGCCGCTGACGCGGAAGGCCGCGCGGGCATAGCGAGGATAGCCGTCCCACGAACCGCCCCGCAGCACCCGTCCCGCGCTGTCGCCTTGCTCCCAAGCCGATCCATCTTCGGGCGCGCCTTGGTAGCTATCATGCCGGCGATCTTGCACCCATTCCCAGATATTACCTGCTGTGTCGTGCAGCCCCCAAGGATTGGCCGGGAACGAGCCGACCGGCGCGGCCCGGTTGCCCGACCACTCGCTGCCCGAATCACGGCAATTGGCCCGGTTGTTTCCGATTGTCTCGCCCCACCAATAAGCCGTTTCAGTGCCAGCCCGTGCCGCGTATTCCCATTCCGCCTCGCTAGGCAGCCGATAGGGCTTGCCGGTTTGCTCCGACAGCCAGCGCGCATACTCGTCCGCATCCTCCCAGGACACATCGACCACCGGCTGGCGTCCCCGGCCCCAGCCGAAATCGTTTGGCTTGCGCTGTCCGCTGGTTTCGACAAAGCGGTCGTATTCCTCGAACGTGACGGTATAGCGGCCAATGGCGAAGGCATCGGCGAAATTGACGGCGTGGACTGGCCGCTCGCTTTCACTGCCTTTGCCGTTCAAATCGCCCATGCGGAATGTTCCACGTGGAACAATCACCATCTCCGGGCCAAGGCTGCCATCCTTCAAAGTGTCGCGGAAGCTTGCCAGTGGGGAGGTGTCCGGCTGGGCTTCCGCTTTGGCTTGTTCCACAGGATTCGGTGTTCCACGTGGAACATTTTGCCGCTGGGTGGGGTTGGGCCGGGTTTCGGCAGGCGTCGCGGGGAGGGTTGTGGTGGGGTGGTCGTCCTTGTGGCTGGGTGCTGGCGTCTTTGCCAGACTGGCGGCATTCACCGTCGCGTCTGTTGCGGCGTGCGCGGGCAGGAATAGCGATGCTGGTTTTTGGCCGGTGATGCCCCACACCAGCCGCCAGACGCCTTCGTCGGATTGTTCGCTGCGGAAATCGACCCAGGTGAAATGTTCCAGAAAAACCGGCAGCTCGGGCTCATTCGAGCAGTCTTCCAGTAGGACGGGAATGACCCGCTTGCCGTCTTTGACGAATTTGCGCAAATAAGCGCGCACTTCCTGGTTTTGCCAGGGGCCGATGCCGTCTTTGCCCACGATCACCGCCGCCGCCCGGATGGAGTTGATCTGAACCTCCAGCGCTTCCTGCCAAGGTTCGCCCGGCGGCAATTCTTCGACATCCAGCCAAACCTTCAGCCCCTGTGCCGTCAGCCGCGCCGCCAAATGGCGGACGGCGGGGCGGTCTTTGCTGTTGTAGGAAAGAAAAACGTCAAACGGGCAGTCCTGTTCGGCCATGCGCGGCGGCTCCTGTCGGCGGATTAGCCTGGCATTATAGCGATGCCCGCTTGGCGGGGATACCGCGCAGAACAAAAAAAGCCGTCTCACGCAACGGCGCAACGTAAAGCGCTTTAACCTAAAAACGACGATTAGAACGCAGAAAAAGCCGTTCGTGCTGAGCCTGTCGAAGCACGAACGGCTTTTTCTGAGTTCACCTGTAGGGTGAGTTCCAAAATCCGTTCACCCTTCGACAGGCTCAGGGCGAACGGATTTTGGAGCCACGCAAATGCCGTTTTTAGGTTTAAACGTTGCGTCGTCGCGTGAGATTTTGCTGTTTGGCCTTGCAAGTCCGCATCCGCCGCGAGTAACACCCGGCTTGGCCCGAAATTGCCGTCCTTCCGACAGGGGCAGATGAATTCGGAGCCATGGACGGTAATAACGGTGTCGCTTGCGCAGATGGTTGGTTGGGCTCGGTGCCCGCCCGCCGATTCACCTCCTTGTGGCTGAATTCCGGCATCCCTGCCGGAATGACGAAGCGGACAGGCGGGGCGTTATCGCAGGCGTTCTAGCTTAAGCCGCCAACGCCAGCGTCCGCCCAGGCACGTCGCCGGCAAACCAGAACGCGAACAGTTGTTTGGCGTCGCCCAAGCGGGTGGTGTAATGCCGCACCGTGGAGTTCATTTCCCCGGCTTCGCGAACCGCCGCCCCGTCGTTGGCGGCTTCCGTGACCACCGCGTAGACCAGGCTTTTTTCGCTGTCGCGCAGGATGTCCAGCACGTCTTGCCAGTCGTCTTCGGCGCAGACGATGCGGTATTTGGCGGGCAGGCCCAGCGCTTCGCCATCGTCCGGGGCCGCGTGCTTGAGGCATTCGACCTGGTAGGCGGTGTCGGCGCACAGGGCGCGCGGCAGGCTCAGGTCGCTGTTCAACTGTTCGTATAGCTTGATGTAGACGGTGGCCATGTTTCACTCCATTTAGTCGGACTTAATTAGTTTGCGGTCGAAGGGACTGAATCCTTCCGCATGGGTTGCCATTCTCCGCCTGTCGGCTTAAGGGAAGCTTAAAGGCTGCCGCTTCCAAAAAAAACGGCCCGGAAAACCGGACCGTTTTGTCAAACATGTTCCACGTGGAACATTTAGGTCAGATGTCTAAATTGGCCACTTCCAGCGCGTTCTTCTCGATGAACTCCCGGCGCGGCTCGACCTGGTCGCCCATCAGCGTCGTGAACACCTCGTCGGCGGCGATGGCGTCTTCGATCCGCACTTGCAGCAGGCGGCGGGTGTTCGAGTCCAAGGTCGTCTCCCACAACTGCTCCGGGTTCATTTCGCCCAGGCCCTTGTAGCGTTGGATGTGCTGGCCTTTGCGCACGTCCGCCATCATGGCGTCGAAAGCCTGCTTGAAATTGCGCACCGGGGTTTTCTTGTCGTCCGTGCCGACCGCGGTGTTCTCGCCAAACAAGCCCTCGACGGTCTTGCCGAAGGCGACCATCCGCCCGTAGTCATGCGACAAGAACAAGGCCGGCGTGACCTCGAAATATTTCTGCACGCCATGGATGCGCTTCATGATTTTGGCGCTGAACTCGCCGGGGCGCGGGCTGAATTCCAACTCGACGTTGAACAAAGTGCCCTTTTCCCTGGCCCGCAACTGGACTTCCAATTGCTTGAACCAGTCCTCGCAACGGCCCTGGTCGAGCAGGTCGTCTTTTAGCAATGGCGGCATGTCCAGCAAGACTTCGAGGAAGGTCTCGTCGTAGCGCCGCCCGTGGCGCTCGATCACGTCGCGCACTTTCAGATGCTCCTGGGCCAGCGACTCCAGCCCCTGGCCCTGGATCGGCGGGGTGGCCTCGTCGATGAACAGCTTGGTTTTTTCCAGCGCCATTTGCAGCAGGTAATTGTCCAGCTCGCTGTCGTCTTTGACATAGCTTTCCTGCTTGCCTTTCTTGACCTTGTACAGCGGCGGCTGGGCGATGTAGATGTAGCCGCGCTCGATCAGCTCGGGCATCTGCCGGTAGAAGAAGGTCAGCAGCAGCGTGCGGATGTGCGAGCCGTCCACGTCGGCGTCGGTCATGATGATGATGCGGTGGTAGCGCAGCTTGTCCGGGTTGTACTCCTCCCGGCCGATGCCGCAGCCCAGCGCCGTGATCAGCGTGCCGACCTCCTCGGAAGACAGCATGCGGTCGAAGCGGGCGCGCTCGACGTTGAGGATCTTGCCTTTCAGCGGCAAGATCGCCTGGGTGCGCCGGTCGCGGCCTTGCTTGGCGGAGCCGCCGGCCGAGTCGCCTTCGACGATGAACAGTTCGGACAGCGCCGGGTCGCGCTCCTGGCAGTCAGCCAGCTTGCCGGGGAGCCCTGCGATGTCCAGCGTGGTCTTGCGCCGGGTCATCTCGCGGGCCTTGCGCGCGGCCTCGCGGGCGCGGGCGGCGTCGATCATCTTGCCGGCGATGATCTTGGCGACGCCGGGGTTTTCCAGCAGAAACTCGTCGAACTTCTCGTTCATCGCCCCTTCCACGGCGGGCTTCACCTCGGACGACACCAGCTTGTCCTTGGTCTGCGAGGAAAATTTCGGATCGGGCACTTTAACCGACAGGATGGCGGTAAGACCTTCGCGGGCGTCGTCGCCGGTCGTCGCCACTTTATGCTTTTTCTGCAAGCCTTCGGCTTCGATGTACTGGTTCAGCGTGCGGGTCAGCGAGGCGCGGAAGCCGGCCAGATGGGTGCCGCCGTCGCGCTGCGGGATGTTGTTGGTATAGCAGTAGATGTTCTCCTGGTAAGAGTCGTTCCACTGCAACGCGGCCTCCACCGTGATGCCGTCGCGCTCGGTGCTGACGTAGAACACCTTGTCGAACAGCGGCGTCTTGTTCTTGTTCAGATGCTCGACAAACGCCCGGATGCCGCCCTCGAACTCGAAGACGTCCTCGCGGTCGGTGCGCTCGTCGAGCAACTCGATGCGCACGCCGGAATTGAGGAAGGACAGCTCGCGCAGGCGCTTGGCCAGGATGTCGTAGTTGAACAGGATGTGGGTGAAGGTTTCGGCGCTGGGCTTGAAGCGGATCTTCGTGCCCGAGCCCTCGGCGGGGCCGGCGGCGGCCAACGGCGCTTGCGGTTCGCCGTGGCGGTAAAGCTGCTTGTACAACGTGCCGTTTTTGCGGATTTCCAACTCCAGCTCCTCGGACAAGGCGTTGACGACGGACACGCCGACGCCGTGCAAGCCGCCGGAAACCTTGTAAGCATTGTCGTCGAACTTGCCGCCGGCATGCAGCACGGTCATGATGACCTCCGCCGCCGAGCGCCCCTCCTCCTGATGGATATCCACTGGGATGCCGCGCCCGTCGTCGGTGACCGTGACCGACTCGTCGGCGTGGATCAGCACCTTGACGCTCTTGCAATAACCGGCCAGGGCTTCGTCGATGGAATTGTCCACCACCTCGAACACCATGTGGTGCAGTCCGGTGCCGTCGTCGGTGTCGCCGATGTACATGCCCGGACGCTTCCTCACCGCGTCCAAACCCTTCAGCACTTTGATATTGGTACTATCGTATTCGTCGCCAGCCATAATCTTCCTGTCTTCCAAAGTTAAATCAAACCCGTGCAAGCCGGCCATGTTCCACGTGGAACATGGCCGCATCCGCCGAGCCCGTCTGCTCCAGCAGGCGTGGATCGGTGGCCGTGATAAAAAACTGCGCCTGCCGCTGTTGTAGAAATTGCAGCAGCCTCCCGCGATTGTCCTGGTCTAGTTCCGAGGCCAGGTCGTCGATCAACACGCACCCCTGGTTGCCCAGGGCCTCCTCCAGCAAATGCGCCTGGGCCAATAGCAAGGCGAAGACCAGCAATTTCATCTGCCCGCGCGACAAATAATGCTTGGCGGAACGGCCATCCGAGAAAATCGCAAAGTCCCCCTTGTGCGGCCCGGCGCGGGTGTGGCCGTCACGCAAATCCTGGGCGATCCCCTCCTTTAACACGTCTTCCAGCGCCTGCTCTTCGCCCCAGCCGCAGGCGGTGCGCAGTTCGAACGGCGTGGCACCCAGAAAATGCGCCGTGGCGGCATGGAAATAAGGCAGCAGCCGCTCCGCGTAAGCGGCGCGTGCCAAAGCGACTATTGTACCGTAGCGGGACAGCTCATGATTCCATATCTCGATGCCCCGGGCGCTCCCGGCGCGCAGCAAGGCGTTGCGCTGGTCCAAGGCACGGGCGTAGCCGCGCCAATGCGCCAAAAAACCGGCGTCGAGATGGAACGCGCCCCAGTCGAGGAACTGCCGCCGGGCTTTGGGCGGGCCGTCCAACAGGCTGCTGCTGGCCGGCTGCACCAGTAAAACCGGGAAGGCGCGGATCAGCTCGGCGCTGGTTTGCAGCCTGCCGCCGGCCAAGGCGATTTCCCGCTTGCGCCGGCCCAGCTTTACGCCGACGGGGACGGGCGGCAGGCCGTCCGCCTGCGTCACAGTCCCCGTCACCGTCAAATCGTCTTGCTGAAAGCGGATGACTTGGCCCGCCTGGGTGCAGCGGAACGAGCGCGCCCGCCCGAGGATGTGGACCGCCTCCAGCAGCGAGGTCTTGCCGCTGCCGTTCGGGCCTAAGATGAAATTCAGCCGGGGAGAAGGCGAGAGGCTGGCAGCCTCGATGTTGCGGACGTTCGAGACATCGAGTTTCGCCAGGCTCATGGACGCGTTGGATGGTGGATAAGGGACAGGAAGGGGAAGGCCCTGCAGGGGGCGTAAAATCTTGCCGCGCACAAGGCCATGCGCGCTGAAATATGCGGGCATTTTAACACACCCCGCCGCCCCAAGCCTGGGAACGAGCGGAATCAAGCGTTCTCAGTGGAGGCGAACAGGGGCGGGGACTCGGTGAATGAGGGGATGTGCGGGCCAAAAAAAACGGGGATGGCGGCCCGCCATCCCCGTTGCTGATTGGTGGAACTTAGTCGATGGTGACAATCGTTGCCACATTGCCCGTGGCAGTGCTGGTGTAGCCTTCCCACTCGGCCTGCTGGCCGACGGCAAAGACCTTGGCTCCGCCGTTCCAATGGATGGCCGCGCAGGCAGGCACGTAGACTTTGACGCCACCAATTTTGATATACCCCGCGCCCACTTCGGTGATCGTCGACTGGCCCTGGCCCTGGCGGGCACCCTTCGGCTTGGCGCAGGAAAGCGTGGGGGCCGCCGTGACCGAGACCGGATAGCTGTTGCGCAGCACGGTTCCCGCGCCATCTTGCACGCTGACATTGACCTTGAACTGGTTGCCGGCGGCGGTCGGCGTGCCCGCGAAAACCCCCTTGGAAAACGTCAAGCCCGGCGGATAATCCGCCGCGCCGATATTCGTCACCGCCCAGGTGTAGGGAGCGACGCCGCCAGTGACCGTCAAACTGGCCGAGTACGGAACACCGACTTGCCCATTCGGCAAGCTGCCGCTGAGCGTGAGCGGGGGCACCGGCGGCGGCGGCGGCGGCGGTGGATTGTTGACGGTCAGCTTCCACCAGGTGCCGTCGGTCTTGGACGGATTGATGATCGCGCTGTAATTCCCGACATAAGGCTGTCCATTGCCCGCAATCTGGCAAGACGAGCCCGCCGGGGCCAAGCCGCAGGAAGTGTAAAACGTGGTTTCGGTCGCCTGCTCATAGTCGTAAGGGCCAGTGACCAAGCCCGTCGCTCCGGGAATGTCGGAGCCGGGGATGAACTTCAAGGTGTTGATCGAATAAGCCTGCCAATCCGTGCCGCTCATCGGCGAGCCGCCCGTCAAATTGTTGACGTCGCCGAGCAGATCCCAGGCGTCGATGTTGCCGTTGGCGTCGGAATGGATCTGGAACGTGGACAAAGGCAGCGTGAAACCCGGCAACAAGCCGCCGGCCGGGCTGGCCACCGAAATCGAGTCGGTCAGCACGGCGGCTGACGCTTTGCTGATGTAGCTTTTGGACGGTGCCAAGGGGGCGGAAGCCGTGAACGTGATGACCAAATGGTCGCCACTGGACATGTTCGGCCCGGTGTAGGTGTAGGTATAGGTCGTCGCCGCTTGCGTCAGCGCGGAAGCGCCCAACAGCAAGCCAGCCAAGAAAGGAGTCAACGGTTTCATGTGTTTTCCTTGATGTCGGGAAGGTTGGCGCATATACAGCATGAACAGTGCCATTCCCCTTCCGGCAGGCTTTGCAAGCCCTTCCGGTGACTCATAGGCATAAGTCTTTGCTCTAAGCCGGTTTTTTGCCAGGAGATCGCCATTCCTTATTGGCCAACCCGATGAAAGCCTGAAGGCGGGCGTGGAATTAACGCCGCAAAAAACGTAAGCCCGCAAAAAGAGCATACAAATTTTGCGGAGTCTTGCGTTGACGCGGCCGGCAACCCGCCATAGGAGCCGCCGTCTGGACAGTCCTACGGTGCAAGCCCGGCCTTTTTCTGCCAAAATGTCCAAACCAACTACCAGGAGACCCTAGCCATGCCAGACCACGTTTACAAAGTCATCGAACTCGTCGGCTCCTCGTCCGTCAGCTCCGACGAGGCCATCCGCAACGCCATCGAACAGGCCGCCAAGACCCACACGCACATCAACTGGTTCCAGGTGGTCGAGACCCGCGGCCATGTCGCCGACGGCAAGGTCGCCCATTTCCAAGCGGTGCTGAAGGTGGGCTTTAGACTGGAAGCGTGAGACACGCATGGAGTTTGAGGAACTGGGCTTTGCCGTGCTGGCGGAATTGCTTGCCCCCGATGAGGCGCAAGCATTACTCTTTGATCTGGGCAAGCTGACCATTGAGCCATTGCGTGGCGGCATTCGCCGGATTGAGCGGACTGTTCCAAAGGTGATGGCCATCGCGAACTCGCCTCCCTTGCTGGCGACCGCTAGGCGCTATTTAACCGGCCCTCCGCAATTGGTCAGAACCATCTACTTTGACAAATCGCCAAGCAATAATTGGTTTGTCACTTGGCATCAAGACAAAACCGTAGCGGTATCCAGGCGTTTTGAGATGGAAGGCTGGGGGCCGTGGTCGTTGAAGGCGGGGGCATGGCATGTGCAGCCTCCGTTGACCGTATTGGAGGACATGCTTACCATCCGCATCCACCTCGATTCGGCGACAACAGCCAATGGATGCCTTAAAGTAATTCCCGGCTCACACCGTATCGGGCTCCTTCCAGCCGACAAGATCCAGGAACAGATCAATGACCGTCCAGCGGTTTATTGTGAAGTGCCTGCGGGCGGTGCCGTCATTATGCGGCCCCATCTCTTGCACGCCTCGGAAAAGGCGGTAGCTCCTTTTCCGCGCCGGGTGTTGCACTTTGAATATTCAAGCTATCCCCTGCCTGAAGGCGTTACTTGGTCTGCCTAAGACCTCCTTGCCACCGGGCTATTCAATGCGGACTCGCCGCAAAGCGGCACCACACGCGCTTTGCGTAGCGGCTTAGTAAACGATAAATCTATTGCTCCCATGACCATTCCCAACGCCCGTTTCTGTTTCCTGCTCGGTTTCCTGTTTTGCGCCGCCCTGCTGGCGACGGCGATTGTTTTCCAGTTCGTCGGTGGGCTTGAGCCCTGCCCGCTGTGCATCTCGCAGCGCATCATGGTGCTTGCGGTAGCCTTAGTGCTGCTGGTGGCCGGGCTGCACAACCCCGGCAGCGTCAAAGGTGTGCGCGGCTACGCCGTGGCGGGTTGTCTGACCGCCCTGCTGGGCGCTTCGGTGTCCGCCCGCCATGTCTGGCTGCAACATTTGCCCGCCGACGAGGTGCCGGCCTGCGGCCCCGGCATCGAATACATGTTCCATTATTTCCCGCTGTCCGACACGCTCCGCGCCATGCTCACCGGCACCGGCGAATGCGCCAAGGTGGATTGGACGCTGCTGGGCCTGAGCATGCCGGCCTGGGTGCTGCTGTGCTTTTTGGGGCTGGCGGGCTTCAGCCTGGCGCAATGGTGGAACGTCAAACAGCCGCCGGCAGCCTAAGCCATGGACGCGCTGGACGGCGGGGTCCATGTTTATCGGCTGGATCTGGCGGCGGGTTCGGACGAGGCGTTCCGGCAGGCGTGGGCTTTGCTCGACGGCGAAGAGCGCGGGCGCGCCGCCCGCATCCGCCACGAGCCGACCAAGCAATCCTTCGTCAGCGTCCGCGCGGCCTTGCGCGTGTTGCTCGGGCGTTATTTGCGGCAAGCCCCCGAGGCCATCTGTTTCGCCTTGGGCGACAAGGGCAAGCCCCGCCTGGCGGGCACCGAACCCGACCAGGGGCTGGTGTTCAACGTCTCTCATTCCGGCGATTGCGGGCTCATCGCCATCGCCTGCGACACCAGCCTGGGCGTGGATGTGGAGCGCAGCCGGGCCATGCCGCACATGGACGGCATGGCGGAGCGCTGCTTCGCGCCCGACGAACTGGCCTGGTGGCAAGGCTTGCCGCCGGCGCGCCAAGAGCAGGCGTTTTTCGCCTTCTGGTGTTGCAAAGAAGCGTTTGTGAAAGCCACCGGCGAGGGCATCGGCCTGGGGCTGGAATCTTGCGCCGTGGATTTGTCCGGCCAGCCGCCCCGCCTGCGCTCGATTCCGCCGCGCTGCGGACGGGCGGAGGACTGGCGGCTGGCCGAGCTCGACGCAGGCCCAGGCCACCGCGCGGCGCTGTGTTACCGAGGCGCGGAACGCCCGCTGCGGGTCATGGACATGGCGGCGGGGCCATTTGTGACCGTGGCATTAAATATTCAGGACAGCGCTTGAAAGTCATTGAAAAGCTTGACCTGCTTCTGTATGCTAGGAACGCTGCGTATAAGGATCGCCTGCGGTTGCGTCAAAGCCTGATGTGCCTGCCTCAACGTCTTTGAATACCCAGCATGGAAAGCCGTCGTTGCGACGAAATGACGGATTGTTACCGGCTCGCATGAGCGTTTTTTACAGTTAGTGAGATTTTGTAGTATGTCACAAGAGCAAAAAGGAACCGTTAAGTGGTTCAATGAAACGAAAGGATACGGCTTTATTCAACGTGAAAAAGGCAGCGATCTGTTTGTCCATTTCCGGTCAATCGTCGGCAGCGGTTTCAAGACCCTCAAGGAAGGCCAGGCGGTAAGCTTTGTCGAAGTCGCAGGCCAGAAAGGCCCACAGGCGGACAACGTCACGGTTGTGACGCAGTAAAGCCTTCCCCAAGTGCTTACGGAAAGCAGGCCCCCCAACGGCCTGCTTTTTTATTTTCTCCGCAGGGCCTTAGAGTCCTTAAGCGGAATCCGGGCCCACCCTGCACCGACACTTCTCCCTACTCGTCGGCAATCGGGCCCTCCGATTTTTTTCCCGATGCGAGTCCCCCACCCTGATGCAATCACCTGAAACAACTTTGTCCTTCTCCGATCTGGCGCTCTCCGCCCCCCTCCTCCAGGCCATCCGCGAAATCGGCTATGAAACCCCTTCGCCGATCCAGGCCGCCAGCATCCCCTCCCTGCTCGAAGGCCACGACCTGCTCGGCCAAGCGCAGACCGGCACCGGCAAGACGGCGGCCTTCGCCCTGCCGATCCTCAACAACATCGACACCTCCCGCCGCGAGCCGCAAGCCCTGGTGCTGACGCCGACCCGCGAACTGGCCCTGCAAGTGGCCGAGGCGTTCCAGGGCTATGCCCGCCACCTGCCTGACTTCCACATCCTGCCGATTTACGGCGGGCAGGGCATGGACACGCAGTTGCGGCAACTGCGCCGCGGCGTCCATGTCATCGTCGGCACCCCGGGCCGGGTCATGGACCATATGCGCCGGGGCACTTTGAACCTGGACGGCCTGAAGACCCTGGTGCTGGACGAGGCCGACGAAATGCTGAAAATGGGCTTCATCGACGATGTCGAATGGATCCTGGAGCAGTCGCCGCCGGAGCGCCAGATCGCGCTGTTCTCCGCGACCATGCCGGATGTCATCCGCAAAGTCGCCAAGCGCCATCTGCGCGACCCCCGCGAAGCCAAGATCGAAGCCAAGACCGCCACGGTCGAAGCCATCGCCCAGCGCTATTGGCCGGTCACCGGCACCAACAAGCTGGACGCGCTGACCCGCATCCTCGAAGTCGAGGATTTCGACGCCATGCTGATCTTCGTGCGCACGAAGATCGCCACCGAGGAGCTGGCTGAAAAGCTGGAGGCGCGCGGTTATTCGGCGGCAGCGCTGAATGGCGACATGAGCCAGCAGTTGCGCGAGAAGACCGTCGACCGGCTGAAGAAGAAGACCCTCGACATCGTCGTCGCCACCGACGTGGCGGCGCGCGGGCTGGACGTCGAGCGCATCAGCCATGTGGTCAACTACGACATCCCCTACGACACCGAAGCCTACATCCACCGCATCGGCCGCACCGGCCGCGCCGGCCGCACCGGCCACGCCATCCTGTTCGTCGCGCCGAGAGAGCGGCGCATGCTGGCGGCGATTGAAAAAGCCACCCGCCACCGCATCCGCGAAATGCGCCTGCCGACCCGCGAAGACATCGCCGAGCGCCGCGTCGAGCAGTTCAAAGAAATGCTGATGGGCGTGCTTGAAGCGCAGGAATTGAGCTTCTACCGCGACTTCGTCGACAAGCTCGCCAAAGACCAGGAGCTGGACTTGCTGGACATCGCCTCGGCGCTGACCTTCCTGGCGCAAAAAGAGCGGCCTTTGATTCCGGCGGAGCGCAGCGAGCGCGAACATTACGACGACGGCCGCGACGCCCGCAAGCGCGTGGAGCGCAGCGAACGCCCGGCCTTCGGCGGCGAGAAGCGCGAGCGCCCGTTCCGCGAACGCGAGCGGGAATTCCGGGAGCCGCCGCGCGGCGAGCGCGAGTTCCGCGAACCGCGGGAGCCGCGCGAGCAGCGCGAATATGACGACTCCGGCACGTTGTACCGCCTCGACGTGGGCCGCGCCGACGGCGTCGCGCCGAAAGACATCGTCGGTGCCATCGCCAACGAGGCGGGCATCCCCGGCAAGTCCATCGGCCACATCAAGCTGTATGACGAGTTTTGCACCGTGAGCCTGCCCGCCGACCTGCCGCCGCAGACCTTGCGCCGGATGGAGCGCATCTTCATCATGGGCAAGCCGATCAACATTGCCTTGTGGGACGGCGAAGTGCCGGCCGGCAGCTTCCAGCGGAAGCGGACTTATCCGCCGAAGAAGGGCGAATAAAACCCGTTTTAAACCGGCAATCCATCGTTCCCACGCTCCGCGTGGGAATGCAGCCTTGGCCGCTCCGCGGCCCGGGACGCGGGTATGCGACGCAGAGCGTCGCGGGAGGCATTCCCACGCAGAGCGTGGGAACGATATAAACCCGTTTTAAACCGACAATCCATCGTTCCCACGCTCCGCGTGGGAATGCAGCCTTGGCCGCTCCGCGGCCCGGGACGCAGGTATGCGACGCAGAGCGTCGCGGGAGGCGTTCCCATGCGGAGCGTGGGAACGATATAAAGACCGCATTCCCAAGCATAAAATATTTATCGGGAAAACTTTATGGGAATTTTAAACGACGTTGGGCAATGGGGAGCCGAAAACCTACCTAAAGTCGTCGAAGTCGTGAAAAAAGCTGCCAAGTTAGTGGGTATTGCTGCATCAGTCGTCGATGCCTTGCTTAAAGGAAAGACAATATTTTCCGAAGATGAAAACCCACAAACATCCTCTCCACAGAAGAAAACGCCACCCAAACGTCCAGACATAATGGGTCAATCCGACTCTCAATCTCGTTCGTCGGATATTTACGAGTTGCAGCAGAGTATCGATCAAAGTAAGAAAAAACTTACTATAATCGAGGAGAAGAATGAACTGGAACATCGCCGTATTCAACTCCAAATTGATGTCATGGAGTTGGTCGTATCTTCTTCTACCTTTGAGCGATTTTCAAATAACATCGATCTGCATGCAGCGAATTTGCAGATTCACCTCCAAGCAATCCAAAACACGGCGGGGCTACTTGGTGACGTAAATCGCCAGCGAACGGCTATCAAAGCTCTCATGAGTACGGTCAATCATCTTGTGAATGTGTTGGGAGTGGGGGACAGGGTCGATAAAATCGAAGGATTAGACATTGATATTCACCCCGGTTCTATTTCAATTCTCGGTGCTTATGACGCTTTTCAGAACACGCGGCGCCTGCTATTGCATGAAATTGATTCCTTCTCTGAGGCAATTCAGGAACAGTTAGAGCGCGTCGAAAACGTTCGATCCGCTGCCCGTCATATTCCAGGCATTAGCCAAAAGGTTAGTTCATGGCTAGAGGAGTCCGTCGAACCAAAACTTATTGATGCGAAAACACATGCTAAAGAACTAAGGGGAGGGTTGATAGTGATGCCGCGCCTAGAGAAAGCCCTTCGTCAGGAGCTTAAGAGCGTCAAACAAGATGCACTATGACTGCGGAAAATTTAAGACTATGCATCTTCCGATGCTGCGCAATAAAACAGCGTAGTTGGCTTGCGACAATGCCGCAGCCACTAAGGATCAAAGCGTATCCTACTTGCTAAAACGGTATGCCTCCAACTTCTACACTATTGGCCGAAATTCGCAATGCCGTCGATGCGGGCCGGGTGTTGTGGAAAAAACACGCGCTAGAGCGCATGATGGAACGGGGTATTAGTCGGATACATGTGCGGCGGGCAATCGCTGAAGGCATCATCATTGAGTATTATCCCAATGATTACCCGCTTCCCAGCGTATTGCTCGCCACACGGCAACCCGAACCTCTGCATGTGGTTGTCGCTTACGACGCTGAGACCTTGCAAAGCCATGTGATAACCGCCTATCGACCCGATTTAGCCCATTTTGAAGCCGATTTGATGACAAGGAGATTCCAATGAAACCACAGCCTTCGCTTTGCCCCGTGTGCCATGGCGGTCATAAGCAACCGGGCCTGACCACGTTTACGGTGGAATTGGGTTTTGGTGTCGTCGTCGTGCGTGAAGTGCCGGCTCTGGTCTGTGATTTGTGCGGCGCTGATTGGCTGGAAGATAATGTGGCCGAAAAATTGGAGCAGATTGTCGAGCAAGCCCGCCTGAAACATCCCGTCGTTGAAGTGGCGCTGTGGCAGCAGGCAGCCAAGGCGCTTGTCGCATAGGCATAGGTCAGATGCCGTCTTTTTTCTGGTTCCCACGCGCCGCGTGGGAACCCATTCGATCCGCGCCGCGGATCGGTGGCGCAGCGCGCCACAGCTTCGTTCCCACGCGGCGCGTGGGAACGAGAAATTCTTTATAAACCCCGGAGCCAACTTTGTTATCCACCGCCAACCTCACCATCCAGTTCGGGGCCAAGCCCCTGTTTGAAAACGTCTCGGTCAAATTCGGCGACGGCAACCGTTACGGCCTGATCGGCGCGAACGGCTGCGGCAAGTCCACGTTCATGAAAATCATCGGCGGCGATTTGGAGCCGACCTCGGGCAATGTCTCGCTGGACGCGCACGAGCGCCTCGGCAAGCTGCGCCAGGATCAATTCGGCTTCGAGGAGTACCGGGTCATCGACACCGTTCTGATGGGCCACGCGCACTTGTGGAAAGTCATGGAAGAGCGCGACCGCATCTACTCGCAAGCCGACATGAGCGAGGAGGACGGCATGCGGGTCGCGGATTTGGAGATCGAATTCGCCGAACTCGACGGCTACACCGCCGAATCCCGTGCCGGCGAATTGCTGCTCGGCGTCGGCATTCCGCTGGAACAGCATTTCGGCCCGATGAGCGCCGTGGCCCCGGGCTGGAAGCTGCGGGTGTTGCTGGCGCAGGCCTTGTTTGCCGACCCGGAAATCCTGCTGCTGGACGAGCCGACCAACAATCTCGACATCAACACCATCCGCTGGCTGGAAAACGCCATCAACGCGCGCGAAAGCACGATGGTCATCATTTCGCACGACCGCCATTTCCTGAACAGCGTCTGCACCCATATCGCCGACATGGACTTCGGCGAGGTGCGCGTGTATCCGGGCAATTACGACGACTATATGATCGCCTCGACCCAGGTGCGCGAGCGGCAACTGGCCGACAACGCCAAGAAGAAGGCGCAGATCGCCGAATTGCAAACCTTCGTCAGCCGCTTCTCCGCCAACGCCTCCAAGGCCAAGCAGGCGACTTCGCGCGCCAAGCAGATTGAAAAGATCAAGCTGGAAGACATCAAGCCGTCCAGCCGCGTCAATCCGTTCATCCGCTTCAACCAGGAGAAAAAGCTCTACCGCCTGGCCTTGGAAGTGAAAGGGCTGGCCAAGGGCTATGGCGACGGGCCGCTGTTCAGCGGCTTGAACCTGACCGTCGAAGTCGGCGAGCGCGTCGCCGTGATCGGCCCCAACGGCATCGGCAAATCGACCTTGCTGCGCACGCTGGTCGGCGAACTGGCCCCGGACGAGGGCGAGGTGAAGTGGTCGGAGAATTCCAATATCGGCTATTTCGCCCAAGACCACGCCGACGACTTCGCCGAGGATCTGGGCTTGTTCGAGTGGATGGCGCAATGGATGCGGCCTTCCGACGACGAGCAAGCCGTCCGCGCCACGCTGGGTCGGCTGCTGTTTTCGCAAGACGAGATCAAAAAGAAAGTCGGCGTGCTGTCCGGCGGCGAGCAGGGGCGCATGCTGTTTGGCAAGCTGATGCTGCAACAGCCCAACATCATGGTTCTGGACGAGCCCACCAACCACCTGGACATGGAATCCATCGAGTCGCTGAACACCGCGCTGGAAAACTACCCGGGCACCCTGGTCTTCGTCAGCCACGACCGCGAATTCGTCTCCTCGCTGGCGACGCGGATCATCGAACTGACGCCGCAAGGCGTGGTCAATTTCAGTGGCGCCTACGAGGATTACCTGCAAGCGCAGGGTGTGGAATAATCCTCGACAAGGATAACATCGCTTCAAGCGATGTTATCCCTGCCACGACGGAGCAAATTGCCAATTCTGCCAGTTTTAGAGAAACACCATGCCACCGAAAAAAACCACGCCAGACCACAGCAAACTCGACCGCGTCGTCGCCGAAGCCCGGCGCGCCAAGGAAGAGCGCGAGAGCGGCTACCGCGAGCAGGCGCTCAAGCTCTACCCCTGGATCTGCGGCCGCTGCGCCCGCGAGTTCAACCTGAAGACCCTGCGCGAACTCACCGTCCACCACAAAAACCACAACCACGACGACAACCCCACCGACGGCAGCAACTGGGAGTTGCTGTGCCTGTATTGCCACGACGAGGAACATAGGCGCTACATCACCGCGGGCACCTACGGCGGCAAGAACACCGACAAGCCCAAGGATCTGGGCGGCGGGCACAAGCCGTTCGCCGATTTGGCGGCGCTGTTGACGAAAAAATAGCCCAGCCCCACCCTTAATCTTCAGGAAACGACATGAACAAGACCGCTGTTTGCTTATTGGCCCAGGCTTGCCTGGCCTTGTCGTTGACGCCCTCTTCGGGCTGGGCTTACGGCGGTGGCGGCGGCGGTGCCGCCAGTTGCGCCGAGGCGAAATTCTACGACGAGACCCCCGCGCGCAATGCCACGGTTGCCTCGTTGAGCGACATCGCCCTGGTCGCCTCCGACAACACCGAAATCGCCACGCTGGATTTGCAAATCAACGGCAAGCCGGTGAAGCCGGAAGCCTCGCAACGGCGCTCGGGGGAATGGGATCTGAAAATCCACCTGCCCGAACCTGTCACCCAGGCCGGCAAAGTCCGCGTCACCATCGCCGCCAAGTCCAAGGAAGGCTGCGAGACATTCCTCCCCTACTCCCTGCTCGTCGGACAATAAACCGGCGGAACGGATACGGGCTCGGTTTTAAAAACCGAGTCGGTCTCTGCCGGGCGGGGCATTCGCCCCGCCCGCAATGTTTGAATCCATGCGCGCCTTCCGGCGAAATGTCCAGCCGCATCGGGGTGAATTCAAACGTTTCGGACGGGGCTGCGAGCCCCGTCCGGCTTCGGGCTAGTAGTTACACGTAGATCAAAAATCGCCGCCGGCGTGCTATCCTCCGCCCGCTGTGCTTCCTGGTTTCCAACAGGGAAATACGGCTGTCCCATATCTAGCCTTCCGGGCCTTTTATAACCCGCCGCCTGGGCGGGCATAGCGCGGGCGCGGGGGGCAAAATCTCCGTTGAGTATTCCACGCTACGAGGTTGCGCATGAAAAACTGCATTATCAGGAAGCCCATGGCGGGGCTTCCCGTTTTGTCCGGGACGGCCCTGGCGCTGGGCTTGCTGTCCGCCGGCGCGGTGGCCGGCGGACAGCCGCCCCCCGCTTTACCCCATAAACTCCACCCGGTCGCGGTCGAACTCGCCCAGCAAGCCTCCGGCGGCTTCCGGCTGAAGGATTTGGACTCCGGCCTCGCGCTGCGGGCGGTGCCCGAAGAGGCCGGCCCGGCCAAACTGACCCACGCCGAAGGCTACGCCATCTACAAGCACGGCCACCCGGCGGGCGGCGACATCCGCCACCGCGTGACCGAGACCGGCACCGAGGACTATGTCGTCTTCGACCAGCCGCCCAACAAGCCGGAACTGTCCTACAAAGTCGCGCTGGAGCAGGGCGTGGCCGGGGCGCGGCTGGTCGCCAACACCCTGGAATTCCTGGACGCCCAGGGCAACCCCAGGCTGCGCGTCGCGCCGCCCTATGTCATCGACGCGGCCGGCCGGCGCTTCGATGCCAAACTGTCGGTCAGCGGCGGGGCGGTGGACACCAGCCCCGCCCCGCCCTGGGGCCGGGCCGTGACGCCGCCGGGCGCGCAGGCGCTCCAGGTGCATGTGGCCTGGAACGACGCCGGAATGCGCTATCCGATCACCGTCGATCCGGTGTGGACGGCGACCGGCAGCATGACCGCGGCGCGCAGCCATTTCACCCTGACGGTGTTGCAGCAGGTGGGCACCACTAGCGTGGCCTATGACGGCTATGTGCTGGCGGCGGGCGGCACCGACCATTCCACGCCCCAGCCGACCACCCTCGCCAGTGCCGAGCTTTACAACCCCACGACTGGCACCTGGGCCGCGACCGCGTCGATGGCCAACGCCCGCGACTCGCACACGGCGACGGCAATCATGCCATTCGGTCCTGAACAAGTGTTCGTTGCCGGGGGCGGCGCCTTTAGTAGCGGAACCTATACTCCCACAGCGACCACGGAGATTTATGATCCCGCCGCCGGCACTTGGTCATCCGGCCCGACCCTTGGCACGGCTGTTTACAACCACACCGCTACCGGCCTAGGCTACTACTATCATGCCTACGTGCTAATCGCGGGTGGTGAAGATGCGAATGGAATACCACAGAGCACCGCATGGCTTTACCAATCTTCAAGCAAATCGTTCAGCGCGACCCTGTCGATGACCAGCGCCCGCAGCGGGCATACCGCGACGTTGATTCCCGCCAATAATTGGAACTCAATACTATTAACCGGTGGTTATGCAAGCCCTGGCGGCGCGCCGCTCGACACGGCGGAGATTTACAATGGGACAACATTCAGCGCCGTCACCCCAGCCATGAACAGCGCACGCGCCAACCACGGCGCGGCCTTGCAGCTCCAGCCAAACGGCACGGCGTCCGTCCTGCTGATGGGGGGCTGGGATGGCACCGCGGTGACCGCCTCCACCGAGGTATACGACCCCACCGCCAATACCTTCACCGCGACCGCGCCGCTGGACGTGCCCCGCGATTTCTTCCAGAGTCCCGCCAAGCCGGCCGCATGCACGACAAGCGGGGTTTCATTTCCTGCCACGTTTGCATCGATTACCCCCACCGCCGTTCCCGTGGGCAGCCATGCCTACGTAGCCTGTAGCAAACAGCAATTTAGATTGCTGGCCAATGGGAGCGTTGTTATTCAGAATTTTTCGCCTAACGTCACTAGCACCTCGGTACAGACCGTCTCGTGTCGCAGCGACGGCAACTGGTACGCCTCCAATGGCGGCATGTTCGACCAGATCCAATGCCAGGGACCCAACATTCCCGGCGGCATAGCGACCATCCCCAATGATGTCACGCCATTCACGGGTGTTGCCACCGCCATTCCGGTGGTCAGCGGCGGTTGCCAGGATCAAAATTGCACAAACCCCGGCGGCATCCAGGCCAGCGCCACCCAGACCACCGACGCCGGCATCAGTTGGACCTCTGCGGGCAGCCTGCTGACCGGGCGGGCCGCGCACGCCTCGGCGGTGCTGACCACCGGGCCGAACGCTGGCAAGGTGCTGGTGGCGGGGGGCTTGGGGAATTCGGTGCGGTGCGCGGCGAGTTCGATTACCGTTCCGGCAACGGCGGCGGTTGCACCAAGTTTGGTGACGGCGGGGGGGCAAGGCTACTTGACCTGTTCGAGAGTGACATTTAAGTTGCTCCACCAAGGCGTGCTAGTCCAAGACTTCACATCTAATAACGTAGCCAAATCCCTGCAAACGGTTTCCTGCCATAGCGACGGCAAATGGTATACTCGCAAGCTACACAATTTGAACATTCTTGAAAGCCTGGAATTTGAGGGTCAGCAGGGATTCCAATTCAGATTTATAGTCGCCCTGCCCAACTTTTTCAAGACATTCGGAAATGGCCGTCGAA
>Ga0265327_10001393_pt1 | contig 30863 bp, 27 predicted proteins | sample 41621metaG_FD_202089 | JGI IMG/M metagenome (GOLD analysis project Ga0265327, IMG submission 202089) | Rhizosphere microbial communities from Carex aquatilis grown in University of Washington, Seatle, WA, United States - 4-16-21 metaG | ecosystem: Host-associated > Plants > Roots > Rhizosphere...
AAAACCAGCATCTTCTCTCGAACCTTCGAGGGCTCGGGTCCCGCCGGAGAGTTCCGCCTGGTGGCCCACAGCGGTTTCGGGCGGACCATGCTTCTGACGATGCCCGGGACGAGTGGAGCGGTGATCTCCCCGGATCATGCCTTCACCCGTCGGGCGACCATCACGGGAGATGTTTCAGATTTCACCACTCTGTGCTTTGGCTTTTGGCTCACCGGGCTGATGTGGCGGCGGGCCGCCCGGAGGAGATAGGCACCGGCAGTTGGAATGGAGGCCTGGGTTTGTAATATTGCGCATGGCCCGATATGGGGCATCTTCGCCCGCATGCCCCATCGGGTCGAAATGTGGCGCACCGTGCGCTGGATCGGAATTTCCGCGCTGCTGGTCGCGGCCTTGTATTTTCTGGTGGTTCAGCCCTTCGAGCGGAGCCTCGCGAAGACGGGCAAGACCCTCACCCAGAGCCTGGACAAGGTGCTGGGGGCGATCACCAACGCCAATACCAGGGTCGTCGAGGGGCGTGCCGAAATCGAGCAGTCCTCGGAAATCACGGAACTTTCCCTCCAGGAAATGCGGATGAGCGCCACCCGCTCGTTCGAGAAGGAAGACTACATGATGAAATATTTCCCGCTGGGTACCAAGAAGGTGATCCTGCGCGGACACTACCGGGTGAAGGCCGGCTACAAGCTGAAGCCGGGCGTGTCCCTGCGGGTGGAAAACGGGCAGCCGGTCGCGAATTTCCCGCCCGCGGAGATTCTTTCGGTGGAGTTGGTCGACTTCGAGGTACTCAACGAGGAGAATGGCTGGCTGAACAAGGTCACGCCGGTGGACCGGGCCGCCGTGCTGCGTGAACTCACCGACCAAATGCGGATGGAAGCCCAAAAGAGCGGCATCTTGGAAACCGTGGACAGCACCCTCCGCACCCGTCTGCGGGATCTGCTGGGAGTTGACTCGGTGAAAATCGAACGACGCACGCCCTAAGAAGCTTCTTCGGGAGGCATTTGTGTGCTTGGGTCGTCACGGATCATGAGCCGGACTTCCGCACTGCTTTGCGCCGTTGCCCTCTTGCTGCTGGGCATCGGCGGATTTTTCGCCTCACGGCCGTCGTCCGACATGGCTGGGAGAAGTCGGACGCCGGGTGCATCCCCGCTGCAAGACCGCGCGGGCCCCCACGACGCGGAAACATCGGCGTCCGGCCGTGCCGGCCATCCCTCGCACGCGCGACATCCGGCATCCACGTGGCCGGAGCTGTCCGCGAAATATGGAGAATCCCGCACCAACCTTTCGCGGCACGTGGTGGAGGCCGGGATGGCCGTGTTGGACAACGTGCTTGCGCGCGGAGACAAAGAATCGGCTGCCGCCCTGGCCAGCGCGATGACAAATCTCACCAACAAGTTGAAGCTGACGCCTGCCCAGCAGGAGGACATCGGACATCTCCTGTCCGACCACGAAGCCCGCCGCCGGGACGACATCAAGGCCTTCGTGGCGGACATGCGTGAGGATCCCCGCCAGTTGGTGGAACTGATGCTTGTGGGCGATGCGAAGGCCCGCGATAAAATCAACCAGGACGACTACGAACGCACCGCCCGGGCGACCGCCGGGGAGCTGGAACGATCGACCGGCATTCCCCTGATGACCGTGAGCGGGAACGCGGCCCGAAATCCCGAGCGGATCGCGGACCCCGCATTCCAGACGGCTTTCAACAGCCTGCTGGATCCAGAGCAGGCGGCGATCTGGCAGCGGCAGGTGGACCAAGCGTCATCCTCTGCCGCATCCGGGGCTGCCGTTCCCGGTTGGCTGCCGCCGTTGGAATTGGAGAAACTGGAACGGGATCTCGATAACGCCCGTAACCACACGGCCGAAATGAGGAAGAAGGCCGATGCGGCGAAATAGGCTGCCCTGGGGTCCCTGGGAAAAAAATTCCTGCTTTCTGTCCGGTTTTCCCCGAGGGTGAACAGAGAAAGGGAAAGATGAGCGAATCCGAACGTGATGATTCCAGCCTGCTCGCCTGCTGGGTCCGGCAGGGCTGTGAGCGATCATTCCGCCTATTGGTGGATCGTTACGCCGGCCTCGTTTATCAAGCGGCCAAACGGGGCAGCGGGGATGATTCGATCGCGGCCGAGGCGTCCCAAGCCACCTTCATTTTACTCGCCCGCAAGGCCCGGGCCCTGACCGGGAGGTCCTCGCTGGCCGGCTGGCTGCACGTCACCGCCGTCCACCAATCCCGCAACCTCCAACGACGCCAGATGCGCGAAACCCGCAAACGCCAACGCCTCGGAGAGCAACCCGAAACCACCGACGATGGTGCCTGGCTGCACATACAGCCCGAACTGGACCGGGCGCTCGCCGCCCTCTCCAGCCCCGATCGCGAGACTCTGCTCCTGCGCTACTACCGCTCGCTGAGCGTCAAGGAAATCGCCGTTTCGCTGGGTGTCTCCGTGGAAGCGGCCCAGAAACGGCTCACGCGTGCCACCGAACGCCTGCGTGAGCGCCTTACCCGGCGCGGCTGCGTCCTGCCCGTCACGGCGATTGCCGCCGGACTCGTGACCATGGCGGGAGATGCCAAGGCTGCCAGCGCCCTCGCCCCCGGCTTTGCCAGCAAGGCGCTTGCGACAGCCGCTGCCGCCACGCCGTTCGCTTCACTCACTTCGCTGGTGTTTGCCACCAAGAAGACCGTCCTCATGGCTGCCGCCGTGGCCCTTCTCGGTGCCGGAACCTACGTCACTCTGCGTTCCAATGGGACGAGCCGGGCCGCCACGACCTCAGCCGGAGCAAGCTCTGGTGCCGATCGTGCGACAGCAGCCCTGGACCATGCTGGATCAAGGATTGCCCGTGAGCGGCCCGCCGCCACCGTCTGGCCAGATCTGGCCAAAAAATACGGCGAATCCCGTACTAATCTCTCCCGTCATGTGGTGGACGGATTCCTGCAGGTTCTGGACGAAATGATCGTCCTCGGCGAAGCCACCCGTCAGGGAGAGGGCGCGGGAGACGCCCTCCCGGGCAAGACTGCGGTGGACCGGCAGACGGAAGCGCTCCATCTCACCGACAGCCAGAAGGAAGCCACCCGGAAACTCCTCGTCGACCATGAACAGCGCCGGATGGAGCAGGCGCGGGCGATCGCCGCCGCCCTCCGCAAGGAGCCGCGCAAGCTGGTGGAAATGGTCCTGGCCGGTGACGCGAGGACCCGCAACCAGATCAGCCAGGCGGACTATGAAGCCGTGGCCGATGACGCCGAGCAGGACGTGGAGAAAGCCGCCGGAGTCTCGAATCTCGATCTCAACCTTGAACTCAATGGCACCGGCGATCCGCTACAGGACAACCCGGGCCTGCGGAGCGCTTTCACCGCCCTTCTCGATCCAGCCCAGGCGGAGGCCTTTCGCGCCCTCGCGGAACGTGACCGTGCCGCCGAAGATGAGACGGAGACCGATCCCCCGGCGGACCGGATGCTCCCGGCGATGGAACTGGAAAAGCTCGACCAGGCCCTGGTCTCCACCCGCATGATGATGACAGGCGTCAAGCAGGTTCTAGACGGGATCAAACACCTGCCGGCAGGCCTGAAGCCTCTCCGCTAGACAGGGTGATTCAGTTAGAGCGACTGGAAACTACGTGTTTCCACGGTTGGGCATTCGCAATATTGCGTAGGGAATTTCCACGCTTTCCGGCAAATTGCATGATAGAAAAATCTCGCATGGACATTGCACGATAACGCGCTTCGCTGGCCCTGTTCCTGCTTCCGAACTCAACGTCGCGACGGGCAAACCCCGCACGACTTCCTGCCATGTGGATCGTTCTCTTCGCCCTCCGTTACAAGTACACCATCGGAGTCTTCGCCATCCTGATCATGCTGTTCGGGGTGATGTCCGCCCGGAAAATGTCCACCGACATCCTGCCGCGGGTCGACAGCCCCGAGATCATGCTGGTCTGGACCTACAACGGTCTGAACCCGACCGAAATGGCGTCCAAGATCACGTCGTTCTCGGAAATCGCGACGCTCAACAGCGTGGATGATCTGGTGGATGTGCGCTCGGAAACGCTGAACGGCGTCGGCCTGGTGAAGCTGCGCTTCCAGTCCTATGTGGACATCAACACCGCGTTGTCGCAGGTGACTTCGGTCTCGCAGACCATTCTCCGGCGCATGCCGACGGGCACCACCCCGCCGCTGATCATCCGCACCAGCCCCTCCAGCGTGCCGATTCTCCAGCTCGTCATGTCCTCGGACTCGATGACCGACGGCCAGCTCTACGACTACGCGCGCCTCACCCTGCGCGGTGCGATTCAGGATATCCCGGGCCTGCGCCTGACGCTCCCCTACGGCGGTGCCGCAAGACAGGTGATGGTGGACCTCAATCCGGATGCGCTCAATGCCTTCGGACTTTCCGCCGCCGACATCAGCCGCACGCTGGGCACTCAGAACCTGACGCTGCCTTCCGGCTCGATGCGCGAGGGCAACCGCGAGCTGCCTGTGACCATGAATGCCAGCCCTGAGACGGTGCAGGCCTTCCTCGATCTGCCGATCCGCTCGGTAAACGGGAAAATGATCCTGCTGCGGGACGTGGCCAACGTGCGCGACGGCGAGGCCGTTTCGACCAACCCGGCCCGCCTCGACGGCCAGAACGCGGTGATGGTCTCGATCCTCAAGCTCGGCAACGCGTCCACGGTCGATGTAGTGGACGCGATCCTCAAGCGTCTGGACAAGGTTCAGCGAGAGGCGCCGCCCGGCATGAAGATCGCCCCGATCTTCGACCAGTCGGTCTTCGTAAAATCCGCCGTCGATGGCGTGCTGAAGGAGATCCTGCTGGTTGGTGGTCTGGTGGCGCTGGTGGTGCTGCTTTTCCTCGGGTCATGGCGGTCCACGCTGATCGTGCTTACCTCGATTCCGCTGGCCCTGCTGTGCTCGATCATGGGGCTCTATCTGGCTGGCGCGACCTTCAACCTGATGACCCTCGGCGGCTTGTCGCTGGCGATCGGGATTCTGGTGGATAACGCGCTGGTGGAAATTGAGAACATCAAGCGCCAGATCACACTGGGGAAAACCGTGCACCAGGCGATCATCGACGGAGCCCGGCAGGTGGCGTTCCCCGAGTTCGTGTCCACGCTGAGCATCTGCATCGTGTTCCTGCCGATCTTCCTGCTCAGCGGCACCGCCTCGTATGTGTTCCGGCCGCTCGCGCTGGCGGTGGTGTTTTCGATGATTGCCAGCTACCTGCTGTCCCGCACGCTGGTGCCGACGCTGGCCTCGCTGCTGATGCCGGCCGAGGTCCGCAGAGAACGCGAACTGGCCGCCAAACCCGCACGTCGCTTCGGCTTGTTCCGAATTCATCACGGCATCGAACATGGGGTGGACCGACTGGCCGAAAGACAAGGCGGCATCCTGAGATGGGTCTTCTCCCACCGCTGGGTCATCCTCGTTCCCGTCCTCGTGGCGGTGTGCATCGGCGTCTTCTCCGGTATCCATGCGGGCAAGGAATTCTTCCCGCGCACGGACGCGGGCCTCATGCGCCTGTTCGTGCGCATGCCCACCGGTGGCCGGGTGGAGGACACCGGTGCGACAATCGCTGAGATCCAACGCGAGATCCGCACGATCATTCCGAAGCAGGATCTCTCCTTCATCGTGGAAAACATCGGTGCGCCGTATTCGGTGAACATGGCGTACGTGGAAACCACGGCGATCAGTTCCTCGGATGGAGAAATCCTCGTCCAACTCGCGGAAAAGCACCAGCCCACGGCGCAATACGAAGCCGCGATCCGTGAACTGCTGTCGGCGAAATTTCCCAAGGTGCAGGCCTTCTTCCGCCCGGCGGACGCCACCAGCCAGACGCTCGCTTCGGGGTCCCCGACGACGTTCGAGATCCGCTATATCGGCCGCGACGTTCCATACAATCTCAAGCTGGCCAATGAGCTGAAGGAACGCTTTGCCAAGGTCACGGGCGTGGTGGACATCACCCTGCGCGAGGTGCTTGACCAGCCGGCCTACCTGATCCGGGTGGACCGCGCCCGCGCTGCCTACCTCGGCGTGACCCAGCAAGATGCGGCCAATGCCGTGCTCGCGGCGCTGGGAACCGGCGGCACCGTCACCCCGAGCTTCTGGGCGGATCCGGACAAAGGTGCCTCCTATGATGTGCAGATCCTGGCGCAGCCCTCGGCGCTGAACTCAACCGAACAACTCCTGAACCTGCCAATCCGGCCGAGCGCCGGCGGAGAGCCCGTCCTGCTGCGGGCCTTCGCCAGCCTGGTTGAATACCGGGCGCCCGCCAGCGTGTCCCGCACCACGCTGAAGCCGACGCTGACCATCGTAGCCAACGTCCAGGGCCGCGATCTGGGCAGTGTGACCACCGAGTTGAACAAGATTCTCGATGAGCAGCGGAAGCGGATGGAGGACGAGAAAAAGGTCGGCACGGAAATCGTTCTGGCCGGGCAGGCCGCGCTGATGACCTCCGCCTACAGCGAACTGATCGGCGGCCTCGGCCTGGCCGCCGTGCTGGTGTTCCTGGTGATGGTGATCAATTTCCAGTCGTGGTCCTTGCCCTTCGTGGCGATCAGCGGATTGCCGATGGCGGTCTCGGGAGCCATGGCCGGCCTCTATTTCACCCATACGCCGATGAGCGTTCCGGCACTGATGGGCGTGATCATGGTGGTCGGAGTGTCCACGGCAAACAGCGTACTGGTCAGTAGCTTTGCCCGCGACCTCCAAGTACTGGAAGGCGTGGCGGCGGCTGAAGCCGCGCTGGAAGCCGCCACCACCCGCCTGCGACCGGTCTTGATGACCGCGCTCGCCATGATCCTCGGCGTGATCCCGATGGCCCTCGGCCACGGTGAAGGCGGCGAGCAGAACGCTCCGCTCGGCCGCGCCGTGATCGGCGGCCTGATTTTCGGAACCTTTGCCTCGCTGTTCGTGGTGCCCACGATGTTCGCCATCGTGCGACGCCGCTGGACGGCCAAGGCGGATGCCTCCGATACGATTACCCTTCAGGGCGATGTCGAGCCCACTCCCGAACCTGCCTGAACCTCTCTCCCCTTTTTTGCCGCCGTGAAACGATTCATTCCGCTCCCGCTCCTGATGGCCTGCACCACGCCGGCCTTCGCCGACAAAACGCAGGTCAAGGTGGTCACGCCCCAGCCTGCCACCGTCGGCCGCGCCTTCGAGATTCCCTGCCGCACCGAGGCGGCCGAGGCTGCCACCATCTTCAGCCGCGCCACGGGCACCATCCGCGAGCGCAACGTGGACATCGGCGACCGCGTGAAGGCGGGAGACGTGCTCGCGGTGATCGACCAGCCGGAAATCGAACGCCAGATCGAGTCCGCGCAGGCCTCCATCGAACAGGCCGAGGCCAAGGCCAAGGTCGCCCGATCCGTGGCCGATCGGGCCGAGGGCCTGCTCAAGGAAAAGGCGGTCTCACGCGAATCCAGCGAGCAGTCTATCGCCACGGCGGACGAACTGGATGCCGCCACCCGCGGATTCAAGGCGGACCTCGGCCGGCTCAAGGAGCTGCACAGTTTCGCGACGATCAAGGCCCCGTTCGATGCGACGATTTCCGCCCGCAAGATTGACCGCGGCGATCACGTCAGCGGCGACCCGTCCTCCGCCGATGCATGGCTGTTCCAGTTGGTCCGCATCAACGAACTGCGGGTCGTGGTGCAGGCCGCTCCCGATCTGGCACTGCGGGTAGAGGCCGGACGCGAAGGCATCGTCCGCTTCCAGGAACTGCCTGGCAAGCCGTTCACGGCCAAGGTCACCCGCACCAGCCGCTCGATCGAAAACGTTTCCGGCACCATGCGCGTCGAGCTGTTGCTGCCCAATGAAGACCGCAAGCTGCCGGCCGGCCTCACCGGCACCGTTTCATTCAACCTCGAACCCGCCCCCGGCACTTATCTGGTGCCCAACAACACTCTCATCGTCCGCAATGGCATCGCCAAGGTGGCCATGGTGACCGGAGGCAAGGTCAAGATGGTCGAGGTCGCCCAAGGACGGAATTTCGGCGACACGGTGGAAGTGACCTCCGCCGGCCTGACCGGGGAACCGGTGGTGGTGAGCCCCAACGCCCTGCTGCGTGAAGGCGATGAAGTGGACGCGGTGCCGTTGCCGCCCAAGAACAAGCCCTGAGCAGCCGCTCTCATCCATTGAGAACCAGACAGCCTGCGTTCAGGTAGAGGGCATAGCTGATCCAGATCAAATACGGGATCAGCAAGCCTCCTGCCATTCGCCTGGCCTTCCAGGCAAGGCCAAGCGTCAGCGCCACGGCCAGCCACAGGGCGATGAGTATTCCCAGCGCGAGCCCAACGCGGTGGGCGCCGAAGAAGACCGGCGTCCATGCGAGATTGAGCACGAGCTGGGCGATGAATGGTCCGATGGCCCGACTGTAGACCGGGACCTTGCGGTCACGAATCAGGAAACCCAGGGATACGCCCATGCAGGCATAGAGGACGGTCCAGACCGGTCCGAACACCCACGGCGGCGGCGTGCCCGGAGGGTGGCGAAGTGCCTGATACCACCCCTGATCGCCTGCGGCAAAAACGACTCCGCCAAGCGAACCGAGCGCGATCAGGCCCAGTGCGCCGGAGACCGGCCATGCCCAGCGATTTGTCGATTGCGTGGCCATCCTGATTGATTCGCACATTCCGGCCGGACCACAAGGTGACGTAAAATACCGGAGTGGGCACAAGCAACCGATGGGTCGGCCACATGCGCGCCGCTCATGTTGCACGGCGCAAGTCGCAGTCGGGTCTTCTGCAATGCTTGCGGCCAAGGTTGGGAGCCGATTGAGTTGGGATCCTTGAACGGAGGCGCTTGGTTTCAATCGGTTGCGTTCCGATCCCAGGCATGGCCCGGCGTGTGCAAGGAGAGAGGCGGGAGGAAACAACCTTCCGCGAACAAAATTTCAACCGAGATGAAAAAACCACCAGTCACCAACCGCCATCCCCATCCGCACGAACCGGGTCTCGTCAACTACCTCGCACTCATGCATGCAATTTCGCATCCGACACCGGTGGCGGAAGTTTCTCGACGCTGAGATCACCAGGCGTTCCAATCAGATTACTGCCATGAAAACACCACTCCGCATTACCGTCCGCACGTCCTTGGCCATCGTTTGTGGCACCTTGGGCTTGGTCCTCTCCTCCTGTGGCACCGTCAATGGTGTTGGCCAGGACGTGAAAACGACCGGTCGGGCGATTCAGCGCGCCGCCAATTGAGTTTCCCTCAGGGGAAATTGTGACGGTTTGAACCCGCCACGGTCCTAGCGACCGTCCGGCGGGTTCCCGCGCGCAGGGGAAGTTTTGGATTGGAAAGAACCCGGGCAGCAGGGAGCGTAGCAAGTGCGTTCCGTTTGTTGCCATGAATCCTGTTCTTTTCCGATCCGTGCTTGTCATGATGTCGGCCCCGGCGGTGTGCACCGCAGTGGACCTGACCAATGAAGCCACCCTGCGCTCGACCGCCGCAACTCCTCAAGGGCGTCACGAACTGGCAGTGGCCGAGCTCCGCCGCGTGGCCGGTCCCGCCCTCGACAAAATGTCCGGCTCAGACCGGTGGTTCGTCCAGGATCTCCTCGCTTCCAAGGAGCGCATGGCCGACCTGATGTTGTCGGGTCCTCTGGACGATCCCGCCAAGTCCCTCCGCATTCTCGCCGCCATCTGGAAGGCCGATCCGAAGGGCGTGCAGGATCGCCACGAACAGACCACCGCAGCAGCCGTGGCCCTGATGTTTGCCAAAGACAAGTGGCCGGAGGACAAGGCCATCGACCGCTACAAGTTTTACCGTGACTCGAGGCTCGCCGGGCAGCTTCATCCGCAGTTCGACAACTTCGAAGCATGGGAAAAGCGCCACGTCGTTTCCGGTGGTGGCAATGGCGGTTGGAACGACAGCGGCGGCTGGGGCGATGATTCGTTGGCCTGGCTGCGTGACAACGTGAAGCTCTCCGCCAAGGACTATATCGGCGCCTGCTGGCAGGCTCCCTACAAGACCTACAATCTCTTCGGTGACACGATCCAGGGTCCGCTCTACTACGCGCCCTTCAAGGATGAGATCCATGCCGTTCGCGTGCGAGATGTGGGCGGCGTCTGCGGTTCGCTTTCCCACTACGGCGCCAATGCCGCCCGCGCCAACGGCCTGCCCGCCACCACCATGGGTGAGCCCGGCCACTGCGCGTATGCGGTCCGCGTGGCGAAAGGGGATTGGGAACCCGCCTACACGCTTTCGTGGCAGCGCGGTGTTCACGTCAGCTTCTGGGGCTCCACCTGGACCTCCTTGGTCCTTCAGGAAAAGGTGCTCGATGACAAACAGGCCTACGATGTGAGCATGGCCCACGTCTGGCAGGCGCGGGCGCTGAAGGCGAAGAATCCCGAGCTGGCGGAAGTCGCCTATGCGGAGGCTCTGGAGGCTGAGCCGATCAATTTCCCGGCGTGGTGCGAATCGGTGGACTTCCTCCGCGATGTCCGCAAACCAAGCCCGGAAGCTTGGGAAACCCTCGGCAAATCCGTCTGCACCGCCTTGGCCGCCTATCCCGAAGCCGCCTGGGATGTCCTCGCGCGCTTCGACGAGGTTGCCCTCAAGTCACTGCCCGCAGACCGCCGCCTGCCGTTCTTCCTGAAGTATCACGAGTTGATCGCGAACCAGAACGGTCCGGCGATGTGGGAGTATGAAAAGGCTCTCGATGCCCAGGCCAAGGCGCTCGGCGGCGACCAGGCCGCCGACCTCGCCTTTTTCGAAAAGGTGCTCTCCATCGAGTCGAACTCCAAATCGTGGTTCGCTCCCACCATCGCGTGGGGCCAAGGACGTTTCACCAAAGATGCCGCATCTACCGCCGCCTACTTCGAGGTGATTGGTCGCGTCTTCGCCTCCGCCAATACCCAGACCAACGCGGACGGCATCAAGGCTGCCCTGAACCCGGCGATTCTCGCCGCTGAAGCAGCGGACAACGTGAGCGCCTTCCAGGCCCTGGGCAAAGCTGGCGCTCCGTTCCGCAAACCGAATCCACAGAAGGTCGAACCCTTCCCCGGGGATCTCCTGTCTTCCGGCGGACTCCTGAAAATTTCCACCACCTCGCCATGGGACGATCCCCAGGGCCATTGGGGAATCCTCGAAGAAGAAGGAGGCTACTGTCATACCAACAATCAGGCCCGTCCTTACGTGATCGTCCGTCTCGGCAAGCTCGGCGATGTGAGCGGCATCGTCGTGACGGGCACCGATTATGATTCGTATGGCTACCGCCAGATGCCGCTCAAGATTTCCGTTTCGGAAGACGGCACCACCTGGAAGGAGGTCTTCCGCACCACCGATGTGAAAGGTCCGTGGCGCATCCCCACGGCGGGCAAGGCTACGCGGGTCCAGTTCGTGAAGGCCGAGCGGGATGACGAACGCTCCGACGTCTTCCGCCTCTCCGGCATCCGGGTTTACGGCCGCCGTTTGCAATAACCTCCACCGCCTCACCGACCATGAATCGCTTCGTTCTCCATGGCCTCTGCGTGGCCGCCGCCTGCCTGTCCTCCGCCGTCGCCCAGCGGGTGCCGGATTTCACCGCCGCGCTTGAGTCGGCGAAATCGTCCGCATCCGACATCGTGGTCTTCGTCCACGGCTCCGATTGGAACCGCCCGAGCGAAGCAGCCGCGAAGATCTGGAATGATCCGCGCTTTCTCTCCGGTGTCGGCTCCGGCGTGCTGCTGATGGACATCGACCGGAAGGAAAATCCCACCGACGCCGACAAGGAACTCGCGAAACGGAACGCCAAGGGAGATCCCGCCGTGCGCAGCGTTCCGGCCATCGCGCTCTTCGATTCCGGGGGACGCTTCGTCGGCTCCTATTCTGGCACCGCCGAGATCCAGGCGGCGGGAGGCCTGCTGCCTGCCACGCGCAAGCTCCTTCTCACCCGCCACGAACGCGATGACTTCTGGAAAATGGCGGCTGGTTCCAGCGGCATGATCAAGGCCGGCCGGCTCGGCCAGGGTCTCGATCGCATGGACATCGGTCTCGGCCCGAAAGGGATCTACAAGCCCATCTTTGATGAGATGAAGAAGGCCGATCCCGAGGACAAATCCGGCTATCAGGGGAAGTACACTTTCTCCGGTGAGAAGCTCACCGACCTCGCCATGGCCAAGGGAGAGAAGAAGGAATACGCCGACGCCGAACAGGAGCTCGACAAGTGGGAAGCCAACCCGCGCCTCTCGGCCAAGCAGCGGCAGGAACTTGAAGCCGCCCGCTTCGCCCTCTACCAGCGCTGGCCTGACAAGAAGGACAAGATCCGGCCCACGCTTGAAAAGATGCGCGATGTCGATCCCAAGTCCGAACTGGGACAAGCCGCCGCCAACTACATCGAGATGCTCTTCAAGGACAAGCCGAAGAAGAACGGCCCGGCGTAGGCCACGTTGACATTCATGCCAGATAGCGGAAAGAGGCAGCATGTTCGATTTCCTTGAATGAAAAAACAGGACCGCGAGTCTAACTCAAACCATGAGCCGCGGACTCCTCCTTTCGTTCCTGCTGGTGGGCAGCGCACTCGCCCAAGTGCCTGCCCCGTCTGCCACCACCGACGGAAGAAAACTCGTCCAGGTTTCCGTGGAGTTCATTGAAGTCCCTGCCAATGAGGCCAACCGTCTGCTCATCAAGGAAAAGCTCGGCAAGGATGGCGTGAAGCTCCACGCGGAGCTGCAATCTCTGATGGATCACGAAAAGGCAGATTCCTTGGAAACCATGCTGGTGACATCTACCAGCGGTCAGAAGGCGACGACCGAATCGGTGCGGGAGGTGATCTACCCTGCGGAATGGGAACCCATCGATTTGCCAACCGACCGCCCCCTGACTGTAGAAGAACAAAAGGCCAAGCCGCCAGTGCCGCGCTATTTCCCGCCTGTTCCCACTGCATTCCAGACTCGGAATACGGGCACAAACCTCGAAATCGAGCCATCCTTGAGTGAGGACACCAAAAGCATTCATTTGCGTCTCGTGCCGGAGATCGTTTTGGAAGCGGGCACAAGTCGGTGGAATCCTTACAAGGACGAACTCGGAAACGAGTCCGTCGTCACCCAGCCCGTGTTTTATAGCCTGCGCACCAATACCGCGATCACCTCGGGTGACGGCGTCCCCGTCTTGCTCAGTGTCCTCACGCCGATGACCAAGGAGGGCGTTCCGGATCACAGCCGCAAGTTGTTCGTGATCGTCACCAGCGACGTGGTGGATGCCACCGCAGCGAAATAACACGCCTAGCCACCTGTCATGAAACGCTTGATTTTCCTATCCTTCGTCTTCGCTCACGGGGCGTTTGCCCAGTCAAAGGCAGTGGATCCGTTCGCTCCGAATTCTGAGAAGAATCCCCGCCCGCCATCGCAGGTTCAAGTCACCGTTGAATTCATCGAGGTCTCTCAAGTCGAAGAAAACCGACTGATCTATGCCGAAAAGCTCGGCAGGAACGGCGACAAGCTGCGAGCCGAGCTTCAACATCTGATCGATGCCGGAAAGGGCACCATGATCAACAGCATCCTCGTCAGCGCCAAGAGCGGCCAGAAGGCGACTGCGGAATCGATCAGGGAAGTGATCTATCCCACGGAGTGGAGCCCCGTCAGTTGCCTGCCACCGCAAGACGGCGATCCGCCAGCCGTAAAACCCAACCCTCTCGAGACCTTCTTGTCCATCGCCGTGCCCACGGCCTTCACCACCCGCAATACCGGAAGCACGTTGGAAGTGGAGCCTACCCTGAGCGAGGATGCCCGGATCATCGACCTCCGCTTTGTTCCCGAACTGGTCTTCGACACGGGCAGCCGGGTTTATCACCGGAGCAAAGATGCTCTCGGCAATGAAACGGTCGTCGAGGAACCGCTGTTTTACAGCTTCCGGACGAACACCGGGCTCACTCTCGCCGACGGCCGAAGCCAACTGGCAGCGGTCCTTTCCCCGAAAGGAGCGGATGGAGCGCTCGATCCAACGACGAAGGCGCTGGTCATCGTCAGGGCCGATGTCGTCACGATCGATCCATCTGAAAAGTGAAATTGCCTTAACTCAAGCCCCTCCTCCCGTGAAACAATCTTTGCTACTTTTCCTCACGATGGCCGGCAGCGCGTTGGCGGAGCCGGTCCAGCGTACGAATGTCCGCCCAACCGTCCAGGTGGCGATGGAGTTCATCGAGGTGCCCTCAGGAGAGGTCACGCGGCTGCTGTCGGTGGAGCGACTCGGCCGTGATGGAGAGAAGTTGCGGAGTGAACTTCAGATGTTGATTGAACAGGGAAAGGCCGCGCAGACGGAGTCCATGCTCGTCTCTTCCGTCAGCGGGCAGGAAGCCACGAGCGAATCGGCGCTGGAGGTCATCTCTCCCGTCGAATGGGAGCCACCCGGCTTGCCCGGAACCTTCCTGCCGGGTCCCACCCACCGCGACCCCAAACCCGATCCCCTACTGCCATACCCTCCGGTTCCAACTGCTTTTTCGACCCGCGCCCAAGGCAACACCCTGAAGTTTGAATCGTCTGTCGGGAAAGATTCCCGGAGGGTCAATCTTATCCTATCCCCAGAGATTGTCTTCGATGCAGGTACCGGCAGGTGGCCTCTGCGAAAGGGAGACCCCCCTTTGGTGGAACCATACTTTTACTCACTGCGAACGCACAGCAGCATAACCTGTAGCGATGGAGTACCGAGTCTCCTCGGTATCCTGACTCCGATGACGAAGGCCGGTACGACCAGCAGGGAGCAGAAGCTCCTCGTGATCGTCACGGCTGATATCGTGTCCCTGGGCGTCCCTTTAAAATAATTTTTCCAGTCAATTGATTCATCGAACCGCCATTCACAACTCAACCATGAAACCCTCCTTCCTTCTCTTCCTCGCGCTGGCTGGCAGCGCGCTCGCCGACCATACCGAAACGCGTCCGGCACCGCCCGCCTTCGAGAAAGGCACGCAGGACAGCGTCTTCGATGAAAGCGATCCGCAGCTCCCGCGCCAGATTCAGGTTACCGTCGAGTTCATCGAAGTGCCGCAGGCGGAGGCCAGTCGCCTTCTTTACAAGGAAAAGCTCGGCAAGGACGGGGAGAAGCTGCGCACCGAACTCCAGAAGCTTGTGGATGAAACCAAGGCGTCCGTGTTCGAGACTCTGATGGTGACTTCGAGAAGCGGCCAAAAGGCGACGTCCGAATCGATCCGCGAGGTAATCTACCCGACCGAATACGAGCCCGCCCAGATACCGGACCAGGTGACAGTGGACAAAGAGACTGCCGCATCGGTGGAAAAGCTCAAGATCCTGAGGGAACTGATGACTCCTCCCGTTCCGACGGCGTTCACGACCCGCAATGTGGGCAATACCCTTGAAGTGGAACCCACACTCGCCGAGGACAATCACACGATCGACTTGAAGTTCGTTCCGGAACTCGTGTTCGAGGCCGGCATGTCCACCTACCAGGAAAGCAAGGACGCCCTCGGCAATGAGGCGAAGATCCAGATGCCGTTGTTCTACACGATGCGCCTGAACACCGCGCTCGCCCTGAGTGACGGGCTGAGCCAGCTCGCCGGAGTGATGTCACCAAAGACCGCCGATGGCGTACTCGACCCGTCCAGGAAAGTCTTCGTGATCGTTCGTGCCGATGTGGTGACCGTTAAACCGAGGAGGTGACCCATGCGGCTGTCCTCCATCTTCTGCCTGGTTGCCGCGATGCTTCCATGGAGCGTTTCGCAGGCTGCAGACCAGCTCATGATGACGGTGCGTGGCATCGAGTTCCCTGGGGGTGAAGCTCAGAAACTCATGGCCGCCACCAGGGACGATGACTGCTACGAGGCGATGGCGAAGGCGGTCGATGACGGGAAGGCGGTCGATCTGGAATCATTCGCCATGCAGGTGAGGTCCGGACAACGGGCGCTGGCGGGGTCCGGCCACGAGGTGATCTATCCGGGGGAACGGGATCTGGGAGGTCTGTCGCCCATTCCTCCGGCAAAACCTCCAAAGCCCCCTATTCCCGGGGATATTCTGACCGGCAGGTTCGACGTGTTCGAGACCCGGAAGGCCGGAATCAGCTACGACTTCAGCCCCGTCTATAGTGATCACGTGTTCCACCTCCGCACCGTGATGGAGTTCACGGTGCAGGAGCCAGACCGGATCATTCTCAAGCACCAGTTGTTCGAAGGGATGCCACAGGTGATTTCCCAACCCACCTTCCGCGTGACGCGTTTCAATACGGAACTAACACTCGGAGACGGCCAGTGGATCATGGCAGGACTCGTGGATTCCTGGCGCAAGGATGCCCCGCCCGGAACCAAGGTGGCCATGTGGGTGACTGTTGAATCCATTGACGAATCGAAACGATGAAAATATTCCCCATTGTTCTCGCTCTAACAGGCATCGCTTCTGCTGAAGTGACCATCGTCCCGCATCCGGATGTCGATTGCCAACCGGGCAAAACCATCGTCTGGACGGCGGCGATACAGTCGGCGTTCGACCGGATCATCGGACCGAAAGCGGCCTTGAGATTCGTAAAGATCGAACCACCCAATCCGGTGGTTTTAAAAATGCGGACGTTTGTATGGAAAGAGGACGAGATCCTTCCAAAGGACGGATGGTTTGCCGTCACAGGAAAAGCCTCCGACGAACTCGCGGCGGATGCCACGGCAAGGTGGCGGCGAATTGCAGGTCCGGGGCAACCGGCCTTTGCCGTCACGCATGAGCCCAATCCCGGCTATGCGGCGTCGTTCATCGGCATCAAGCGCGACTTTGCATTCGCCCGGGCCTTTTCAACATCAAGGGACAAGCGGATGGAATGGGGATCTGAAAAGCAACCGGTGAAGTTTTTCGGAGCACGCCGGGATGCTGCGGCGGACTATTCGGATTTCGTAAAAGTGCTGGCCTACCGGCCGGGTGAGCATCTCAAGGCCCTCCAATTCTCAGCGGTGCACGGCGATGACAAGATGATCCTCTACACGCCGAAAGAAGGTCAGTCGATGCTGGAAGCAATGACCTGGGTGCGTGCATGGAGAGGCCAACAGACGAGCGAGAGCATCCCCGGCTCACACGGATGGGATGACCCCTCCATTCATGATCGTGATGAACTGCGGGCGCCCGAGATGCTTCTACAAAGGGACGAGGACATGGTGAACCTCTTTGCAGGTGATCTCCATTTCAAGGGCGTAGCCGGGACGGCCCGGATCTCTCAAGCGACGTCCACCATGAAACTCGCGGTCGATGCCACGGGCGTGAGGTTCCAGGCAACTGTAGCGATACAGGATCCCTTCGTTCCAGCAAAACCGGCTCCTTTTCCGCGTAAGTTCTGGTTCGACCAGCCGTTTTTCCTGTTCTTATGGCGGGATGGCGCAGTCTGGCCTTATGCGGCGGTCTGGTTTGGCGATACCGAAGGCTTGGTGAAGTTGTAGCACAAGTTTTCAACTTGTGAGGGGGAGCGGACCTTTGAGACCAGGTTCGCATATTTCGCCGATGGCCCGCCGCTGGCAATCGCAAGCAGGAATGCTTACGCTACAACGCCTGCGGCGATCCGAGGTTGCGCCGCAGCTTTGGTTTGCGCATGCTGCCACAGTCATGAAAGGAGGCCTGCTTATCTTTCTGGTGCTGATCGGGGAAACTTGCGCCCAGACTCAGGAACCGCGGCCCGTTCCAGCGGCATCCCAGAATGAGGGGAAGCCCGCTATACCGGCGGTGGCTCCATTGGTCGAAATCATCCCCCATCCGGGCACTCTCGCGCGGCCGGGTATGACGCTGATCTGGACAGCCGCGCTGCAGTCGGCATTCGATCGTGTTCTCGGTTCGAAGGGTCCCTTGCCGCTGGAAAAAGTCGAGCCAGCCAATCCGGTAATCGAGGCAATGGGCAAGTTCCAATGGAACGAGGATTCGATCCTCCCGAAAGACGGATGGTTTGCGGTGGCGGGTCCCGAAACACCTCAACTCGCAGCCGAAGCCACCAGAAAATGGCGGGCATTGGCGGGGCCGGGGGAGGTGCCATTTGAAGCGATATCCAATGCAGACGATGCCTATGCGGCCTTCACCGGCTTCAAACGCGATTTCGCGTTCAAGACCGATTTCTTTTCATCCCAGGAGGTCCGGATGGAGTGGGGCACGGAAAGGACTCCCGTGAAATACTTCGGAGTCGGGGCAAGCGATGCCGGACTTTACTCGGAGAACGTGAGGGTGCTGGTCCATTCACCCGAAGACAACTCCCAGGCACTCCAATTCCTGGCCAGGGGAGGAGATGACACGTTGGTGCTCTACATGCCTGCGGGAACAATGCGCATGGATGACGCAATCCGACTTTTGAATACCGCCCAGAAGGCCTGGCGGACCCGGCGTGAAGACCCGCTTGGCGCGGCGGACAAGCGCTTACATTTCCTGGATACAGTGAGAGTTCCGGATGTCTCGTTGTCCCAGGAGGAGGACTTGACCGGGAAATTCTCCGGGCGTCTTCATTTCAAGGATATCGAAAAATCAGGACGGATCGATCTTGTGAAGACCTCGATGAAATTGGATGTGGATGCCAAGGGCGTGATGGTCAAGGCCAAGGCGGAAATACAGGGGAGAGGATTCGGAGGCGCTCCTGCTCCTCCGAAAAACATTCCCCGACGCTTCTCGTTCGACCGCCCATTTTTCCTGTTCATCTGGCGTGATGGGGCGGAATGGCCCTATGCGGCGGTTTGGTTCGGCAACGCCGAAGGTCTGGTGAAGTAGTCATACAAGTTTTCAACTTGTGAGCGGGAGCGGCGGACCTTCGAGGAATCGCCCGACCACGCTGCTAAAAGTCCGCCGCTCCCAGTCACAAGCAGGAATGCTTGTGCTACGACGCCAGTAGCGATCAGGCCAGCACACCAGTGACCACCTTCGCCGGTTTCACGCCGGTGAGCTTCTGATCGAGGCCCTGGAAGGGGAAGACGAGCTTCTTATGATCGAAGCCTAACAGATGCAGCATGGTCGCGTGGAAATCCCGGATGTGGACCGGATCCTTCGCGGCGGTGTAGCCGATGGGATCAGTCTCGCCATAGGTGAAGCCGGGCTTCACGCCAGCACCGGCCATCCAAAGCGTGAAGGCCCCCGGATTGTGATCGCGGCCGACGAAGGCGTTGGTGGTGCCGCCGCGGTTTTCCTGCATCGGCGTGCGGCCGAATTCCCCGCTCCAGACGACGAGGGTGTCTTCCAGCAGGCCGCGCTGTTCGAGGTCGGCGAGGAGGGCGGAAATCGGCTTGTCGATATCGACGCACTTTTTCTTGAAGCCATCGTTGATGGATTCCATGGCCGTCGAGCCGTGGGAATCCCAGCCCCAGTCGAAGAGCTGGATGTAACGCGTGCCGGCCTCCGCCAGGCGGCGCGCGAGCAGGCAGTTGTTCGCGAAGGACTCTTTGCCCGGCATAGTGCCATACATCTCGTGGATGTGCGCGGGTTCCTTGGAAATATCCATCACCTCTGGCACCGACACCTGCATCCGGAATGCCATCTCATACTGGGCGATGCGGGTCAGCGTTTCGGGATCCCCGAACTGCGCCGCCGACTGACGGTCGAGATTGTCCAGAGCATCCAATGCGGTGCGGCGCACATCGCGTCCGATGCCCGGTGGGTTCGCGGCATTGAGCACGGGTTCGCCGCTGGAACGGCATTGCACACCCTGGTAAACGGAAGGCAGGAATCCGGAGCCCCAGATCGAGGCACCCACGCGCGGGATGCGGCCACCGGAAATGAGCACCATGAAGCCGGGCAGGTTGTGATTGTCACTGCCAAGCCCCCAGGTCACCCACGAGCCGATCGATGGGTAGCCGAGGTTCTGATTCCCGGTGTGGACGAGCAGCTCCGCCGGACCGTGGTTGAACTGGTCCGTCTGCATCGTCTTGATGAAGCACAGCTTGTCCGCGTGCTGGGCCAGGTTTGGCAGGCGGTCGGAAAACCAAGCGCCGCTCTGGCCGTGCTGGGCGAATTCGAACTGCGGGCCGAGCATCTTCGGAACGCCCTGGATGAAAGCGAAGCGCTTGCCTTCCAGGAATTCCTTCGGGCACTCCTGGCCGCTCAGGCGCTTGAGCTCGGGCTTGTAGTCGAACAGGTCGAGCTGGCTCGGTGCCCCGACCATGTGCAGGAAGATCACGCGCTTCGCCTTGGCCACCACGGCAGGCGGCAGGGAGGCGAGCGGATCATCGGCATCGCGGATGATCGACGGTTTTCCAGACGCCGAGGCGAGTCCCTGGGACGCCAGCCACATCGCGCCCATGCCGGTGGTGCAGTCGCGCAGGAAGTGGCGGCGGGTTACCTGGTTGAGCTGCTCTTGCTGGAAACGTTCGAGGAGATTCATGGAAGTGAGAAGTTTACCTGACGAGTGCCTCGTCAATGTTGAGAAGCACCGAGGCCGCCACGTTGTAGGCTGCGGCTTCGGGCGTGGCGCCCGCCTTGGGATCGGGGGCCGCTTTGAAATGCTCAACCACGTTGTCGTAGAGCTTCACGAGTTGATCGAGGCGGGCCGGAGTGGCTTCGCGGGAAGTCGTGCGCAGGTAACCGCTCGCCAGTTTCGCCCGGACATCGGGCGCGGGGAGATCGGCCATGCGTCTCGCCAGGGCACGGGCGCATTCGTCGAAAGCCGGATCATTGAGAACCGCGAGCGCCTGCAGGGGCGTGTTGGAAACGATCCGCCGCTTGCTGCACATCTCGCGGGTCGGCGCGTCGAAGGTGGAGAACGTCGGATAAGGAATACTACGTTTCCAGTAGGTATAGACCGATCGCCGGTAGCGCTCGGGTTTGCCCTCCGCCGGAGTGCTCCACGTATCGGCCACGAATGGCTTCCACACTCCCGGTGGCAGCGGCGGGTGGGCGGGCGGCCCATAGCGCTGGTCGGTCATCAGGCCGGAAAGGTCCAGCGCGTTGTCGCGGGCCATCTCGGCCGTCAATCGCTGGCGCGGTCCGCGGGCGAGCATCCGGTTCGATTGGTCGCGCTCGGCCATGCCGGGCTGGATCACCGCACTCTGGCGGTAGGTAGCGCTGGTCGCGATCTCCCGCAGCAGCCGCTTCATGCTCCAGTGGAATTCGGTCTCAAACCGCACCGCCAGATCATCGAGCAGTTCCGGATGGGAAGGCTTCACTCCGGATGATCCGAAGTCCTCCGCCGTTTCCACGATCCCCGTGCCGAAAAGCTCCAGCCAGAAGCGGTTGACCGCCACCCGCGCCGTGAGCGGATTCTCTCCAGAGACGAGCCACTGGGCGAGCCCGAGCCGGTTGACCGGAGCGCCTGCCGGCAGGCGCGGAAACACGGCCGGGACATCGGGCTTGGTGATCAGGGTTCCCTTGTCGAGCCAGTTGCCGCGAACGAACACGTGGGTTTCGCGTCGCGCTGCCGGTTCCAGTTCCCGCATCACCGGCACGGTGGTCGAGGGAATGGCCGCCAGCGCCTTCTCGGATTCGGAAAGCACCGTCCGCAGTGCCGTGACATCCGGACGGGTCAGCAGGTTCGTCCACGCGGGATCGGACGTCGTCGCCAGACGGCCCCGCTTCGACACCATCGGAAAGCTCGAAAGGATGGAGCCGCCATTGGCCAATATCACCTGGAGTTTCGCACCCGGCTCAACAGCGATCGGCTGCTCCGGAATCGCCACGCACCAGCGCACGCGATCGATCTTGCTGTAGGGGCCCCATCCCTGGCCGCCCTTGAGTGAAATCTGCGGATCGAACAAGGGGTGCTCCTCATCCCCCACCAACCGCACCAGTGGCACCGGCCGCTTGACCCCATCGGCCTGCACGATGCTGACCTCGATCTTCTTGAGAAACGATCCCCACTCCGGCGTCAGACGCGCCTTGGCTTCATCGAGCGGCAGGAGCTCCAGACGCAAGCCCGTGATGGGAGCGGCATTCTCCGCCATCGGAAGGGTCAGCGTGTGCACCGAATTGCTGGCCACGTTTCCTTCCGTGCGGAACTCCGCGTAACCACTCTGGTCGACCACTTTCAGCTTCGTCCCCTTCCCCATTGCTTCCAGGACTTTCACAGGCTGCCAGTGCGTGGCTTCGTTCAATTTACCATGGATGTCGTACAATCCGGACTCCGCCTTCGCGAGGTCCGCCTCCAGCTTGCCCGCCTCCGCATGCCGGCTGCGGTCCAATGGCACCTTGATCTCGGGCAGATTCTCGGAAAGGTCGCAATCACGGGTCTCGTTGAAGAATGCCGCGAACTTGTAATACTCCTCGTGGCGGATGGGGTCGTAGGGGTGGCTGTGGCACTGCGTGCAGCCGAAGGTCTGGCCCTGCCACACCTCCCAGGTGGTGTTGACCCGGTCGAGCACGGCGGCCACGCGGAACTCCTCGTCGTCCGTGCCTCCCTCGTCGTTCGATTGCGTCAGCCGCTGGAACGTCGTCGCGATCTGCTGGTCGATCGTCGGATTCGGCAGCAGGTCGCCCGCAAGCTGTTCGATGGTGAAGCGGTCGAACGGCATGTCCTGGTTGAACGCCTCGATCAGCCAGTCGCGGAACTTCCACACGTCGCGCCGGCGGTCGAGGCCCAGGCCCTCCGAATCCGCATAACGTGCCACATCCATCCACACCGAGGCCCAGCGTTCGCCGAATGCCGGTGACGCCAACAAGCGGTCCACCTGCTTCTCATAGGCACCCGGCGCGGTGTCCGCTTCAAAGGCCTTCAGCTCCTGCGGTGACGGCGGCAGGCCCGTCAGATCCAGCGAGGCACGGCGCAGCAGGGCCGCACGGTCCGCTTCCGGCGAGGGCTTGAGATTGTTCTGGTCGAGCCGGTCGAGGACGAAGCGGTCGATCGGATTCCGGCACCAGTCCATGTTGGTGACGACCGGCGGGGAATGACGTTCCGGCTTCACGAAGGACCAATGCTCGCCCCACTTCGCGCCTTCCTTGATCCACTGCCTGAGCGTGGCGACTTCCGAATCCGGCAGCCGCGGGCCATGTTCGGGCTTTGGCATCACCTCGTCCGGATCTTTCGAAGTGACCAGCTTGATCAGGTTCGAGGCTTCCGGATTTCCCGGAACGACCACCGGTTCTCCGGACTTTCCTTTTCCGAGCACCTTGTCCCTGTAAATAAAGGAGATCTCTCCGGCCTCCTTCACGCCGCCGTGACAGGCCACGCACTTGGCATTGAAAATCGGCTGCACATCCCGCGCGAAATCAACTTCGCCCCGGGCGGCGAGCGGCAGCAGGGCCAGCAGTGGAGCAAATCGGTGGATCATTCGGAAAAGATGCGGATTTCGTTCAGGCCACCGCCGTGGCTCGGGTCGCTGGCGGGGCGGGTCGCGTGGCGGTAATGATCTGTCACCACGACCTTCACATAACGCGCTGTCACCGCCGCGAAGGTGAAATCATGGAACGGAAACGGACCCGGCGCGTGCACATCGATTCGCGGCAGATCACCCGCCACCACCGGTGTGAAGGTCACGTTGTCGGTTGAAACAAACGCCTCGAAGGATGCCGTGCCACGGTCATCGATCCGGCGGTTGGCAGTGTTCTGCAGCGAAATCCGCGCGATGGGCTGAACGTTTTCCAAGTCGACGGTGAACTCGCCATTTTCGCCATTCGGTGCCAGCCAGAACGACCAGTCGCCAGGCACGCCAGTGTCGTCAGTGCGTCCGTCGGTGAGATTTTCCGGAGGAAAGACCGAGCCGTGCGGACGGATGCAGTATCCCGGACTGGTAACGGGCTTGCCCAGCGCGAGATTCACACCGGCCGCTGCGGAGGGAGAAACGATTTTCGGCACGCTCACCGGCTCCGCATCGAGCGAAGCGAACAACTGGCTACCCCCGCCATCCCGCAGCAGGGCACGCGCATCGCCACGCACGAGCCGGGGCTTTCCCGCCACCGCGTCCACCCGCACCTCGCCCTCATACACTTCCGTAAGAATCACCGGACTCGCCCCGTCGCTGCCCACCGCCAAGCCGAATCGCGTGCCGAGATCCACAAACCGCCCCCCCGGCGTATCCACGCGGAAGCCCTGGGCACCCGGAGGCGCATGCACCGAGGCGCGCCCATGCAGCACGCTGAGCGCTTCCGGCTTGTCGAGCTGGAAGCGGCAGGGGCCTTCCAGCGTCACCTGAGCGCCACTGGGATAGGATAGCTCCGCCACGCCGCGGAGCAGTTCCAGCGGCATGCCGACCGGAAGGGATTCATTTGCCGCCAGATGGATCGAACCACCCCACACCACGTCCGCCGTCGTGGCCAGGGTGGCGCGCGGAGACGCGTGATGAAAATAAAAGGCAGAGGCACCACCGAGAATCGCCACGGCGGCAGCGGTGGCCAAACGCCTCATCCGTGAAGCCTTCGCCGGAAACGCCACGACATTCTCCGCGCCCGGGACCGCCGTGGTGCCCCGGCGCGTCAGCGCGGAATGGATCGCCATCGCCCGGCGGTACCGATCGCGGGCCTCCATCGACTCCATCAACCGTATGTTGAACTCCTCCTTGGAGGCGTTATCCAGCGTGCCGTCGAGCAGCCCCTGGATCAATTGGTCGAGGCGGTCGGAATTCATGGAATTGAGGTGCCGAGTTGGCGTTCGATGCATTCTTCCAACAGTTTCCGGATCCGCAGCAGCACCACCGAAAGCGCATTGGGACTCTTCGAGTGGGCTTTCGCCAGATCCTGCACCGAAGTTCCTGGCTCATATCGCGCCAGGATCAACGCCCGATTCCCCTCGGAAAGGCGGCCGAGACAGGTCTGCAGGGCCTCTTCCAGCGGAGTCGCGTCATTCGCGGTCGGATGCTCGTCGGCGAGGAGTTCCACCAGTTGGTCATTGAACACATGACGGTCGCGGCTGGCATCGCGGCGGGCGGCCATCACCTGAAAGCGGGCGATCGCAAACGCCCAGGCCAGGAATGGCCGGCTTTCGTCATACTCGGCCGCCTTGCGCCACAGCACGAGGTTGGTCTCCTGCAGCACATCGTCCGCCAGGCTCCGATCCGGCAGCAGCGAGAGGATAAATCGGTGCAGGGCAGCCTGGTGGCTGGCGATCCAGCCGACCATGCGCTCCTCAGGATTTCGTGGCGATTCCGTCATGTTTCCCGCGTGTTTTACCCGATGCAGGTCGGATCTTACGCGAAAAAACGGCGACCACCTCAGCGCCCCTGATTCAAGGCCGCCGCACCAGCGCTCTGCGAGTCGATCGCCGCCCGATACTGGATCATCTGCGCGGGAGTAAGAATGGTCGCCAGGGATTCCGCCCGGGCCATCATCTGCTCATGCTGGCGCTCCTGCATCTTGCGGCTGAGAGCGAGAGGGTCCTTCGCCACCTCAGGGTCATTGCCGAGCAGGGTCATCGCATCGATCGACTGCTGGGAAAACGCACCGCCACCCATCATGGTAGGGCTCGATTCCAGTAATAGCCCGGCACCTTCCGGCAACTTCGCCTGCTCGGCCGCAGCCGACGCCTTCAGCACCTCCAGCACCGACTGCCGCTGCTGGGGAGTGACATCGATCCGGTCGATGACATCGGAAAGTTCCCGCTGGGCCCGGGCCTCCGCGCGGTTGTCTTCCTGGCGCTCGCGATAGCCCGACAAGGCCAGCGCTTGGTCGGGAGTCAGTAGCGCGCGGAACTTGGCATCGAAGGCCTTGGCCGCTTCCGTCGCCCGATCCAAGGTCTCCTTGGGAGAGACGCCCGAATTGAAGCCCGGAATGGGTGGCTGGTGGCGGCGTTCGGCCAGCAGCGCTTCGAACTGGTCAAGCTGCTCGTCAGTGAGGCCCACCGCCTCGGTCAGCCGGATCAACTTCGCCCGCTCTCGCTGCGATGCTGCATCCTTGAACGCCCGATCCACCCGGGCGAGCAGCGCCTGATCAGGAGCCCCCGGATCCAAGCCAGGGAGAGCCGGCCGATTGAGTACCGGTCGGCTGCCATGATCACGACCGGAATCACCCGTGTCCGGGCCACTACCGGCGCGTTTCCCGCGGTCCGACTGGAGCAGAGAAGGCGACGCCCCACTTTCCGGGGACGGCTTGACGAGCCACGCCAGCGCGAAACCCGCCACCGCGGTGCCAATCGGAATCAGGAGTCGAAGATTCATCGCCATCACACTCAAAGCGCCGCTGCGGGCCGGATTCGTCGGTAGATTCTTGTTTGCACCGTCTGAGAAAAGTATCCTTTCCTCCGCCACCGGCTATTACAACCTCCACCATGCGCCTGCTCGTTCTCGCTGCCGGAAAGCCCGCCCTCGGCTATGCCAAGGACGGCATCGACGATTACCTGAAGCGGTTGAAACGCCATGGCCAAGTCACTCTGGAGGTGGTGAAAGCGGGAAGCTCCGCCGACGTCTCCCAACGCCTCCTGGAAAAATCCGCCGGCATGTGGCGGATCGCGATGGACGAACGGGGAGAACGCCTGACCACCGCAGAGTTGGCGAAGCGCTTCGAGGGACTGGAGCTTCGTGGGGAGGTGAAAACCGTCGCCTTTCTCATCGGAGCCTCCGATGGCCATACCGAAGCGCTCCGAAAAGAAGCGGACATGGTCCTGTCGCTCTCCTCGCTGACGCTCCAGCACGAGCTGGCACTTGTGGTCCTGCTGGAGCAGCTCTACCGCGTGGCATCCCTGCGGGCGGGATCCCCCTATCACCGCGAATAGGATCAGCGGCGCTGGTTGATCTGCGGCACCATCCCCAACTGGCCTGCCCCCTGCCCGGGCAGGGGTGGGTTCCACGGCATCACGTTCGCGTCGTTCGGAGGCCCGACCGGCTTCGCCGGCGCGCAGGACAAGGCACCGCCGCAGATCCAGGCCACGGCGGCAAAAATCGAAAACGTGCGCATGATCAGCGGCGTTGATTGAGTTGCGGAATCATTCCGAACTGCCCGCCACCCTGTCCGGCCTGCGGCACGTTCCATGGCATCTTGCCGGCGGAGCTTTGAGGCGGCACCGGCTTTTTCTCGGGCTCCTTGTCCGTCATGCACGAGGAGAAGCAGCCGGCCACGAGGGCCACGATCACGAGCGACGAAAGCGAACGCATGGCGGGATCATAAAACAACCGTCCGCCACTGCAAGCCCTCTCCCGATCCGCTCCCAAGAAACAAAAAACCTCCGCAGCCGTGAGCCGCGGAGGTTTTTGAAAGGGATCAACCGGAACCGTTCAGTTGGTGGCCGGCTCGGCGAGGATGACCTTGTCACCCGGCTGCAGGCGGACGCCGGCGGCGAGGCTGTCGAAGTCGATGTCGGCGAGCGTCTGGTTCGGCTCGATCGAGGTCGGCTGGAGCTTGCCGATCAGATGACCATCACGCTGGACCAGAAGCTTGGTCTGCGGGGTGAAGCCGGTGTTCGAACCAGCACCCACCATCACAAAGCCCCACTCCTGATTCACGGCGGTGATCACCGACTCCATCGAGTTCTGACGGATGCGGCTGTCACGCTTGGTCTTCACATCAGCCAAACGGACCGATTCGGCCTTCTTGGCGTCGCGGGTCTTGGTAGCTCCGTCGATATTCGCGGCGAGGTCGTCACGCTTCTTCTCCAGCTCGAGCTTCTTGTTGTTCAACTCCTTCACCTTGTCGGCGATGTTGTTGAGATTCACGCCTTCACCCAAGCCCTTGAGAGCCTCCGTGACGGCTTCGATGGCCTTGTTGAGCTGGTCGAACTGGGCCTTCTGCTCCTCAAGGGTGGTCTCAAGCGTGGCGATGTCGTGCTTCAGGCCCGATTCGGCCGACTTGAGACTGCTGATGGCCAGTTCCGTGGCGGTCTGGTCGTCCTGTGCCTTGGTCAGGAGGGTATTTTCAGCACTGAGCTCGGCGAGCGTCTTCTTCTCCTGGGCGAGGAGCTCGGTGTTCTTCGTATTGGCGTCCAGCCGGAGCTTCTGCTGCTCGGTGAACCTCTCGGAGAGCTTGTAGGAGTAAAAGGCTCCGCCAAGGGTGGCCACAAGGGCTAGAACGTAGAAAAGGGGTTTCATGGAAATCCGTAGGTGGGTTTCTTGGGCTAAAGGGAACTTACTTCGTTGGGACAACCGAGTCGCCAACCATGAGGACGGTGTCGGCCTTCAGGGAGTCCGGCACGATGCTGGCGGAGGCGGTGCTGCCTTCCGCCGCAGTCACGACCAGCTTGGCGATCGTTTCGCCACCGCGGATGACATCCAGCGTGGAGTTGGTCACGACGCCGGAGTTGTTGCCAGCTCCGAGGGTCACGAAGCCCCAGTTCGGATAGATCGCCACGAGGCGGGTCTTCAGGGCCGGGTTGGACTTCTTCGAAGGATAGAGCTGGCCGATGGTGCGGAAGTTCTCGTTGACCTTCTCGATGCGCTCCGAGTCGGAAACCAAGTTGGCCAGAGTGGCTTCGGAGGAAGCGATCGTCTGGTTGAGAGTTTCGATCGCCGCCTTGGTGGCTTTCAGCTCTCCGCCCAAGGTGTCGATGTTGCCGGCTCCTTCGAGCTGGGTCCGAATTTCCTCAAGCTTCGCCTTCTGCTGCTCGGAAAGCGCGGTCTTGTCCGCTAGATCCGACTTCAGCTTGCTGACGGTGGATTCGAGGCCGGTCTTCTCCTTGGTCAGATCGGCTACCTTCGCTTGGGTGTCCTTGCGCTTCTTGGTGGTATCGGCCAGATCGCTCTGCGCCTGCTTCAGGCGGGCGGCGGATTTGTCGCGAGTGTCTTCCGACTTTTTACGGTTGGTGATTTCCAGATCGTACCTGTCTTTATTCTGGTGGGCGACGAACGCCGACAGTGCGAGTACGATGGCTGTGAGAATGCCGAATACGTTGGCCATAGAGTTTGGGATTTTTGGACGTTGGGTTTCCTCGTGTGAGCGGACATTAGGGAGGTCCTTTTTGCGGCGGCAATCCAAATTTCAGGCGATTTTTCGCGTGACTTTACAAAGCATGCACAGCGAACGACGGTTCGCCCGCCCGCCATGCGATCCATCCTACGTGTTTTCTCCTACCTGCGCCTGTATCCGGGCCTCGCCTCCGGTCAGCTTTTCTGCGCCGTCGGCATGACCCTCGCCGTCTTCGTTTTTCCCAATGTGACCGGCTATGTGATCGACCACATCCTGAAGGATCCTGCAAAATATCACGAATTCCCCAAGTGGATCGCCCTCTCGGTCCTCGGATTCCTGATCAAGGACCTCCTCAACGCCCTCCGCATTTTCATCAACAACACCTTTGAGCAAAAGGTCATCTACGACATCCGCTCGGACCTCTACTCGAAAATCCAGCGCCTGCCCCTGCGCTGGTTCGACACCCGCCGCACCGGCGACATCATGACCCGCGTCGTCGAGGACGTGACGAACATGGAGCGCGTCCTGATCGACGGCGTGGAACAAGGCCTCGTCGCCTTTCTCCAGGTCGTCGGGGTGGGAGCCTTCCTTTTCTACGTGAATCCAACTGTCGCGATGTGGGCCACCATGCCAGTCCCGCTGCTGCTGGTCGGCGCTTGGTTTTACTCCACCAAGGGCCGCGACCGCTACCGCAACCAGCGCGACGCGTCCTCTGACTTGAACTCGATCCTGCACGACAACATCTCCGGCATCCGCCAGATCAAGGCCTATGCTGCCGAGACCGAAGAACACAAACGCTTCAACCGCTTCTCGGACCTGCTACGGATCGCCACCCTCCGCATGATGCGCTGGTGGGCGATCTATTCCCCGACCATGTCCTTCATCCGCATGCTCGGCTACGTGCTCGTTCTCGCAGCCGGTGGCTACGCGGTCATGCGAAACGAGATGTGGCTCGGTGATTTCGTCAAATACCTGCTCTTCCTCTCCCTCTTCTACGAGCCGATCGACCGCCTCAACGGGCTGAACCAAATGGTCCTTTCCGGCCGCTCCGCCGCTGATCGCGTTTTCGAGATCCTCGACGCCGAGGAGGAACCGAACGCCCGCACGGGAAAAATTCTCGTCGATCCCGTGCGCGGCCGGGTGCGCTTCGACAAGGTTTCCTTCTCTTATCAAGACCAGCCGACCCTCCACGAAGTCACGCTCAATGTGGAGCCGGGCCAGACCATCGCCCTCGTCGGTGCCACCGGGGCCGGCAAGACCACCGTGCTGTCCCTGCTCGCCCGCTTCTATGAAGCGACCTCCGGTACCATCACCCTCGATGGCCAGGACATCGCCGACGTTTCGAAGGAAAGCCTACGCGACCACCTCGCCTACGTGACCCAGGAGGCCTTCCTCTTCAATGGCACCGTTCGGGAAAACCTCCTGCTCTCCAAACGTGACGCTACCGATGAGCAACTGTGGGCCGCCCTCGAAGCCGCCCACGCGGATCCTTTCGTCCGCGAGTTGCCCGATCTGCTCGACACCAATGTCGGCGAGCGTGGCGTGAAACTTTCCGGTGGCGAAAAGCAGCGCCTCTCCATCGCCCGCGCCCTGCTCAAGAACGCCCCCATTCTCCTCCTCGACGAGGCCACCGCCTCGGTGGACAGCCAGACCGAGCGCCTCATCCAGGATGCCCTCGACCGGCTGATGCAGAACCGCACCGCCTTCGTCATCGCCCACCGCCTGTCCACCATTCGCAATGCAGACCGCATCTACGTGTTGGACCAGGGCAGCGTCATCGAGCAGGGCACCCATGCCGAACTCCTCGCCCACGGTGGGAAATATGCCGAACTCTGCCGGAAATCGTTCCTCGGACAGGAAGAGCCTGACGTTTCCAGGTGACAGACTCCAACAGAAAGGCGATCATGCTTCCCATTGTAGGGAACCATGCTTCGCCGCATTCATCTCCTTTGGTTGACCGTGCCGCTGGCCGCCTGGCTCGGCTATCGGGCGGCGCCTTTGCCAGGGGCACCTCCACGGCTGGCGGCTGAGGCCGCCCCGGCTCCGCCACCTCTGCCACTTCCTCCCGCTGTCGCTGCGATCGACGCCGGTTTGGAGAATGCCAAGCCTGCGGAACTGGGCCGCCGCTATCTCCAGACGGCAGCCATTCCCGATCCAGTCCAGCGTGATCACGCCATCCAGTTCGTGTGCGCCCGGTGGGCCGAGACAGACCCGGCGGCAGGACTCGCCTTTCTCGCCACCCTACCTGGCAACGCCACCAAGGCCCG
>Ga0265327_10001394_pt1 | contig 30838 bp, 28 predicted proteins | sample 41621metaG_FD_202089 | JGI IMG/M metagenome (GOLD analysis project Ga0265327, IMG submission 202089) | Rhizosphere microbial communities from Carex aquatilis grown in University of Washington, Seatle, WA, United States - 4-16-21 metaG | ecosystem: Host-associated > Plants > Roots > Rhizosphere...
TGAAGTACGCCTTTGCCGCCTTCTTGCCCCGCTATTTCCCGGGGAGCTTCGAGATCGAGACCGCCTTCTACGCCGGCGCCCTGCCGCTGATGCTGGGCATCGCCGCGCTGCTGCGCCCGCGGGTGGAGCGGGTGGCTTTCGCCGTGGTGGGAGTGGCGAGCGTGCTGGTGGTGCTTGGGATCCAGCCCCTCTTCGCCCTGGCCGGCCACACCCCGGGGTTGGACGAGACCTATCTCAGCCGCCTCACGATCATCTACCTGCTCTGCCTGGCCCTGCTGGCTGGATGGGGTCTCGACGACCTCGTGCGCCGACGCCCCAGCCGCCGCGTGGCCATGGGGATCGGGGCGGCGGCCGTGGTTCTGGCGCTGGTGCCCCTGGTCCTCGTGGCCGCCACCCGGGGGACCTCGCTCCGCTACCTCCACCAGGCCATCCACATCGCCTGGCTCTTCGCCAGCACCCCGTTCCCGCATGCCCCGCACGTCGTGCCGATCGTCCGGCTCACCGCGCTCGTGGTCTGGCTCACCGTGGCCGGGTTCGCCGTCCTCCTCCTGCTCCTGCGGCTCACCCGGGTGCTGGGCGCCCGGGTCTTCGCCTTCTTGGCCATCGCCCTCGTGGTCGGGGACCTCTTCCAGGCAGGGATGGGCTATAACCCGGCCGTCACCCAGGCCGACGCCACCCAGCCGGTGACCGGCGCCATCACCTACCTGCAGCACATTGGCCCGGCCCGCTACGTGGGGGTGACGCCGTACAACACGACGGTCCCGCTGCCACCCGACGTGAACGTGCGGTACGGCCTCACCGACCTGCGGGGCTACGACCTGCCGGTCATAAGTCGCTTCGGCAACTTCTGGACCCATTACGTGGCGCCGGCCACGCCGCTTCTGCCCCAGGACACCCCGTCGGTGCCGCTCACCGTGTACAACACCCTGGCCCCCTCCACCATGCGGGCCCTCTCCCTCTTCGGGGTGCGCGACATCCTCGAGCAAAAACACGAACCACCCCCCAACATCCCCGGGCTCAGGCTCGCCTATGCCGGTTCCGATGCCACCATCTACGCGAACCCCGACGCCCTGCCGCGTACCTGGCTGGTCGGCACCCAGGAGGTGCTCCCCAACCCCGGGGCTCAGCTCGACCGGATCGGCGCGGCCTCCTTCCACCCGCTCCAGGCGGTGGTGACCGGCCGGCGATTGCCGGGCCTGTCGACGGGGTCGGCGGTCGGGCCCGGTCCGGGCACCTCGCGCATCACGTCGTACGGCGACGAGCGGGTGGCCATCACCGCACATGCCTCCCGGCCAGGTGAGCTCGTCCTCTCCGACACCTGGTACCCGGGGTGGCAGGTGTCGGTGAACGGTCGCCCGGCCACGGTCGACGAGGTCGACTACCTGTTGCGCGGGGTGGCGGTGCCGGCCGGAACCGACCACATCGTCTTCACCTACGACCCGGCCAGCTTCCGCCACGGATGGGAGCTGAGCCTCGCCGCCGCCGTGGTCCTGGCCGCCACGGTCGGGGGCTCCCTCCTCCGGCGCCGGCGCCGCGGGCGGCTCGAAGGACGGCACGTGAGGTCAGAGCCCGGAACTGGGCCGGGACTGACGCCCGACGGGCCGTCGTCGGCCTAAGCCGGCCTCAGAGCCGCTCGGAGGAGACATCCCTGTTCAGAGTGGTTGCTTGGGCCGTGCCTCTTGAGTAGAATACTCAGTATGCAACTGAGAACGGAAGTTCGGTGAGCGTCCGTCACGCCCTCCTGGGGCTTCTGAGCGAGGGTCCCAAATACGGGCTCCAGCTCCGTCAGGAGTTCGAGGAGAGCACCGGCGACGTGTGGCCCCTCAACGTGGGCCAGGTGTACACGACCCTCCAGCGGCTCGAACGAGACGGGTTGGTCGAGTCCGACGGTGACGGCGACGACGGACCCCAGAAAGGGTTCCGGATCACCGACCAGGGAAAGGCGGAACTGGCCGAGTGGCTGCGGACGCCACCCGACTTGGCCTCGCCGCCCAGGGACGAGCTGGTCATCAAAGTCCTGGTCGCCATGCGGCTCCCCGGCGTCGACGTGGGGGAGGTGCTCCAGGTCCATCGCCGCTACGTGGTCGAGCTGATGCAGCAGTGGACGCGCCTCAAGGAGGACGAGGCGGGCTTTGACCTCACCTTCGCCCTTGTGGTCGACGCCGAGCTCTTCCGCCTCGACTCGGTCATCCGGTGGCTCGACGCGGCCGACGGCCGGATCAAGCGGGCCGGCGTCGAATCCCCCTCGGCGGCACCTGCCCCGGTGCTCCGTCGTCGACTGGCGGTGCGCCGATGAATCTCCTCGAACTCAACCGGGTCTCCAAGTCCTATGGCCAGGGCACCAGCCAGGTCCATGCCTTGCGCGACATCGACCTGACGGTGGACCGCGGCTCCCTGGTGGCGGTGATGGGGCCGAGCGGGTCGGGGAAGTCGACCCTCCTCACCATCGCCGGGAGCCTGGAGGAGCCGACCCAAGGAGAAGTGCTCATCGACGGGCTGTCCCTCTCACGACTCTCGAACAACGACAAGGCACGGCTGCGGCGCCGTACGATCGGCTTCGTCTTCCAGGACTTCAACCTGCTTGCCGGGTTGACCGCGGTGGAGAACGTTTCCCTCCCGCTCGAGCTCGATGGGACGACCGCCCGCCGGGCGCGTGAGATGGCCATGGGCGCGCTCGAAGAGCTCGGGATCGCCGACCGCGCCGACCACTACCCCGACGAGCTCTCCGGAGGCGAGCGTCAACGAGCCGCCATCGCCCGCGCCGTGGTAGGGGATCGGCACCTCCTGCTGGCCGACGAACCCTCTGGCGCTCTCGACTCGACCAACGGCGAAGCGGTCATGCGCCTCATCCTGGCGGCGTGCAAGCGGGGGGTGGCGGCCGTCGTCGTCACCCACGACGCGCAGCTCGCCTCCTGGGCCGACCGGGTGGTCTTCTTGCGCGACGGGCGAGTGGTCGACCAGACCCTGCCCCCGCCGAGCCCCGAGGCACTGCTCAGCCCCGTCCCGAACCGATGACCACGACCCTCGAGCGACCGCCGGCCATCCTGGCGCCCGGCGACGGCGGGATGGCCGCCCGGCGCGCCATGACGCGTTGGGCCTGGCGGCTGTTCCGACGCGAGTGGCGCCAGCAGCTCCTCATCCTGGCCCTGGTGGCCGTGGCCGTGGCGGCGACGGTGGTCGGGGCCACGGTCTCGACCGACAACCTCCCCCCGGCCGACTCGGGTTTCGGCACGGCGCACGACATGGCCACGCTCCAGGGGCCGGGGACGACGGTCCAGGCTCAGATTGCCAGTCTCGAGCGCCGCTTCCACAACGTTGACGTCATCGAGAACCAGGCGCTCACCATCCCCGGCTCGATCCAGAGCTACGACCTGCGGGCGCAGAACCCCGACGGGGCGTTCGGTCAGCCGATGCTGGCATTGGTGAGCGGCCGCTATCCCTCGGTTCCGGGCCAGGTCGCCCTCACCCAGGCTTTGGCCTCGGACTTCGGGGTGTCGGTCGGCGACACGTGGCATGCGGGGGGCACGGCGCGCACGGTGGTAGGCATCGTCGAGAACCCCCAGAGCCTGCTCGACGAGTTCGCCCTGGTGATCCCGGGCCAGGTCGCCCATCCCACCACGACCACGGTGCTGTTCAACGCCTTCGGGGTCAACCCGGGATCCATCGGGGACAACGTGCACGCGGTCGGATCCAACGCCACAGCCAATCCGATCAACCCCGACACGATCGTGCTGGCGCTGGCGACCCTCACCATGCTCCTCATCGTGCTGGTGGCCATCGGCGGGTTCTCGGTGTTGGCCCAGCGTCGGCTGCGCTCGATCGGGATGCTCGGCGCGCTCGGTGCGACCGATCGCGATGTGCGGTCGGTGGTGCAGGCCAACGGCCTTGCCGTGGGTGTGGTGGGGAGCCTGGCGGGCGCAGCCGTGGGCTTCGTCGTCTGGCTGATCTACCGCCCGCACCTCGAATCCAGCTCCCACCACGAGATCGGCACGTTCGATCTGCCGTGGGGGGTGATCGTGGCGGCGGTCGTCCTCGGCGTCCTGGCCACCTCCATCGCTGCCTCCCGGCCGGCGCGCACGGTGGCTCGGGTCCCCATCGTGGTGGCCCTCTCGGGCAGGCCGGCCCCGCCCAAGGAGCTGCACCGCACGGCCATGCCGGGGCTCATCGCCCTCCTGGCCGGGACCCTGCTCATGGTGATCTCGGGGAGCAGCCTCAAGGGCGGTGGTGGCGGTGCCACGCTGCCGCTCCTGCTCGGGTTCGTGGCGCTCATCGTGGCGGTCGTCCTGCTCGCGCCGTTCTGCGTGGACGCCCTGGCCAAGACGGCCCGCCGGGCCCCGATCGCCGTGCGCCTGGCGTTGCGCGACCTCGCCCGCTACCGCGCCCGCTCCGGACCGGCGCTGGCGGCCATCAGCCTCGGGGTGATGATCGCCGTGGTGATCTCGGTGGTGGCCGCTGCCCGCTACGGCAACGTGCTCGACTACGCGGGACCCAACGTGGCCTCCAACCAGCTCATCCTCTACGCCACCACAGGGTCGCACGGGAACGGTCCCACAGGAGGCACAAGGCCCTCCACCTCGAACCTCGCCGCCGAGACCCGGGCCGAGCAGCAGATCGCGGCTTCGCTCGGCTCCCGCGACGTCGTCACCTTGAAGGGCGTCGACGCCGCCCTCACCCACATCGCCCCCGGCCGGAACTGGAACGGCCCCCTCTACGTCGGCACCCCGCAGCTGCTCCACGCCTACGGCATCGACCCCGCCTCGGTGCCCAGCTCGGCCGACATCATCTCCATGCGACCCGGCCTGTCGTCGATCTCGGAGATGGCGCTGATGGTCGGGGGCACAACAAAGGGCGGGGTGCCTCCCGGAGAACCCCAGCCCCCGTGCGCGCGTCCCTCGTGCGTGGCCAACCCCGACATCGTGGAGAACAGCGCACTGCCCTCGGGAACGTCCGCACCCAACACCGTGATCACCCAGTCGGCGGTCCGCCGCTTCCACCTGGAGGAGACAACGACGGGCTGGATCATCCAGACCTCGTCCGGCCTCACCGCCGCGCAGATCAACGAGGTGCGTCAGGCAGCGGCCTCCGCCGGCATGTCGATCGAGACCAAGAACAGCCAGCCGACCTCGTCGGAGGTCATCGGCTGGGCGACGGTTTTCGGGGTGGTGCTGGCCCTTGGCGTCCTGGCCATGACGGTCGGCCTGATCCGCAGCGAGACCGCCGCCGACCTCCGAACGCTGACCGCCACCGGTGCCAGCAGCGGCACGCGCCGCGTGCTCTCGGCGACCACGGCCGGAGCGCTGGGCCTGCTCGGCGCGCTCATCGGGACGGCCGTGGCCTACCTGGCCTCAGCCGCCTGGTTCCGCGGCAACACACTGAACGGCGGGCTCTCGGCGCTCCTCAACGCGCCAGGCGTGGAGTTGCTCGCCATCCTGGTGGGGATGCCCTTGGCCGCGGCAGCGGTGGGCTGGGTGCTGGCCGGCCGGCAGCCGTCGATCATCTCCCACCAACCCATGGAGTGATCGCCGAGGACGGCCGCCCCTCGTTGCTCAGTGGGGTTGCATGGTGATGCGGTCGGTGCGGATCCGCACCGAGATGCGCACCTCGGCGGGCCGGCGATTGGGGAACGTGTCGACGCCGAGGTACTTCTTGGCCAAGCGGTCGATGCCGGCGTCGGCGCCGTCGGTGGTCACCTCGACGACCGTGCCGCGCACCACGACCACGCTGTAGGGGTCGTCGGGGTCGATCACGCAGACGGCCACCCGCTGGTCGCGCTCGACGTTGCGCGCCTTGGCCCGCCCCTGCGCCGTGTTCACCACGATGTCGTCGCCGTCGAGCTCCACCCACAGGGGCGTCACCTGCGGCGAGCCGTCGGCGGCCACCGTGGCCAGCGTGGCCAGCACCGGGCGGTTGATCAGCTGGCGTGCTTCGTCGCCGAGGGTGTCGGCCATGCGCCGACCCTAACGGTGGCGTGCGGGCGGCGCGCTGTCCGGGCGTTCGACCCCTACCAGACGATGCGCATGTGGCCCATCACGTCCATGATCGAGCGCTCGGTCTCCGAGAGGTTCGTGAACTCGATGCCGACGCGGGTGCCGCCGTCCTGCCCCTCGTTGACGTTGCGGGCCACCCCGGCGAACCGCAGGGTGATCGACGCCCCAGCCGGCGTCTCCACCTCGACCAGGATCGTGCGACCGAGGATGTCGCCCGGCAGTGTGCCGAAGAGCTCGAGGCCGGCGCCGATGAGCGAGAGGTCGAGGATGCGACAGTCGCCCATGGCGTGAGCCGGCCCCGTCTCGAACCGGAACTTGCCGGGCCAGCCGGCAACCTCACGGGGTAGCCGCCTCCGTCGCTGCTCGTCCACGCCACGCCTCCTACGGCCACGCGGAGCCGTCGTGGCACGTCCTTCCCACCCACCTCGTGCAACCGCCACCAGCGGTGCCCCTCTCAGGGCTCATTATGCTGCCGGCGACCCGGCCGCGCACGGATCCCGGTGCGGTTGGGTGCGCTGGGCCCTCCATCGGCGCGCTGCGGTCGCCGCCCCCCGACTACGGTCCGATGGTGGTGTCGCGTACCCGTCGCTGCACGGACGAACCGTGCTGATCGGCGCCCACGTCAGGGCCGGGGGCAAGCTCGTGCCGGCGCTCGAGCGGGCCGAGGAGATCGGGGCCGAGGCCGTCCAGGTCTTCACCCAGAGCCCGCGGGCCTGGAAGTCCACGCAGTACGCCCCCGAGGTGCTCGACGGCTACCGCGCCGCCCAGGAGGCCCACCCGTTGGTGTCGTCCACCTTCTGCCACGCCAGCTACCTCATCAACCTCGCCACGGCCGACGCCTCGATCCTCGACAAGTCCCGCACCTGCCTGGTGGCCAACCTGGCGGCGGCGGCCGGTATGGGGGCCGAGGGTCTGGTGCTGCACATCGGCAGCCACAAGGGGCTCGGCTTCGAGGAGTGTCTGCCCCAAGTCGTGGGCGCCCTGACCGACGCCCTCGAGGCGGTGGGGGGCGACTGCCCGATCCTGCTCGAGAACGCGGCCGGAGCAGGGGACACGATGGGGCGCAGCTTCGGTGAGCTGGCTCGCGTGCTGGAGGGCTCGGGTCCCGAGCTCGGCGTCTGTCTCGACACCCAGCACCTGTGGGCCTCGGGGGTGTCCTTCGCCACCGTTGAAGAGGCCGACCAGGTGCTGGCCGACTTCGACCGGGAGATCGGCCTCGAACGGCTGCGGTGCCTGCACTTGAACGACTCCAAGGTCCCCTTCGGCGCCAACCGCGATCGCCATGAGAACGTGGGGGAGGGGACCATCGGCAGCGAGGCCCTGGGCGCGCTGCTCAGCCACCCTGCGCTCGACGGTCTGGCCGCCATCTTGGAGGTGCCGGGAAAGGGCGACGGTCCCCGCGACGTCGACGTAGCGGCGGCACGCCACGCCCTTGAGGTGGGCCAGAAGCTCCGGGGGTGAACCGAGCCCAGGTTGCACCGCGGGTCCCTGGGACCCATGCTGGCCGCATGCGAACCGAATCCGACAGCATGGGGGAGATCGAGGTCCCCGACGACCGCTATTGGGGCGCCCAGACGCAGCGCTCCCTCCATCATTTCGCCATCGGCAACGACGTCATGCCGGCCGAGCTCGTCCGGGCCTTCGGGATCCTGAAGGAGGCGTCGGCCCGGGTCAACGCCGACCTGGGCAAGCTCGACCCGCGCTTGGCCGAGCTCATCGCCACCGCGGCGCGCGAGGTGGCCGACGGCAAGCTCGACGACCATTTCCCGCTGCGCGTCTGGCAGACCGGCAGCGGCACCCAGACCAACATGAACGCCAACGAGGTCATCTCGAACCGGGCCATCGAGCTCGACGGAGGGGTGCTGGGCTCCAAGTCCCCGGTCCACCCCAACGATCACGTGAACATGTCGCAGTCCTCCAACGACACTTTCCCGACGGCCATGCACATCGCCGCCGCCGAGATGCTGACCGGCCAGCTGCTGCCGGCCGTCCGGGCCCTGCGCGACGCCCTGCGGGTCAAGGCCGAAGCTTTCGCCGGGGTCACCAAGATCGGTCGGACGCACCTGATGGACGCCGTGCCGCTCACCCTGGGCCAGGAGTTCTCGGGGTACGTCGCCCAGCTCGAAGCCGACATCGAACGGGTGGAGCAGACTCTCCCCGGCCTCTACGAGCTGGCCGCCGGCGGCTCGGCCGTGGGCACCGGGCTCAACACCCATCCCGAGTTCGGTCCCCGGGTGGCCGCCGTCATCGCCGAGTTGACCGGGCTTCCGTTCGTCACCGCTCCCAATAAGTTCGCCGCCCTGGCCGCGCACGACGCGCTGGTGTGGACGAGCGGCGCCTTGCGCACGCTGGCGGGCTCGCTCTCCAAGATCGCCGACGACATCCGCTGGCTCGGCTCGGGCCCGCGCAGCGGCCTGGGCGAGCTGGTGCTGCCGGCCAACGAACCGGGCTCGTCCATCATGCCGGGCAAGGTCAATCCCACCCAGAGCGAGGCCATGATCATGGTCTGCATCCAGGTTCTGGGGGCCGACACGGCCGTGGCCGTGGCCGGGGCCCGGGGCAACTTCGAGCTCAACGTCAACAAGCCGGTCATCGCCTTCAACGTCCTGCACTCGATCGAGCTGCTCTCGGGCGCCTGCCGAGGGTTCCGCGAGTTCTGCGTCGAGGGTCTCGAACCCGACCCTGAGCAGATCCGACGGCACTTGGAGAACTCACTCATGCTGGTGACCGCCCTCAACCCCCTCATCGGCTACGACAAGGCGGCTGAGGTGGCCAAGAAGGCCCACCAAGAGCGCACCACCCTCCGGCAGGCGGCCGTCGACCTGGGTTACCTCACCGGCGAGCAGTTCGACGAGGCCGTACGGCCCGACGAGATGACCCACCCGTGATGTCGCCCGAGGACGTCGACGCCGCCCTGGCGGGGCTCGACTGGGCACGCGAGGGTGACGTGCTGGTGAAGGTGGTCCGCCGCGGCAACTTCGCCGGGGCGCTCTCCTTCGTGAATGCGGTGGGTGCCCTGGCCGAGGCGGCCGACCACCATCCCGACATCGACATCCGCTGGGACACCGTGACGCTCCGGCTCACCACCCATTCGGCCGGCGGCCTCACCCACAAAGATGTCGACCTGGCCACCCAGATCGACCGGCTACTCCAAGAGGGTGTCGCGTAGACCGGCGACCACCGAGGAGCCGGCCCCGGCCGCCTCGGCGTAGTCCTCGACGGAGCCGTAGTCGTTGCGCAGATCCCTCAGCAGTGCCGAGATATTGGTGGGGGCGGCCGAGAACATCTCGGTGGCACCCTCGATGAGGTCCTTCCCGTCGGGATAGCGCTCGACGAGCTTGCCCCGCAACGCTTCCATAGCCTCGGCGCTCTGCGCGTAGTCGTGCACTACGGTCTCCTCGTCCACGCCGAGCAGCGTGAGGAGGACGGCCACCAGGACACCGGTGCGGTCCTTGCCCGCCGTGCAATGGACGATCACCGGATGGGCGTGGCGCTCGGCCACGATGGTCAGCACTCGGGCAATCTGCGGTGCGGCGTCACGGGCGATCTCCGCGTACTGGGCGGCCAGCATGCCCGGCGCCAGATCGAACTTCTCCGGCGAGGGCACCCGGTCGAGGAGCGGCACGTGGTGGAAGCCCACCGGGATCTCCTCCACCGGGAAGCGGCCCCCTTCGAGCTCGTAGCTGGTGCGCAGGTCGATGACGGTGGCCACCCCGAGCTGGCGGATGACCGAGCGGTCGGAGGGGGTGAGGCGCGAGAGGCTGTCGGCCCGGAACAGCGTCCGCCACTTGATGCGGCGGCCGTCGGCCGCCTGGTAGCCGCCGAGGTCGCGGAAGTTGACGGCGCCTTCGAGGGTGATGCGTCGGTCGAGTTCGGGCATGCGCGCCTGAGTGTACTGACCCCGTCCGGGGCCTGATCAGGTGAGAGGCATGTCCCAGAGGGGGAACCAGCGCGACAGGTCTGGCTCGACCGGCAGGTCCGAGCCGGCGAAGGCCCGGACGCGCAGCTCGAGCTCGCTGTCCCGGTGCTCCTTGCCGTCGGGGGCGAACGGGTAGAAGGTGCCGCGCTTGAAGAGGTAGACGAGGAAGAGCGCCTTGGTCTCGGGGTCGGCGTCGGCGGTGGGGGTGAGCCCGAAGACCGAGCAGAGGAGCTGCGGGCCCCACCCGTTGTCGTTCAGCGTGGCGTTCACCAGGTGCACCCGGGTGACCAGGTTGTCGACCTCGGGGTCGTCCAGGAGCAGCCATTGGTAGCCGTAGGAGTCCTCGACTTGTGTGAGCTGGCCTACGTCGACGCCTGACATGAGAGGTGGTGGCGGCTCGGTGGTCTCGCCCTCGGGGGGAGTTGCCGACGGCGGGATCGCGGCCGTGTCCGTCTCGGGGTGGGCCGTGGGAAGCGGGGTGTCGGTGCTCTCCCTCACGGCGGGAGTTGCCGGCGGCGGCGTTTCGGTGGCGTCGTCGGGGATCGACAGGAGTTCGGAGATCTCGCGGCGTACGTCCTCGGCCGCCTTGCCCGCCGGGGGCTTCCAGCAGATCCCGGCCTTGGGGGCTACGACCAGCCCGGCTGCGGTCTGCAGCGTGACCGCCGCCGAGGGGAGTGCGAACAGTGCGTCGAGGTTGGGGCGGACCGGCTTGGTCCGCCCGAAGAGATTGTCCAGCAGTCCCAATTCGAAATGCTCAGTGAGGCTGGTTGAGTTCTGCCTCGAGCTGGGCCAGCTGGGCCAGGCGGCGCTCCAGGGTCGGGTGGGTGGAGAACAGGTTGGAGAGCGACCAGCCGCTCGACCCCTGACCCTGGGTGGCCTGGCTGGCTACCGCGGGGGTGAAGAAGAAGGCGTTGAACGGTTCGGCGTGGCGAAGGTCCTTCGTGGGGATCCTCCCCATCTCGCCGGTGATCTTGACCAGAGCCGAAGCCAGCAGCGATGGCCGCCCGATGAGGATGGCGCCGGACCGGTCGGCGGCCAGCTCGCGGTAGCGCGAGAGCGCTCTGGTGAGCAGAAAGCTGATGGCGTAGACCACGATCGAGACCAGCATGATGAACATCTCGGCGACGACCAGCGAGTTCCCTGTGCGTGTCCTGCCGCCGCCACCGAACAGGCCGGCGTAGAACATGACGCGGGTAAGGAGACCGGCCATCACCCCGAGCGAGCTGGCGATGGTCATGACGGCCACGTCGCGGTGGGCCACGTGGGAGAGCTCGTGGGCCAGCACCGCCTCGATCTCGGGCTCGTCGAGCCGGCGCAGGATGCCCGAGGTGGCGCAGACCACGGCCGCCTTGGGGCTGCGTCCGGTGGCGAAGGCGTTGGGGATGTCGGTGTCGGCGATGGCCACGCGGGGCTTGGGCATGTCGGCCAGGGCGCAGAGCCGGTCGATGGCCCCGTGGAGCTCGGGCGCCTCCTCGGGGGTGACGATGTGTCCGTGCATGCCCCAGAGGGCGATCTTGTCGGAGAACCAGTACTGGCAGAAGAGGAAGGCCCCCACGATCACGAAAATGACCAGGAGGCTCGAGATGAAGATCGACAGGATGGCGATGACGGCGCCGTAGAGGATGACCAGGAACAGCCCGGTCGTGAACATGCGCCAGGTGAGGGACCGGTCGTTGGGGATGTTGCGGGCCAGCGACATCAGGTGCCGCCCTGCTCGCCGGGGGCCGGGGCGGGCTCCGCGGCGGCCGGCTGGGGCTCAGCCACCGAGGCCTCGACGTCGACCACCTTGTCCTCGGACGGGCCCGGCAGCTCGCCGGCCGGCCCCGACGTGCCCAGTTCGGCCTTCAGGGCCGCCAGGTCGTTCTCGACCTGGGCGCTGCCCGAGACCTTGTCCAGCTGGGCCTGGATGTCGTCGACGGGCATGTCGAGGTTGGTCAGCGCCCCCGAGGCGAGGAGCTCGTCGATGGCGCCGGCCCGCGCCTGCATCGAGGCGATCTTGTCCTGAGCTCGTTGCATGGTGGCGCCGGCGTCGCCCATCGAGGTCGAAATACCCGAGACCGCCTCTCCCACCTTGGTCTGGGCCTCGGCGGCGGTGTAGCTGGCCTTGAGCGTCTCCTTGCGGGTGCGGAACTGCTCGACCTGCGCCTGGAGGCGCTGGGAGGTCTGGATGAGCTTCTCCTCCTGCTCACTCACCTGGTCGTGCTGGGTCTTCAGGTCGGCCAGCTGCTCGCCGAGCGCCGCACGACGCGACAGCGCCTCGCGGGCCAGGTCCTCGTTGCCCTGGGCCAGGGCGGCCTTGGCCTGCTCTTGGAGCTTGTCGGCCTGCTTCTGGAGCTGGGCGGCCTGCAGCTCGATCCGCTTGCGGGCGGTGGCCACGTCGGCCACGCTCCGCTTCACCTTCTGGAGGCTGTCGAGCTGCTGCTCGTAGGAGAGGTCGAGGCTCTCGCGCGGATCCTCGTGCTTGTCCAGCACCTTGTTGGCCTTGGCCCGGAAAATGTTCTTCGTGCGTTGCCAAATCCCTGGCACGGGTTCTGCCCTCCGATCGGCGGCGGCTCGCCTCGCTCGAGCATAAGGCCCAGGCGGGGCCGGTGGGGCACCGGCTCAGCGGCCCCCCACTACTCTCGATCCGATGCCCGAGCCCCGCTGCCTCCTCACCGTCCACGCCCACCCCGACGACGAGGCGTCCAAGGGTGCAGGCACCGTGCACCGCTACCACGCCGAGGGGGTGCGCACCGTGCTGGTGTGCTGCACCGGGGGCGAAGAGGGGGAGATCTTGAACCCCGCCCTCGACAACCCCGAGGTGCACGGCCGGCTGGCCGAGGTGCGCCGGCAGGAACTGGACGCCTCGGCTGCCATCATCGGCTACGACGAGGTGGTCCTCCTCGGCTACCGGGACTCAGGCATGCCCGACTCCGAGGCCAACGCCCGCCCCGACGCCTTCGCCAACGCACCCCTGGATGAGGCGGTGGGCCGACTGGTGGCCGTGATCCGCCGGCATCGCCCCCAGGTGCTGGTCACCTACCCGGCGGTCCAGGACGAGTACCCCCACCCCGACCACCTCCGGGTCCATGAGATCACCATGGCGGCCTGGCTGGCTGCGGGCGACCCCGAGCGCTACCCCGACGAGGGCGAGGCCTTTCGCCCGTCCAAGCTCTACTACACGGTCTTTCCCCGCAAGCGCATGCGCGCCGTGCACGAAAAGTTCGTCGAGCTCGGCCTGGAATCCCCGTTCGACGACAAGTGGCTCGAGCGGTTCGACCGCGAGGAGCCGGTCACCACCTCGGTCGACGTGACCGGCCACGACGTGCGGGGCGAGGCGCTGCGGGCCCACGCCACCCAGGTCGACCCCAACTCGCCGTTCTGGTTCGGCCTCCCGCCGGAGATCCAAAAGACCCTCCACCCCTACGACGACTACTTCCTGGCCGCCAGCCGGGTGGGGTCGGCCGACGTGAAAGAGGACGATCTCTTCGCCGGGATCGCGTAAGCCTCAGTTGTTGCGGGCGAGCTCGCGCAGCGGCCGGAAGCCGATCAGCGTGACGCCTGCCTCCTCCACCGCCTGGCGGAGGTAGCCGTCCTCGCAGACAAGGCGAAAGTCGTCGACCCGGGCCTCGTAGTCCGGGGCGATGGCCCGGAGTTCGGAGCTGTCGACGGCCGGATGCACGTGCATCTCGGTCACGCCGGGCTTCAGGCGACCCAGGTGCTGCTCGAACATCGAGCGGGTGCCCACGCCGGGGACGAAGAGCAACTCGTCGGTGAAGACCACCCCGGCCTCGGTGGCCACCTCGCGGGCGGGGAAGCCCAAGAACTCCTCCATGCGACGCCCGGACATCCGCAGCGGGAGGCGGAACTCGACCGCCATGTCCAGGTAGACGTCGAAGAACTCCGGGCGCAGCTGCAGCGTCCCCATGTGGGCGTCGATATGGCTGACGTCGAACCCCCACAGGATCGCCCGCTCGATCTGGGCCCGGCACTCCCGGCGGACCTCGTCGAGATCGGCGTGCTCCCACACGTCCTCGTGGGTGCGGGGGAAGCCGCCGTCCCCGCCCAGCAAGGAAGGGGCGTGGGTGATCGGCCCCCAGCGGTAGAACTCCCACTCGGCGTTGACCGTCAGATGCACGCCCACGTCCTCACCCCGGTAGCGGGCCGCCGCCTCCCGGGCCCACGGGCAGGGCACCATCAAGGTGGCGCTGGTCACCAGGCCGGTGGCCAGACAGTCGTAGACGGCGACGTTGGCCGAGTGGCAGAAGCCGAGGTCGTCGGCGTTGATGATCAGCAACCGGTCGTCGGCGGAGTAGCCGAGCCGTTCGGCCAGCGTTGGCATGCGTTTGACGGTAGCGCCCCGCGTCCCGGCGGTCAGCCGGGAGGGGCGAGCCCTTCGTCCTGAGCGCGGGCCTGGTCGGCCAGGTCGCGCTGGTACTGGCCCATGGCCTCACCCAAGACGGGGTCCGAGAGGGCCAGGATGCGGACCGCCAGGAGGCCGGCATTGGCCGCTCCGTTGACCGCCACGGTGGCCACGGGGACCCCGCGGGGCATCTGGACGATCGAGAGCAGGGAGTCGAGCCCGTCCATACGGTCGAGGGCCACCGGGACGCCGACCACCGGGATGGTGGTGACCGAGGCGAGCATCCCCGGCAGGTGGGCGGCCCCCCCGGCCCCGGCCACCAGCACCTTGAGCCCCCGGCTGGCGGCGGCATGGCCGAAAGCCAGCATGTCGTCGGGCGTGCGATGGGCCGAGACGACCTTCACCTCGTGGGAGACGCCGAAGTGGGCGAGGACGTCGGCCGCTCCCTGCATGACCGTGAGGTCCGAGGAGCTCCCCATCACCACCGCCACCAGCGGCTTGTCGCTCACCGTGCGACCCCTTCGGGGACGATCAGGCCAGCTGGGACCGGCGTGCCCAGCGCCCGGGCCGCCGTCCAGGCGCGGGCTCGAACGTCGTCAGCATGTTCCCCGCAGACCGTCACGTGGCCCAGTTTGCGTCCTGGACGGGGTGCTTTGCCATAGAGGTGCACGTGGGCGCCGTCGATGGCGAGGGCGTCGGCCAGTGCGGCACCGGGATCGGCACCCTCGGCGGACCCGAAAACATTGACGCTCGCCACCTCCGGGGCGGTGATCGCCGTGGACCCGAGAGGGAGGTCGAGGACGGCCCGAAGGTGGTTCTCGAACTGGGAGGTGACGGCTCCCTCGATCGTCCAGTGACCCGAGTTGTGGGGGCGGGCGGCCACCTCGTTCACGACGAGGCCATGGCGCGACAGAAAGAGCTCGACGGCCAGCACGCCCACCGACCCGGCCACCTCGGCGACCCGCTCGGCCACGTCCCTGGCGGCTGCCGCCACGTCGGGGGTCAGCCGGCCGGGTACCAGCACCTCGCGGCAGACGCCGTCCACCTGGGCGGTCTCGACGACGGGCCAGCTTCTCGTCTCGCCATCGGGGCGGCGGGCCACCAGCACGGCCAGCTCGGCCTCGATGGCCACCAGCTCCTCGACGAGCAACGAAACCTGCGAGGCCGACGCCTGTTGGCAGATCTCGGCGGCCTGCTCGGCATCGGCGGCGATCCAGACGCCCTTCCCGTCGTAGCCGCCCCGGGCGGCCTTCACGACGACGGGCCAGCCGTGCTCGCTTGCGAAGGTCCCGATGGCAGCGGGATCGGGGTCGGCCAGGACCAGGTGGGCGGGGACAGGAATGCCGGCGCCCGACAGCCGGGCGCGCATTTCGGCCTTGTCGATCGCCATCTCCAAGGTGGCGACGCCCGGACGCACCGTGACCCCTTCGTCGATCAGCGTCCGAAGGACGTCGAGGTCGACGAGCTCGTGGTCGAAGGTGACCACCTCGCAGCGGTCGGCCAGCAGACGGAGGTCCTTGGATCGGGAGGGGACGCCCAGTACCACCTCGTCGGCGACGCCGGTCGCCGCGTCGTCGGCATGCTCGGCCAGGACCACCGTGCGCAACCCCAAAGCGCTGGCCGCCTCACAGGCCATGCGGGCCAGCTGGCCGGCGCCAACGATCCCCACGGAACGGCTGTCGCCGGTCACCCCGGTCCGTCCTGTCACGGCCCGGAGACTATCGGCGGCGTTCAGCGCGGGACCGAGGTGTATTTGAACTCGTTCAGCTCGGGATGGTCGGCGACGAGGGAGAGGACCCGCTCCACCGTCGCCCGGGCCAGAGCGGCGTCCCCCTCGGGACGGGTCATGAGGCGGACGAAGACGGCCCGGTCGCCCATCACGAAGGTGGGAACGCCGAAGATCTGGTGGTCGGCGACCGCGGCCTCGTGGGCGGCCTGGATCGACTTGAGGGGCCAGCCGTCGGCGATCTCGTTGAAGACCGCGTCGGCGTCGAGGCCGGCGCCCTCGAGGGCGCGCCGGACCACGTCGGGGTCCGAGAGGTCACCGCCCTCGTCGTGGCGGGCGGCGAAGAGGGCCACGTGGGCCGGGCCGAAGCGATCGGGGAAGCGGTCCCGTACGACGACGCCGGCCTGGAGGGCGAGCAACCCCTTCACCCCGTCGGGCTTCTCCCAGACCGGGGTGCCCCCCTCCTCTACGTGGTTCTGGACGAGGGAGAACGGGGTGTAGGTCACGTCCCACCCCGCCCCGCCCTCCTGGGCGGCGACCAGGTGCTCGTGGGCGTTGCGGGCGAAGGGGCAGAGGTAGTCCCAGGTGACCGAGAACGAGGAGGAGTCCATGTTCGGGTCAACGGCCACGTGGTCCACCCCATTCCCGGACGCGGTGAAGGACCAGGCCCAAGGCCACGCCGATGGCGGCGCCGCCCACCACGTCGGTGGCGTGGTGGGCTCGGAGGTGGACGCGGCTGGCGGCCACGGCCGTGGCGAAGGCCAGGTAGGCGGAGCGCTCGGCAGGGGAGTCGGCCAACGTCACCGCCGTGCAGAAGGCGGCCAAGGTGTGGCCGCTCGGGAAGCTGCTGGACGTCGGGGCACGCACCGCACCGACCAGCAGCGCACCCTCGGGGCGATCGCGCTTGACCGACTGCTTGACCGCGGCGTTCACCGCGAACGATACGGTGCCGGCCAGCGCCAGGGAGCGGAGGGACCGCCGCCGCGCCGGGCCCCGCCGCCGTCCTTTTACGGCGGCGAGCACCGACCAGGCCACGCCGTAGTCAGCGAGGTTGGAGATCACCGCCGCCGCGGTGTTGGCCGCAGGGATCGCCCGGAGGGGCTCGAACAGCGCATCGGCTGCGTCGTCGAACGCGTTCACGCCGGGCCGGGATCGCTTCCGGGCGGCGTGCCGCCGTAGAGGGGGCAGTAGGCCTGGAAGCTGCAGTAGTCACAGAGGGCCGAGGCCTTGGGGCGAAAGTCCTGGCGGTCGAAGGATCGCTCGATGGCCTGCCACACGGCGGCGGTTCGGCGCCGCTGCCCTTCGACGGTCTGGGCGGTGGGCACCGCCACGATCTCCGTCGGTGTGCGCAGGTAGAGGAGCCGCACCTCCGCCGGACGACGGCCGAGCATCTGCTCGCAGAGGAGCGCGTAGAGGTGGACGCCGGTCAGCCGTCCCCGTTCGTGCTGGGGACCAGGAGCCCGGCCCGTCTTGTAGTCGACGACCACCAGCTCCCCCTCGTCGGTCACGTCGAGGCGGTCGATGATGCCCCGTAGCCGCAGGTGCGCCAGATCGGTCTCGACCCCGAGTTCGACTCCCACCGCACGTACCGAGTCGGGGTCTTCGAGCTTGAAGTAATTGTCGACCAGGACTTGGGCGTCGTCCCCGAACAGCTGTGCGTCGGCCTCGCCGAGCTCGAGCGCCACGAACTCGGGGTCGTCCTGGAGCTCGCGCCACGCCCGCTCGAGCGCCGCCGCCGCGGCCTCCTCGGTGCGCTGGCCTGCCGGGTTGTCCCAGATGAGGGCCTCGAGGGCGGCATGGACGAGCGTGCCCTTCACGGCCGCGGCCGACGGCTGCTGGGGCAGCCCGTCGATGTAGGCGAGACGAAAGGCCAGCGGGCAGTCGGTGAACGACGAGACCTTGGACGGCGACAGGGAGCGAGGGAGGGTGGGCGCCATCGGCGCCCAGGTTATGGCCGGGTCGTGACAGGTCGAGGGGACGGTGCCACCACTTGGTAGAACGGTCCCGTGGCCCCCCGCAAAAAGCGTGCTCCCGAGACCCCGCCGACGGCCGGGCACCTCGAGCGCGCCGTCACGTGGGCAGGCCTGCGCCCCGGGGACCCGGTCGAGGTGGAGGGCACGCGCCTGCGCTCGGCCACCTGGGAGTTCGTGGCCCACGTGCGCAATACCAACACCGGGACAGAGTGGGTGGAGGTGGTTGGCGGGAGATCCGGTGACCGCAAGCTCCGCTCCTTCAGCCCGGACCAGGTGTTCGCGCCGGCGGCGCGCCGGGCCAAAGGTGCCGCTCGCTCGTCCCTCGCCGAGGCGCCGCAACTGCCCTTCGGGTAACCGGGCCTTTCGGGGCGCAACGTGAGACCGGTCGGTGCCCTTCAGTCGGCGGTGAAACCGTCCATCCGAGCCAGGATGCGCAGCATCACCTCGTCGGCCCCGGCCCCGATGGAGTCGAGTCGGGTGTCGCGGAAGAAGCGCGACGTCCAGTGTTCGGCCATGTAGCCGATCCCCCCGTGGAACTGAAGGCAGACGTCAGCCACCTCGCGCTGGAGGCGCGCCCCGAGCAGCTTCCCGATGGTGGCGAAGCGCGTCGAGTCCTCGCCGCGGCAGACGGCGTCGGCCGCCGTATACGCGTAGTGGCGGAGCATGTCGTGTCGGGCGGACAGCTCGGCCAGGGTGAACTGGATGTGCTGATTGGCCAGCAGCGGTTGTCCGAAGGCACGACGATCGCGCAGGTAGTGCCGCGTGCGGTCCAAAGCCTGCTCGATCGAGCCGATGTGGCGGTAGAGGGTGATGAGCCGCTCGGCCTGGAACTGGACCATCTGCTGTTGGAAGCCGCGGCCGATCTCACCGATGGTGTTGGTCACCGGGACCACCACGTCGGTGAAGGAGAGTTCGGCCGTGTCGCTCGACCACATGCCGAGCTTGTCGAGCTTGCGCGAGACCACGACGCCGTCGACGTCGGTGGGGACCACGATGAGGGACATGTCCCGCCCCTCACCAGTCCGGGCCAAGAGACACAGCCAGTCGGCCTGGGTGCCGTTGGTGATGTAGAGCTTCGAGCCGTTGATGACCCACTCGTCCCCGTGCCGCTCGGCGCGGGTGCGGATGCCGGCCACGTCGCTCCCGGCGTCGGCCTCGGTGACGGCGATCGAGGCCACCATTTCGCCGCGGATGGCTGGGGTCAGGTACTGGGCCTTGAGCTCCTCGGAGCCGTAGCGGTGGAGGGCGGGCGTGGCCATGGCCATCTGTACGGCGATGGCCATGGGGACACCGCCGCAGTCGACCCTGCCCATCTCCTCGCCGGCCACCACCACGAAGCTGTGCTCGGCGCCCATGCCGCCGTAGGCCTCGTCGTACTCGAGGCCGAGCAGGCCGACCGCCCCCAGCTTGGGGAAGAGCTCGTGGGCCGGGAAGGTGCCGGCCTCCTCCCACTCGTCGATGTGCGGCGAGATCTCCTTTTCGAACAGGTCGCGCAGCGTCCGACGGAAGATGCGGTGTTCCTCCGTCTCGACCATGCGCGCAACGTACCACCGGCTCCTCGCGCCGACGCCCCGTACACTGCGCATTCGTGGAGCTGGTGCACGTCGAGCAGCGGGGCCCGGTTGCCACCGTGACCCTCGATTCGCCCGAAAACCGCAACGCGCTCTCGAGCCGGCTCCTGGCCCAGCTGGCCGCCGCCCTGGACGGTGCGCGTGATGACGCCTCGGTGCGGGTGGTCGTCCTCACCGGCACCGGCAGCGTCTTCTGCTCGGGGGCCGACCTCGCCGAGCGGCTTCACCCTCCCGCCGAAGAGCCGGTCACCCTGCCTGAGGTGCTCGCCCGCCTCGTTCAGTTGCCCAAGCCGGTGGTGGTCCGGGTGAACGGCCATGTGCGGGCCGGGGGGTTCGGGCTGGTGGCCGCGGGCGACCTCGCCGTGGCGCCCGCTTCGGCCACCTTCGCCCTCACCGAGGTCCGGGTGGGGGTGGCGCCGGCCATGGTGGCCGTGCCGGTGCTGCGTGTCATGGACCGCAGGGCCTTCACCCGCTACGCCCTCACCGGCGAGACCTTCACGGCGGCCGAGGCCGCGGCCACCGGGCTCCTCAGCGCCTCGGTCGGGGACGACGAGCTCGACCGCTGGGTGGGGGCCGCCGTCGGCGCGCTCTTGGAGGGCGCACCTCGAGCCCTGGCCGCCAGCAAGGGGCTGGCCGACCTGGTGGGCGGCCGGCCGTGGGACGAGGCCTTGGCAAGGGCCACCGGACTCTCGGCCGAGCTGTTCGCCTCGCCCGAGGCCGCCGAGGGCATGGCCGCCTTCTTGGAGAAGCGTTCGCCGCGCTGGGCAACACAGCCATGACCGTCCTGCGCTCGCGCCTGCACCCCGGCGATCCCGAGGCTGTCGCCAACGGCGCGGCCATGGAGGCGCTGCTGGCCGAGGTGGACGTCTTGCTGGCCCAGGTCCAAGAGGGCGGCGGTGAGCGCTACGTCGAGCGCCATCTGTCCCGGGGGAAGCTGCTGGCCCGCCAACGCCTGGAGGCGCTGGTCGACCCGGGCACCCCGGTCCTCGAACTCTCCCCGCTGGCCGGGTCACAGACCGAGGACCCGCTGGGAGGAGGGGTGGTGGTGGCCCTGGCCGAGGTGTCGGGGACCCAGTGCCTGGTGGTGGCCAACGACCCCACGGTGCGGGGCGGGACCACCAGCCCCACCACCATCAAGAAGCTGCTCCGGGCCATGGACGTGGCCGAGCAGAACCGACTGCCCTTGGTGGTGCTCACCGAGTCGGGCGGGGCCGATCTCCCTCGACAGGCCGACGTGTTCGTCCCCGGAGGCGAGCAGTTCCGCCGGCTGACCCAGCTCTCGGCCGCCGGTATCCCGACGATCTGCGTGGTGTTCGGATCGTCCACGGCCGGGGGCGCCTATCTGCCCGGCATGAGCGACTACACGATCTTCGTGGAGGGCCGGGCCCGGGTCTTCCTCGGTGGTCCGCCGCTTGTGAAGATGGCGATCGGCGAAGAGGCAGACGAAGAGGAGCTGGGCGGCGCGGCCATGCACGCGCGCCTCTCGGGGCTCTGCGACTACCTGGCGGCCGACGAGCACGACGCCCTTCGCCAGGCCCGCCAGGTGATGGCCCACCTCAACTGGCGCCGGTTGGGGCCGGGACCATCAGGCGTGGGTGACCCGCCCCTCTATGACCCTGACGAGCTGCTGTGGGTCGCCCCGGCCGATGTGCGGGTGCCCTTCGAGGTGCGCGAGGTGCTGGCACGAATCCTCGACGGCTCTCGGTTCGAGGAGTTCAAGTCCCTCTACGGCCCGCAGCTGGTCTGCGGGTGGGGCGAACTCTGCGGCTTCCCGATCGGGGTGCTCGCCAACAACGGCATCCTCTTCTCCGAGGAGGCCCGCAAGGGCGCGCAGTTCATCACCCTGTGCAACCGGTCGGACACGCCGCTCCTCTTCGTCCAGAACATCACCGGGTTCATGGTCGGCACCCGCTACGAGCAAGGGGGGATCATCAAGGACGGGGCGAAGCTGATCAACGCCGTCTCCAACTCGACCGTCCCCCACCTCACCTTGATGGTCGGCGCCAGCTACGGGGCCGGCAACTACGCCATGGCCGGGCGCGCCTACGACCCGCGCTTCGTCTTCACCTGGCCCAACCACAAGATCGCCGTGATGGGGCCTAAACAACTGGCCGGGGTGCTGTCCATCGTCCGGCGCAACGCGGCCGAGGCCGCCGGCCGTCCCTTCGACGAGTCGGCCGACGAAGCGCTGCGGCAAGCCACCGAGGCCCAGATCGAGCAGGAGTCGACGGCCCTCTTCGCTACCGGCCGGCTCTGGGACGACGGGGTCATCGACCCGCGCAGCACCCGCACGGTGCTGTCCATCGCCCTGGCCGCCACCCACTCCGCTGCGGTGCAGGGCACCGCCGTCTTCGGGGTGGTGCGGCACTGATGCGGCGCCTGCTCGTGGCCAACCGAGGAGAGATCGCCCGCCGGGTGCTCGCCGCCGCCGCCGCCCTCGGCATCGAGACCGTCGCCGTGTTCGCCGAGGACGACCGGGGCTCGCCGCACGTGTCCGAGGCCGATCAAGCGGTGCTGCTGGGTGCCGGGCCGCCGACCGACACCTACCTCGACCTGGAGAAGGTGCTGGCCGCGGCCCGACTCACCGGCGCCGACGCCCTCCACCCCGGCTACGGCTTTTTGTCCGAGGACCCGCGGCTGGCCGAGGGCTGTGCCGCCGCCGGGCTCACCTGGGTAGGCCCGCCGCCGGCCGCCATGGCCGCCATGGCCCACAAGGCCCGCGCCAAGGCCACCGTCGCCGCCGCCGGAGTACCGGTGTTGCCGGGTGCGGTGGTCGGCAGCGACGACCCGGGTCACCAAAAGGAGCTGGCCGAGACGGTGGGGTACCCGCTCTTGGTCAAGGCCTCGGCCGGCGGGGGTGGGCGCGGCATGCGCCTGGTCGAGGGGCCCGACGCCCTGGCCGAAGCGGTGGCGGCCGCCCGGCGTGAGGCCGCTGCCTCGTTCGGCTCCGACGAGGTGTTCGTGGAGCGCTTCGTCCCCTCGCCGCGCCACATCGAAGTGCAGGTGGTCGCCGACCAGCACGGCAACGTGCTCCACCTGTTCGACCGCGAGTGCTCGATCCAGCGCCGTCACCAGAAGGTGGTCGAGGAGGCACCGGCCGCCCACGTCGCCGAGGACCTCCGTGAGCAGATGTGGTCGTCGGCCGTGGCCGCGGCGCGCGCTGTCGACTACGAGGGCGTGGGCACGGTGGAGTTCGTGGTCGGAGGCGCCGGGCCCGACGGTGCGGCCGCCCACTTCTTGGAGATGAACACCCGGCTCCAGGTGGAGCACGGGGTGACCGAACTGGTCACCGGGGTCGACCTGGTGGAGCTCCAGCTCACCGTGGCCGACGGCCGTCCCCTCCCGTTCACCCAAGACGAGGTCCTGGTCGGGGGCCACGCCATCGAGGTCCGGCTGTGCGCCGAGCGGCCACGAGAGGACCACCGCCCCACCCCGGGCCGGGTGCTCCATGCCCAGTGGCCGTCGGGCGAGGGAATACGGGTGGATGCCGGCGTGGAGACCGGGTCGACCGTGACCACCACCTACGACAGCCTGCTGGCCAAGGTGATGGCTGTCGGCGACCGGCGTGCGGTGGCGGCCGCCCGGTTGCGGGCGGCCCTCAGCGGGCCGCTCGAGCTCGACGGGGTGGAGACCAACCGCCAGATGCTCGCCGCCGTCCTCGGCGAGGACGACTTCGGTGCCGGCCGGACCACCACCGACTACCTCGATGCGCACCCAGAGGTGGTGGCGGCCGGTCTCGATGCCCGCACCCGGCGCCGGCACGCCGCGGCGGCCGCACTCTTCCTCGAGCGCACCCGGATCTCGGGGTCGGTGGTCCCGGGCGTGCCGCCCAGTTGGCGCAACGTCGGGCACGCCCAGCACCAGGACCACCTGACCGACGGGGACGACCGACTGTCGGTGGCCGTCGCCCGACCGGCCGGCCGCCTGCAGGTCGTCGTGGAGGGCCCCGGTGACCTGGCGGCGCCGCTCGGCGCGGCGGTCCGTGCCGCGGTCGCCGCCACACGGCGAGGGCTGACCGGGACCGTCGACCTCGAGGTGGACGGCGTCCTCCTCCGGCACCGGGTCCGGCTACACGGCCCGGTGGCCGCCGTGAACTCTTCAGAGGGCCAGTCCACCTTCACCGTCGGATCGGAGTTCGGCACCGAGGAGACCGGGGCGGCGGCGGGGGAGTGCCGGGCCCCGCTGCCCGGGTCGGTGGTCCGAGTGCTGGTGGCCGAAGGGGACGCCGTGGAGGACGGAGCGGGGCTGGTGGTGCTCGAGGCCATGAAGATGGAGCACACGCTGCGCGCCACCGCCGGGTGCATCGTGCGCCGGGTGCTCGTCACCGCCGGCGACCAGGTGGACGCCGGTGACCTGCTGGTGGTCGCCGAGGCCGCCGAGTGACGGTCGACCGGCTTCGGGTCGCCAACTGCAGTGGGTTCTTCGGCGACCGGCTCTCGGCCGCCACGGAGATGGTCGAGGGCGGTCCGATCGACGTGCTCACCGGCGACTGGCTGGCTGAGTTGACGATGTACATCCTGCACAAGACCCGCGCCCGCAGCGGGGGATTCGCCGGCACCTTCTTGCGGCAGCTCGAAGAGGTGCTGCCGACGTGCGCGGCCCGGGGCATCAAGGTGGTCTCCAACGCCGGCGGACTCGACCCGGCCGGAGCCGCCGAGGCCGTGCGGGAGCTGGCCCGGCGCCAAGGGGTGCAGATCCGCGTGGCCTCGGTGGGTGGTGACGACCTCGTGCCCCGGCTGGCCGAGCTGCGCGACGGCGGGGAGCGCTTCGTCAACCTCGACACCGGCGAGCCGCTGGCAGCTAACGCCGAGGTGGTCACGGCCAACGCCTATCTCGGAGCGGCCCCGATCGCCGCCGCGCTGTCGGCGGGTGCCGACGTGGTCGTCACCGGGCGGGTGACCGACGCCTCCTTGGTCGTCGGCCCGGCCATCTGGGCCTTCGGCTGGGGGCCCGACGACCTCGACCAGCTGGCCGGGGCCGTGGTGGCCGGCCACGTCATCGAGTGCGGGGCGCAGTGCTGCGGCGGGAACTACGCCTTCTTCGACCAGGTGCCGGGGATGGCGCGGGTCGGGTTCCCCCTGGCCGAGCTGTCGCCCGACGGGTCGGCCGTCATCACCAAGCACCCCGGCACGGGAGGAGCGGTCACCGTCGGGACGGTCACCGCCCAGCTGCTCTACGAGATCGGCGGCCCGCGCTACGTGAGCCCCGACGCGGTGGCCCGGTTCGACTCGGTCGAGCTGGCCGACGTTGGGTCGGACCGGGTACGCATCAGTGGGACCAGGGGCGAACTGCCGCCACCGGACCTGAAGGTCACCGCCAACCTCGCCGACGGATGGCGCAACGCCGTCACGTTCGTGCTGTCCGGCAGGCAGGTCGGCGAGAAGGCAGCGGTGGCGGAGGCGGCCCTCTGGGAGGCGGTGCCCGGGGGACGGGAGGCCTTCGGCGAGACGTCGACCGAACTGCTGGGCGACCTCTCGGGCCGCGGTGAGGCGTTCTTCCGCGTGGCCGTGCGGGGAGACGACGAGCGCGCGGTCGGCCGCGCCTTCTCTGCGGCGGCGGTCGAGACGGCGCTGGCCAGCTTTCCCGGGGCCTTCTACACGGGACCGCCGTCGGGCGCCCAGGAGGTGGCGAGGTTCTGGCCGACCACCGTGGGGGCTCGTCTCGTCCACGCCGAGGTGGCGCTGGACGGCGAGGGCGTCTCCGTCGACCGCCGGTGGGACGATCGCCAGACCTCGGCGGCCGCCACCGAGGACGGCGCGCCGGCGCCGGACCGAAGGACGGCCGGGACCGACGGCCCACGCCGAAGGGTCCCCCTCGGCGTCCTGGTGGGGGCGCGATCGGGTGACAAGGGCGGCAACGCCAACGTCGGGTTCTGGACCGACACCCAGGAGCTGTTCACCTGGATGGTCGAGTCGCTCGACACCGACCTGTTCCGGCTGGTCCTGCCCGAAGTGGGGCATCTGAGCGTCGATCGGCACGTCCTGGCCAACCTGCGTGCGGTCAACTTCGTCGTCCACGGAGTGCTCGGACAGGGCGTGGCCTCAAACCTTCGTTTGGACGCGCAGGGCAAGGCATTCGGTGAACTGGCCAGGGCTCGAGACGTCTCTGTGCCGGTGACGCTGATCGAGCGCGGCCCCGCCGCAGCCCGCCTGGCGCGCTGGGAACACGGGTCGGAACGGATTGTGCACTAAGTTCGGCCGAAGAGCAGGTTTACGCAGGCGACATGTAGGGGGCGATCGTCATGGCGTTGCAGGACACGTCACCCAGTCCGGCGAAACATGGGCCGGTGTTCAGGTTCTTCTTTGTCCACGAGATCCACGAATACCCGAGAACGGCTCGGCGGACGGGCTATCTGGCCGTGGCGGTCGCCGCCACCATCGTCCTCTACTACACCTACTACACGCAGTTCGGGGTCACCCCGAACATCCTGCGCTCGTACCACATGTCGTTTCAGTTCTACGTGTGGATCGTCATCGTCTCGAATGCCCTGGGCGCCTTCGCCTCGCTGCCGGCGTCCAAGACCGACCAGCTGGGACGGTCCAACACCATCATCTACGGCCTCTTCATCATCGGCCTGCTGATCGCGGTCGGCGTTCCCAACGCCGGGACAGAGTGGGTCTTCGCCGTCGTGATCTGCATGGTCGGCATCGTCGAAGGGGCGATCCTGGTGGCCACCCCGGCCATGGTGCGCGACTACAGCCCGCAGTTGGGTCGGGCCTCGGCCATGGGTTTCTGGACGATCGGGCCGGTGGCCGGCAGCCTCATCGTCAGCATCGTGGCCACCCGCACCCTCAATCACTTCGTCGACTGGCAGAGCCAGTTCATCATCTCGGGCCTCGTCGCCATCGCCACCGGCATCATCTCGCTGATCTTCTTGAAAGACCTTTCGGCCAAGCTTCGTGACCAGCTCATGGTGAGCACGCACGACCGGGCCCTGCTGGAGGCGCGGGCCCGCGGGCTCAGCGAGAGCGACGTCCGTCAGGCCAGCGTCCACCCGTGGCGTCAGATTCTCAAATGGGACCTGGTCGGCCTGTCCGTCGGCATCGCCGTGTTCTTGCTCGTCTACTACGTGGCGGCGTCGTTCTTCACCGTCTATTACACGGTGACCTTCTTGAACCCCAACGGCACCAACTTGACGACGGCCCAAGTGAACGGGCTGAACCAGTGGTTCTGGGGCGGGGACATCATCGCCCTCATTCTCGTGGGAATCCTCTCCGACCTGCTCAAAGTGCGTAAACCGCTGATGGTGATCGGAACGTTCGGCGCCATTGCCAGCCTCATCGTCTTCATCAGCTACGCCTCCCACCCCCACACCGGCTTCGACAAGATCATCATCACCGAGGTGATCATCGCCGCCTGCCTGTCACTCGTCTTCGCCCCGTGGATGGCCGGCTACACCGAAACGGTCGAGGCCAAGAACCCCGCCCTGGTCGGGACCGGTCTCGCCCTTTGGGGTTGGATCCTGCGGCTGGTGGTGGCCATCTCGTTCGTCTTCCTGCCCCACGTGATCACCAGCGTCAACCCCGTGGTGGACAACCAGCAGGCGGCGACGACGGTGGTCGCCGGCCAGTCGATCGCCGACTTCGTGGCCAGGCACCCAGACTCGGTGGCGTTCGCCCAGAAGCACGCCGCGCTCTTAAAGACGATCGCCCCCTACAGCGCCACACTGGCCAAAGCCTCGACAACCAGCAACCCCACAGCGGCCAAGATCGGCCTGCAGGTCGCCGCCAAGATCGGACCGACAGCCTTCAAGCAGGTGCTCGCCCTGCAGAACACACTGAAGACCCTGGTGCAGCCCTACACGGCGCAGCTGAACTACCTCTCCGCCCACCAGGCCCAGCTGACCGAACTGCAGAACGGCATCAAGCAGTCGCCCACGCAGTGGCAGAAGTGGTTCTGGATCGACCTGATCGGCATGATCTTGTTCTTCCCGACCATCTGGCTGCTGAAGGGCCCTTGGAGCCCGCGCCGGGCGCGACGCGACGAGCAGGAACACGAGAAGGCCGTGGCCGACGAGCTGGCACAGCTGTTGAAGGAAGAGGGTGTCGCCGCTGCCAGCTGACCGCGGTTCGCGTTAGCTGTGCCGCACGTTGTCGATGGGCTGTTGCTCGGCCTGCTGATCGTGGCCACGACGCTGTGGAGCGTCTTCACCACCCTGGTCGTGCCGCGCACGACCTCGTCGCGCACCGCCCGTGCCCTCTTCCGCCGCCTGGCCAAGGTGACCGGCAGGGTCGTCCGACGGCTCCCGACCTACGAGGCCAAGGACCGCCTCATGGCGCTCATCGGCCCCGGCGGGATGATGATCCAGTTCGTCTTCTGGCTGGCCGCCCTCACCGTGGGCTTCGGGCTCATGCTGTGGTGGTCGGGGAAGAAGACCTCGCTCGGCCATTCCATCTTGGTGTCGGGGTCGTCGGTCTTCACGCTGGGCGCCTTCACCTCGAAGTTCCGGGCCTCCGAGGCCCTCGAGGTGATCGCGGCCGCCACCGGCTTCTTGGTGGTGGCCCTGGAGATCGCCTACCTGCCCTCGCTCTACTCGGCGTTCTCAACCCGCGAGACCGAGGTGACCCTGCTCGGCATCCGCGGGGGCGCACCGGCCTGGGGCCCCGAGATCCTGGCCCGCCACCACTGGTTCCGCGCCTCCTCCGAGCTCCCCGCCCTGTACTCCACCTGGGAGCGCTGGACCGCCGAGATGGCCGAGAGCCACACCAACTTTCCCCAGTTGATGTGGTTCCGCTCCCCGGTGCCGTGGCGGTCGTGGCTGACCGCCGTCGCGGCCATGCTCGACGCGGCGGCGTTGCAGGACGCCGTCAACCCGGGGTCCGCGCCCCGCCAGGCGCGCCTGTTCCTGCGGATGGGGATGCAGATGCTGCGGTCGATGGCCGACGCGCTGCACATCGACTACGACCCCGACCCGCTCCCCACCGCGCCCATCCGCCTCACCTATGACGAGTACCTGGTGGGGATCGAGCGCCTGGTCCAGGTGGAGTTCCCCTTCGAGCGCACTCCCGAAGAGGCCTGGCCCCACTTCAGCGGCTGGCGGGTCAACTACGAGTCGATCATCGACGCCCTGGCCGTCTCCGTCATGGCGCCCCCCACGCCCTGGATGCTCGACCGCCCCTGGGTGGGGGAGGCGTCCTTCCCCGTCGTCTACGACCGCACCCCCGACGATCCCGAGGCCCAGGCCCGCTCGAACCCCCTCCTCTGAGCGGGGTCCCGCTCCCCGGGCCGTCAGCGGCTCGGGTCGAGCATGACCTTCAAGACGCCCGGCTGGCGGGCGTCGAACATGCGGTAGGCGGCGTCGGCCTCCGACAGCCCCAGATGGTGGGTGAAGACCGGGTCGGGCGAGAGCCGCCCGCTGGCCAGCAGCGGCAGCAGGAGAGGCCAGGTGGCCGGAATGGCCGCCACCGTGGCCCGCACGGTCAGCTTCTTGAGCAGCACGAGCGCCATCGGGAAGGGCAGCGCCATGTTGATGCTGACCCCGACGATCGAGACGGTCCCGCCCGGCGCCGCACAGGTGACGGCGTCGGCGATGGTCTGGTCCAGCCCCACGGCCTCGATGACCGAGTCTGCTCCGCGCCCTACCGTGGCCTCGAGGACGCCGAGTGCCCCGCCGCCCGCCGAGGCGTCGATGGGCTCGGCGCCGAGGGCGGCGGCTCGTTCGAGCCGGTCGGGCACGGTGTCGACGGCGAGGACCCGGGCCGGCCCGAAGAGGGCGCAGCACTGCAGGGCCAGCACCCCCACCGGCCCCAGTCCGATCACGGCCACCACCGAGCCGGGCGAGATGTCGGCCCGCTCGGCCGCCAGGTAGCCGGTGGGGAGGATGTCGGTGAGCAGGACCGCCTGCTCGGCAGTGACCCCGTCGGGCACCACCATGGCGAAGGCGTCGGCCTTGGGCACGGCCAGGGCCTCGGCCTGGCCCCCGGGCAGGCCCAGCGTGGTGCCGAAGACGGTCATCCCGCCGCCCTCGCACAACGCGGGGTCCCCGGCCACACAGGGACGGCACCGTCCGCAGCCCACGATGCCCGAGACGATCACCCGGTCGCCGACCCGCAACGTCCGCACCTCGGGGCCGACCTCGAGCACCCGCCCCACGGCCTCGTGGCCGAGATGGACGCCGAGGGCTGGCAGGTCGCCGTGGTAGAGGTGGAGGTCCGAGCCGCAGATGGCCGTGTGCTCCACGGCCACCACCGCCCCGTCAGGCCCGGGCAGCTCGGGGTCGGCGACGCGCTCGACCGTCACCTCCCGCTCCCCGGTGAGCACCACAGCGCGCACGCGCCGACGCTATCGGCCCTGCACTTGGGTCGGCGCCCTTGTCGGGGGCGTCGGTTGCCGTCGGTGTGGCCGGCCGGACAGCAGCTAGGAGGCCCCGGCCGGATCGGGCTCGACCTGCAGCGGGGCCGGGGCGGGGCGCGCCTCGGCGGGGGGCGAGGACGGGGCGAAGCTCGGGACGAAGTCCCTCTGGCGGATCAGGGCGAAGGCCGCCACCGACCCGATGAAGCAGATCACCGCCGAGATCAGCATCAAGTTGTTGAAGGAGCTGGAGAAGGCGGCACGGTAGGCGGTGAGCACCGCCGCGCTCTGCACGGCGGGCAGGTGCACGATGGCTGTGCGCACCTGGCCGGAGGCGAACGCTGTGTGGAGGGTGGCCCCGTGCGCTTGGAAGGCGGCCCGCCCGGGCCCGGTGGCCGCCAGGCCGCTCGTGACTTTGGTGGCGATCTGGTGCTGGAAGATGGCCCCCAAGCCGGCGATGCCCGTGGCGATCCCCACTTGGCGGAAGGTGTTGTTGGCGCCCGACGCCATGCCGCTGCGCTGCGGGGGCACCACGGCCACCGCCGCCGAGGCGAGCACCGGGTTGACCGTCCCGATGCCCACGCCGGCGGCGATGAAGCCGGGGAGGAGCACCGTCCACGACGAGTCCTCGTGGGTGAAGGCCATGAGAAAGCAGCCGATGGCGATGAGCAGCATGCCGGTGCCCATGAGGTAGCGGGAGTGGACCCGCACGGTCAGGCGCCCGGCGAACGGGGCCACGACGAAGGCCAGGATCGTGATGGGTAAGAAGCGGAGACCCGCCTGGAAGGGGCCGTAGCCCAGGGAATCCTGCACGAACAGGGTGATGTACAAGAACATGGCGAAGATCGAAGCGGCGATGGTGAAGGCGACCGCCGAGACGCCGAGCATGGCCGGCCGCCGGAACAGGCCGAGGTCGAGCATCGGGTCCTTCTGGCGCCACTCGCCGATGAGGAAGACGATCATCAGCACGGCCGACGCCACCAGCATCGACACGATGTAGGTGCTGCCCCAACCCTTGGCGTTCCCCTGG
>Ga0265327_10001395_pt1 | contig 30817 bp, 28 predicted proteins | sample 41621metaG_FD_202089 | JGI IMG/M metagenome (GOLD analysis project Ga0265327, IMG submission 202089) | Rhizosphere microbial communities from Carex aquatilis grown in University of Washington, Seatle, WA, United States - 4-16-21 metaG | ecosystem: Host-associated > Plants > Roots > Rhizosphere...
CAGAAGAACGTGTGGTCGAAGAACATCGGCTCGATGTCGAGCTCGTGCGGCTCGAACTCGTCGAAGATGTGGTGCGCGTCGTAGGTGCCGTAGTAGCTGCCGACGCCCGCGTGGTCACGCCCGACGATGAAGTGCGAGCAGCCGTAGTTCTTGCGGCAGATCGCATGCCACACCGCCTCCCGGGGGCCCGCATACCGCATCGCAGCGGGGAATGCGGACAGCAGGGTGCGGTCGGCCGGGTAGTAGTTCTCGAGCAGCACCTCGTAGCACTGCACGCGAACCTCGGCCGGCACGTCGTCACCCTTGGTCTTGCCGACCAGCGGGTGCAGGAGCAGCCCGTCGACCGTCTCCAGGGCGCACTTCTGGATGTACTCGTGCGCGCGGTGTACCGGGTTGCGGGTCTGGAACCCGACCACCCGCGTCCAGCCCCGCTCCTCGAACGCGGCGCGGGTGTCGGCCGGGTCCATGTGGAGCTTGGGGAAGGCCGGATCGGGCCGCTGGAACACGGTCACCCGGCCGCCGACCAGCATGCCGCCCTCGGCGTAGACCTGGGCGACGCCTGGGTGGGCCTCGTCTGTGGTGCGGAACACCTTGGCCGCCTCGTTCTCGCGGTCGGCCTCGAAGACCTCCTCCACGTCGAGCACGGCCAGCAGGCCGCCCTCGTACCCCTCGAGCGCGATCCGGTCGGTGTTCGGCGCCTCCTGCACGGAGAGCGTGACCGGTAGAGCCCACGGGGTGCCGTTGTCGAGGTGCATGCCCTCGACCACGGCGGTGTAGTCGGCCTGGGTCATGAAGCCGGTGAGCGGCGAGAGCGCGCCCGAGGCGATCATGTCCAGGTCGGCGGTCTGCTTCTCGGTCAGCCGCACCGACGGCAGGCCGGCAGCCTGCTCGGCCAGCGCCGCAGCGTCGTTTCCGCTGACCGTGCGGTCGATCAGCACGCCTCCGTGCGGATCGATCAGGTGGGACGTTCCGCGTTCGGTGTCGGCTGCCGACATCAGGCGACCGCCTCGATTTCCGCGTTCAGCACGCCGATCTCCTCGAGCCGCTGGATCACGAAGGCAGCCGACTCCTCGGGCGAGCGGCCCTCGGTCTCGACGACGATCTCGGCGTGCTCGGGCGCCTCGTAGGGGTCCGACACGCCGGTGAACTCCTTGATCTCGCCGGCGAAGGCCTTTGCGTACAGGCCCTTGATGTCGCGCCGCGCGCACTCCTCGAGCGAGGTGGCGACGAAGACCTCGACGAACTGGTCGCCGATCATCTCGCGCACCATGTCGCGGGTCTCCGCATAGGGAGAGATCGCGGCAACGATCACGCCCGCGCCATGGCGGGTCAGCAGCTGCGCGACGAAGCCGATGCGCAGGATATTGGTGTCGCGATCCTCGCGGGAGAAGCCGAGGCCCTTGCTGAGGTGGGTGCGCACGACGTCGCCGTCCAGGTGGTCGACGAGAATGCCGCGCCGCTCAAGCTCAGGTCCGACGATCTCGGCGATGGTGCTCTTGCCGGCGCCGGACAGACCGGTGAACCACAGAGTGAATCCTTGCTGTTCCTTCCGCACGCTCAAGTTCCTTTCGGTTGCTCTTGCCACAAGGTGGCGTTGTAGCGGCTCAGTCGCCGTGGAGGCCGCACTCGACCTTCCCGGTCCCCTTCCAGCGGCCTGACCGTTCGTCCTGTCCGCTCTCGACCCGGGTGGTGCAGGGGACGCACCCGACGGACGGATAGCCATGGTCGTGAAGTGGGTTATAGGGAATCGAGTGCCTCCAGATGTACCGCCAGACGTCGCGATTGGTCCAGTCCGCAAGCGGCTGCACCTTGACCACTCCCCGGCGCTGGTCAATCTCGATTTTGCGGGCGTTTTCGCGCGTTGTCGACTGGTCCCTGCGAATTCCGGTGATCCAGGCGTCCATTCCCTCCAGCGCCTGGCGCAGCGGCGTCACCTTCCGCATCGAGCAGCAGGCATCGGGATCCCGCTCCCAGAGCCGCGGACCGTGCACCTCCGCCTGCTGGTCGACGGTCAGCTCGGGCTCGAGGCGCTCGAACTTGACCGGGTACCGGGCAACCAGCTTGTCGCGGGTCTCGATGGTCTCCCGGAACAGCACGCCGGTGTCGATCTCGACAACCCGGACGTCGGGCTGGATCTCGGACAGCATGTGGACCAGCACCGACGACTGCTTCTGCCAGGAGCAGGTGAGCACCAGCCGGGGGTGGAACAGCTCGACAGCCACCCGCAGGACCTCCTCCGCCGGCTGGTCCTCGAGCTGGTCGGCGAGGCGCTCGGCCTCGACTGGGCTGATGGGCAGTGCGGTGCTCACGTCTGCACGGATCGGTCGCGGAGCAGAAGGTCGGGCATGGTATCCGAGCGCAGGCCGAGGCGAAGCGTCTCCAGCGGAATGACGTCGTCGGGATGGATGTTGCCGAGGTTGACCTCGGGGCCGAGATGGCGGATGAACCACGCCTGCTGCTCCTTCTGGGGCGCCTCGAAGAGGAGGCTGTCCATCGGGATCTCGTGGACGATCTCGTCGATCAGCCCGGTGCGCACCTCGCCGTTGGCGCGGAAGATGCCCGCGGTGCCGGTCTCGCGGCCCTCGGTGATCACCTTCCAGGCGCCCGCCGCCAGCTCCTCGCGGATCCACGCCACCCACTGGTAGGGCGCAAAGATCGACTCCTGGTCCTTCGAACCCACCTCCGACAGCACCACGAAATCCTCGGCCAGCGCCGAGATCAGCTCCTGCTTGCTCTCTCGCTCCATACGCAGCGTGCCGTCCGAGACCTCCACGTGCTCGAAGCCGTGGGCCCTGATGAAGCGCTTGAACTCGTCGACACGGCCGCGGGCGACCGCGGCCTCCAGCAGGGTGCCGCCGCACATCACCGGCGTGCCGTAGGACTGGTAGAGGCGCACCTTCTCGGTCAGGCCGGCGGCGACGTAGGAGGTGCCCCAGCCCAGCTTGACGATGTCGACGTACTCGCCGCCGGTCTCGAACATGCCCTCGACCGCAGCCAGCGACAGGCCGGTGTCGATGACGTGGGTGAGCCCGCGCTCGCGCGGCTTCGGCGGGCGCATCGGCAGTCCCAGGAATTCCTCGACCATGTCTACAACCTCGCGTAAATGGATTTCTCGAGCCGGCGTTTCGCCTCGAGATGCACGTTCTCGTATAACGACGCACCGTGGCTGTCCATGCCCACGATCAGCGGGCCGAAACTACTGACCCGGAACAGCCACAGGCATTCAGGCATCAAATCTTCCCATTCCACCCGCTCGATTGCGTCGATCTGCTGGGTCTCGAGCGCCGCCGCACCGCCCACGATGGCAAGGTAGACGCCGCAGTGCTCCCGCAGCGGCTCCAGTGCGTCTGCCGGTAGGCCGCCCTTCCCGATGATCGCGCGCACCCCGTGGTCGCGGAGCAGTCCCTCCGTGAACCGGTTCATGCGGGCGCTGGTGGTGGTGCCGACGCTGATCGGCTCCCAGCGGCCGTCGTCCAGCTTGCGGGCGTTGGGCGCCGTGTGGAGCAGGGCGGCACCCTCGAGCGAGAAGGGCGGCTGCTGTCCCTGGTCGAAGATCCGGACGAGGGTCGCGTCGCGGATGCCGATCACGTGGCCCTCGATGGTCACCGTGTCGCCGGCTCGGAGTGCGCGGACATCGGCTTCGCCGGCCGGAAACGTGAGTTCGTGATGGGCCATCAGGCGTCTCTGTCGTAGTCCACGGCGCCGGCGGCGCTGACGTGCGCGCTGGCCCGCCGCGCCGCCCAGCACTGGTAGTTGACGGCCACGGGATTCAGCGTGATGTGGGTGTGTGCCTGCTCGGCGTGCACCGCGAGCACCGTGGTGTCGCCGCCCAGGCCCATCGGCCCGACGCCGGTCTCGTTCAGCAGCATGCAGAGGTCGTGCTCGAGCTGGGCGACGTCGGGATCGGGGTTGTGCGTTCCCACCGGCCGGGCGATCGCCCGCTTCGCCAGCTCCATCGCCAGGTCGGCTGACCCGCCGATGCCGACGCCGACGATCCCGGGGGGACACGGCTTGCCGCCGGCGTCCACGATCGAGTCGAGCACGAAGCGCTTCACCCCGGCCACGCCCTCGGCCGGCGCCAGCATCCCCAGGAAGCTCATCGTCTCTGAGCCGGAGCCCTTGGGGACGCACTTGACGTCCATCCCGTCCCAGCCCGGCACAAAGTCCCAGTGGACGTGGGGGATCCGGTGCCCGGTGTTGTCTCCGGTTGGCACCCGGGTCAGCGTGTGCACGGTGTTCGAGCGCAGCTCGTGCTCGCGGGTGGCCTGGCGGGTGCCCTCCCGCAGTGCGCCCTCGATCCGCGCCGGGTGCAGCGGGAACTGCTCGCCCAGTCGGACATAGAACACCGCGATCCCTGTGTCCTGGCACACCAGCGTCTCGCGCTGGTCGGCCACGGCGACGTTGGTGGTGATCGTCTCCAGGATCCGCCTGCCGACGGCGTGCGTCTCGCGGGCCCCGGCGTCGCGAAGGGCGTCCCGCAGATCCTGGGGGATGTCGCGGAGCGCCCAGGCGTAGAGGTGGGCCGCGACGTCCTGGACGGTCTGTTCGAGCCCTTCCGCTGTATGCGATGCCAACGCGTATCCCCCGCTGCCTTTCGCGGAGTGTAGGTGGTCGTATGCGGGTCTGCCTAATCTGTGAGATAAGTCTTGCTTATCTCTTTTATCTCGTCCATGTCTCCTGGTGCGGGCTTCCAGGGGAGTACCAGCGGGTCGCCCTCGTAGCGGGGGATGACGTGGACGTGGTAGTGGAAGACGGTCTGCCAGGCGGCCGCGCCGTTGGACTGCATGATGGTCACGCCCTGCGCGCCCAGCCCCGAGACGGCCTGCCGGGCGAGCTGCTTTGCGACCACCGCGCAATGGCCGAGGTCTCGGTCCTCGATCTGGTGGATGTCGGCGGAGTGCTCGCGCGGGATCACCAGCACATGCCCGCGGGTCGCCGGGTTGATGTCCATGATTGCGATCGCCTCGGCGTCCTCGTACACCCTGATCGAGGGCAGCTCACCGGCCACGATCCGGCAGAAGATGCAGTCAGTCATGTGCGGCATGATGGCACCTTCCGGCTCCTGCTGCCATGCTTCGCGCCCCGGCCCGGTGCCGCTCCCCGCACAGGGCCTCGGTTAGAGTTCGCGCCCATGCGGGTCCTCATCACCGGCGGCGCCGGATTCATCGGCTCCCACCTCGCCGACGCCCTGCTCGAGAGCGGGCACACGGTGCGGGCGCTCGACAATCTCGACCCCCAGGTGCATCCGCAGGGGAAGCCGGACTACCTCAGCTCGGAGGTCGAGCTGCAGCTCGGGGATGTCCGCGACCACGATGCTGTGGCACGCGCGCTGGACGGCATGGACACGGTCGTCCACTTCGCCGCTGCCGTCGGCGTCGGCCAGTCGATGTATGAGATCGAGCGCTACACCTCGATCAACTCGCTGGGCGCCGCGGTGGTGCTGGAGGAGATCGCCAAGGTGCGCGACCGGTTGTCGCGGCTGCTGGTGGCCTCCTCGATGTCGATCTACGGCGAGGGCCGCTACCGCTGCCCGAACCACGGCCTGGTCGCGCCCCAGGTGCGGAGCGACGAGCAGCTCGACGCGCGGCAGTGGGAGCTCCGCTGCGAGATCTGCGGCGAGGAGTTGGAAGCCCTCCCCACCGGCGAGGACAAGCCGATCTGGCCGATGTCGGTCTACGCCGTCGGCAAGCGCGACCACGAGGAGCTGTTCCTGGCGGTCGGCCGCGCTCACCGGCTGCCGACGGTGGCCATGCGCTTCTTCAACGTCTACGGCGACCGGCAGGCGCTCTCCAACCCGTACACGGGGGTGGCGGCGATCTTCGGCGGCCGGCTGCTCAACGGCAACGCGCCGCTGGTGTTCGAGGACGGGCTTCAGAGTCGCGACTTCATCCACGTCTCGGACATCGCCGCCGGCTGCATCACTGCCCTGGAGACAGGCGGTGCCGACTACCGCGCAGTCAACCTCGGCACCGGCGCGAAGACCACCGTCCTCGACGTCGCGCGCGAGCTGGCACGCGGTCTCGGCGTCGATCTCGAGCCCCAGATCGTGAACAAGTTCCGGGCCGGCGACATCCGCCACTGCTACGCGGACATCTCGCTTGCCCGTGAGCTGCTTGGCTTTGCCCCGGCGACGGTATTCGCCGACGGGATGCGCGACCTCCTGCCCTGGGTGGCGGCGCAGCAGGCGACCGATACGGTCGACCGCGCCGCCAGCCAGCTCGAGGCCGCCGGCCTCACTCGGTGAGCGTCCAGCCGGACATCACGATCTCCCTGGTCAACACCAACAACCGGGAGCTGCTGCTGGCCTGCCTGGGCACGCTTCCGTCGGCGGCGCGCGACATCACGCTGCAGACGATCGTGGTCGACAACGCATCGACCGACGGGAGCGCGGACGCCGTGCGCCAGGCGCATCCGGACGTGGAGGTGGTCGCCCGCGAGCATCGCCACGGGTTCGGTGCGAACCACAACGAGGCGATCCACCGCGCCACCGGCCGCTACGTCCTGATCCTGAACGAGGACACCGAGCTCAGCGAGGGCTGTCTCGACGTGCTGTGCCGGTTCATGGATCAGAACTCGCGCGTGGGGGCCGCCGGCCCGCGGATCCTCAACCCAGACGGCACCGATCAGCCGTCGGCGTTTCACTTTCCCTCGCCGGGGCGGGTGGCGCTGACCACCCTGACCCTGCAGCGAGCTGGGTGGATCCAGTCCGGCGGCGCCAAGCCGCGGCGCGTGGACTGGGTGTGCGGCGCCGCGATCCTTGCCCGCCGAGCTGCGCTGAACGCGATCGGCGGCTTCGACGAGCAGCTCTTCATCTACTCCGAGGATCCCGACCTCTGCCTGCGGCTGCTGGACGTCGGCTACCTGACCGCCTACGTGCCGATGGCCTCGCTCGTGCACCACGAGAACGCGACCACCAGCGGCGTGCCCGAGCGCCGGATCTACCAGATGGAGCGCAGCCGGGCCCTGTACGCGCGCAAGCACCACGGCCGGGCGGGAGAGCTGGCGGTGCGCGGCCTGACCGCGTCTGCGTTTGGCGTCCGGGCGGCGATCGCCAAGGCGCTGCTGACGGTGCCCGGGGGCGAACGGCTGAAGCCGCTCGATCCAGATACGCCCGCGCAGTTCCTGACCCACGTCAAGGCGGCGGTCGATCCCAACGGGCGGCCGGGCATCGAGGAGGCGGCGGCCGACTTCAACGGCTCGGTCGCCGGCCGCTCCGCCTGACCGGTCTCTAGGCGGCGCAGATCACCGAGGCGGTGACCTTGACGCTGGCGGCGGCCTCGTTCTGGACGACCCCGAGCCAGGCGGTCGTGGTGCCGGCGCCGACGAGTGAGGCGCTCATGATCGCCGCCGGCCGGGCCTTCACGACCTGAATCCCTCCTCCGATGACCGACGAGCCCGACGCGCAGTAGGACTCAGGGACGACGATCCCGCCTCCCCCTGACGCCGTCTGTGTGACCCTGACGATCGCGTATCCGGGCGGCTTCTTCGCGCACAGAGCGTACACGGTGAACGGCTCGTCGCTGGTGCTCGCGTTCTCCTGGGTGGCGCCGAACGAGTGCGGGCCGCTGGGTGACGCGCTCAGCAGATAGACGTTGGTGGTGTCGCCGTCGGAGAGCACCGACCCGCTCAGCAGCACCGTCCCGGTTGGACAGGTCGCCGACCCGTGGGCCTGCGCACCGGCGGGATCGTCGATCTGATTCGAGGCGAACCGGTACAGCTTCGGTTTCTTCGCGCAGATCGCGTCGACTTCGAAGCCCTCGGTGCTGCCGGCGTTGTTGTTTACGCGTGCGTGCCAGCCGGCGGAGCCGAGAAACGCGGAGGTGTTGATGGTGCCGTTGGCGAAATCGTTCGCGGTGCCTCCGCCCCAGACCACCGTCCCGGTCGGGCAGACGGCTTGGCCGCCCGCGTCGAACAACCCCGGCGGAGCCGAGAACTGCGAACGGACGATCTGGTACGCCGCGGGGGCGGTTGCGCGAAGCGGCTGCGCACCGGCGACCGACGCCAACCAAGCAATCGCCAGGAGCGCGAGCCCAACCGCTGCCGTTACTCTCATCGCCCTCTCCCTCGACCCGCCACAGCCAGAGCCAGATGACACTACCGCATCAGCGGTCGGTGACCACGACCAGGGTTCGCAGGGTGGGATCGGAGCAGTAGGCGATCCGGCTGCCTGCGGCGGCCTCGGCCTGGAGCGCGCGCAGGATCGGCTCGGTGATCACCTCGCCGGGCGCCAGCGCGGGGATGCCCGGCGGGTAGGGCGCGGCCATCTCTGCCGAGATGCGGCCCACGGCCCGCTCGGCGTCGACCCGCTCGCGGGGCGCGAAGAACGCCTCCCGCGGATCGAGTGCCGTCTCGGCGTCGAGCGACCAGACGCTCGAGGCCGACGGCTCCCGGGGCGTGCCTCGATGTGCCTCGACTGCCCCGGTCACCTCGTTTACGAGACGGGCGACGGTGATGTCTGTATCGGCAACGGTGACGATGGGAACGATCGTGTCGCGATCGCACATCTCGGGCCGGATCCCCGCCTCCTCCAGCGCGGCTTCGACCTCAAACCCGTCGGCTCCGGTACCGGCCAGGCCCAGCACCAGCTTGGTCGGGTCGGAGGCGTCCAGCACCAACAGCCCGGGTACCTCCGCCAGCCGTCGCCGGGCGTCTGCCACCAGCTCGATCGTCCGGCCCAGCAGCTCGGGGCCGCGGTCGGCCATCAGCTGCCGCGCCCGGTCGCTGGAGGCCAGGATGGCGGCCGATGGACTGGTCGTGTGGAGCAGCTCGAACGCGTGGTCGAACCGGGCCAGGTCGATCCGCTCTCCACGGGCCAGCACCACCGAGCCCTGGGTGAATGCGGTCAGGCTCTTGTGGGTGGAGGTGACCAGGGCGTCGGCCCCACGGGCCAGCGCATGCTTCGGCAATGCGGGGTGGAAGCCGAGGTGTGCGCCCCAGGCCTGGTCGATCATCAGGGGCATGCCTGCGTGGTGGACAAGGCCCGCGATCGCTTCCAGGTCGGAGATCATGCCGATGTAGCTCGGCTCGACGAGGAACACCCCGCGGGCGTCGGGAGCGGCCCCCAGCGCCCGCTCGATCTCCTCCGGGGCGATCGCCAGGGCGAGCCCTGTCGCAGGGTCGACCTGCGGGTACACCCAGACCGGCCGCAACCCCGCCAGCACCAGGCCGGCGAACACCGACTTGTGGAGCGTCCGGCTGACGATCACGCGGTCGCCAGGCTTGCCGACGGTCAGCGCCAGCGTCTGGTTGCCGTGTGTCGAGCCGGCCACGGAGAACCGGCAGACGTCGGCGCCCCACAGCTCGGCCGCCAGCGCCTCGGCCCGGGCCAGCACGCCGCGGGTCATCCGCGAGTCGTCGGCTCCTGAGACCAGCGGCAGGTCATAGGCCAGCAGCGGGTCGCCCAGGCCGGGCGAGCGCTTGTGGCCGGGGACGGTGAACGTGGTGCCGGGGTCGCGGAGGAACGCGGCGGCCGCGTCGGCAAGAGGGGCGTCGGACGGCATCGCGCGAGGATACGCAGTCAGGCGGCGAGGCGCTGCAGCAGGAGGCGTCCCCGGTCGGGGATCTGCACGATCTGCGCGCCTGCCCGATGGCTGCCGTCACCCATGACCTGGGTGTTGAGAACCCGGGCCTGAAGTCGTACCGGCTCCCTGTTCACCTCGATCATCACGGCCAGCAGGTCGCCCGGATGTAGCTCGTGGTCGGCAACCACAGCCAGCCCGGTATCGCTGACGTCGGCGACTGAAACCTCGAAATGCTCGCCGGCTGTCACCGAGCGCGCTCCGAGCACGTAGACCTGCGCAGTCTCGGAGACCCGGGTTCGCGGAGACTGACGGGTCAGCGGGCGCACGCGGACGTCGAGCACGCGCAGGCCGATACGCGCCATCCACGCGCCCTTCGGCTCGACCCGCGCGATCTCCAGTTCGATCTCGTGGTCCTCGCTGCGGACGACCAGCCACAGCCCGCGGCGGGCGCGGGTCGCCGCCGCCTCGGCATCGATCAGCTCGCTGTGGCGAGAGCCGATGCGCAGCGGCAGCACGCTGCCGTCGCCGGAGAACGCCTGGACCGGGCTCGGCAGCCCTGTCAGGATCTCCGCCGCCTGCTGCGTCATGCGCGCGGATGCACCTCGCATATCCCTGGTGTATCGGCTGCAAGCAGCCGCTTCCTGAGGTTACAGATGATTGATCGACATCTTCCGCGGGCCTGGCCGCTGCGAACGGTAGGGGGTCGGCATCGGTGGGGGTGGCTGTACCTGTGAACCTGCACCTCGCCCCGCGTTCAGCGCGAGGCACGGCTTGCGGGGTCTGCTGAGTAGCAGACCCCTACAGGCCGGCGTCAAGCTCGAGCTTGACACCTTCGCCACCCAGGACACCCCGCGAGATGTCGATCAGTCATCTAGGCCGGCTGCTGCTCGGCCCAGGGCTCGTCGGCCGAGCGCCGGGTGCGGAGCCCCCACGGCGCACCGTAGGACGGCAGCAGGTCGAGGAAGGGCCGGGCCGGGAACGCTTCGGGCCCGAGGACGCCTTTGCCCTGCCAGATGCCGCTGGCCAGCAACTCCATTGCGGCCACCGGGTTGTAGGCGGTCTGCCAGACGACGCACTGGTGGCCCCACTCGCGCATGCACTGCTCGTTGTCCGCGACCTGGTAGAGGTAGGCCTCCAGCGGCTCGCCGCTGGGGTCGAGGCCGCGAACCCAGGTGCCGGCGCAGGTCTTGCCGCGCATCAGCGGCCCGAGGGCCGCCGGATCGGGCAGGCACGCGGCCACCACGTCGCGCGGCGACACCTGCGTGCCGCGGACGCTGACCGGCTCGGTGCTGTCCAGGCCCAGCGTGTGCAGCATCTTCAGGATCTCGATGAACTCGTTGCCGAGGCCGTACTTGAACGTCACCCGGCCGGCATCGACGTAGCGGGGAACGAGCAGCACCTCCTCGTGCTCCACGTTGACGCACTCGACTGGACCGATCCCTTCGGGGAAGTCGAACACCTCCGGCTCCGAGAACGGCGGCGTCGTGAACCAGCCGCGCTCCTTCTCCCACACCACGGGTGGGTTCAGACACTCCTCGATGGTCGTCCAGATCGAGAAGCTGGGCGCGAACTCGTATCCCTCGACCTCGAGGTTGGCGCCGTCGCGGACGCCGATCTCGTCGATCTGCGAGAACAGCTCGTCGGCCGCGTGGCGGGCGAACACGTCCGCCAGCCCCGGCTCGACGCCGATGCCGACCAGCGCCAGCAGCCCGGCGCTCTGCCAGTCGTCGTTGACGTCGAACTGGACGTCGCCAAGCTTGACACCGGTCAGCTCGTAGGGTTTCTCGGGGTGCGGATGGGAAAGGGTCATCGCCATGTCCAGGTAGTTCACGCCGGCGTCGCGGCAGCCGAAGAAGATCGGCTCGTTGAACCTCGGGTCGCACGCGTTCAGGACGTACTCGGCGCCGCTGCTCCGCGCCAGCGCGGCGATCGCTGCCCGGTCGGAGGCGTCGACGCTGGCCGCCTCGAGCCGGCGGTCGTTCGCGTGCTCGACCGCCTTGCGGGCGCGGTCGGGGTCGATGTCGGCCAGCACCAGCTTCTCGACGAACGGACGCCGCGCGGCGATCGTGCCAACGGCTGCTCCCACACCGCCTGCTCCGATGACGAGAATGCGCATCGTGCGATCGTACAGGCAGCGGATTCGACCTGCTCGGGTCTCGGAGTTGGCAACAGGCAACGAGCCCGACCGGCTCTCGATCGCGTGGATCAGCTTCGGTCACCTCTCCAGCGACCTCAGTCAGGGCGCCGTTCCGGCGCTGCTTCCCTACCTGATCTCACACCGCGGTCTGTCCTACGGCGGGGCGACCGCCCTGCTGCTCGCCCTGACGCTGGCCTCGTCCATCATCCAGCCCCTGTTCGGCATGCGCAGCGACCGGGTGGGAGATGTCTGGCTGATGCCGCTGGGCGCCGCGGTGGGAGGCATCGGAGTCGGCCTGGCGGGCGTCGTGTCCGGCTACCCGGCGATGCTGGCGGTGGTCGCGCTGGGCGGTGTCGGGGTGGCCGCGTTTCACCCCGAGGCGGCGCGGCACGTGACGCTGGCGTCGGGCCGCCAACCCGGCGCCGGGATGGGGATGTTCTCGCTCGGCGGCAATGCCGGTTTCCTGTTCGGGCCGCTGACGGTGACCCTGGGCGTGGCCCTGTTCGGTCTGGCCGGGACGCTGCTGGTGGCGGTGCCGGGGTTGGTGGCGGCGGCGGGGCTGGTGGCGGTTCGCCCGCGCTTGACCGCACGCCTCGAACACGCCGCCGGCCGCGGCCCCGTCGACCACGGGTTCGAGCACCGGAAGGCGGCCCGCAAGGCCTTTGCCCTGGTGTCCGCGCTGATCGTTACCCGCAGCGGCGTCGCCTACGGGTTGATGGCCCTCGTGCCGATCTGGTTCGTCGCCCACCTCGACCGGTCGCCGGCGGCGGGCAACCTCGCGATCACGGTGCTGCTGGCTGCCGGCACGGTGGGAACGGTGGTGGGAGGGCGGATCGCCGACCGGATCGGGATGCGACCCGTGATCGTCGTTCCCATGGTGGCGATGGTGCCCCTGCTCGTGGTGCTCCCGCTCGCCGAGGCGGTGGGCGCGATCGTCCTACTCGCGCTGATCGGCCTCCTGCTCGACGCCAACTTTGGCATCACCATCGTGATCGCGCAGCGTGCGGTGCCCGACCGCCAGGCAACGGCATCCGGCGTCGTGCTGGGCCTGGCCGTTGGTCTCGGCGGGGCCTGCGCTGCGGCACTCGGCGTGCTGGCCGACTCGGCCGGGCTGACGACCGCGATGGAGGCGATCGCCGCCCTGGGTGTGGTTACCGCGGTGCTTGCGGTTGCCTGCCCGCTCCCGCGGGGTGCGTGACCCGCAGCACCTCGACGGCGGGTGGCTCAGGCGCAGCGACAGGCTCGGCGGGCGCCCGCCGCCGCGTGTCCCGGACGGCCACCGCGACCACGAGGGCGCAGGCGAGCTGTGCGCCGACGATCTTCCAGGTGGCCGCCGGGTGGTTGGCGTTTGGCACCAGCCAGAATGCCGGCGCCAGCGCCCAGAGCCACGAGAGCCGCGGGCGGAGCACGGCGATGGCCACGATCAGGAGCGCGAAGTAGTGGTTCCAGACGATCGGCGAGCAGGCCAGGCAGGCGACCACCGCCAGCGCGAAGCCCGAGCGGTCGTGGCTGCGGCCGGCGCGGAAGATGAGCGCTGCCAGTGCTCCCACAGCGGCGATCGAGACGAGCTTGGCGACGGTCGCCGAGGCACCCGCGCGCAGGGCGAGGGCGTAGAGCGAGTACCCGTAGCCTCCCTCCACCGTTGTCAGCGATGACAGCAGGTGTGGGTAGCTGGCCGCCGTGTGGAGGCCGACCACCAGCCAGCCGGCGACCAGCAGGAGAGCCGATGCAGCCACGGCGGCGACTGTCGCGCGGAGCCGTCGCGTCGCGACCAGCCAGATCCCGAGTGGAAGAACGAACACCTTGATGGCCACGGCGGCTGCCGCGGTCCCGGTGATCCAACGGGTGCTGTCGCGCTTTGCCCAGGCGATGGCCAGGAGCAGCATCAGGATCGGCGTAACCGTTCCCATCACGACACCCTGGATCACCGGCAGCGATCCGGCGGCCAGCGCGAAGCAGCGGATGTCGCGGACGCCGGCGATCCACAGGCTCGCCCCGAGGCAGAGGATCGAGAGCATCAGGAACACCGTCGCCGATACAGGCAACGAGAGGAGTGCGAACGGCGCCATGGCGACGGCCGCGGGGGCGGGGTAGACGAACTGGTTCTGAGCCCGCAGCTCGCTGGCGGCCGGATGGGGGTACGGCGTGAGGCCGTTCAGCACGTCGTGCCCAGCGCGCCAGAAGATGTGGAAGTCGGCGTAGTTGTGGTCGCCGAACCCGGTCACGAGTGAGAGAACGGCAACGCCCGCAGCCGCCAGCAGCAGCGCGCCCGTCCCGGCGGCTCGCCCGAGGTTCCGCCACTTCTGCGCGGTGGTCACCGCGGTCATGCCGGCAGCGCCCGGTCGGCCGGGGTGCGGCGGGCGGCGACCATGACCCAGATCGTGACTGCTGCCGCGGCAACCAGGTAGAAGGCGATCTGCCACGTCGCCGAGGCGGGGTCGGCCGGCGGCCAGAGCAGCGCCGGGGCGAGCCAGATTACGCGCAGCCTGGGGGCGGCGATTGCGATCGGCACGTAGAGAAGCGCGTAGTAGTGCGACCACAGGATCGGGGACGCCGCGAACGATGCGGCCAGGCAAAGCGCGAGTACCAGCGGCTCGCCTCCGCCACGGCGGGTGGATTGCCACGCGGCCGCGATCAGCGCGACTCCCAGCGCAACACCTACCGCCTGGGCGGTGGCGGACGCGGCGCCGAGCGCGGCCAGCAGCGAGGCCACGGAGTAGGTTGCCCGCTCCTGCGTCCGCGAGAGCAGCGAGAGCATCTCCGGATAGCTGGCGAGACCCGTGAAACCCAGCACCGCCCAGCCCGCCAGGCATGCCACAGCCGACCCGCCGACTGCGATCACGGCCGCCCGGGTGCGCCGCGTAATCAGGAGCCACGCAAGCAGCGGCCAGAGGAAGAGCTTGAGGACGATTGCCGCGGCGACGCACGATCCCACCACGGCGGCGCGGTCGCGGTAGCGCCAGGCCAGCGCGGTCAGCAGCATCAGGGTGGAAGTCAGGGCTCCAAGAGCCAGCCCGTGAAGGACCGGGTAGCTGAGAAACAGTGCGCCGTAGCAGCGCCAGTCGCGGACGTCGAGCACCCAGAGCGAGCCCGCGGCGGCAGCTGTTGCCAGCACCAGAAACACCATCGCGGCGGCGGTGTAGGACAGCAGCCCGAAGGGCACCATCAGCAGCAGGGCCGGCGCAGGGTAGGCGGGTACCGCAATGTTCGGGTTGGGGTGCCCGCCGGCGGCGATCAGGTCGGCGCGGTGACGCAGGTAGTCGAGCTCGTAGGGGGTGCGGCCCGCCAGGATCCGCTTCGCGGCGAACCAGTCGCCGCCGTGGAAGTCGAAGAGCGGGGCGTGACCCAGCGTGTGGGTGAACAGGCCGATGCCGATGAAGAGGCAGGCGGCCGCCGGGGCGATGCCGAGCAGGAGCACCGCAAGCCCGCTTCGGGCGGCGCGCGCAAGCCCGCCCGGCGTGGGGTTCAGAGAGTCTGCTCGCACCGAAGCAGCATCGGCACCCCATCTGCCCTGCTTGAGCCGGCTCCGGGAGCGATGAGGCTCAGCCGGTCGCCGCCTCGTACATACCCACAGCGCCGGCACGCGTGTAGCCTGGTCGTGTCTTCGACCCGACACGACTGGCGCGTGCGCTTCACCTTGATGACGAACAGGAACAACGTCGGTTCGATATCGCCCGGGGTCTACTTCCGCGTCACCTCGTAAGGGCTGGTCGGGTGCATAGGATGGTGGCCATGCGGCTGCCCCCGTTCGCGATCGAGGAGTACTACGCGCGGTTCGAGTTCTCGACGCCCTACATGCTGTCGAGCAGCGACTGCGAGGCGGTAACGATCGGCGACCTGCTCGCGCTCGAGCCAGGCGCCGGGGAGCGGCTGGCCGCCCAGCGCACCGGCTACACCGAGTCGCCGGGCTCGCCGGAGCTCCGCGAGGCGATCGCGGCGATCTACGCGGGCATCGATCCCGGCGAGGTCGTCGTGTGCTCCTGTGCCGAGGAGGCGATCTTCCTGGTCCACAACGTCCTCCTCGGACCGGGCGACCACGCCGTCATCGAGGCGCCCTGCTACGGCTCGGCGCTCGATCTCGCCCGGGGCACCGGCGCCGAGGTCAGCGAGTGGCGCCGCCGCTACGAGGGCGGCTGGCGCCACGACCTGGACGAGCTGGGCCGGCTGCTTCGCCCGGACACGGGGGTGCTCTACGTCAACCAGCCGCACAACCCGACGGGCACGCTGATGAGCCACGACACGTTCCACCAGGTGGCCGGCCTGGCGCGGGAGCGGGGCGTCAGGCTGTTCTCCGACGAGGTGTACCGGGAGCTGGAGCACGATCCCGCCGATCGCCTTCCCGCCGCCTGTGATCTCGACGAACGTGCGGTGTCGCTTGGGTCGATGTCCAAGACGTTCGGCCTCGCGGGACTCCGCATCGGCTGGATCGCCACCCGCGACGCCGAGCTCCGTCGCCGGCTGATCTCGCTCAAGCACTACACGACCATCTGCGCGAGCGGCCCCAGCGAGTTTCTGTCGGCGCTGGCCCTGCGCCACCGCGAGGTCGTCGCCCAGCGCAACGTGGGGATCGTCCGCTCGAACCTCTCGCTGCTGGACGGCTTCTTCGATCGCCACGCCGACCGGTTCGCGTGGGTGCGCCCGACGGCGAGCTCGATCGGGTTTCCTATCGTCCACGGCGCAGATGCCACCGACGAGCTGTGCGAGCAGGTGGCTCGCGAGTGCGGCGTCCTGCTGCTCCCGGGCTCGGTGTACGGCCAGCCGCGGCACGTGCGGTTCGGGTTCGGGCGCGCCAACATGCCCGAGGCGCTGGCGCTGTTGGAGGAGTACCTCGACCGAGTTCCGGCCTAGCCTGCGGGGACTGCCGGGCCGCGCACCGCAAGCGCGACCGGGACCAGCAGCGGAACGCACGCAACGCTGGCGAGGACGAAGACCGCGGTGTCGGACGTCAGGTGCGCCAGCACCCCCGCAACCAGCGGCACCACCGTGAAGGCGATCGCCCAGGTCGCGCCCAGCACGCCGTTGACGACGACGTGGGCGACTCCCGTCTCGTCGGCGCCCGCGGAGGTCAGCGGGAACATGGCTGCGCCGACCACGGCGAACACCGGGCTGGCAACCGCCAGCAGGGCGAGCTGCCCGTGCGACGAGGAGATCAGCGCGAACAGGAGCGGCGTGACGGAGACGAGCACGGCGGCGATCAGCGCAACACGGGGAGCCCCGACCCGGTCGACCAGCCGGCCCGCGGGCGGTCCCGCCAGGGAACCCAGCGCGGCGCCGACGCCGAACGCTGCGGCAAGGGCGGTGGTCGCGACTCCCATGTCGCCCAGCCGCAGCGGCACCAGCACGTCGATGGTGCCAAACGCCAGTGGATCGATCAGCGACACGGCGATCCCCGCCCGGGCCAGCGGATGGTTGACAACCCGGGCCAACGACTGCAGCAGCTCCGGCTCGCGGGTCACCGGCCGTCCACGCGGGGCGATCGCAGTCAGGATCACGGTCGCCGCGCTCGCCACCGCGACCAGCAGAAACGCCTCACGGGTGCCGATCCAGGCCGCCAGGGCGCCGACGATCGGGCCGGCGATCGACCCGGCCGACAGCATGCCCATCACGATTCCCGACTCGCGGCCGCGCCGGTCGGGCGGTGCGTTGTCGGTGACCCAGGCCATCGACGCCGTCCACACCGTCCCGCTGGCCACGCCCTGCAGGAACCGCGACAGGATCAACGCCCATGCGCCGGGGGCGAAGGCGAAGCCGATCGTGGCGGCGGTCATCAGCACGGCCGACCACAGCGCCATCCTGCGCGCGCCGACCCGCGGCACCAGCACCATGCTGCCGAGTGAGACGACCGGGACGGCCGCCGGGTAGGCGGCGATCAGGAGCCCGGCGCCGAGCGTCCCGAACCCGAACTCGTGGGCGTAGTGCGGGAGCAGCGGCAGCACCGCCAGGTAGAGCGCGGCGTCGATGAACATCGCCAGGCCGGTGGCGACGGTGATGCGCCGGTAGCCGGGCACGCCCTCGTCGGGCGCAAGATGCGCTGCTATCGCCACGCCCTCACACTATCCGGGCGTCGAGCGGGCTCCACCGACTAGGCGATGCGGAGCAGGCTGACCGACCGCAGCAGGACGCCGCGGCCGGCGATCACCGAGACGATCCGCAGGCTGCCGGTGCGGGTTGCTCCCAGCGGCACCACGATCTGCGCGGTGCCGTCGGTCTTGCCGGCAAGCGATGCGCGGCGCAGCACCTTGCCGTCCCACTCGATCTCGGCAACGCCGCAGGTGGCGCAGGTGCGGGCGACCACCAGCAGCGCGGTGGCGGTGACGTTGCGGTGGAATGCGGCGGCTCCCGCGGACTGGGTCGCGATGGCTCCGCTGGCGCGGTTCACCCACCAGTGCCCGTAGCGCGCGAGGCTCGAGGCCGGGATCGGAGCGGTGGCGCAGCGCTGCGCCGACCAGGCCGAGATGTTGCCCGCCTTGTCATGCGCTCGCGCGCGCAGGCAGGTGGTGGTTCCGGGCGCAGTTGTCACCGCCGACGTCGCGTGGGTGGTTGCCGTCAGCAGCGGCGTCCACGGACCGGCGGCACCGCCGGCCGGGAGCCGCCGCACCTGGACGTCGTAGCTCGCCACGCCGGAGACGGCATCGCTCGAGTGCCAGCCGCCGGTGAACGCCGTGCTGGTCAGGAAGGAGTGGATCGGCGAGGTGAACGCCGGGACGGCCGGCGGCGTGCGGTCGGCGACCGCCGGGCTCGGTGCGCTGGTCGCGGTGCGCGCCCCCAGGCGGTTGTGCGCGGTGACGGCGAGGCGCAGGGTGTGTGTGTAGTCCGCGACGGCCGGAAGGTAGCTCGATGCCGTCGCGCCCGGGATCGCCTGGCAGTTCTGTCCGGCTGCGTCGCAGCGGAGCCACTGGCGCGTCAGGGTGATCGGCGCGGTGCCGCCCCAGCGGCCGGAGCCGGCCGAGCTGGCGAACCCGACGGCGGGCGTCCCGGCGATCGCGGGCGCGTCGAGCCGTGCCGGCATGCTGCCTATCCGCAGTCCGATCAGGCTCGGGCCTTCGATCCGGTCGCCGTCGACACAGCCGGGAATGCCCGGGATGCGACGGCAATCGCTCCACTGCCAGACGTCCCACCCGTGGTTCCCCCAGTTCGCCGCCGGCACCCATGGGGTGGCGGCGCTCGTCCAGTGCGCGACCCAGAGCTTGGCGGAGCCGGACAGGGCGGCGGTGTCGCCCAGCCGGGTTTGCCAGAAGTAGGGGCTCGTGTAGACCAGGGGCGTGGCGTGGATCCGTGCGTGGACGGTCGCCACCCAGGTGGACAGCCAGAGGCGGAGCTGACCTGGGCCGAGCCCCCCGGTAATCTCGATGTCGATCACGGGGCGCAGATCGATGGCCTGTGGCCGGGCGACGGTCACGAAGTGGTTGGCCTCGGTCGCGGCATCCTTCCGCACCGCGGTGTCGGAGCCGCCGGAGGGCTGTGCGTAGTCGTAGGCGCCGACCACGATGCCGTTCGCGCGGGCGGCGGTCACGTTACGGGCATAGTCAGGGTCGACGAAGGTCGGGCCCTCGGACGCCTTCACGAATGCGAACCGGATGCTCGACGCGGCGACAGCGTGCCAGTTGATCGATGCGCCCTGCCACATCGAGACGTCGACGCCGCGGATCGGCGGCGCCGTAGCGGCCAGCGACGCGTCACCGGCTCCCCAGACAAGGGCGGCGGCGAGGGGTAGCGCAAGCAGTGTTCGTGAAAGGCGAAGCATCGACTCCCCCGGCCGGGGCAAGTCGCGCCGGCCGCTCCCCTGAAAGATCGACCGGTGGAGCTCGGTTCTTGACTCAGGGAATCGAGCGGTACATGCGCAGGAAGCTGGTGCGAAAGCCGCGCCGCGGCCAGAACCGCGAGGAGAGCAGGTTGGCGATCCGCCAGTCGGTCACCATCGTCGTGTACCCGTGCTCGTGTGCCCAGGCGAACGCTCCGTCGGCCAGCGCCACCCCGATGCCGGTCCCGCGCACCTCGGGCCTGGTGGCCTGCCAGCCGAGAATGCACTGGCCCTCCGGGCGGGCAAGACCCGTGTGCATGCCCGACTCCTCGATCGGCGCCACCACCACGCCGCCGACGATCCGCCCGTCGACGGCGACGACGAGGCTGCCGGTCCTGGTCGAGGCGATCTCGTTCATGATCTCGTCCCGCAGCTCGTCCGGAGAGTCGTCGGGGAGGCCCGCGAACGTCGGCGAGGCGGCATGCTGGATCTCGACCAGCGGGCCGATGTCGACCAACCCCTCGACGTCATCCGACGTGGCCTCCCGCACGTTGGCGGGCCAGGCAGTCGCCGGTACCTCGCGGATGCCGTACGCGTGCTGCTGGCCGAACGACAGCCGGAACCAGGCCTCGACGAGGGCGGGGTCGGTGGCGGGCACCGCCGCGTAGTGCCGGGTGCGGCCGGCCTCGACCCAGGGCCCCGCCATGTGGGCGTACAGGTCGCGGATCACCTCGGGCTCGCTGACGGCGTGACCGGCGTTCTCGACCCACTGGTTCGGACCCCAGATCGCATCGCTCTTGGGCGATCCGATCAGGTAGCCGACCAACTCGCCCCCGCTGACGGCCGCCGCACCGGAGGCGCCTTCCTGGCTCCAGGCGTCGCGGATGCGCTCGGCTGCCTGCGCCGGGTCCTCGTAGCGTGCGGAAAGCAGCGGCTCGACCTGGCGCTGCCTGCGGTGGCGCTCCGCCAGCAGGGCGCCGGCGGGGGCGATGTGGTCAGAGGTGAACGGTTCGACGGTCGGCGCGGTCACGCGCAGACGGTAGCAATCGCCTCGTCGAGGATCGCAACTGCCTGGTCGAGAACCTCGACGGGCATCACCAGCGAGGGCTGGATGTTGTAGGAGGTGGTGCTCGAGTCGGCCAGCAACCCGTGCCGCAGGCACTCCATGGCGACCGCCTCCTGCACGTCGGGCGCTCGCTCCTTCGTGACCCGGTCGCGCACGAACTCGACCGCCATGAAGCAACCCTTGATGCGGACATCGCCGACGGCCTGGTGGCGCTCCGGCAGGCCGGCCAGCGTCTCCCGGGCACGGGCGTCGAGCGCGCGGACGTTCTCGAGCACCGGCTCGCGCTCGAACACGTCCAGGGTCGCCAGGGCCGCGGCGCACGCGGCCGGCAGCCAGGCCCAGGTGCTGCCGGTGGGAACGTCGTCGAACCCGCCCATCGCCCGCTCCGAGCCGAGCAGCGCGCCGATCGGCATCACCCCGCCGCCCATCCCCTTGCCGAGGCACATGAGGTCGGGCTCGACGCCGCACTGCTCGACCGCGAACAGCGTGCCGGTGCGCCCGAACCCCGTCTTCACCTCGTCGGCGCAGAGCAGCCAGCCGTGCTCGCGGCAGAGGTCGGTCAGCGCCGGCCAGAAGCTGTCGGGCGGCACGAGCACGCCACCCGAGCCCGCGACCGGCTCGATGATCACGCCGGCGACGTCGCGCGGGTCGACGGCGTGGAACAGCACGTGGTCGCGGATGTAGTCGACCGTGACGTCGCCGGTACCGCCCGGCCGTGGTTCGCCGAAGGGCGAGCGATAGGCGTGTGGGTAGGGGACGTGAACGAACCCGGGGCTGAGGTGGCGCAGGCCGCTGGAGATGTCGTTGCGCTCGGCGCCCAGCGTGGCGGTGGTCGTGCTCTCTCCGTGGTAGGACCCGAAAAAGGCCAGGATCAGCGGCCGGCCGGTCGCCCGCCGCATCATCTTCAGCGCGATCTCGACCGCCTCGGTGCCGTTGAGTGCGATGTCGACGCGGGTCAGGCTGGAGGGAGCGGCTGCCACCAGGCGCTCGGCCAGCGGCGCCATCAGCTCCGACGCCAGCCCGTGGCTGTCCTCGTTGCCGTAGCGACGGAGCACCTCTATCGCCGGTTCGAGGATGTCCTCGCGGCCGGCGCCCAGCGGCACCGAGGCGGACGCCGAGATCAGGTCGAGGTAGACGTTGCCGTCGACATCCTCGACCGTCCAGCCCTGCTTGCGCGCGACCACGAACGGCGCCAGCTCGGCGGTCAGACCCGGGTAGGCGACGGCGGAGAGGCGGTCGAGCAGCTCCCGGCTGCGCGGCCCGGGCGGCGCCACCCGGATGCTGGGGGCGGAGGTCACGAGCCGGCCGCGCCGGCACCGGTGCTCACCGGGCGCGAGCCGATCACGTAGCTGTGCTCGAGGCGCCACTGCAGCCTGACGTCGTCGCCCACGTCCGCCTCGGTCTGGTCCTCCTCGTCGTTCAGCTGGTGGACGGTCAGCTGCTCACCGGTCGCCAGCCGCACGATCAGCTCGGTCATCGAGCCCAGGTAGACAACATCCTCGACCTTCCCTGAGATCAGCGAGCAGTCGTCGGGCACGTCTCCGTTGGCGATCTTGACCTTCTCCGGCCGCACTGTGATCTGCACGGGGCTGGTGGTAGTTCCGGGATCGGGAGCGATCATCCGCTGGCCCTCGTCGAGGCGCATCGCGATCGTGCCGCCTGCGCGCTCGTCGACCTTCAGCAAGAGCAGGTTCGAGGTGCCGATGAACCCGGCCACGAACGGGGTTGCCGGATGCTCGTAGAGCTCGCGCGGCCTGGCGACCTGCTCGACCCTGCCCTCGTTCATGACGGCGATCCGGTCGGACATCGTCAGCGCCTCCTCCTGGTCGTGCGTGACGTAGACGAACGTGGTCGCCGAGTCCGCGGCGATCGCCTTCAGCTCGAGCTGCATCTCCTTGCGAAGCTTGAGGTCGAGGGCGCCCAGCGGCTCGTCCAGGAGCAGCGCCGCCGGCCGGTTGACCAGCGCCCGGGCCAACGCGACGCGCTGCTGCTGGCCGCCGGAGAGCTGCCGCGGCCGGCGCTCGTCGAGCCCCTCGAGGCGCACCATCCGCAGCGCCTCGGCGACCCGCGATGCGACCTCCGACCGCTTGATCCGCTTGATCTTGAGGCCGAACGCCACATTGTCGGCGACCGTCATGTGGGGGAACAGGCCGTAGGCCTGGAAGACCATGTTCACGTTGCGCTTGGCCGGGGGCACCCAGGTGACGTCCTCCCCCTGGAGCAGGACGCGGCCGCCGGTCGGCTCCTCGAAGCCGCCGATCATCCGCAGCGTGGTGGTCTTGCCGCAGCCGCTGGGGCCCAGCATCGAGAAGAACTCGCCGCCGGGAATGGTCAGGTCGAGCTCGTGGACGGCGACCACCGAGCCGAACAGCTTGGTCACGCCGTCGAGCACGATCTCCCCGCGGTTGGTGGGATCGGTCATGCCGGATCGCCCCCGTTCTGCCGCGTGTCGACGGCGATTGCGAAGAGGTCGTTGACGTTGCTGCCCGTGCGGCCGGTGACGATCGCGTCGCCCAGCCGGCAGAGCGCGTCGCTGGAGCGGTGCTGGAGCAGCGCCTGCCGCAGGTCGAGGTCGAGCGCCGCCGCCCGCTCCAGCGTCGACCCGTCGACAAGTGCGCCGGCGATGCCGGTGCCTCCGTCCATGCCGTCGGTGTCGAGGAAGGCCGCGGCGATCGCCCGGCCGGTGCCGACCCGCAGTGCGGCGGCAAGCGCGGCCGCCTGGTTCGGGCCGCCGTCGCCCAGGTGGTGGTCCTGGTGCCGCAGCGTCACGGTCGTCTCACCGCCTGCTCCCAGCAGCATGCACGGCGCCGAGAAGGGGCGGCCGTGGTCGTGGGTCTCCACGGCGATCGCCGCCAGGGCCGCTCCCACCTCCCGGCTCTCGCCCTCCATGCCGGTGGAGAGGACATGCGCGGCGACTCCGAGGTCGGCGCAGCGGCGCACCATTGCGGCTGCCACGTCCTCGCCGTTGACCAGGATCCGGCTCTGGATGGAACCGTCGTCGAGTGCCGGGGACTCGGCCTGGGGTGTGGACAGGTGGCGGCGGATCGAGGGCGCCACGTCATCCCAGAGATCGTACGCGTGCAGCACCTCGATCGCATCGCGGGTGGTGGTGGTATCGGGCACCGTCGGGTCGGTGATCGCGTCCAGCGGGTCGCCGACCACGTCCGAGACGGTCAGGTTGACGATCGCCGCGCCGTTCGCAGCTGCCGCGAGCCGGCCGCCCTTGAACCGCGAGACGTGCTTGCGTACCGTGTTGACGTCGCGGATCGGTGCGCCCGAGGCGAGCAGCAGCTGATGCAGGTCGCGCTTCTCCTCGAAGCGGACGCCGCCCGCGGGGAGCGATGCCAGGGCCGAGCTGCCGCCGGTGAAGCAGGCGAGCACGACGTCGTCCGGCCCGGCTGTCTCCGCCAGCCGCAGCAGGCGCAGCGCGGCGCGGCGGCTGGCGTAGGTGGGTAGCGGGTGGCCGGCGGTCAGCAGCTCGATCCGGCGCAGCCCCTCCGCCGGCAGCGCCTGCGCGACCACGACTCCCTCGGCGATGGCGTCGCCGAGCACCTCCTCCAGGGCGGCGGCGATGCGGACGCTCGCCTTGCCCGCGCCCAGCACCAGGATCCGCCCTCCGCGCCCGGGCCGGTGGACGACTCCGTCGACCACCACTCCGCCCCTCGGCCCGCGCGACACCAGCTCCCGCACCACCGGAGCCGGATCGGCGGCCTGCAGGCCGGCCTCGACGACGTCGAGCACCAGCGACCGCAGCCGGGCCGGGCCGCGCGAAACGAGAGCAGCGCGGTCACCCACGACGTCGGTGCGGACGGCGCTCATCCCGCGGCTTTGGCCGCCGCTGTCGTCTTCGTCGGGTAGCGGCCGGTTGCCCCCAGCTCCTCCGCGATCGCGAGCAGTCGGTTGTACTTGGCGGTGCGCTCGCCGCGCACCGGCGCGCCGGTCTTGATCTGGCCGGCGTTCAGCGCCACCACCAGGTCGGCGATGATCGGATCCTCGGTCTCGCCCGAGCGCTCCGACACGACCACGCTGTAGCCGCTGCGGAAGGCCATTTCTGCCGCGTCGAGCGCCTCGCTCAGCGTGCCGATCTGGTTCACCTTCCAGAGCAGCGCGTTCGCGGATCCGGCCTCGATGCCCCGGCCGAGGCGCTCGGGGTTGGTGACGAACAGGTCGTCGCCGACGATCTGGATGCCGCTCGCGCGGGTCAGCTCCGCAAACCCCTCGAAGTCGTCCTCGTGCAACGGGTCCTCGATGGTGACGATGCCGTAGCGCCCGATCAGGTCGAGGTAGAGCTCGATCATCCCGGCGCGGTCGTAGCGCGTGCCCGCCACCTGGTAGGTCTGGGTTGCGCCGTCGTAGAGGTGGGTTGCGGCGCAGTCGAGGCCGTAGGTGATGACGTCGTCGTACCCGGCGCGGCCGACCGCCTCGTGCAGGTAGTCCAGCGCCTCGCGAGGATCGGTGATCGCCGGCGCGTACCCACCCTCGTCCCCGGTGTTGAGGGCGGCCTTACCGAAGCGCTGGAGCAGGATCTCGCCCAGCTGCAGGTTGATCTCGGTCGAGATCTGGAGCGCGTGCAGCATGCTCTCGGCGCCCGACGGGATGACGATGAACTCCTGGAAGTCGAGGTCGTTGGACGCGTGCTTGCCGCCGTTGATCAGGTTCACCTGGGGCGCCGGCAGGAGGTGGGCGTTGGCGTTGACGTACCGGTAGAGCGGCATCCCGTGGGCGGCGGCTGCGGCCCGCGCGGCGGCGAGCGAGACGCCGAGGATGGCGTTCGCGCCGAGGGCCGACTTGTCGTCCGTGCCGTCGAGCTCGAGCAGCGCCGCGTCCAGCGCGCGCTGCGGCGCAGCCGACCGGCCGATCAGCGCGGGTGCGATGCGATCGTTGACGTTGGCGACCGCCTGACGGACGCCGTAGCCGCCGAAGCGGGTGCCGCCGTCGCGCAGCTCGTAGGCCTCGTGCGAACCGGTGGAGCGGCCGGCGGGGACATCGGCGCGTCCCAGCACGCCGTCGCCGACCACGACATCGACCTGCACGGTGGGCAGACCGCGGCAGTCCAGCACCTCCCGCGCCCCGATGCTCGAGATTGACACGTCCGGCATGCGGCCTCCTCGGCGTGGAAAACGGCTCCCTGCGGCCGCACCTCACGGGCCGCTTGCGCGGATGTTAGCCGTGACGATTGCCGACTGTCAACAGTCTACGCTGGCTGCTGGGCCGGAGCGCCGCTCTCGGCGGCGCCCGGCAGGTGCTCGATGTAGTCGGCCACCAGACCGAATGCGTGCTCGACGTGGGTCTCGAACCGCTGAGCCGCCAGGTCGGGGTCACGCGCCTCGATGGCTGCCAGCATCGGCCGGTGCTCCTCGGCGATCTCGTCGAGCGAGCGGTAGAGCTGCTCGTCGAGCCGGATGATCGTGCGCACGATCGGCACGTAGCGCATGAAGACGGCGTGCAGCCGGTGGTTCCCGGTCAGCCGGCAGACCGTCTCGTGGAAGGCGAGGTCGGTGCGCGATACGGCGCTGACGTCGCCCCGGTCGGCCGCCTGCTCCAGCTCGGCAAGGGCCTTGTTGAGCGTTTCCAGGTCGTCGGGGCGGCCGGCTCGCGCGAGCAGCTTCGCCGCCCGCGACTCGATCGCCGCCCGCAGGTCGTAGATCTCGTGGACGTCGGCGCTGGAGAGCCGGACGACGTAGGTGCCGCGGTTGCGCTCCTCGTGCAGCAGGCCCTCGGCGCGCAGCAGCTTGAATGCCTCGCGCACCGGCCCGCGGCTGATGTTAAGGGCCTCGGCGATCCGGGTCTCGACCAGGCGCTCGCCCTGCCCGAGGCGGCCGGCCAGGATCTCGTCGCGGATCTGGTCGGCGGCTTCCTCCGCGAGGGGCCTTCGAGAGCGAAGGGGGCGCATGTCGACAGTCTACCTTGACACAGTTGGTGCAGACTGCAAGACTGTCGACAGTCAACAGCCGCCCGAGAATCCCCGGCGACCGGGAAGGATGTTCAAACATGGCGAGTGGCGTGGACTTCGAGGTTCCGTCGGTTCATTCTGCGCTCCCCGGCCCCCGCAGCCGGGCGCTTCTCGAGCAGCAGTCCGAGGTCATCTACGGGCCGATGCGCGAGTCCGACGAGATGCCGCTGGTGCTGGCATCGAAGTCGGACTGGATCCTGGAGGACGTGGACGGCAACACGTTCGCCGACCACCAGAGCTGCTGGGGGTCGAATCCGCTCGGGTCGCATCCGCCTGCCGTGGAGGCCGCGCAGGCCGAGGCCCAGGCCCGCTACGGGATGGAGATCACCGACTACGTGACCTCGTTGCCGCCGATCGAGCTGGCCAAGCGGCTGGTCGAGATCGCACCTCCAGGCCTGACCCGGGTCGCGCCCAGCGTCAGCGGGACGCTGGCCGTCGAGTCGGGCATCAAGTTTGCCCGCGCGGCGACCGGGAGGCCGATGATCCTGTCGTTCCTGGGTCAGTACCACGGCGAGTCCAGCCTGCTCACGGCGGCTCTCGGCACCGATCTCTCCGAGGTGACGACGGGCAGCGCCCAGTACGTTCCGGGGTTCGTGTTCGCGCCGTATCCAAACAGGTTCCGCGCGCCGTTTCACCGCGGGCCTGGGCCCCACGACGACACGATGTACGTGGACTACATCGAGGACTGGCTGCTCGTCCACCAGGTCGAGCCGGAGCAGGTCGCAGGTGTGCTGATCGAGCCGATCGCCGGCGAGGGCGGGATCCTGATCCCGTCCGACGCGTTCTGGGAGCGCATGACAGCGCTCTGCAAGCGGTTCGGCTGGCTGATGATCCTGGACGAGGTGCAGACCGGCATGGGACGATGCGGCACCATGTTCACCGCCGAGCGCTGGGATCTGCGGCCCGACCTGCTGCTGCTGGGCAAGGGCCTCGCCGCCGGCGGGCAGCCGCTGGCCGCCATCCTCGGCACCGAGGACGTGCTGGCCGATTCCGATGTCCACTCGGGCGGCACGTTCGCCTGGGTGCCGGCCGCCTGCGCAGGGGCGCTGGCCGGGATCGACGCCATCCTGCGCGAGCGGGCGCTCGACAACGTGGCCCGCATGGAGTCGATCGCGGAAGAGCTGCTGACGCCGCTGGTCGACCAGTTCGAGCAGGTCGGAGACGTGCGGATCGCGGGAGCCTTCATCGGCATCGAGTTCGTCACCGACATGGAAACCATCGCGCCTGCCCCGGCCTTCCACCGGGACGTCCATCGGGAGCTGCTTCGCAGAGGCGTGCTGGGGATCACCCAGTGGGGGAAGTGGGTGTATCGCATGCAGCCGGCGCTGAACATGCCGCCAGAGCTGTTCCGCTGGTCATGCGAGCAGGTGTGCGAGGCGATCGCCGAGGTCTCGAAGCGGCCGCCTGCCGAGCCACAGATCCTCGACCGCTGGGCCGGAGAGGTCCGGCGAGCCCGCGGGTGAGCCGAAGGAGAGCGAGATGAAGAAGCCGTCGTGCCCGGGATTCGCATCGATCGCGGCCGCCGTCCTGGTGGTCGCTGCCGGCTGCGGGAGCTCCACCTCCGCCGGCGACTCCACGCCGGCGACGGGCATCGACATCTCGCCGGCACACGTTTCCGGGGTGCTCAAGGACTATGCCTACGAGGATGGCTTCACCCCCGGCTACGTCGCAAGCTTCAAGAAGGAATACCCCAACGTGCAGCTCCAGACGCAGGCGTTCGACTCGAGCACGCAGGCGTTGACCAAGCTGCGAACGGGTTCCGTCTCGCCAGACATCATCAACACCTGCGTCGACGAGAACGCGGCCGAGGAGGTGCGGCTGGGGGTGTACCAGCCGCTGGACATCTCGAAGATCCCGAACTGGAAGTACATCGACCCGGCGTTGAAGAAGCTGCCCGGCGTCGAGATGAACGGCAAGGTCTACGTGATCCCCGTGGACGCCGGCGACGGCGGCATCCAGTACGACCCGCGGCACGTCCATCCGGCGCCGACGTCCTGGGCCGACCTGTTCAACCCGAAGTACAAGGGCGAGGCGGCGATGGAGGACAACCCGGTCACGGCGATCGACGCCGGGGCGCTCGCGATCGGGATCAAGGATCCGCTGCACATGACCGAGGCGCAGCTGCAGCAGGTCAAGAACTTCCTGATCGCGCATCGCAGCGACTTCCGTACCTGGTGGGAGTCGGACACCGACGAGGAACAGCTCTACAAGACCGGCGAGATCTGGATCTCGAGCGGCTATCGCGACGATGCCTACACGGTCACCAAGTCGGGTGTCCCCAACGACTTCGTCATTCCCAAGGAGGGGTCGCTGGAGTGGACGTGCGGCTATGGGATCAGCGCCCACGCCCACAACGTGAACGCCGCCTACGCGATGCTCAACTGGTACGCCAGCGTTGCGGCCGAGACCTACGAGGCCAAGACCTGGTTCTACCGGATCGGCAACACCAAGGCGCGCGCGATGCTGCCCAAGGGAGTGCTCCAGCGGTCGGGTAACAACCAGAAGCTCCTCAACCCGATCCCGGCCTCCGAGCCGGCGAACTACACCGAGTGGGTACAGATTTGGCAGGACGTCAAGAGCGGCTAGTCGCCGAGCCTCAGGCTACAACGAGGGTGGCGGCAGCTCCCCGGCGGGCAGGGATGCCCCTGGGCGTCCGCATCCGCCGCAAGATCCCAGGGATCCTCAGTGCTGCCCTGGTCATCTTCGTGATGCTGGTGCTCTTCGGGCCGATCGTGCTGCTGGCCGTGCTCTCGTTCGACAAGAGCACGATCATCGCCCTCTACTGGCAGGGGTTCACGACGCAGTGGTACCACGACGCCTGGGTGAACAGCGACCTGCGCTCGGCCGTCCAGAACTCCCTCGTCGTCGCCGTCATCGTCACCCTGTTCAGCATGGTGCTGGGGACGACGTCCGCGTTTGCGATCACCCGCTTCAAGTTCCGGGGCCGCGGGTTGGTCGCCGGCCTGATCGGCGCGCCGCTGGTGGTGCCGTGGCTGATGATCGGCATCGGCGCCGCCATCTTCTTCTTCCACTACCAGATCCCCACCATGTTCCCGCTGTCGCTGTACTCCGTCGGGGCGGTGCAGATCATCTGCACCTTCCCGCTGGTGACGGCAGTGCTGGCCTCCCGCCTGGCCCGGTTCGAGGCCGTGCAGGAGGAGGCGGCTGTCGACCTGGGCGCATCGCGTATGCAGGTGTTGCGGAGGGTCATCCTCCCTCAGCTGACGCCGGCCCTGGGAGCGGCCGCGATCTTCGCCTTCTCCTGGTCGTTCAACAACTTCGAGATCGACTTCTTCGTCGGCGGCTATGACCAGACGTTCCCGGTGTGGGTCTACTCCGAGCTGCGCCGGGCGCCCAACCTGCCGATCATCAACGCCAGCTCGACGCTGATCTCGGCCATCCAGGTGATCATGGTGATCTTCGCGTGGCGCCTGCTGGCCAGCGACGAGTCGGATGAGCGCAGGACAGCCACCGCTGTGATCGACGTGCTGCCATGACCACCGTGGCTGCCTCCGCCACGCCGCGCCGCGGCCACCGCTGGATGCGTTCCATGACGCCCTGGTGGCTGCTGTCGCCCTCGCTCGTCCTGCTCGGCCTGTTCTTCGTGGCCCCGCTGCTCACGCTGTTCCTGATCGGGTTCCAGTACAACTCGCTGTTCCACGTCGGCGGCTGGACGCTGCACAACTACGGGACGATCTTCAACACCGGCTCGTACCGGCACATCGCCGTCACCACCACCGAGATCGCGACCGCGACGATGGTGGTGCAGCTCCTGTTCGGGTTCCCCCTGGCGTACGTGCTCGCCTTCCGGGCAGGCCGTTGGGAGCTGCCGGTGATCCTTCTGCTCGTACTGGCCGACGAGCTGAACCCGATCGTCCGCATCTACGCCTACCGGGTGGTGCTGGGACGGGAGGGGATCATCAACCGCGGGCTGGAGGCGGTCGGCCTGGTCAGCCGGGCGCACCCGATCAGCTGGCTGCTGTTCGACAACTTCGCGGTGGTGGTCGTGCTGTCGACCAGCTACATCACCTACACAGTGATCCCGATCTACGCCGCCATGAAGGCGATCGACGCCTCGCTGATCGAGGCTTCGACCGACCTCGGGGCGGGCTGGCTGAGGCGTACGACCAGGATCCTGATCCCGCTCTCGGCTCCCGGCATCTTCGTCGCCATCATCCTGGTCTACCTGCCGCTCTTCACCGAGTTCGCGACGCCGACCCTGGTGGGCGGCACCGGCTCATTCATGCTGGGCCAGCTGAATGCGGAGCTGATCACGGAGTCGGGCGACCTCGGCCAGGGTGCGGCGCTGAGCGCGCTGCTGCTGGTGGCGACGGGCCTGATGGCCGGCGTCGCCTACTACCTGGGGCGGCTGAACCGGCTGGAAACCTGATGCGCCGTT
>Ga0265327_10001396_pt1 | contig 30800 bp, 25 predicted proteins | sample 41621metaG_FD_202089 | JGI IMG/M metagenome (GOLD analysis project Ga0265327, IMG submission 202089) | Rhizosphere microbial communities from Carex aquatilis grown in University of Washington, Seatle, WA, United States - 4-16-21 metaG | ecosystem: Host-associated > Plants > Roots > Rhizosphere...
CTCTGTCTGGTTTCGGCCCTGGGATTCGCGGTTTGCGTCCAGGCGGCCCCGAAGCTGCCTTTCCTGCCTGGCGGGCCTGACGTTTCCGCCGCCGGGCCTGCCGCTCCGCCGGATCTGCCAATTGAAGCGCAGCTTGGCCAGCTACGCCAGAAGCTGTCCGAGGCCAATGAAGCCTTGGCGCAGGCGGCCGCCCGCGACGCCCAGCCGGTCTCCGCCGACGTGGCCAGCCAAGGGGAGCTGGCCGAGGCCGGGCTGCTGCGCCTGCAATTGATCCGGATTTACCAGCGCCAGATCGACAGCCTGCTCAAACTGCAAAGCCTGCGGGACAAGCGGCAGCGGCTGGCGCTCGAGGCGGCGGGCTGGACCGGCTTTGCGACGCCGCCGCCTTACTCTTTCCTGGTGGTGGACGAGCTGCGCGAGGCGGTCGTTTCGCAAAAGGCGCACATCGAGGCCCTGGCGCAAATGGAGACCTACATCGACCAGGAGCGCCTGCGCCGCGAAGATTTTCTCAAAGAGTCCGACGAAAAACTGCGCCAAGCCAACGAGCGCCTGGAAAGCAAGGCCGACGCGAGCCCGCGCCTGGTCTGGCTGCGCGATTTCGAGGCGCTGCGCAACCGCATGGCCGAGGGGCGCGTGCAAGGCATCGCCGTGGAGCGGCAGCTCAACGACGAAGAATTGTCGGAGACCCGCCAGCGGCTGGATTTCACCAGGCGGCAGTTGAGCGAGGCCACCGGCAAGCTGGCCTTCCCCGACGCCGACAAGGAGCAGGTGCGCAAGAGCCTCGCCGCGGAGCGCGGGCAATTGCAAGCCGAACTGGAGGCGGTCGTGCCGGTCTTTGAGGCCACCCGCAAAGCCTCGGATGAAGCCGCGGCGGCGTTGAAGCGTGGCCGGGAGGCCGCGCTGGCCCAAGGTGGCGACCCGGCGGCCCTGGCCGGGCTGGAGAACCAGGCGGAGATCCAGCGCGAGCGGATGGAAAACGCCGACCTCAAATTCCAGATGCTCAACCGCCTGCTCGACGCCGTCAAGGCGCGCCGCAACATCTGCGAATTGCGCTGGTCCCAGGCGGCCAGCCGCGACGCCCAGGAAGTGGTTGTGGCTTATGGGCGGATCACCAAGATGCGCGAGGAATTGCAACCGATGAAGGATTACGCGGCCCAGCACCTCGCCCTGGTCGAGGGCCAGCTCGCGGACATCGAAAAGCAGGCTTTAGATGCCGATTCGACGGCCTTGGCCAGCCACCGCCAGCAATTGCGCACATTGTACGGCGAGCGCGAGGCGACTTACCGGCGGATGCTGCGTGGGCTGGACACCAATCTGGAGCTGTTGGATCGTTGGAAGCAGGATTTGGAAGACACCAGCCAGGCCGAGCCTTGGCGCGACCGCGCCCGCGAGTGGCAGGCGCAATTCCGCGCCGCCGCGGCCGGCCTTTGGCAGTTCGAACTGTTCGCGGTGGAGGACACCATCGAGGTGGAGGGCCAGCCGGTCACCGGCAAGCGCAGCGTCACCCTGGGCAAGGTGTTGACCGCCCTGCTGATCCTCGTCGTCGGGCTGTGGCTGTCGGCCAGGCTGTCCGGCCTTATCGAGCGCGCCGTGGTCAGGCGCGGCAAGCTCGACCAGGGCAGCGCCCGCATCGCCAAGCGCTGGGCGATGTTCCTGGTGGGCCTGGTGCTGGTGGCGACCAGCCTGGTGATGGTGAAAATTCCGCTGACCGTGTTCGCTTTCACCGGCGGCGCGCTGGCCATCGGCACCGGCTTCGGCATGCAAAATCTGCTGAAGAATCTGATCAGCGGCCTGATGCTGCTGCTGGAGCGCCCGTTCCGGCCCGGCGATTTGGTGGAGGTCTCCGGCATCCGGGGGAGGGTCATCGACATCGGCGTGCGCAGCTCGCACATCCGCGACGCCAACGGCATCGAGACCCTGATTCCCAACAGCACCTTCGTCGAGGAGAACGTCACCAACTGGACTTTGAGCAGCCGCTCGGTGCGCATCAGCGTCAAGCTCGGCGTCGCCTATGGCTCGCCGACGCCGATAGTGGCGGAGTTGCTGCGGGAGGCGGCGGACCGCCACGGCCTGGTGCAGAAAGAGCCCGCGCCGCAGGTGCTGTTCGAGGATTTCGGCGCCGACGCCTTGCAGTTCGGCCTGTATGTCTGGGTCGAGCTGAAGCCCGGCGTGGACTGGAGCGAGGTCGCCAGCGACCTGCGCCACATGGTCAACAAAATCCTGGCCGCGCACGGGATCGTCATGGCCTTCCCGCAACGCGATGTCCATCTCGACAGCGCGCAACCCTTGCAGGTGCGGGTGCTCCGGGAACCTGTGATTTAACCGGCAAACGCTTCTGTTCCGGTCGGTGCAATCGGTATAATCGCCCCCATTGGCAAACATGGGCCTGGCCGGCGCGTTGACGCGGGCCGGGATGTTTTGGCAGCCCTTTTCCATCCACCTTAAACACAATGCAACACAACAAGGCAAGCTTTATGAAAAGACATTCCTCTGTGACGACCCTCGCCATTTTCGCCGCCGGCTCGCTGCTGCTAGGCTGCGCAGGCCAAAGCAAAGAACCCGCGCCGGCACCCCCACCGGCGCCGGTGGCGCAGCCGGCCGTGGTGCCGCAAGACAAGCCGGGCGGTGCCGAGGCCGGCCTGGTCTCCGTCACCGCCACGGTGAAGGCGATCAACAAAAAAGACCGGGTGGTCACGCTGAAATACGCCGACGGCAAGGAAGCCAAGGTGAAATGCGGGCCGGAAGTGCGCAATTTTCCCCAGATCCGCGTCGGCGACGTAGTCAAGGCCGAGTTCCTGGAATCCATTGAACTGTTCATCGCCGATGCCCCGGAAAAGCCTGCGGCCGGGAAAAGCGACGAAATGGCGCGCACGCCCCTGGGCGCCAAGCCGGGCTTTGCCGCCGTCAAGTCGGTTGAAGTGAAAGCCACCGTGCAGTCCATCAACTACCAGACCCGCGACGTGGTGCTGAAAGGCCCTGAAGACAAGCTGCTGAAGCTGAAAGTCGGGCCGGAAGTGAAGCGGCTTGCCGAAGTCAAGCAAGGCGACACGGTGGTGGCGCGCTTGACCAAGGCGGTCTCGATCAGCGTCACCGCGCCTGCCAAAAAATAATGCCGGGCAGTAGCGGGCGGGCTAGTGTTCCGCCTGCGCGCCATGGTTTTGCCGTCCACGCCTAAAACCTTGGCCGGACGGGGCGCAGACCGGCCCCGTCCGGCGTCGGCCATCGCGGATTTCCGGCGGGAAGGGAATCGGCCCGGCCAGTCCATCGTGTAAAAAAGGATCATCCATCATGACCGTCTATCTCTATTTTTCGCTGATTCCTGAGGCCTTGATCGCCTCCAATCTGCCGCCGGAAGCGTTTGGACAGTATTATGCGACCGGGCACCATTTCAAACACAAGGGCGAGGCGGTCTTTTTCGAGGTCGACCCCGCCTTCCGCCACGACTATTTCCCCCTCGCAGAAGGCATTGCCCGCTGCGTGCCGCATCCCGACGGCAGCCCGAAAAACTCGGTGTGGCTGTCGGTTTACCGGGTGTTGGAGCATCTTCCGGTCAGCGCCTTGGGCAAGCTCTATTTAAGCACTAGCTACGGCAAAACCTTGGGGCTGGAGCGCCAGCCGGCCGAGGCCGAGGCCGTTCCCGGCTTGCACCTGTACCAGGATTTGGCGCCGTCGAACAGCCTGCTGGTCAGCACGCTGGACCCCGTCCGCTATTATCGGGCGGTGACCCGCGAGCCGAGCAAGTTCATTCACTTTCCGGCGCTGGCCTTCGTCGAACTGGGTCTGGGCGCTTTGGCGCAGGATCCGGCAAACGGCGCGGTCGGCGATTTGCCCTATCCCTACCTGCATCCTCTGCGGGAAGCTTTGCTGCTGCTCGACGCGCAAGGCAAGCAAACCAAGCTGGTGCAACGGGCGCACGCCTTGGAGTTCCCCTATCGCATGGTGAAAAAAGGTTTCTATGTCGGCAACGGCGATGACTTGGCGTTCTACCCCATGCCCAGCCATGAGGTGTTGCGTCGTGACCACGCCCACTGGTGGCGCCTGGCCAATCTCGGATGACACGCATTTTTAACAACAAGAAGAGAAGAGGAGAGGTGGTATCGTGATACACGCATCAGCAGCGGTTACTATTGCATTTTTAATGGGTGCCTTGGGGGTTTGGTTCGTCCTCTGGCAATTGCGCCGAGTATTGGCTTACGAGCAGGGCAATGACACCATGCAAGCCATCGCCCACGCCATCCAGGAAGGGGCGTCGGCCTTTTTAAACCGGGAATACCGAATACTGGCGATTTTCGTCGCCATCGTCGCCACCGTCATCACCGTGTTTTTGCAGTGGCAGACGGCTTTGTCGTTTGTGCTCGGCTCGGTGGCTTCCGCCGGGGCGGGCTATTTAGGCATGCACGTCGCCGTGCGCGCCAACGTCCGCACCGCCGCCGCCGCCAGCCATGGCTTGCATGACGGCCTGCGCGTCGCCTTCGGCTCAGGCGCGGTCATGGGCATGTCGGTGGTCAGCTTCAGCTTGCTCGGCATGGGCTTGTTGTATGTGCTGTTCAAAGGCGACCCCAACCAACTGGTCTACATCACCGGCTTCGGCTTCGGCGCCAGCAGCATCGCGCTGTTCGCCCGCGTCGGCGGCGGCATCTACACCAAGGCGGCCGACGTCGGCGCGGACTTGGTCGGCAAGGTTGAAAAAGGCATTCCCGAGGACGACCCCCGCAACCCTGCCGTGATCGCCGACAATGTCGGCGACAATGTCGGCGACGTGGCCGGCATGGGCGCGGACTTGTTCGAGAGCTACAGCAGCTCGATCATCGCCGCCGCCACGCTGGGCGCTTCTTTGGGCGGCGACAACGCGCCGGCTTTCATCGGCCTGCCGTTTTTGGTCGCCGCCGTCGGCATCATCTCCTCGCTGTTCGGCATTTACATGGTCTTGGGCGAAAAGGTCGAAGGCGAGGTCGAGCAAGCCGCGCCCGCCTCCAAACTGGAAGGCTGGCTGCGCCCCGTCCACCTCTATTTGCAACGGCATCTGGCCGAAATCGGCGAGAACGCCAGCCTGGAGGAATTGTTGAAGGCGCTGCGCCATTCGGTGTGGGGCGCGTCCGTGGTGGTGTTGGCGCTGTCTTTGCTGGCCGTGTTGCTGGCCGGGGTCAGCATCAATTACTGGCTGGTGATCCTGGTCGGCTTGATCGCCGGCAACGCCATCGCCTATGCCACCGAGTATTACACCTCCTACACCGAAAAGCCCACCCAGGGCATCGCCTACGCGACGCAGACCGGCGCGGCGACGACGATCATCCAGGGTTTGGCGGTCGGCATGATGAGCACCGTCGCGCCTGTGCTCATCGTCGCTGTCGCCATCCTGCTGAGTGTGTGGTTGGGCATTAAGGCTGATGGCACGGCGACCGCCGGCCTGTATGCGGTGGCCTTGTCCGGCGTCGGCATGTTGAGCACGCTGGGCGTGACCCTGGCGACCGACGCCTACGGCCCGGTGGCCGACAATGCCGGCGGCATCGCCGAAATGAGCCACCTGCCGAAAGAAGTCCGCCAGCGCACCGACGCTTTGGACAGCCTGGGCAACACCACGGCGGCGACCGGCAAGGGCTTCGCCATCGGCTCCGCCGTGCTGACCGCGCTGGCTTTGCTGGGCGCGTATGTGACCGCCGCCAAGGTGGAGAATCTGCACTTGCTCGGGCCGACCATGCTGCCTGGCATTTTGATCGGCGCGATGCTGCCGTATTTGTTCTCGGCGCTGACCATGATGGCCGTGGGCAAGGCCGCGCACGAGATCGTCGTCGAAGTGCGCCGCCAGTTCAAAGAAATTCCGGGCCTGATGGAAGGCACCGGCAAGCCCGACTACAAGGCTTGCGTCGGCATCAGCACCGAGAGCGCGTTGCGGGAAATGATCATCCCCGGCACGTTGGCCGTGGTCGTGCCTTTGGCGGTCGGCTTTGTGCTGGGCAAGGAAGCCCTGGCCGGCTTGTTGATCGGCACCACCGGCTCCGGCTTCTTGTTGGCGGTGATGATGGCCAACGCCGGCGGCGCTTGGGACAACGCGAAGAAGTACATCGAAGCCGGCCAATACGGCGGCAAAGGCTCCGACGCCCACAAAGCCGCCGTGGTCGGCGACACCGTCGGCGACCCGTTCAAAGACACCTCCGGGCCGTCCTTGAACATCCTCATCAAGCTGATGAGCATCGTCAGCCTGGTGTTTGCCTCGGCGTTTGGGTCGGGGTGGTTCCACTTCTAAGTTAAGCACGTAAAGCCCCTCTCCCGCCGGGAGAGGGGCTGGTTCTTCGCCGGCAAGTCGGCATTTCCAAAAAAAATCTGTCCAAAGCCTTGGCGGAACAAGGCATTGCGCTCGCACGACCCTGCAAAAACTCGTACACCCCGGTTGCTGTGCTCCGGACACCTTACACTCGGGCGTTCGTAACGCTTTTAAAACACGCTCTCAGACTTCCTAGTAGGGCCGCCCCGGCTGCAAAGCGCTGCTGCTTCATCTTTTTTTAAATGGCAGCCGCCAGAGCGGCTGGCCGTGGGTGGGCCGATGCCGGGAATTTCAGAGGCCATGCCATCATCCGCAGAAGATCCCGTGTTCCGACTTCCAGGCCGTTTCCCGTGTCCTCACAGGATTTCCGGAATCCGCACATAAACAGTCCGGATGCCCTGCGGGATCACCATCCCGTATTCCATCAGCAGACCACGGATTCTGTTGGCACCCTCGCTGCGGGCCTCCACAGCGCTTTGCCGCGCCCCATGCAGCGGGAGCGCGTGGACGGCCGGCACATTGCGTTGCCTAGGATTTTAATTGGCATAGACAAGGGGGGTTGCCTGTGGTTGATAATTTTATTATTGAATATTATCACTATTAAACTGAAAAAAATTTTATTACCGTAAAGATTCCAGCCCAGTTTTAATCAGGCCGGATGCCCGGCCTCCCGCCAGGGCCGCCGCCTACGCCGTCAATAGTTGGCGTGCCCGCGGAGAACAAGCCGCAAACAGGCCACGGCGATTTAGCTCACGCCTTCGCGGCGTTTCCATAAGACGGCAAGGCATGCGGCTTTCGCCCGCGCCGGATCATCCTGGCACATAGCAAGACGACGAGGATCAAGGCGTACAGCGCCGGCAGGGTGATGTCACGTTTCACCAGCCAGAAGTAGTGCAGCACCGCGCCGAAGGCGATCAGATAGCTCAGGCGGTGCAGGCGCTGCCAGTTGCGCCCGCCCAGCCGCCTCATCATGGCGTTGGTTGACGTGACGGCCAAGGGCACCATCAACACGAAGCTGGCAAAGCCGGCGGTGAGGTAGGGGCGCTTGCCGATGTCTTTGGCAATCTCGTGCCAGTCAAACGATTGTTCGAACAGCAAATATGCTGACAAATGTAGGCAGGCGTAGAAAAAGGCGTGCAACGCCACGGTTCTGCGCAGGCGGGCGAGCCAGTGCCAGCCGGTGAGCTTTTTGACCGGTGTGAAGGCCAGCATGAGCAGCAGCAGGCGCAGCGACCACAGGCCCGTCGTGTGGGTGATGTCGGCGACCGGATCGGGCCCTAGCCGACCCAAGAGCCCCTGCGCCAGCAAGCGTAAAAACGGCAGCAGACAGGCGGTAAAAATAACGGTTTTGACGCTGGCGACGGAATGCGGGGAAAGGTTTTTCATGGCGGCTTACCTTCTTCTTTTTTTAAGTCCAGTTCAGGGCGAGACGCGCCTGGCGCCTTCAAGCGAGCGTGTTGAGTGCGGCCAAGTCGATGTCCTCGCAGCGGATCAAATGCGCCAATGCCTCTTCCAGCAAGACCCTCGCTTTCGCCGTCTCGCGGTGCAAGTGGGCGTGCAAGGCCGCGTCAGCCTCGTTGCGGTTTTCGCAGTCCGCGCTGTAGGCCTCGAAGGCGTTCAGGCGGAACAACAAATCGGCAAGATGCTGCGGGCATTCGCAGCGGATCGTGGTCGGCAAGCGGGTCACGGCGGACAAGGTCGCGTCATCAAAACGGCGCGGCGAGATGGCTTCTATTGTCAAAGGGCTGTCCAGCGGCCGGGCACCGGCCCGCAGGTCGATGCGGCAGGCTTGGGCTAGGCTTTGGGCGGTGACAGGCGCCCGCAAGGTGAGGATGCCGTCCCGGCGCAAGCGCTCCAGCAAGGCTTTCATGCCGAAGCTGTACACGACGACGGTTCGCTTGGCCCCGCAGCGTTGCCAAAGCTGCTGGATCTGGGCGACCCGTTCGGCTTGCACGGCCGGCATTTCCAAGACCAGCACATCGGGTTTTCGCTCAATGGCGTCCTTCTCGAAATCGGCATAGGACACATGGCTGCCGATGAGTTCGATGCCTTCCCATTCGCCCCTCCAATGGCCCACCAAAAAAGGCAGGGCGTCGCCTTGCACCAATACGCGCAGGGCTTCGCCGCTGGCCGGCGTAGCCGCTGGAGTGTCTTGGTGGACTTGCAAGTGTTCCCGCAAGGCTTCCTCGCCCAGAAGCGCCACCGCACTAATGGCGTGGCCGCGATCCACCAATTGCTTGATCAGGCTCAGCCGGCTCAAGTCCGCGCGTGAGTAATGGCGCTTGTTGTCTTCCGTGCGCGTGGGTGTCACCAGGTTGTAGCGGCGCTCCCATACGCGCAAGGTGTCCAGCGGTATCCCGGTCAGGCGGGAGACTGCGCCGATGCCGAAGCTGGGTTGTTGTTCTGGTGTGTCGGTCATGGTCTCGGTCTGTGTTGGAACGGAATTCGATTGATGAACATAATATGACTTAGACAAATACTTGACAACGGTTTTTTTAGGTCTACACTTTGAGCCGAGTCAAAAGCGCGGGCACGGGGCTCGGCCTGGCAAGGTTTCCCATCGAACAATCAGTGGAGGGTAGTGCAATGTTTAATTTCGACGCAAACAGCTTTCCTGTGACGGATCGGCTAGGGCGCTTGGACGGGGCGGTGGCAGCGCCTACCGACGACCTCCCGGCCTTGGCCTTCCTGGCTGTTTTGGCGCTTTGCCTGGTGCTGGAAAAGCGCAGACCGTTCTTGCGCCCAGGTCTCAAGCGTTTGAAAAACTCCTATCTTACGAACCTCTGCACCTTCCTGTTCAACGATGTCACCTTGTCCTTGTTGTCCATGCCTTCGCTGTATTACGTGGCGCAGCAGTTTTCAGGCAACGGCTTGTTGAGCGGCCTGGAAGACGGCCCGGCCAAATACCTGCTTTGCTTTCTGCTATTGGACTTCACCCTGTACGCCTGGCACTACGCGACCCACCACATCGACATGCTGTGGACCGTCCACAAGGTGCATCACAGCGACAAGGCTTTCAACGTCACGACCGGCCTGCGCTTTCACTTGGGCGAGCTGATTCTGGAGGTGCTGGTGCGGGTGGCCTTCATCGGCTTGGCGGGTGTCGATGCCGAGGTGGTGCTGGTGAACCAGGCGATCATCACCCTGTTCGTGCTATTTCACCATAGCAACATTCGATTCTCCGGTGAACAGCTTTTGTCCATTCTGTTCATCGTCCCGTGCCTGCATCGTTTGCATCATTCCGAGTTGCGCGTCGAGCATGACAGCAATTATGGCGCGGTGTTTTCCATCTGGGATCGCCTATTCGGCACCTTGAGACAAAAAGAACCTAAGGCCATCGGTTTACAAGGCGTGGACGAGCAAGGCTTGGTGGATTTGGTCAAATACGGTTTCACGCCCCGCATTCAGTTCAAGAAAAGGCCGCAACCACTGGCCGAAGCCAGCAAGCGGGCTTAATTCTGAAATGAAGTTAAACAATTTGACGGATTGATTTGTCCTAATCGACAACGGCTTTGCTTGGGAGACGAAAATGCAGTGGGCAATACACAAGCTGATTGGGTTGGTCGAACGGGACGCGGTGCCCGATGCTTTGATCCGGCTGGGCATCCGCAAGCTGTTAAAGCAAAGACTGGCCTCATTGCCTTTGGACGACCCGCAAGCCGCCTCGGGCTATCTCGCCGATTTTCTGAAGGACATGGCTGCCGCGCCGGTGGCCTTGCTGCCCGAGAAAGCCAACGAGCAGCATTACGAAGTGCCTTCGGCCTTTTTTGGTTTGGCGCTGGGGGCTAGGCGCAAATACAGTTCCTGCTATTGGCCGGACGGGGTGGCAAGCTTGGACGAGGCGGAAATTGCCAGTTTGCGGCAAAGCTGCGAGCGGGCCGGGCTTGCAGACGGGCAGGCTGTGCTGGAACTGGGCTGCGGCTGGGGTTCTTTAAGCCTGTGGATGGCCGAGCATTATCCGGCCAGCCGCGTCACGGCGGTGTCTAATTCCCATTCCCAGCGCGAATACATCACCGGGCGGGCGCAAGCCCTGGGCCTTGCCAATCTGGACGTCATAACCTGCGATATGAACGCCTTTGCCACCGAGGCCCGCTTCGACCGGGTCGTGTCGGTGGAGATGTTCGAGCATATGCGCAATTGGCAAACGCTATTCAACAGGGTGGCGGGATGGCTGAAGCCTGGCGGCGTGTTTTTCATGCATATTTTCTGTCACCGTTCCGTGCCTTACGCATTCACCGTCGAAGACGACAGCGATTGGATGAGCCGCTATTTCTTCACGGGCGGCATCATGCCCAGCTACGGCTTGCCCCTGTATTTCCAAGACCGTCTCAAGCTTACAGGGCAGTGGGCTTGGAATGGGCGGCATTATGAACACACGTCTAATGCCTGGCTGGCTAATATGGACAGCCAAAAAGCACAGATTTGGCCGATCTTGGCGGAAACCTACGGCGAAGCCCAAGCGCTGACGTGGTGGGTGCGTTGGCGGGTTTTTTTCATGGCTTGCGCCGAATTGTTTGGCTATGACCAAGGCCGGGAGTGGTTTGTCGGCCACTACCGCTTTGAACGGCCTGAGTGAGGCAGCAAAATGCCACCTCGCGTTTCGACGGATTCTCGCTTGCCCTGGCCGCGCATCGTCGCCAATCTGCTCATCTATCAAACCGTGTGGCTGGCCTGCGTCCTGGGCGCGGCTCATGGCATCCCGGCCTTGGGCGTCATTGCGGCTTTGGTCGCGGTTGTTTGGCATTTGTTTCAGGTCGATTGCCCTTTAACTGAATTGAAGCTGGTCTTGCTCACCGGCTTGGCGGGCGGCGTTTGGGACAGCCTGTTGGTCATGTTCGGACTGATTCATTATTCCTCCGGGGCTATCCTGCCTGGGCTGGCCCCCTTATGGATTATCAGCCTGTGGGCCGCCTTCGCCACGACCTTCAATGTGTCCTTGCGCTGGCTGCATGGCCGTTTCTGGCTGGCCTCGCTGTTCGGCCTGCTGGGCGGGCCTTTGGCTTGGTGGGCGGGCGCTGGCTTGGGGGCTTTGGCGTTGCTTGATCCATTGACGGCGCTGCTCGTATTGGGTTTGGGCTGGGCCGGCTTGATGCCTGCCTTGATAAAACTCGCCGCCTGTTTTGATGGCGTGTCTAGGTAAAACGGGAACTTTAGGAGCTGTGAAATGTTTGACTGGATCACCGCATTGCAAGGCTTGGTGCTAATGTTGGGCCTGGGTTTTCTGACTTGGCTTGCGAGTTTGCTTAAACAGGATGTGAGCATCGTCGATAGCGTCTGGTCGCTGTTTTTTTTCGGCGTGGCATTGCTGTATTTTTTCAACGCCCAGCCCAACGGGCCGCGCTCGGTTTGGGTTTTGGCCCTCGTCGGCTTGTGGGCCGTTAGGCTGTGCGCCTATCTCACTTGGCGCAATTGGGGCAAGCCTGAAGACCGGCGCTATCAGGCGATCCGAAGCCGCAACCAGCCGAATTTCCCGGTCAAAAGCCTATGGCTGGTTTTCTTTTTGCAAGCCCTGCTGGCTTGGGTTGTGGCATTGCCTATCCTGCCTGCCTTGAAATCCGGCCTAGACTTGGGCCCCTTGGATGGCATGGGCATCGTCGTGATTCTATTCGGCCTGGGGTTTGAATCCCTCGCCGACTGGCAAATGGCCGTTTTTAAAGCCAAGCCGGAAAATCAGGGCCGCGTCATGGACCGGGGCCTTTGGGGCTATAGCCGGCATCCTAATTATTTCGGGGAATTCAGCCTGTGGTGGGGGGTTTATCTGCTGGCCATCTCGGCCGGTGCGCCGGTTTGGGTGTTAGTTTCCCCCTTGCTCATGTCTTTCTTATTGCTCAAGGTTTCTGGCATTCCCTTGTTGGAAAATGATTTGCAAGCGCACAGGCCCGCTTATCGGGATTATCAAAACCGCACCAGCGCTTTTTTCCCTTCCTTGCCCAAAAAAGCCCGATGATGAACCGCCGCATTTGCTTTGCATTGCTATGGCTGGCCCCGTTGACGGCTTTGCCAGCCCCGGCTGATGTGTGGAACTTCAAAGTCTATCTGGATAACCAGCTAGTGGGCTATCACCGCTTCACGCTGACCGGCCAGCCAGAACAACGGCAGGTACATAGCGAAGCCCGCTTCGCTGTGAAACTACTAATGATTACCGTTTATACCTATATCCACGAAGCCAAGGAATCTTGGCGCGGCAATTGTCTAGCCGATCTGACGGCGAAAACCGACGACAACGGCGAGAAAATCGACGTGGCAGGCACGCAAGCCGCTGGGCATTTCCGCATCGCCACCAACCAAAAACCTGCCGAACTGCCCGAGTGCGTCTGGACGTTTGCCTATTGGCATCCCGCCATGGTCGAGCAAAAACGCCTGCTGAATCCGCAAACCGGCGAATACCTGCCGGTGCGCGTGGAATTCAAAGGCGAGGAAGCCATTAAAGCCGCCGGCGTGGAGCGCAAAGCCAAGCATTACCTGTTGGATGCAGGGAAATTCCAGATTGATTTATGGTATGGAGCCGATGACCAACGCTGGCTGGCCCTGGATTCGACGCTGGAAGGTGGCCGTCATTTACATTACCGGATTGAATAAATCATGCGCCTGATACTCCTGGCTTTATCTTTGCTTCTTGCTGCCTGCGCTCCGGCTAAACCGCCTTTGCCATTGGTCGAAAAAGTCGATTTGCAACGCTTCATGGGGGATTGGTATGTGATTGCCAATATTCCGACGTTCATCGAGCAAGGCGCACATAATGCGGTGGAATCTTACCGGCTAAACCCGGATGGCAGCATCGCCACGACGTTCACGTTTCATGCCGACAGTTTCCAAGGCCCATTGAAACGCCATGAACCGACGGGCTTTGTCATCGACGAGCAATCCAATGCCGTCTGGGGCATGCAATTCCTGTGGCCCATCAAGGCCGATTACCGGATTACTTACCTAAAGGCCGATTACTCACAGACTATTATCGGACGGGAAAAACGGGATTATGTCTGGATCATGGCGCGGACGCCGCAGATTCCCGAAGCCGATTACCAAGCCTTAGTCGGATTTTTAGAAAAAAACGGCTATGACGTAGGTAAGTTGCAAAAAGTGCCGCAGCGTTGGTAAAGCAGATTCCTAACCCAATTAAGGTTTATTCCTATGAAAATTGCCATTATCGGCAGTGGTATCGCAGGTTTGGCTAGTGCGTATTACCTGCATAAAACCCATGACATCACCCTATTTGAAGCCAATGACTATCCCGGCGGTCATACCCACACCCATGCCATCGAATGGGCCGGAAAAACTTGGGCTATCGACACCGGCTTTATCGTGTTCAACGACTGGACGTACCCCAATTTCATCAAGCTGATGGACGAATTGAACGTGCCCTACCAGCCTAGTGCGATGAGTTTCAGCGTCAAATGCGAGCGCACCGGCGTCGAATATAACGGTACCACGCTCAATAGCCTGTTTGCCCAGCGGCGCAATCTGCTCCGCCCGTCTTTTTTACGCATGATTAAAGACATTCTGCGCTTCAATAAAGAAGCCCCGTCTTGGCTGGAAACCGGTGACGACGACATCACGCTGGGGGAGTATCTTCAGGCCCATGGCTATTCCCAAGTCTTCCAAGACCATTACATCATCCCGATGGGCGCGGCCATTTGGTCGTCCGGCCGCGCCGCGATGTTGACGTTTCCGGCCCGTTATTTCATGCGCTTCTTTCATAACCACGGCATGTTGAGTGTCGATAAACGGCCTGTTTGGCGCGTGATCCAAGGGGGTTCCAGGTCTTATGTGGAGCCGTTGACGCAGGGTTTCCGCGAGCGCATCCGCCTATCCACGCCGGTGCATAGTGTCAGCCGGGACGGGCGGGGCGTGACAGTCAAACCCCAAGGCGGCGAGGCGGAGCAGTTCGATGCGGTCGTGTTCGCCTGCCATAGCGACCAAGCCCTGCGCCTATTGGCCGATCCAAGCGAGGCGGAGCGGGACATCTTAGGGGCCATTCCCTATCAAGAAAACGAAGCCATCCTGCACACCGACGCCTCGGTCTTGCCGAAAACCCGACTGGCTTGGGCGGCGTGGAATTATCACATCACCCAGCAAGACCGTGAGCGAGTCGCCTTGACTTATGACATGAACATACTGCAAGGCTTGGAAGCGCCGGAGACGTTTTGCGTAACCTTGAATTATGCCGAGGTCATCAACCCGGCCCGCATCATCAAACGTCTGAGCTACCATCATCCGGTGTACACCCGCGCAGGCATCGCGGCCCAGCAACGCCACGGTGAAATTAGCGGCGTCAACCGCAGCTATTATGCCGGGGCGTATTGGGGTTTCGGTTTCCATGAGGACGGCCTGAAAAGCGCGTTGCGCGTCGTCGAGCAAATCGCGGGCCGGGAAAACGATGGATAGCTGCCTGTATGTCGGCCAAATCCGGCACCGGCGTTTCGCCCCGAAGCCTCACGCCTTCACCTATCAATTATTCATGGCGTATTTGGATTTGGCCGAATTGGAGACGGTATTTTCCGGTAGCCGTTTATGGTCTAGCCAAAAACCGGCATTCGCTTGGTTCCGCCGGGTGGATTATCTAGGCGACCCTGCCGTGCCTTTAGATCAAGCCGTCCGGAATTTGGTGGAGGAACAAACGGGCATAAGACCTAGCGGCCCGATTCGTTTGCTGACGCATCTGCGCTATTTTGGGGTTTGCTTCAACCCGGTGAGTTTTTATTACTGCTTCGATGCGGTGGGGGAAAGTCTGGAAACCATCGTCGCTGAAATCACCAACACGCCTTGGAATGAACGGTTTCGCTATGTGCTGACTTCGGCCAAGCAAACCGACCCGGCTTCTTCCCACTGCTACGCCTTCCCTAAAGAATTCCATGTCTCGCCGTTCTTCCCGATGGATTTGAACTATGACTGGCGCTTTACTAAGCCGGGTGAACATTTATCGGTGCATATGAATCTTATACGTCAAACCGACAAGGTTTTCGATGCCACGCTGAATCTGCGCCGGGTCGAAATCACGCCCCGGCGACTGGCTTACACCTTATTGACCTATCCTTTCATGACCTTAAAAGCCGTTATCGGTATTTATTTCGAGGCGGCTTTGCTCAAACTCAAAGGCATCCCTTTTTACGATCATCCCTAACGGAACCGGAGTTGCAGATGAAAAACCAATCCGCCCCGCTGGATAAACCGGCGCTGATGTTCGCCAAACCGCGTAGCCTGAACCGTTGGGCCAAAACCTTGCTGCATCGACAGTTGGCGCAATTGCAAGAAGGCGAAATCATCCTCCATGACGGCGAAATCTTACGCTTTGGTAAACCCCATCCCGATTTTCCGCAGCCCGTGCATTTATATGTTGACGACGAAGAGTTTTTCGCCGATACGGTGTTTGGCGGTAGTATCGGCGCGGCGGAAGCCTATATGGCCGGGTTTTGGCGCTGCTCCAATTTAGTGGATTTGGTGCGCTTGCTGCTGCGCAACCGCGAGGTATTGGACGGCATGGACGGTGGCCGCTGCGCCTGGATTAGCCAGAATCTGCGCCGCTTAGTCCATGCCTTCCATCGCAATACCCAGCAAGGCAGCCGGCGCAATATTTCCGCCCATTACGATCTCGGCAATGAGTTTTTCAAGCTGTTTCTGGATGAAACTCTGATGTATTCCTGCGCCTATTTCGAGCATCCCGAGGCCAGTTTATATGAAGCTTCCATCGCCAAACTGGATCGCATTTGCCGCAAGTTGAAGTTGACAGCAGACGATAAGGTTATCGAGATTGGCTCCGGCTGGGGCGGCTTCGCCCTCCATGCCGCCACGCATTACGGTTGCCATGTCACCACGACGACGATCTCGCAACAACAATTTGACTTAGCCCAACAACGCATCCACGCAACGGGCTTGCAAGACCGTGTAACCCTGTTATTGCAGGATTACCGTGACTTGACCGGAACTTATGACAAACTAGTCTCCATTGAAATGGTCGAAGCCGTCGGCCACCACTATTACGACACCTATTTCACCCAATGCGCCCGCTTGCTGAAACCCGATGGACTGGGTTTGATCCAGGCTATCACCATTATCGACCAACAGTTTAACCAGGCGCGGGACGAGGTGGATTTCATCAAACGGTATATCTTTCCCGGCAGTTGCATTCCCGCGATTACGCCGCTATTGGAAGCGGCCACGCGGGCTTCCGATCTAAATCTTATCCATCTGGAAGACATCGGCTCCCATTATGCCACCACCTTGCGGCTTTGGCGCGAGGCGTTTCTGAGCCAACTTGAGGCGGTGCGTCAACAGGGCTATTCGGAAGCCTTTATCAAAATGTGGGAGTTTTATCTGGCTTATTGCGAAGGCGGATATTTAGAGCGGGCCATCGGCGATGTGCATATGCTGTTCGCCAAACCCTGCTACCGAGGCTAGTCAACCCTGAATCCCTGCATATTCAAAGAGATTGAATAGGATGAAAACCTGCGAACAGTGTGGCGCGGCCGAAACCCTGCGAGCCCGCGTCAACATCGACGACGCCTACAAAGAAAAATCCTTGTTGTACAAACTGGTGTGTGTGCTAATGATATACCTGCCCCTGTTGGTCTTGCCTTTGGTCGCCTTCAGTGCCTGGGTGACGTATCAACGTTTGAAAATATTGGGGGCAAAGAACCTAATGTCCTACAAAGCCTTTCTGCCTGAGCGGAAAACCCACCGCTACACCTTGAAAACCCAAATCACGATGGAGCCCGGTTTCTGGTTCAGCCCCATCCGCAGCAAGCTGTTTTGGATCGCCAATTGCACTTGGTATTGTCCCTACAGCGTTGCCTTGTTCGAGTGGCACGCCTATCTGGTGAAGCGGGGTCATATGATCCATGTCAATACCTTGGCCAGAGCATGATTTTTTATCCCGGACTCAGCTTGCCTTAAGCTTTAGGGCGAGCCGTAATAATGCATGGCGCCGAGCAAGGGTGTGCGGGGATTCAACGCCAGTTTCACCGACAAGCCTGTCAGAAACGGTCGGAAACGCCCTTTGGCGGCGAAGGCTTGCAGGAATCCGCCAGACTCCAGCACCGGCCTGATTTTCGGGCCGATGCCGCCGCCGATGAACACGCCGCCGGTGGCGAAGGCTTTCAGCGCCAAATTGCCGGCTTCCGCGCCATAGAGTTCGGCGAACAGGCGCACGGCTTCCCGGCACAAGGGGTCTTCGCCGTCGATGCCTAAACGGGAGATCAATGCGTTGCGGTCTAGGCCCAAACTTTCATCCGTGCCCGGCACCGCCGGGCAAGCCGGCGCGAATCCGTCTTCGGCCAGAAAATCGTACAGATGGCTGAAGCCCGGCCCGGACAGAATGCGCTCCCAACTGACATGTTCCGGGTAAAGCCGCCGCAGATAAGCCGCCAGACGGTCTTGCTGGGCGTTTTGCGCGGCGAAATCGCTATGGCCGCCTTCGGTGGCGATGGGGCTGTGGGTTTCGCCGTCCCAATGCAGGATGGCCTCGCCTAGCCCGGTGCCGGCGGCGATGACGGCGATATTGCCGGTTTGGGCTTGGGCTTGCGGGTTCAGTTCGACGAAGTCTTGAGCTTCCAAATGCAGCATGCCGACGGCCATCGCTTCCAGGTCGTTGAGCAGTTTGACGCGCCCGGTGCCGAAGCGGATTTTCAGTTGTTCGCCGTCCAATAGCCAAGGCAGGTTGGTGGTTTGGCAGCGTTGGCGGATGACCGGCCCGGCCACGCCGAAACAGGCGGAATCCACCGTCGGCGCTGCGCTTAAGAACAGATCCAAGATTGCGTCAAAGGTGTGGAATTCGCCGCTGGCAAAGGTGTGTTCTTGTAACGTGGCCAGCGAGCCGTCGGCTTGCGGGTCGATTAGGGCTAAAACCGTTTTGGTTCCGCCGATGTCACCGGCTAGGATCATGGTTGTCCTCAGTTGGGATTGTTGAGTAGATGGATCAAGGCGTCGAGTATCGCGTTGGCGACGGCGTGCGGCGGCAGTTGGGAAAACCCCTGCCAGGCCAGCGACACGTACTCATCGTAACATCCTCCATGCTGCGGGTGTGCTTGCAGCCACCGCAGCCTGACGGCGTGGCCGATCAAGATATCGGTGACGAGGGTGTCTTCAATGTGCAAGGCAGGGTTGTCGCGGAAGATCGAAGCCAGCGCCGACAAGGCTTCCACGGTCAATTGCCGGTACACCGGCGCTTGTATTTTGTTGAGCAGATGGTTGACGTGCAGCTTGAAGGTCTGCTCGCCCGGGGTCATTTGGGCGCGGACGGATTCGCTGTCGAGGCGGCGCTTGCTGCTGATTTTGTCGCCGACCATCAAACCCCGGCAGCCTTGCAACAGCGTCCACACGCCGCTGAAAAAGGCTTCGTTCTCCCGGCCGACGCTGCCGCGCCGCTCCCGCCATTCGTGCCAGTCTTCGGCGACGCCGCGATCTTTCGCGTCCAGGCTGGCGGGGAAGCGGGCCGTGCGCAGTTCGCGCTGCGGGCCTTCGTAATGCAAGGTTTCCACCTGCCCCAACTGGCTTTGGCTGTTGCCATAGTCTTCCAGGGTTTCTTGCGCAAGCTGGGCGAGGCGGTGAGGCGCCAGCCCGAGTATTTCGGTGAAGGATTGATCCAGCGACTGGCCGCTGCGCCGGGTTTGCCGGGCGATGATGAGCTGCAAGATATGGCCGACGCGGATCGTGTGCATGTCTTCAAACAATTCCGGCTGGGTCTTAATCAGCATGCCGAGATAGAGGATCAGCTCCTGGATGATGATGTGCTGGCTGCTGTCGTTGGCGTTGAAGGTGCGGATGGTTTGCAGGATGTCCCAGGAGTCGGTGGGCCGCCGCAAGGTCGCCTTGCCGCTGTAGGCCCGGCCCACGGTAAGCCCGTGCTGGCGCACCAGCATCTCGGTGGCGGCCTGCTCCAGATTGATGTCATATTTGCCCAGCAGGCCGGCGCAGCGGCGGACGATGGCCCAGGCGTGGCGGTCGCCGGCGCGGGCATAGACTTCCTCCAGCAAGTCGCGCACCCGGCAGGGCCGGCCGTCGCCGGTGCGCAAGCCGGTGTCGTGGTCCAAGCCCCGGCGCAGGCCGAGCAGGCTGAGGGCTTCCAGTTGCGCGTAGAGGTTGGGGTTGTGGCGCAGTTGCTCGACCAGCCGTCCGTCGTCGCCGATTTCCCATTCCGTCAACACGAAGCTGTCCAGCGCCTGCGGCGGCCGGCCGTCGCTGGGCAGGGCGTGGGCGAAAGGCCGGGCGGCTTCTTCCCAGCGGGCCTTGGAGAATTTGAAGTCGTGCAGATAGCCGATTTTTTCGCGGCTGGCGGTTTGCGCGAAATCGGTCAGCAAGCCCAGTTTGACCGCCGTGCTTTGCACTTTGCCCTGCCGCAGTTGCTCGATGAAATCCAGCAGAACCTGGCGGTTGTCGGATTCGAGCATATTGTGCCTGACGCTGAAAGCCAGCAGCGGCGGGGCCGGGCTGTCCCAATGGCGGCTGACATAGGACAACTCCAAGCGCAGCCGTTGAATCAGCAGGCGGTTGTCCAAGGCGATGTAAAAACCGGCCTGGTTCATGAACTGCGGCAGGAACAATAAGGGCTCGCCGGCCAGCAGATACAGCTTGGACGTGGACAGGGTTCGTAATTTACGCAAGGGCCGGCCGGTCAAGCCGATGCGGTCATTGCGGCCGACTTGGGCATAGGCGGCGGCCAACTCGCCGCCGTCGCGGATTTGAATCGGCGCGATCTCGGCCAAGGTTTGCGAAGGAATGCCGTAGGCTTGCAAATCGGCCTGGACTTGCCCGTCTTCGGCGATCAAGGCGATTTGCACGCTGCAATCGGGATAGCGGCGCGTGGGGCGATAACGGCCTAGCGGGTCGATGTCGTCCCGCGTAATGAGCCCGTCTTGCAGCAGGCATCCCAGGATATACAGGCTTTGCGCCCACACCAGCGGCACGTTTTCATTGGCAACGCGGGCCTGGCTGTGGGGCTGCTGTTTTTCGGCGGCGATGGCCTGGGCGGGGACAAGGTAGAGTTCCGGCAATAGCCGCTGGCCGGCGCGCTCGACCAGCAGGTTTTCCAGTTTTTGCCGGTAATCGGCGGCGGTCTCTTGATGACCGGCAAACAGGTGGTTCAGCAGCAGATAGGTGAAAAACAGCGGCCATTCGGACTCGATGTCCTTAAATTCCTTCAACTCGTGCGGCTCGTAATGCAGGCGGCGGGGGTCTTCCGCCACGGTTTGGTGGCCGTCCAGCAGGAAGCGCTTACAGCCGTAAACCCCTTGCAGCTTGTCGACGATTAGCGCTTCGGTCTTGTCGCGCAAGGCCGGATTGTCCACCGCGAAGGCGGGAAAACCGGTGATGCTCAAGACCGCCGCGTCGACTTCCTTGGAGATCGACTCGCGCGGCAGCAGCGCTTCCAGCGCGATGCGGGTGCGGGCGATGTCGTCGCTGATGACATGGACGATGGCCGTCTGGCCGCCGTCCTTGCCGAACAGATTGCAGCCGGCCATGGCCTCCAGCGCCGCCTTCGCCATGCCGATGGAACTGGCGTTCAATTCGGCGATGCCGTGGTTCATCTTATTGCCGCGCTCCCAAATGCCGTAGTCCGGCGTGCGGTAGGCACGGCTGATGTAATGCACCAGATTCTGCACGAAATTGACTTCGTCGACGCTGAACACGATGCGCAGGCCCGAGGCGGTCATCTGCGCCAGCATCAGCAGAAACAGCGAGGTGGCGTCCAATTGCAAATGCCCCCATTCGCGGTCGCCCACCACGGCCTCGCCGGTCGAGGTCTTGTATTTGGCGTGCAGCGCGTCCAGCGGGTCTTGGCTATGCTTGAACTTTTCCACCTTGGCGGCTTGGCGCATCATCGCCATCAGCAAGCCGCGCATCAATTTGACGGTGCTTTGTTCCAGCAGATACGTGCGCTCCTGGCCGCCTTCGACCTTGCGGTAGGCCAGCGCGAGGCCCCAGGCGGCGAGGATGCTGTAGACATTGTCCCTGACCCAGGCATCGGTGTAATTGCCGTGGGTGGTGACGGCGGTGCTGGCCGGCAGCAGGCCGCTGATCCAATCTTGGCGGTTGAGGATGATGTCTTGGACTTGGCGGTAATACAGGTCTAGCGATTCGGTTGGGGAGCTTGGCATCATCGTGGCATCGAGTCGGTGTGGCGTTTTGGGTTTTGCAATGCCCCCGGAAAACTGGGCAGCCCGCTGAGGTCTTTAATCCCAACGGCCGTCACCCATGCAAATACTGTTCACAAGCGCCGGATTTTCTCCGTTTGCCGGACAATCCGGGGTTAAGCGCCGTCAAGCCCCAGGAAGGCGGCGGTTTAAATCCCATATTCACGCCTCTTAAGGGTGCAATGGCGATTCACAATGCATCAAGCTGATCTTGAGAGGCGCCTTGGCCGAGCAGAACGCCCCTGTTCGGCGTTTTGCCATGGGCCAGGCAATTAGTGCGTTCGCCCTGTCCGCCGGAGGGGGCTGGCTTGGCGGGCCGGTGCTTAATTCGGCTCGTCCCTGACCGGATTGCTCAGGGTGCCGATCTGTTCGATTTCTACGCTGACAGTGTCGCCATCGCGCAACCAAACCGGCGGGTTGCGCGCCATGCCGACGCCATGGGGCGTGCCGGTCAGGATCACCGTGCCCGGCAACAGCGTCGTGCTGCCGCTCAAAAACTCGATCAGCGCCGGCACGTCGAAAATCATGTCGGAGGTGTTGCTGTCTTGCATGGTCTGCCCGTTCAGCACGGTCTTGATCCCTAAATGGTTCGGATCGGGAATCTCGTCCGCCGTCACCAGCGCCGGGCCTAGCGGGCAGAAAGTGTCGAAAGTCTTGCCCCGGCACCATTGCCCGCCGCCGCCGTGCTTCTGCCAGTCGCGGGCGCTGACATCGTTGGCGCAGGTGTAGCCCAGCACATAGGACAGGGCGTCCTCCCGGCGCACATTCTTGGCGGCTTTGCCGATGACCACGGCCAGTTCGCACTCGTAGTCGACCTTGTCGCTGCGCAAATGCGTCGGCAGCAGGATGGGTTCGCCCGGATGCTGGACCGCATTCGGCAGTTTCATGAACACCACCGGGTGCTGCGGAATCGCCGCTTTCGTTTCCTCCGCATGAAACCGGTAGTTCAAGCCAATGCAGACAATCGCCAGCGGCTGGATTGGCGCGAGCAGCCTGGCCACTTCGACCCGGCGCTGTGTCACCTGATAGTCGCCGAAAAGATGGCCCGCCAGCGCCAGCGCCGTGCCGTCTGGCTGTTGCGCGGCGTGGCCGCTATTGCCCTGCGGGTCGATGTAACGAATGATCTTCATGGGAATAAACTTAAAAATAGGCGGTGGGAAAGCGGCGGGCCGCTTGATGAGGACAGGCGTGGCCTTCGGCCTAGCGAAAGCGCGAATCATTGAAGCCGCGAGGGTGTCGTGACATCATAGCGTTTTGCGCTGCACGCCTATTTTGCCAGGGGGCGGCCCTGGTGCGCCAGCCGCTACGACAGTCACGCAAGGCACACTCGGAAAATAATGCGAAAAAAAAGGATGGGGACGCTCGCTTTCGCCGTTGCCGCCGCCGCTGCCGGATTGTTTTGGTGGCGTGCCGGGGTGGTCACCGTCACTGTCATCACGCCGACGCGGGGGCCGGCCGTCGAGGCGGTTTACGCGACCGGCACCGTGGAGCCCTCGGTCATGCTGCCCATCGCGTCCCGGCAGGCCGGGCATCTGGTCGACATTAACGTCGCCGAAGGCAGCCGCGTCCGCAAAGGCCAGGTGCTGGCCCGGCTGGACGACACGGATTTGAGCAACACGGTGGAAGAGCTTGTCGCCCGCGAGCGCTTCGCCCGCAGCCAGTATCAGCGCAACGCGGATCTGGCAAATCGCAATTTGCTGGCTAAAGTCGAGCTGGATCGGGCGCGTGCCGATTTGGAGGCGGCTGAAGCCGCCGTCAAACGCGCCAACGCCTTGCGCGGCTTCATGGCGCTGACCGCGCCGGCCGACGGTCTCATCATTCGCCGTGACGGCGAAGTCGGCCAGTTCATCCCCAGCGGCCAAGCCGTGTTCTATCTGTCCTGCTGCGCCCCGCTGCGCGTCACCGCCGAGGTCGATGAAGAGGACATTCCGCGTGTGCGCCTGGGGCAGAAAGTGCTGATGCGCGCCGACGCCTTGCCCGAGCAGGTGTTTGATGGCGAAGTCCAGGAGGTGACGCCCAAGGGCGACCCGGTGGCGCGCAGTTATCGGGTGCGCATTCGCCTGGCCGACCCGGCCAAGTTGCAAGTGGGCATGACGGTGGATGCGAACCTGGTGGTTTCCGAACGGCAAAACGCTTTGCTGGTGCCTGCCTCGGCCATCCAAAACGGCGCGGTCTGGGTCGTGTCCGACGGCAGGCTGCACCGCCAAACACTGCGCATCGGCGTGGCCGGCGGCGCCCGCAGCGAAATTCTCGAAGGGCTGGCCGGCGATGCCCAGATCGTCGAAATGCCGACGGAAAACCTGCGCGAGGGGGCCGCCGCCCGCATCCGCCCGCGCGCCGCCGCGCCGGCCCAATAATGCTGATCCAGCTTGAGGTCGCCGTCACGCATTTGACGGGCCGTCGGCGGCAGACCCTGGTGTCGCTGACCGGCGTCGTGCTCGGCGTCGCTTTTTTCCTCGCCGTGTCGTCTTTGATGCTAGGCTCGGAGAAGGATTTCATCAAGCGCCTGGTCGACAACAGCCCGCACATTACCGTGTCCGACGATTACCGCTTCGCCCGCGTCCAGCCGGCCGAGCTGCGTTGGGCGGACGGGGCCGTGCGGATCAGCCGCGTCAAGCCGCAGACGGAGACGCGGGGCATCCGCGGCTATCGCGAGAAGCTGGATTTCATCGAGTCTTTGCCGGGGGTGAAAGCCGCCCCGGTGCTGCTCGGCTCGGCGGTGCTGGTGTTCGCGGGCCGCGAGGAAGGCGTGACGCTGTCGGGCATCGTGCCGGGCAAAATGAAAACCGTGTCGACGATCCAGGAAAAAATGCTCGAAGGCTCGCTGGACGCGCTGGCCGCCAACCCGAACGGAATCGTGGTCGGACTGGGGCTGCTGCGGAAATTCAACCTGCGGCTGGGCAGCACCGTCAGCGTGGTGGCCGCGAAAGGCGGCAGCCGGCCGATGAAAGTGGTCGGCATCTTCCGCACCGGCAACTCGGCGTATGACGAGACGCAGACTTTCACCGTCCTCAAACGCGCCCAGGCGCTGTTCGGCCGGCCCAACCGGGTCAACCGCGTCATCATCCAGATCGACGACGCCTACGCCGCCCGCGATGTCGCCCGGCGGATCGAAGACACGATAGGCTACAAGTCGGTGTCGTGGATTGAAGCGTCGGAGGACATTCTCAGCGTGCTGGTGGTGCGCAATCTCATCATGTACAGCGTGGTGTCGGCGATCCTGGTCGTGGCCTCCTTCGGCATCTACAACACCTTGTCGACCATCGTCATGGAAAAGACCCGCGACATCGCCATCATGAAATCCATGGGTTTCCACGCCCGCGACATCCGGCTGATCTTTCTGTTTGAAGGCGGCATCATCGGCCTGGTCGGCAGCGCGTTCGGCCTCGGGCTAGGCGCGTGCTTCATCCAGTTGCTGTCGCTGGTGCAACTGAAACCGCCGGGCGTCTCGGAAAAAGTCTTCATGCCGGTGTGGTGGGGGGCGGAACAATTCGCCATCGCCGCCGCGTTTGCGATGGGCTCCTGCCTGCTGGCCGCTTATCTGCCGGCCCGCCGCGCCGGGCGCGTGCATCCGGTGGAGATCCTGCGGGGCGCGGCGTGAGCGCGATCCTGCGCGCCGAAAATCTGCTGCGCCGCTTGCCTGGCGAAGTGCCGGTGACGCTGGTCGACGGCATCAGCCTGAGCATCGAACGCGGCGAGTTCATCTGCATCATGGGGCCGTCCGGCTCCGGCAAATCCTCCTTGCTCTATTTGCTCGGCCTGCTCGACGTGCCGACTTCGGGCCGGATCTGGGTCGATGGCGAGGACACCTCGGCCTATGGCGAAGACCTGCTGGCGAACCGCCGCCTGGAAAAGCTCGGCTTCGTGTTCCAGTTTCATTTTTTACTGGCCGAGTTCACCGTGCTCGACAATGTCACCTTGCCGATGCGCCGGCTCGGCCGGCTTGACGAGGCGGCGGCGCGCGCGCGGGGCCGCGAACTGCTGGCGCGGCTGGGCGTCGCCGAACAAGCCGACAAATATCCGCACCAGCTTTCCGGCGGCCAGCGGCAGCGCGTCGCCATAGCCCGCGCCCTGGCCAACGACCCCTTAATCATCCTTGCCGACGAGCCGACCGGCAACCTGGACTCCAAATCGGGCGGCACGGTGCGCCAGATTCTGCAAGACCTCGCCCACCAGATGGGCAAGACCGTGGTGGCGGTGACGCACGACGCCGCGTTCGCGATGGCGGCCGACCGCCGCATCGGCATTGTGGACGGCAAAATCAACGCCGACTGGAGGCCGGCGTGAATGCCCCGCTTGGCGGGCTGGCGGGTCTAATGATTTTAGACAGCCAGAAGACTTCTGGGCAAGGCCACAAAAAACCGCGTATGAGGACACGCCCGCCATTCCCCCCGCCTTCAAGCTGCAAACGGCTATTTCCGTGCCAAAATAATAACGGAAAACCGATTTCGTAAATATTACCAAACCCCTCTTGTTGCCGAAAAACCCAGCTAGACTCCTCCTAAATTTTTTCAATCAGCCACTCGCTGAAAGTGACGGCGTACTGTGTAGTGGCAAGCACGGCTGGGAGGAGGCGACGTGGATCGAGGGTATTGGAAATATTGGGGAAAGGCGCAAGCGCGGGCCGGTTCCGGGGCCACTTATCATCTTTTGCCTTACCATTGCTTGGATGTCGCGGCAGTGGGCGGCGTTCTGCTGGCTAAACAGCCTTTTTTACGGCAACGGCTTGCCGGCATGGCAAACCTGCCCGAAGCCATTCTGGTCGCATGGGTCGAGTCGCTATTGGCGATGCATGACCTGGGCAAATTCGCCGAAACCTTTCAGCAACTCAATCCGGATATTCGGAAACCGTTTTGGGGTGAGGCCAAACTTCGCCATTACGATCCGCGCCACGATAGCTTGGGCTTTCTTTTATGGAAAGATGCCGACCAGGGTTTTCATCACCATTGCCAGGCGTGGTTTGGCGACGCCGCGATATATGACAATTTCCTGAAATTCTGGCTGCCTGCTGTCACCGGGCACCATGGCGTCCCGCCGAAAATATCCGGGCAAAGGATCAAGGAATATTTCCAACCCCACGACCAGGAAAGCGCCCGGCAATTTTGCGAAGACCTCCTCGCGCTGTTCCAACCCGACACGGCGGCAATTCGAGGGCGGATCAAAGACAAGACCTGTAGGGCTGCCTTCAAACAAAGCGCTTGCTTGCTGGCCGGGATTGCGGTGCTGTGCGATTGGCTGGGTTCGGATAGCGCTATTTTCCTTTATGAAGACCAGCCCATGCCGCTTGAAGCGTATTGGAACGAGGTCGCCTTGCCGAGGGCCGAGCAAGCCTTGCTCAAATCGGGCGTGTTGCCTGCCACTCATGCCGCGCCCAAAAATCTTCAGCAGCTTTTCTCCATCACCAGCCCCACGCCTTTGCAAAGGCTGTGCGGGGAAATTCCTGTGCCCCGCCAGCCGCAATTATTCATTCTGGAAGACGTGACCGGCGCGGGCAAAACCGAAGCGGCCCTGATGCTGGCCCATCGCCTGATGAGCCAGCATCAGGCCCAAGGCGTTTACATTGCCTTGCCGACGATGGCGACCGCCAACGCCATGTATGAACGCATGGCGAAGGCGTATCGTGGCTTGTTCGCAGAAAACGCCAAGCCCTCTTTGGTATTGGCTCATGGCGCCCGGCATTTGTCGGAAGCCTTCAACCAATCCTTGCTGAATAGCCTAAACGCCGACAGCCCGTATGGCGGCAACGAGGAAACCGCCTCGGTGCAATGCGCAAGCTGGCTGGCCGACCATCGTAAAAAAGCCCTGCTGGCCGATGTCGGCGTCGGCACCGTCGATCAAGCCTTGCTCGGCATCCTGCCCGCCAAACATCAATCTTTGCGCTTATTGGGCTTGGCGAACAAAGTGTTGATCGTCGACGAGGTTCACGCCTGCGACCCTTACATGCACGGGCTTTTGCAGACGTTGTTGACATTCCACGCCCGCCTAGGCGGCAGTGCTATCCTGCTGTCCGCCACCTTGCCGCGCAAGATGCGGCGGGAATTGTTGGCGGCTTTCTCCGAAGGGCTAGGGGAAGAGCAAGGCCCGGAACCGGCCAATCCTGATTATCCCTTGCTGACCCACGCCGCCGCCGGTTATTTCGAGGAACAGGCGGTCGCCACCCGCCGCGAAGTCGAGCGGCAAGTGAAGGTGGAGCTAATCGACACGCTGGACGCGGTGTATGAGCGCGTTATTGAAGCCAGCCGTGCAGGGCAATGCGTGTGCTGGGTGCGCAACACCGTTTTTGATGCCCGGCAAGCCTATGTGCAATTGCTGCAATCAGGAAGCGTCGCGGCCAACCGGTTGGAATTGTTCCATAGCCGCTTTGTGTTGGAAGACCGCTTGCGCATCGAAGCTGACACCTTGCAATCGTTTGGCGAGAAATCCAGGCCTGATGACCGCCGGGGCCGCGTGTTGATCGCCACCCAGGTCGTGGAGCAATCGCTGGATTTGGATTTTGACCTGATGATTAGCGACTTGGCCCCCATCGACCTGATTATCCAAAGGGCAGGGCGCTTGCATCGGCATGTGCGCGACGAATGGGGCAAGCGCCTGCGCGAAGCCGGCGCCAAAGACTTGCGCTCCGCGCCGGTGCTGTTGCTACATAGCCCAGAACCGGTGGAGCAGCCCGCCGCCGACTGGTTCAAAAGCCTGTTCCCGAAAGCCAACGGGGTTTACCCGGACACCGGCTGGCTTTGGCGCACGGCCTGCGTATTGGCGCGAACTCAAGGCTGGCGGATGCCGGAGGACGCCCGCCGCCTCATTGAAGCGGTCTATGGCAATGATGCCGAAACCATTCCCGAAGCCTTGCAAAAAGCCAGCATCGATGCCGAGGGCGAGCGCCGCAGTCAAGGCGGCATAGCCAAGTTCAACGCCCTCAAGCTGGAAGCTGGCTATAGCCGCGACAATAACTCGTGGGACGACGAAGCCAAGATCCCCACGCGCCTGTCCGACGACTCGGCCACGGTTTACCTCGCCGTGGCGGACGGCGGCGCATTGAAGCCCTACGCCGATAGTGGCTCCTACCCTTGGGACTTGAGCAGCCTGCATGTGCGGGCTGCTAACCTCCCGGCCATCGAGCCATCGGCGGCGGCGAGGGAATTGAAAGACCGTCAGCGGCAATTGCGCTACGGCGAGTTGTTGGAATTGCAGCCACAAGGCGAGGGCATATTCGCGGCGATAAGGGAGGGCAGAGCGGCCTTGGCCGTCTACCATCCTGGCTTAGGATTGTTGCTGGGTGATGAGGTGGAGCAATGGCGGGATGTCGCGGTGGTTCCGCGCGAACTGCTGGCGGAACAGGAGGATGCCGAAGCGCAACGCAACGCGGCTAGAGAACCCGGCGGCAAGACGCTCGTCAGCGTTTATCTTGACGATGCCGTTTTGGCGGCTTTGCAGGCCCGAGCGGAAAACGAAGGACTTAGCTTGGAGAGCTTGATTAACGCGGCTCTGCGGGCTGCAATTGAATAAGGCGCTTGGTTCTTGATGCCAAGCGCCTTGCATCCCCACGGGTGTGGGGAACTTGTCTACCGTAATTTCCGAAAACAACATGGATCACGGGTCATCCCCTCATGGGAAGGGAATGGAGTTAGTTTATCTGAAACCGAGTAGATCGCAATAACATAGATCACTTTACAAAAAAATTATTAGCGCGTAGACTTTGAGCCGTTCTCTTTCCAGGAGCATGGCAATGAACAATTGGTTCTTGATTTTGAAGCTTAAAGTCCACCAGCTTTTTTCGGTGGTTCTCTTGTTTGGCAACACCAAAGAAGCCGCTGGCAATCTGGCGCAACTAGCCAAAGACAGTTCGCTTGACGACGAATGATGTGGAAACCACGAAATCAAAAGGAGACAACGGATGAATCTATTGAATGACTGGAAATGGATGCCCGTTCTTCGCTCGACGAATGAAGCGAACGGACAGGACACCATCGAGCCTTGGCAAATCACCGAAGGCATCGACACGAACCCCATCGTCGATGTACTTGCCCCTCGTGCCGACTTCAAGGGCGCACTCTACCAATTTCTGATTGGCCTGCTACAAACCTCCTTCGCGCCTGAGGACGAAGACGAATGGCAGGACTATTGGCGCAAGCCGCCGGATGGCGCAATCTTGCAAGCCGCCTTCGCCCCGTTCCTGCCCGCGTTTGAATTGAACGCCTTCATGCAGGATTTCGATCTTCCCGAAGGCGAACCCAAAGACATTGCCGCGCTGTTGATCGAAGCGCCCGGCGGCAAGACCTTGCGCGAAAACCTAGACCATTTCGTCAAGGGTGGCCAAGTCCAAAAAATCGCCCCGCACTGGGCCGCGCTGGCCTTGTTCACGCTGCAAATCAACGCGCCTTCCGGCGGTGTCGGCCATCGCGTCGGGCTGCGCGGTGGCGGGCCGTTGACGACGCTGGCGTTGCCGCCCGAAACCAACGGCCCGGCCAGCCTGTGGCACAAGCTTTGGCTAAACGTGCTGACCCGCGCCGAAGTTGCCAACCTGAAAAGCGGCAATCCCAAGCTAAAAGCCCCCGCCGACATCTTCCCGTGGCTGGCGAAAACCCGTACCAGCGAAGCCAAAACCGGCGTCGAAACCTACCCGGAAAGTTGCCATCCCTTGCAAATGTATTGGGCCATGCCGCGCCGCATCCGGCTGGACTTGGAACACACCGAGGCGGGGGTTTGCGACCTCAGCGGCGAATATCACGACAACCTCGTCAGCAGTTTCATCACTAAAAACTACGGCGTCAATTATGTCGGCCCATGGATGCACCCGCTGACGCCTTACTCAGGCGGCGATGCCAAAACCGGGCCGTTGTCCATCAAAGGCCAGCCCGGCGGCGTCTTTTACCGGCATTGGCTGGGCTTGGTGTTGGAAGGCGACGATGGCGGCAAGATCAAACGCCATCCGGCGCAAATCGTGTCCGCCTATTACGCAGGCGAACGCCAGCGCAGGATCGGCAGCGAAGCCGATTACACACCGCGCCTGTGGGCCTTCGGCTATGACATGGACAATATGAAAGCCCGCTGCTGGTACGAAGCCACTCTCCCCATTTTCCCGGTGGAAAAGCCCCGGCGCAGCGATATTCAAGCCGCCGTGCAAATCTTGCTGGATGCGGCCAATGAAACCTTGGGCAATCTGCGCACCGGGATTAAACAAGCCTGGTTCTCGCGGCCTAAAGACGCGAAAGGCGATTTTTCCTTCGTGGATCGGGATTTCTGGCAAAGCACGGAGGCGGCGTTCTACCAGCAATTGCAAGCAATCATTCAGGAAGCGCCCGGAAGCGAAACCGCAAAAGCCCGGCGCGAGGGTTGGCGCATGAGCCTGCGCCGACAAGCCCTCGCCATTTTCGATTATTGGGCCTTGTCCGGCGACAAGGAAGACGGCGACTTGA
>Ga0265327_10001397_pt1 | contig 30785 bp, 27 predicted proteins | sample 41621metaG_FD_202089 | JGI IMG/M metagenome (GOLD analysis project Ga0265327, IMG submission 202089) | Rhizosphere microbial communities from Carex aquatilis grown in University of Washington, Seatle, WA, United States - 4-16-21 metaG | ecosystem: Host-associated > Plants > Roots > Rhizosphere...
CAACTCTAGCATCTCAAGCAGTTGCATTAAACTAATATCAACTCGTTATGTCGTTATTATCGACAGATTGTGGATTGAGTCAAACATTTATTGAAATTTTTTATGTGCCCAGAATTGCCGGTGCTTTTCGTTCCAGTATGACCCCGATAAACCGCCATTTTTGGGCGAATTCCTCGTATGACACCCGTTGCAGGCCGACTAGCGGATCGCCTAGGATCACTTCGGTATCCGTCACAGCCAATACGGTCACCCAATGATCCACCAGAAAGCCATACTTTATCACCGCCAGTGTCGGCCCCACATACTTCAATTCCTCCACGCTCTTAAATGCCCGGCACGTGGCCGATAATCCCCGCGTGCCATATTCGCGGTTCAACGCATCCGCCAGCATATCCTCCGGCGTGCCCTCCTGGGAACTGGTGCACGACCAAATGGCGATTTGCCCCTCCTCTGCCGGCAAACCCAGCTTGCGCAACGCCGTGACCGCCGACGCCGGCCCGCAAGTGTAATCCGTGGTTTGCAGGCAAATGCCATTCTTATCCAGGTTCGTGTGCAACCGGCTCAACTGCGAGCGATCCACCATCGGCGCAATGAACGGAAAAATGGCCATGAAAAACACCAAGATGACCATCAACAAACCGACCAGCACGCGCAACCGTTTTTGTGGCAACCGGGACATCGGCGTGGTGAGCACCATCGTGGCAATGAAACCGAACACTGCAAATTTCCTCAGCCCCATCAACAGCCAGCAAAACGGCGGTGTGAACATCAACCCCGGCACATGATAGCCGACGGCATAAACCAGCACAAAGAACAGGGGAATGAAATAACCAATCGTCCAATGCCAGCTTTTCAACCGTGAAAACCACAAGCCGGCCGCCACGCCTGCCAGTGCACACAGCAGCGCGATAAAGGCGGCCAGCCAGAGATTCATGGGTTATTCCTTCGTCAGCACCTTTTCCAGCAACTGGTTCAAGCGCGTCAACATCGCCCGCGGGTCTTCCAGCAGGCCGGCGGCCACGCGCGCGTTATCCAGGATTTGCTCGGCCACACTGCCGGCCAGCGCGGCGTCCTTCTGCCGCATTGCATCCAGCCGCGCCATGATCGGGTGCGCCGGGTTGATTTCAAAATCATGCTTCGCGCCAGGCAATTCCTGCTCGCCCTGTTTCATGGCCTTCATGATGCGGCGCATGCTCGCCGTCATGAATTTATCGGAATCCACCACCACCGCCGGGCTGTCCACCAGGCGCTGGGACACGCGCACCTCGCCCACCTTGTCGCCCAGCGTTTCCTTGAGCCAGCCAGCCAGCGATTTCGCCGCGTCCTCGGCCAGCGCACCCTCTTTCTTCGCGCTCAGGTTCAAGTCCGCCTTTTCCGCCAGCCGCAGCGTCTTGCCCTCGATCTCCCGCAAATGTTCCACCACAAATTCATCCCATGGGTCTTGCAGGAACAATACCTCCCATTTGCGTTCCTTGAACACTTCAAAATACGGGCTCGCCTCCGCTGCCGCGCGGTTCGCGGCCAGTAAACAATAAATCTCCTTCTGGTCGCTGGGCATCCGCTTCACATAATCCGCCAGTGACGTCAACTTGCCCGCGTCCATCGCGGATGACTCATACCGCAGCAATTTCCCCAGCGCCTCCTTGTGCGTGAAATCCGTGACGATGCCCTCCTTGATGAACCGGTGATATTCCGTGTAAAACTTCTCGTACGCCAACGGGTCTTTCTCCGCCTGCTCATCGAGAAACTTCAGGAACCGGTTCGTCAGCACCTTGTTCAACTTGGCCAGCAACGTCGTGTCCTGCATCGTCTCGCGCGAAATGTTCAGCGGCAAATCCTCGCTGTCCACCACGCCCTTGAGAAAGCGCAGCCATTCCGGGAACAACCCCTTCGCCTTCGCCTGGATCAACACCTTGCGGCAATACAAATTCACTTCCGAATCGATTCGCCCCATGCCCATCGTCTCAAAATTGCGGCCCGGCACAAACAGCAGCGCCTGGATGGCCAGCGGCGCATCCGCTGTGAAATGCAGCCGGAACAACGGCGCGTCATGGTCATGGCCCACGAACGTATAAAACTCGTTATATTCCTCCTCCTTGATCTCGTTCTTGTTCCGGGCCCAAATCGCCTGCACCGTGTTCAACCGCTTCCCGTTCAACTCAATCGGGAACGGCACAAAGCTCGAGTACCGCTGGATGATGCGCTCCACCGTATCCGCCTGGGCAAACTCCTTCGCGTCGTCCTTCAACTCCAGCGTAATCTTCGTGCCGCGCGGTAAATCCGCCGCCGGGGTGATGTCATAACCGCCCATGCCTTCGCTCGTCCATTCCCAGCCCGGTTCATCCGGCGCAAACGAACGGCTCAACACCGTCACCTTCTTGGCCACCATGAACGCCGAATAAAAACCCACGCCAAACTGGCCGATCAAACCCACGTCCGGCTTCTTCTCTTCCGTGAGTTGTTTCAAAAAGGCCTTCGTGCCCGAGTGCGCAATCGTGCCCAGGTTTTCCACCAGTTCACCGTGCGTCATGCCCAGGCCCGTATCCGTAATCGTAATGGTGCCCGTCTTGTCGTCCGTTGTCAGCGCAATGCCTGGGGCCACGTCCGGCTGCTGGATGGCTTTGCCGGACGACTGGTTAAACCGCAGCTTCTCGCATGCGTCCGCCGCGTTTGAAATCAGCTCCCGGATAAAAATTTCCTTATCCGTGTACAACGAATGAATAACGATATTCAGCAACTGCTGAATTTCCGCTTGAAAATGATGTGACTCTTTCTGGCTCATATAGGGGTTGTTTAATTAGTAGAGACCAGCCCCCACGTCAAGCCCACTGCCAAGGCTGGAGACATTCTGTTTGGGTCACGTTCGCAGCCAATCGACCTGCCGCCCAATCAAATAACCGCCCGGTTTGCGACCGGGGCGAAGCAACCAGGCTTGCCGACAATCAACTATTGTCTCAGCTTCAGGAGCAACTGTGATTGGGGATGCTACCAGCGAGACCCAACCCATCGCGAGCCACACCAAAAACGTTGCGTTTTGGGCATTGACTTTCCGTGTTAATTGGTTACTTTCACCGGCTCTTTAGCAAAATATTAAAAGAAACTATGCCCAATACGAAGTCAGCCGAGCGCCGGATGCGCAACAGCAAACGCAAGCAGCTCCAAAACAGCGCCGTCAAGTCCCGCTTGCGCCGTGCCGAAAAACAATTCCGCGCCACTGTTAGCGCCGGCAAAAAGGATGAAGCCATCAAGCTTTTGCCCACCGTGCATTCCGCCTTTGACAAGGCCGTGAAAGTGGGTGCCATCACCCGCCCCACCGCCAACCGCAAGAAGTCGCGCTTGGCCCTGTCCGTCAAGTAATCTCCCGTTTTCACCGACACGCAGCGGCGTTTGTCCTCAAACGCCGCTCGTTTTGTTTTCTAGCAGCCAGCCGCCTCGGGCTCAGCAGGCACAAAACATCTTCGTGCGAGGCGCTCGCGACAGCGTTTGGAGTTGACGGGTCGTCCCGGATACCATTCATCCTGCACTTGAGCTTGCTTCCCTGCCTCGCTATGGTTTGCTCATGTTCAATGCCAGCGGGATTGCAAAAGACAGGCTTATGGAATCGCGACAGAGCTTGATCCAGAATTTCTCAGGCGTTATCGAACGGGCTGCCTTCCCGGCACTGAACCTGCCACCGGGCTACCGGGGACTGTTTAAATTTCCATGAATTTTACCAACGCAATATGAGCCCAACCGGGTCAAGGCAAGCTCGCATTCCTGCGTTGGATGGGATTAGGGGACTGGCTATCAGCCTGGTTTTGTTTCAACACTATGTCTATGATTCAACCAGCCTAGGAACCAACAAACTTGGGGATTTTGTGCGGCACAACCTCACTCTGGGCGGAACTGGGGTTGATCTTTTCTTTGTTTTATCCGGATTTTTGATCGGTGGCATCCTGATGGATAACCGGGGCGGAGAAAATTATTTCAAATCTTTTTATATTCGCAGACTGTGCCGGATAATCCCGCTGTACTACCTTTGCCTGCTTGGTTATGTCCTGTCCCGGGCGGTGTTGGGCTCCAATTCTGGCCAGCATTGGTTTGACCGGCTCTTTGTCTCCGGCGTTTCACTTTGGCCCTACCTGACGTTTACCCAAAACTTGTTTCTGGTGATCAAGTATGGCACCGGCGTAATCTGGGCGGCCTGGATTTCCCCCACGTGGTCGCTCAATATCGAGGAGCAATTTTATTTGATACTGCCGCTGGCGGTCTGGCTGGCGCGGCCATCATGGATATTGCCTGCGTGTCTGGCCTGTATTTGCACTCATTTTGCTTCTTATTATTGGTTGTGGCTGTATCACCCGGTTGCCTATTGGCACATCAGCATGGTGGTGCCGTTTCGGGCGGATGCTTTATTGCTGGGCGTTGTCTGCGCTGGACTGGTTCGGCAGGAAAAGTCCAGCCGGTGGTTTTCGGAAAATCGGCATGTGCTTTACACTCTGTTAATCGTGTTCTTGCTGGGCACGGGTTTCATTGCTCCAAGGTTCTATTCAAGCAATTATGAAATTGAACGTGATACATTTTTTTACCTTTGGCTGGCGCTGCTTTATGCGTGCCTGTTGCTGCTGGCCGTAATCCAAAAAGATGGCTTGGTATCTCGTTTTGTGTGTTTCACCCCCTTGCGCAAGCTTGGAATAATCGCCTATGGCGTGTTTCTCTTCCACCAGCCAATCAATGGTTTGCTACATTGATTGATTTTAGGGAAAGACAATCAAATCGAGAGTCTTGCGGATGGCGCAATCACCGTTACGGCTTTAATTGCAACCTTGATTATTGCAGCCATATCTTGGCGATTCTTTGAAAAGCCCATCATTGATTGGGGACATTCATTTTTGTATAGCAATAGGAAAAGCCCAACTATATGAAATGCGGGGAGAGTTTCCTGCGAATGGAAGCTGCAAAGGCATTCATTTAATACTGATACAAACCGCCCATCCGTTCAGCCATAGCGTCGCAGCCGCATTTGAAGTGCGATGCTTGAGTATCGCTTTTGTTTCTCGGTTGCTTCGTTGTTCAACCTCAAGGCTCTCACCCGTTACCAAAATCATGGAAAGAACAACTTCGGCTTCATCAGGCCCATCTTCGCCAGCCGGAATTGTGAGCCAACGCTTAAACAGCCAAAGCCGTACTTGCAACTGCGCCGGAAATTAATGGAAGAAGCTTCCTTGAAATATTTCGTGGGGCAGCTCACTTCCCCAATCGTAAACCCGTGCCACAAAATCTGCGCAATCATCTGGTTATCGAACACAAAATCATCCGAGTTCGCCGCCAGGTTGGGCTCCAGCTTTTTCAACAGCGTCCGGGAAAATGCCCGGTAGCCCGTGTGATATTCCGAAAGCTTGGCGCCGAGCAATATATTTTCCGCCGCTGTTAAAAACCGGTTGGCCACGTATTTCCAGCCCGGCATGCCGCCTTGCAACGAGTAACCGCCCAAAATGCGGCTCGCCAGCACGCACTGGTGCAGGTCGTTGGCAATAATGGACGCCATCGCCGGAATCAGCTTGGGCGTGTACTGGTAATCCGGATGCACCATGATGACGATGTCCGCGTTCGCTTCCAGCGCGAGCCGGTAGCAGGTTTTTTGGTTGCCGCCGTAGCCCTTGTTCTTTTCGTGCACATGCACGCGCACGCCGGGGAGCGCCGAGGCCACCTTTACGGTGTCGTCCCGGCTGCGGTCGTCCACCAAAATGATTTCGTCGACGATGCCTTGTTGCATCACTTCATCCACCGTCATGGTAACGGTCTTGGCCGCGTTGTAGGCGGGCATGACCACGACGATCTTTTTTCCGAAATACATGCTTGCAACATGCTGCCTCAATCTCCTCCCGTGGAGAAGTGAAAAATCCGGCCGCTTTTTTTGATGACACCGCGCCCCGCCCCGTCAAGAATGTCTTTTTGCATCAGCCGTACAATTGCACATGACCATCACGCTTTTCATTCCCTGTTTTATAGACGCCGTGTACCCGCGCGTGGGCATCAGCATGGTCGAAATCCTGGAACGGCTCGGGCACACCGTGGTTTGCCCGGAGGAAATTGCCTGCTGCGGCCAGCCGCCGTTCAATTCCGGTTATTGGGAGGAAGCCCGTACGATTGCCGGCCCCGTGCTGGAACACCTGGAACACGCCGAAGCCGTGGTCATCGGCTCCGGTTCCTGCGGCGCGATGATTAAAAAGTTTTACCCCGACCTTTTCGCCGGCACCCGGCAGGCGGAACTGGCCAAACAGGTGGCCGCGCGCACGTGGGAATTTTCCGATTTCGTGGTCAACCAACTCGGTCAAACCGATTTGGGCGCCACCTTTTCGCACAAGGTCACCTACCACGACGGCTGCCACGGCCTGCGCGAATTGAACATCAAAAGCGCCCCGCGCACCTTGCTCGGCAAAGTGAAGGGCCTGGAACTGGTGGAAATGAAGGAAGACGTCTGCTGCGGCTTCGGCGGCACGTTCTCCGCCAAGTTCCCCATGATTTCCACCGCCATGGGCGAGGTCAAATGCGCCAACGCCGCCGAGACCGGCGCGGAATATATCGTCTCCGGCGATTCGAGCTGCCTCATGCACATCCAAGGCTTGCTCTCGCGCCAGGGCAGCCCGGTAAAAACCATTCACCTGGCGGAATTGCTGAACCAAAGATAAACGCCATCACGAAACTCCAAGCCGACCCCGAAGACAGGTTTACGTTGGCGGTCCGTTATTTTTATTCGTGCCTTTTCGCATCTGTGTTTAAAATCAACCCATGAAAACTCGTGTCCGTTTTGCCCCGTCGCCCACCGGCTATCTTCACATCGGCGGCGCACGCACTGCCTTGTTCAACTGGCTTTATGCCCGCCACACCGGCGGCACCTTTGTGCTGCGCATTGAAGACACCGACGCCGCGCGCAACAGCCAGGAGGCCGTCAACGTCATCCTCGAAGGCCTCCGCTGGCTCGGACTGGACTGGGATGAAGGCCCGTTGACGCCCGACGCCACCGGCCCCTGCAAAGGCGACCGCGGCCCGTATTTTCAGTCGCAACGCAAAGAGAATTATCAGCGCCGCGTCGAGGCATTATTGTCGCGTGGTCTCGCGTATGAACATGAAGGCGCGATTAAATTTAAAATGCAGCGCGAGCCTATTTTGATTCCCGACCTCGTTGTGGGCGATGTGCTCCGCAAATTGACCGACCGCGAAGAAGTGGACCCGGACTTTGTCATTGTGCGCAGCGATGGCCAGCCCGTGTTTCACCTCGTCAACGTCATTGACGATCTGGAAATGGGCATCACCCACGTCATTCGCGGCGAAGACCACTTGAGCAACACCGCCAAGCATATCGCGCTGTTCCGCGCGTTTGGTGTGGAACCGCCACACTACGCGCACATCCCGCTCATCCTGAACGCCGATGGCAGCAAGATGAGCAAGCGCGACCGCGGCGCATCACTCTCCACCTATCTGGACGAAGGATTTTTGCCCGAGGCCGTGAATAATTACCTGTGCCTGCTCGGCTGGTCGCCCAAGGACAACACCGAGAAGCTTTCCTTGAAGGAAGTCGTGGAACGCTTTGACCTCCCGCAAATTCTCCGGCACAACGCCAAGTTTGATTTCGAGAAACTTGTCTGGTTGCAGGGCGAATATTGCCGCGAATTGCCCAACGAACGCTTCTACGAACTCGGCGTGCATGCCCTGGCCAAGGCCGGCGTTGACACCAACAAGTTTGATGTGGCCTACGTCAAAGCCGCGCTCGATACCTGCAAGGGCAAGCTCAAGACGTTTTCCGAACTGCCGGCTTACGGTGGATTTTATTTCAAGGACGACATCGCTTACGACCCCGAGGCCGCCCAGAAAAGTTTCGTGCCGGAAAATAAACCGCGCCTTGAAAAACTTCGCGACGCCTTTGCCAAAATTGAAAAATTTGACGCCGCCGCCGTCGAAGGCGCGTTGAAAGCCACCGCCACGGAACTCGGCGTCAAAGTAGGCGTGCTCGTCCACCCGGTTCGCCTCGCCTGCACCGGCAATCCCCATGGCCCCAGCCTTTATCACCTGCTGGAAGTCATCGGCAAGGAAATGACGCTGGCCCGGATTGAAAAAGGTCTGGCCAGTTTTTAGCACCCGGCTCATTGCTCAAAAATTCGCCGGTACGTCTTCAGTCAAAACGCCGCGCACATCGCCCGGGTCGTCGTACTGCCATATTTTAACCGAGCCGAACGATACCTGCGCCGTTTGCCATGGTGCCGGGCCGCCCCAACCCGGCAGCCACACGCCAATGGTTAATTGGCCCGCCATGCACGGCACATGGTTCGCGTTCCCGCCCACCATTTTGCCATCCACCCAATTCTGCACCGTCAAACCGGTGCAGGCCGCGTAGTCATCCTTGCCCAGGCGCTTCAATGGATTGCCCAAATAGGCATTGATCGAAATCGCCTTGTCCTGCACCCACCAAAAGCCGTTGCTTTCAACCACCTGGCTGTCTTTGATAGCGGGCAACGGCTTTAGCCCGGTGCGCCATTCCATGTCATAAGTGTGATACTGGCCATCGGTAATGGGCGGCACGGCAAACGTTTTCCAATCGTACCGGGTTTGGCAAAACACGTTATAACCTCCATGCGTGAAATCTCCATTTTTGCCCAGCTCCGGAAAATCAATTTCTGACCAGTATTCCGTGGCCGGTGAGCCTGGCACCTTGAGACCGGGATTAAACATCGGCACCTCTGCATTAAATGCAGTCTGCTTGTCAGCGGGCGTTTCCACCCAGCGATAGGCGTAAGTCCAAATCGCCGGAACTGCGCCCTTGGGTTGCGCCGGCGCACTATCACCGGTCGGCGCGCCCACCTTCATCACCACTTCATAGCGGCCGGCTGCAAAAAATTGTTTGGTGGCAATGACGCCGCCCACCCGCACTTTTTCACCCTTGGCCCCGGTCATCGCGCCTTGGTATTGATCGCCATGCGCTTCGCAGACCAATACGTTCTGCTCTTTGCCATTGATGGAATCGCGCTTGATGGCGACGTTATCGGGCGTTACGCCATTGTTCCCCTGCCCCCATTTCTTGCGCAGCGCATACCAGCGCGATGTATCAAGCTGACTGCCCGGCCAGTCCTCTTGAAATGCCAACCACGCCGTTGCCGGCAGTGGTGGCAACCCGGCGACATCCGCCCGCAATGGCCCAACTGACACGATTACGACGATGGCAAAGAGACATTTCCCGATGGGTAATTTAATAGGCATACCGGCTATAATGATTTAAATCAGTGTTCAACTCGCTTGTAGCTGGCGCACCTTAAAACGAATGCCCTGCATCCATCCAGTCAAACCCACTTGCACTTTTTTAAAACATGCTTGCCCATTGGCACCGCATAAAAATTGTCTTCGTTGAAATAATAAATGACAAACCCATCGGCGAAATGCCAATGGGTTTGCGTGATTCAGAGGGAAGATTAGCCGCCAATCTTGATGGCTTCTACGCTGATGATATCCGGATTGCCGGAGGAGATGGCATTCAGCAAGTCCGCCGGCGGCTCGGAATTGAGCTGGATACGGCAACTCGCCGCAGCCGCGCCCTCGAAAATAATATTTTGCACTTCCTCAACATTAATCGTTGCCCGGCGGATTTTATCGAGCACAAACGCCAGCACGCCCACGCGGTCGTAATGGCGCACAACCAATTGCCACTTGGCCGGCGTCCGTTTAGCCAGGTTGACGCAATTGAGCGCCTCGCCGGTTTTTACAAATGTCTCCACAATGCGAAACGCTTCCTCGGCAATGGCATCCTGCGCCTGCTCGGTGGACGCGCCAATATGATGCGTGCCGCACAGATTCGGCACATCCAGGATGGCATCGTTGAAATCCGCCACAGCCTCGGCCGGTTCGGGGTCGAACACGTCCAACCCGGCACGGATTTTTTTGGCCTGCAACGCCGCCAGCAGCGCAGCCTGGTCCACCACTTCACCGCGTGCCGTGTTAATGAGAATGGCGTTGGGCCGCATCAGCGCGAGGCGCGCGGCATTGACGAGCTTGCGCGTTTCCGGTTTGAGCGCTGTGTGCAGCGAGATAATATCTGAGTTGCGGAAAACATCATCCACGTCGGCGCAATAGACTGCGCCCAATTCTTCAGCTTTGGCAGGCGTGAGCGAGCGCGACCAGGCAACGACGTTCAAGCCAAACGCCTTTGCCCGCGTGATGACCTCACGGCCAATCGAGCCCGTGCCGATCACGCCAAGGGTTTTGCCGAAGATGCCATCGGCCTTGGAAAACTCCTTCTTGTTCCATTTATGCGCCCGCAACGCTGCCGTGTTGTCGGCAATGCGACGGTCAATGCCCAACAGCAATGCAAATACAAGTTCCGCCACGGCAATGGAATTTTTACCGGGACAGTTCGTGACAAAAACGCCAAGCGCGCTGGCGGTCTTCACATCAATCGTATTAACGCCGGCGCCCGCTCGCAGCACCAGCGCGAGTTCGGTCCCGGCCTTGAGCGTTTCACCGGTCACCTGTTTGCTGCGGACGATGAGCACCTTGTGGCCGGGAATTAGCTTGGGCAATTCTTCGGCTTTGGCGGTGGGATTATAGGTAACGGTGCAGCCCAGTTGTTTGAACCGTTCCAGATGTGCTTCGGGATATTTATCGGCAATGAATATTTTCATGGAATGAATTTACGACTTTGTGAACCAGAAGCTTGGCATGAAGCCCCGGTCTTGCACACTCCCACAAATTGGGTAGACGCAGCGAAGCCGCCCCGGCCAGCTTAAGCCTGCCGCGAAGTCACTTTCCGGTGTCCAGGTCCGTTTTTAAATGCCGGTCGTAGAAATCATAAATTTCCTGGGCGGCAGCAGGCGGCGCAATGATGCCATGTCCCTTGCCCGGAACGATGACCAGATGCGCCTCCACGCATGCGCGCTTTAACGCATCGTAAAACCATTCGCTTTGCTCCGGCGGCACCAGTTTATCCTCGCCGCCGTGTAGCAAATAAACTGGCGGGCACATTTTATCCACGTACATCAACGGGCTCGCGGCCAGGGCTTTGTTCACGTTTTGTTCCACCGGACCACCAATTAACCGGGCCACTTCGCCATTAGCATTGGTGCGGGATTGCGGGTCCGTCACCAGCCAGTTCAAGTCTGTGGGCGGATAAAACGCGCAAACACATTGCACCCGGCTGGAAAAATTGACATTGCCACCGATGTCGCCTTCCAGTTCGGGATGCCCCGCAGTGGTAGCCACAAGCAATGCCAGATGACCGCCCGCCGACGCACCAAAAAGCCCGATATGGTCCGCGTCGAGGTCGTACTTCGCGGCATTGGCCCGGAGCCAGCGCACCGCGCCCTTGCAATCATAGAACGGCGCGGGAAATGTCGCCGTCTCCGATAACCGGTAATCGATGCTCACGATGGCCAGATTGCGCGCGGCCATAAAACCAATGGGACAAAAATTCTTGTCGCCGCTGTTCCACGAGCCGCCGTGAATCCAAATCACCACGGGCAAACGTCCCATGGGTTTGCGCGGCGAATAAATATCCAGCCGCAAAGGTTTGCCATCCACCTGCGCGTATTCCAAGTTGCGTTGAACTTTGACACTGTAAGGCAGGAATGGCGTACAGCCGCAAAACAGCGGCAGACAAAGTGAAAGCAATCCCATTACAAAGTGGCGTGTGTTAAATGTATGGTGCATTGGAAAAATCCTATTGGCCGAGCTTGGCCAGTTTATTGACAGCCTCAACTTGCGCGTCGCGGTCTTCTAGACTGATGGGTTGCAAGTCGCGGCATTTTTTGAGTTCGGCAATTTCAAGCTCCCGCCTGCCCACCGTTTCATAAACCATGGCCAGCCCGGCATGATTGATAATGCGACCCGGCGTCACTTCAATGGCTTGCTTGAAATTTGTGATCGCCTCGTCATTGCTCGCCGGCGGCAGCCCGCCGTAAACCACCTTCACAAACGTGCGCGACAGCAACCCCATGTTGGCCACGCCATAATGCCAGCGCCCCAGCAGGTAATAACCAATGTCCTGCTTCGGGTCCAGCGCCACGGCTTTTTCGGATTCCAATTTAATCAGCCGCGAATAGCTAACTTGTGTTTTAAGATCAGAAAATGGGCAGTTTTTGGCGTAGCAAACCGCCACGCACGCGTGAGCGGTGGCATTGTTGGAGTTCGCCTTAACCGCCAGGAAAGAACAAGCCAGCGCCCGCGCCGCCAAATCTTTTTGCATCGGCGCAGCATTGGTGAGATACATCAGGTCGCAATATTTCCGCGTCAGCTCGCACAGACTCGCGGAGTTGGTGGCTTCGGCCTGCTCAGCAGCGTCGTAAATTTTGAGGGCTGCCGAAACATCCCCGCCCCGTTCCGCCGCAGCCGCCAGCGTCAGGGCATTGGTAAATGAATAATCCCCTGCCCGGCTGGAAATTCCGGCAAATAGCGCAACCATTAAAAGGATGGTCAAGCCAACCGCTCGCCCACCCGCCCGGCGGCACATCGTTGTTCGCGTGCGCATGAACATTTTTAAAGCACATTAAGCCCGCTGGTTGCGGAACAGGTAGTGCGACACCAGCCATTCTTCACCCTTCCGAAATCCCCACAACTCGGCGCAGGCCATGTAAAAGACCCGCCAATAAACCCACCAACGCGTCTCGTTTTCCGCCCCGTAAGTTTGCGCAAACAGCGGGCGAATCTCGTCTTCATGCGCATCCATGTTCGTCAGCCACGCCTCGGCGGTCTTTTGATAGTGCACACCGTTCACGCGCCAGTGATTCTCAATGGCCAGGTCATTTTGAAAATACAGCAACAAGTCGTCGCTGGGCATGATGCCACCCGTAAAAAAATACCGCGCCATCCAGTCGGATGCGTCACGCGCCACAAAATGATATGCGTATTCGCGATGGGTGAAGATGTGGACGAACAATTTACCATCTGGCTTGAGCCAGCGCGAAATGTTGGCCATCAGCCGCTCGTAATTCTTCATGTGCTCAAACATCTCCACCGACACCACGCGGTCAAACGGGCCGGCAATGTCAAAACGATTCATGTCGCAGGTGATGATTTGCAAATTCTTCAATCCGCGCCGCCGGGCCTCAGCATCGATATGTAACTTTTGCGTGGCTGAATTAGAAACGCCCGTGATACGTGCATTCGGATAATTTTCCGCCATCCACAAGGACAGGGAACCCCAGCCGCAGCCGAGTTCGAGAATGCTTTGGCCATCGGCCAGTTGCGCGCGTTTGCAGGTAAGCTTGAGCATCGCCTCCTCCGCAGCGTCGAGCGTGGTCACGCCCTCCGGCCAAAGCGCTCCGCTGTATTTCAAACGCTTGCCCAGGCAAAGCTGATAAAAGCGCGTCGGCACTTCGTAATGCTGTTCATTGGCGGCCTTCGTCTCGATGGCAATGGGACTCTGCTTCAGCTCCGCCACCAGCTTCAAAAGATACGCCTGCCGCGCCCCGGCGTCGCCCCGGTTTTCCTCGCGCAACCGTTCGCGCAACAGCCGCCGTATGCCAATGCGAATGAGCCAGTCCGGCAGCAGATTTTTTTCCAATAACCGGTCCAGCGAGAGCGTTGGCTTCGGCAATTGCAGATGATTGGTTTCCATGACAGGCTTCAAGGCCAGGGCCGGTTCAGGGTTCATAGTTACAAATGGTTAATTTTCAATTCTCCAGTTCAGGCCGGGTTACGTTTCTTGAACCACGGCACAAACGCGCTCGTGGTGCGTTGATAATCGCGATACGCCTCGCCTTTGGTGCTGACCGCGAGCTTTTCCGTGAGCGGAATACCGGTCACCCGCAACAGGAAAAAAAGCATTAGTGCCGGGCAATAAACCGTCGTGCATCCCAGGGGCGACCCCAGTGCGAAAACAAAGAATGCCACCCACACCAGCCACTCAAAAAAATAATTGGGGTGACGCGAGTAATTCCACAAGCCAGCGCGGCAGACCTGTCCATGATTTGCCGGATTCGCTTTAAACTTGTGCAACTGCGCGTCCGCCAATCCCTCGCCCGCCAGCGCAATTAACCAAAGCGCCATGCCCGCGTGTTCCCACCATGAAAGCCCCGGACGCGGATTCAGGCAAACGACCAAAAACGGCACGGACAACAATCCAATCAACACCGCTTGCAGTTCGAAAAAGATCAAGACCTGGATTTTTAACGAATTCTTCCAACGCGCTCGCATTTCTGCGTAGCGGACATCTTCCTTGGGATGCTGTGAGGTAACGCGAATGAACAAATGCGTGCCCAGCCGCAAGCTCCAGAGCAAAACCATGCCGGCCATCAGCCAGCGGCGCACAAAATTACCATGCGCCGTGGCGGCAAAGAAAATCGCCACCGGCGCAAAGGCGTAGGACCACGCAATATCCACAATGCCGAGATTGTTCAGGCGCAGGGCCAGCCACCAGATGAACAACATCAATAAAGCGGCGAACACACATGCAGGCCAAAAGGCGTTGATAAATTCAGTGGGCATTGGGTTTGATTAGTTGGGCCAGGGCCTTCAGTGGCGGGAGGACCATGAAATAAATCAGTACCCCCACCACGGGGGCAATCAGCAGCCAGGCCAGAATACCGTGTACTCCGGTCATTCCGAATTCCCGCATGAATTTCGCGGGCGAGGCATCAAACTTATGAATCAATTCGGGCACGGAAAAACTCACGTGCGGCGCCCGTACCAGCCATTCGCCAATGCGGACAAACACGATTATCAGGCTGATTTGCAACGGCAATGCCGCCGCATTGACCAGTTGAATAATGGGCTGGTTCAACTTCAGACAAAACCCAACCACAGCGCACAACACCGTGGTCGCACCGAGTATCGGAAAGATGCCCAGGTTAAAACCCAGGGCGATGGTCAGCGCGATCTTTTGCGGAGTCACCCCTTGCGTGAGCTGCGCAACTATCAGACCCACGACGCGCTCGCGCCAGAATCGTTTCAGGCGTGATGGATTTGGTGTAGTCATGGGCGCAGAAATCATTTTTTCCTCCGCACCAAAACTTGTTCGATACTTGCATTCGCCGGGAGCCGGAACAAGGTCAGGAGCATGTAGCTGGACATGGCAATGTTGCCGAGGAGCAGAATCGCCACCAGCCACGCCATGCGCGCCAGCCAGCCAGTTTCCTTGTACGCCAGCCACGCATAAAAAGTGAGGAACCCGAAATAACAATCGAACAACGTGGCGATGAACCACGGATGCACCACCACGGCTTGCGGCGTTTTCCACAAGGCGCATTGCAGGCTCGCCCAACTCGTGGCGCAGAGCATCGTTGCCAGCACGCCCGCAAACGCAATTCGTAAAAACCAAATCATAATTCCGCCAGGGTTGAATTATTAGGCCGCGTATAAATCCCTTGTACCACGGTGATATTGCGCATGGCAAACGCGGCTTCGCAGTAGGACAAATAGTAATTCCATTTGCGAATGAACCGCGTGTCAAAGTTCAATTTCCGCACCGCCGTTTCATTTTGATTGAAAGCAATTCGCCAGCGTTTCAATGTTTCTGCGTAGGACAAACCCAAATCCTTCAGGTCGTGCAAGAATAAATCGCCGGTCGTGCGCAAGGCTTGGTTGACACGGTGAACGGAGAGCAACAGCGACCCCGGAAAGATATGTTTTTGAATCCAGTCCACATTTTTGCGCAGCGAATCGTGGCGCGAATCCGGGCAGGTAATCATCTGTAACGCCAGCAACCCCTGCGGCTTCAACAATTCATGACACTTGGCAAAATACGCTTCCAGATACGCATCGCCCACGGCTTCCAGCATCTCGATGGAAACAATTTTATCGAACTGCCCCGTCAGCAAACGGTAATCGAGCAATTTGACCTCCACGCGATCCGCCAAGCCTTCGCGCTGAAACAACTCACGGGCGTAATTGAATTGTTCCTGGGAAATGGTCACGGTGGTCATGCGCACGCCGTAATTTTTCGCCGCGTGCCGGCTGAAACCTCCCCAACCGCTGCCAATCTCCAGCACGTGTTCGCCCGGTTGCAATTTTAACTGGCGGCAGAGCCGGTCATACTTGGCCACCTGCGCCTGTTCCAGCGTTTGCGCGGCCCCGGTGAACAGCGCGGAGGAATAGGTCATCGTGGGGTCGAGGAATAACTTATAAAAATCATTACCAAGATCGTAGTGCTCGGAAATATTGCGGCGGCTGGTGGTCAGGCTGTTGGGCCGCAGGAGATGGCTGATGCGATTTTGCCAGCCCAGCAGGTTCACCAGCCACTTGCGCGCCCGCGAACCTGACATGGCGGGGGAATTTTCCACGTTTAAAATGAACCACGAAATCACCTTCTTAATATCCTCCGTATCCCAGTCGCCATCCACATACGCTTCGCCAAAACCAATGTCGCCAAATAATACGCATCGCTTGAAGAAACCCGGATTTAGCACGCGCACCTGGGCCGAGATTTTCGCGCCGGGCTGGCCGATAACTTTCCGGCTGCCGTCCGGCAAATCCAATTGCAGGCAGCCCAGCGTCATTCGTTCGAGGGACTGCATGACAATGCGCTGATAAAAGCCGCCGGACTTTTGACCAGCCGCCGCATCCAGCAACGGGTTAAGGGTGGCAACAGGTGTATTCATGGTGATTTAAAATTCAATTTGGCAGATCGGCAGGGTGCGTCTCCCGGCGCGTCGTTGGGGGGTAAGGAAGCAAACTCAGCTTCGCAACGGCGCGGACGGAACGATGCACCCTGCCTTGAAAACAAAATTTGTTAAACATACGTGGCCTCATTTGGTTTGCGAGGGGAGCGTTGCATGCGGGCGCAGCACCTCGCGCTGCAACGCGGCGTTCTCGCCTTGCGATGAAACGGCACGCCTTTGAGCCACAGCCACAGCGCGTGCCAGTGAATCAGAAAAATGACCTTGAGCGTAACCAGGGGATATTTGAAGGTGAACCAGCAAAGGTTCCGGTTGTTCAACTCGGCACGCAGGCCGGTGAGCGTGGTAATCAAAACTTTCTCGTAGCCGTCGCGGTCATCAATTTTAACATCCAGCTTGTCGCCGGGAATTTTCAATTTAAAGTCGAAGCTCAAATCGAGGCGCGAGAAGGGCGAAATATAAAAATGCTTCGGCACAATTTTATTGAACGCGCCACCCGCACCGAGGTCTTCCCGGCCAAGCAAATATAGTTTCATTTCGCGAAACGTATTGCCCACCTCAGCCACGGTGCAGACCGGTTTCCCTTGCGAATCAAAACAGTAATAAATGGAAATCGGATTGAAGATGTAACCCAGCATGCGCGGTAGCGTCAGCAGCATCACGCGGCTGAACGGCCCCAAATCAATGCCTTGCCGGCGAAGAAAATCGAGAATGCGTTCCTTCAGCGGCGATTCGCCGGCTGGTTCATGATCCGCATCGCGAAAACTGTAAAGATTTTTGCGGTTCCGGCTGAACCATAGAACCTTTTTTGCCACCAAATCCAGCTCGTCCAAGTCGAGATAGAACATGAAAATGTCATGCTGAAAGTGGTGAACCTTCGGCGCAAACCGGTGGTGCATCACGGAGCATTGGTACAGGCATGAGTTCATGTCCAAATTCTTTCCCCGGTTAACGTGCGGCACAGGTCGAGCGCAGACGTAAAGGCGTCCTCATGGAAGCCGTAACGAAAATAGCTGCCGCAAAAATAGACGTTCGTCATACGCTTATTCAGTTTTGGCAATTCTTTCTGCGCCCGAATCGCCCCCAAGTTGAACAACGGGTGTTCATATTGGATACGCTTGAGCACGGCTTTTGGATTCACCCAATTTTCACCATTGATGGACACAAAGTAATTTTGCCGGTCGGACACGTTCTGGAGGCTGTTCATCCAGTAAATGGTCGAGGGCCGGGTTTTCCCATCGGCATCCCGGTTAATGCGGTAATTCCACGACGCCCAACATAATTTGGTCTTGGGCATGACCGAGGCATCCGTGTGCAGCAAAGCCACGTTGGGCTGATATTTAAATTCACTCAACCACGCACGCTCTTGCGCATCAGCATCGGAGAGCATGCGCAAGGTTTCATCCGCGTGACTGGCAAAAATAACCTGATCGTATGATTCAGTACGGCCAAAAACATCCGTCACCATCACCCTGCCGTGCTCGCGCCGCACACCTGCCGCTCCCCGGCACACTTGGATTTTATCGCGAAACGGCGCGGTGAGCTTTTCGACGTACGCCTTGGAGCCGTTCACCACCGTGCGCCAGGGATGCTGTGTGTGCAGTCCGAGAAAGCCGTGATTGTGAAAGAACCGCAACAAGGTCATCGCCGGAAACTCCAACATTTGCTCGGGCGGCGTGGACCACACAGCCGCGCTCATCGGCACGAGATAGAAATTCAGAAAATCCTCGCCGTAATTGCGCTCACGTACATATTGGCCAATCGTATGATCCTGAAAGGCTCCCGCCGACAAAGCCTCGATTGCCTCGGAATTGAACCGGTTGATTTGCGCCAGCAATTTCCAAAAGCGTGGACGCAACAAATTCCGGCGTTGCGCAAACAAATGGTTCAAACTCGACCCGCAAAATTCCAAACCCGCGGGCAAATGCTGCACGCTGAACGACATCGAGGTTGGCCGGGTGGCAACCTTCAACTCTCCAAACAAACGCGTGAGATGGGGATAGGTGACTTCGTTGTAAACCATGAAGCCGGTGTCAATCGGCACCTGCCGGCTGTCTTCCGCCACGGAAATCGTATTCGAATGCCCGCCCGCGTAGTCGTTTTTTTCGTACAACGTCAGGTTGGCCCGGCGATGCAGGAAATACGCGCAGCCCAGGCCGGCAACGCCGGTTCCGATGATGGCGATTCGTTTCACGCGCGTGGAGAACGGACGGTAGAAAGATGTTTGGCGGCAGGAATTGAATGATGATTTTCATAGGCAGCTTCATAGGCGGCACGGGGCACGGGTTTGAGGTCCCAAATCAGGCCAGTCCACGACAAGGCTTTGAGCAGGTAATACGAAACATCAATCTCCCACCAATAAAAGCCCTGTCGCGTGGCGTTCATGAACCGGTGATGATTGTTGTGCCAGCCTTCGCCGAGCGTGATGAGGGCAAGCAAGAGGCTGTTGCGACTGTTATCCTCCGTATCGTAACGGCGCTTGCCGAGCAGGTGCGCCAGGGAATTGATGCTCGAAGTGGCATGAAACAAAACCGCCGTGCTGATGAAAAATCCCCACACGAGCAATTGCCACGACGTCACGCCGAGCGAGGGGAAATATACGCTCAGAAAATGGCCCAGCACAAATAATGAGACCGCCAGCACAAAAGGCACCACCGTGTCGAAGCGGTTGAGAAAAACCAGTTCCGGATATCTGGCGAGGTCGCGCACCTGTGAATAATCTGTCGGAAAATTTCTGCCGCTGGTAATCCAGCCAATGTGCGACCACCAAAACCCGTGAAGCGTCGGCGAATGCACGTCTTCTTCTTCGTCGGAATGCTTATGATGATGCCGGTGCTGGTAGCTCCACCAGAGCGGCCCCCGCTGGACCGCCGTGGCTCCCATTAGGGCGAACAAAAATTGCGCAGCGCGGGATGTATGAAACGTCTTGTGGGAAAAATATCGGTGATAAAAGCCGGTAATGGCAAACATCCGCACGAGATATAACGCCACCGCCACGCCCACGGCAAACCAGCTCCAGCCCGCGAAGAAAACCCCCAGGCAGCCCAGGTGCAAGATGACAAAGGGCAGCACGCGCACGAACTCCACCTTGTCCGGCTTGGCCAGGATGGCCGCCATGTTCTCATTGCCATAATCGGTGTCGAACCAATGAACGAGCGACACCAGCCCCCGGCCTACTTTATCTCTGATATTAGTCATAGCGTTAGAAATTTTGTTGCTGCTAATGTTATATCGTTTGCCCGGCTGGTTTGGATGCACTGGATATTTTTGCATCCGCCAGCCGCTCGCGCGCGTAATACCATTGAATATGTCAACTTGTCTTCGTCAGCTTGGTTTGATATGAGCATGTGCGCGCAAACGAGTCTTGTGCAGGTGTTCCCGGCATTCAGCGGGAGGCCTGCGCGGTCGTTTGCCGTTATTATCGAACCAGTGAATCAGCCGGAGACCCAGGACAGGGACGTTGCACTGCTGCGCCAAATCGCAGCCGGCGACCGCACGGCTTTTGCTGAATTCTACGACCGGCATTCCACGCTGATGTTTTCGGTGGCCATGAAAATCCTCAATGACAACAGCGAGGCCCAGGACGTTCTCCAGGAGACCTTTCTGCAAATTTGGGAGAAGGCCGGCAAATTCGATCCCAAGCTCGGCAAGGCGTCCAGTTGGGTGGCCATCATGACGCGTAACAAGGCCGTGGATAAAATCCGCGCCTCCCAACGCCGCTCGCGCCTGGCTGACGAAGCCGCCACCGCCCACGCCATCGCCGCCGAGGTGGCCGACACCGTAAACGAAAACCTGCACGGCCACGAGGAAGCCAAAATTATTCAGGCCGCTATCGTTGGCCTGCCGGAGGAACAACGCCACGCCATCGAGCTGGCCTATTTTTCCGGCCTGACCCAGGACGAAATTTCCAAAAAATTAAACACGCCGCTCGGCACCATCAAGGCGCGCATCCGCCGCGGCCTGCTCAAACTGCGCGACCAACTGGAGGGCCGCCATTATTGACGAACGCATGCAGGAGCAGGCCTCGTTGCACGTGCTGGGTGCCCTCACCGACACCGAGGCGTATGAATTCAAGAAGGCCATGAAGGCCGATCCTGAATTGCAGGCGCTCGTGGCCAGCCTGAGCATCGCCACCGAAGCGCTGGCCAGCGCCGTGCCTGCCGCCGAACCGCCGCCGCAGTTGCGCGCCAAAATTTTGGACCAGGTTGCGCCCAGGCAGAAGATGGTCACCCTGCCCGAACGCAAATCCGGTTTTGCACTGTGGCTGCCATGGTCGCTGGCCACCTGCCTGGCCAGCTTATGCGTGTTGTTATTTGCGCAGGACAGCAAGTTGAAAAACACGCTCACGGCGCAGGCGGAACAAATCAACAGCCTTCACCAGCTCGCGGCCTCGCTGCAATCGGCCACCAACAACTTGCAACAGACTGTGTTCGCCTTGCAGGAGACCAACCGGCTCGCCAATCTCCGCATTGCCATGCTCAATTCGTTGCTCGCCGATGCGCCCAAGGCCGTGGCCGTCTCGCTGTGGGATGACTCCAAGCAGCAAGGCGTCTTTGTGGTGCAAAATCTCAAGCCGCTGCCGGCTGACCGCGATTACCAGCTCTGGGTGCTGGACAATGGCACCACGCCGGTGGACGCAGGCGTGTTCCGCGTGGATGAAAAAGGCAACGTGCGCGTGGAATTCAAAGCCAAGCAGCCCATCAAAGTGGCCGGTCGTTTTGCGGTTACCGAGGAAGTTCGCGGCGGGGTAACTTCACCCACCATCAAAAATATGGTGCTGGCCAGCAACTAATAAAGTTCGCGGGCGGCTTGGTGGCGGCATCGGGTAGACTTAAATCATACATATAAAATCATTGGTTTTATTGGATTTTCTGCTTGGAGTTACCCGCTTCATATGGTTACATACTGAATATGAGTCTATCCAATTTAACTCCAACTCAACTCCGTCATGCCGCTAAATTGAAGGAAAAGATTGAACGGTTGCAACGCGAGCTCAGCCAGTTGACCGGTGCCTCGACTGCCGCCGCCGGCCCCGTCAAATATGCCAAGCGCAAAATCAGCGCCGCCGGCATCGCCCGCATTCGCGCCGCCCAGAAAAAACGTTGGGCCAAGGTTCACGCGAAAAAATCCAGCAAGTAATCGTTACTAACCTAACCGCTCTTTTATGCAGGCCGCCCTCCGGGCGGCCTGTTTCATTCAAGCCCAACATCCTGGCCCGGTAGGACCTGCCTTGATAAGGCAGTAAAACAAAGCCGGTTTTTGACACGGGAACATTTTTCGCGTTCAAAATTATAATCCCCTTTGTAGACCGACGTCGTTTGACACCATCACCCCTGTTCTTGCACACTGTCCTAATATTCTATCTCAGCACTTTTTAATTATGACCAAATATTTATCACGAGTTGTTTCATGCTGTTTGCTGGCGGCGGCCCTGTTGCTGACCACGCTTTCAGCCCAAGCCGGCACCAATGACTACATCGGCAACCGCTGGGCCTTGGTAGACAGCACCAAGGTCTTGAACGAGGCCAACAGCATCACGACCGCCGCTTATCCCGATTCCGATACGGCCACCGTGGAACAACATTCCGTGCGCGTGTATCGCGCCGACGGCACCGGCGAAGCCCAGGACGAATCCTACGTGAAAGTGCTCACGGAAAAAGGCCGTCGCGCCAACCGCACGCTCGCGCTCAGCTTCATGCTGCCGTACTCCACCCCTGAGGTGACACGTTTGGAAATCATCAAGCCCGGCGGTGAAGTGGTGCCGGTGGACATTGCCGCCAATTCGAAGGAGACGATTGATAACAGCCAGATGTCGATGAACATCTATGACCCGAACAGCAAAATCTTGCAGGTCAATATTCCCAAGGTGGAAGTGGGCGATGTCGTGCATTCTGTCACGCGCATGACGACCGAACGCGCGTACATCCCCGGCCATTTCGCCGAGGAAAGTGTTTTTGAAGACAGTGGCTTGATCCGGCATTTGACTTATGAGGTGTTTGCCCCGGCTGACCGGCCCTTGCAACAGATTGCCCTGCGCGACCCGGTGCCGGGCACCGTTACTTATTCCGCCGAAACCAATGCCGACGGCTCCATCAACCACTTGTGGACCGCCAGCAACGTTCCACGCATGTTCGATGAACCTGCCATGCCGCCGTTTGGAATGACCTTGCAACGTCTGTATGTGAGCACATTGCCCGACTGGCAGGCCGTCTCGAAATGGTATTGGGAATTGAGCAAGCCGCACCTGGACGCCACCACCCCGGAAATGCAAGCCACGGTTGCCAAGCTCATCGCTGGCGCGCAAACCGACATGGACAAAATCAAGGCTGTGTTTTATCACGTCTCGCAAAAAGTTCGTTACATGGGTTTAACCCCAGAGAAAGACCGGCCCGGTTTCGAGCCGCACGACGTCAGTTTGACCTTCGACAAAAACTATGGTGTCTGCCGCGACAAGGCGGCGCTGCTCGTCTCCCTGTTGCGCGAAGCGGGCTTGCAGGCCTATCCGGTGCTCATCAACGTGGGCACCAAGCGCGATCCCGTGGTGCCCGATCCCGATTTCAACCATGCCATCGTGGGCGTGGAACTGGAAAAAGGAAACTATGTCTTGATGGACCCCACCGACGAACATACGCGCGACCTTTTGCCATCGCATGACTGCAACCAAAGTTTCCTGATTTGCCGGCCCGAAGGTGAGAAGCTGCTCATCAGCCCCGTGAAAGCCCCCGAGCAAAACCTCATGCGCGTGACCACCACCGGCAAGCTGAGCACCGCCGGCGACCTTGCGGCGCATACCGAGCTTTCCTTTGAAGGCGTCAATGACGATGCCTATCGCAACGCCTTTGTGAAGATGAAGCCGGACGACATCCGTCACTTCTTTGAACGCGACCTCAAAATGGTCCTGCCCAGCGCCCAACTTCAAAGCCTCAAACTCACCCCCGAAAACCTGCTCGATATGAGCAAGAACATCCATGTGGAACTGGATTACACCGCCGCCGGCTTGACCGCCAGCGGCAACGGCAAATCCCTGGTCACTGTGCCGTGGGTGGGCCGTGGCGTGGGCGTGATGAACTTTGTGTTGCGTAATGCCGGGCTCGAAAAACGGAAATATCCCATGCAAACCGGCACCACCTGCGGTCTCGAAGAATCAGTCTCGCTCACGCTTGATGACGGGTTCGACCAGGTCGTTTCACTGCCGGACTGCCCGCCCGTGAACGACGATTGTCTGGTGAGCCAAAAACAGTTTTTGCTGTCGGGAAAAAACCTGACCGCCTCCCGCAACATGAAACTGAAGGTTGTGGAATTTTCCCCCACGCAATACGCCACCTTGAAAAAGACGTTGAAGCAACTGGAATATGATTCCCGCAAAATGCCCGTGCTTGCGCTGGCGCAGAATGCAAACACGAAGGCCGTGGTCGCCGCCGATGCCGCCAAGGCCGCGCCCGTGCAGTCGGACGCCGTCATTTTGGAAAGCAGCAAACAACTGGACATCACCGATGCCCATACGGCGGTTTACCGCTTTAAATATTCCAAGCGCATCCTGAGCTATGAAGGCAAGACGCGCGAGGCGGAATTAAAGGTGGATTTCAACCCCGCCTGCCAAAACGCCCGGCTCATCCACGCCGCCACCATCACCCCCACCGGCACGCGCACGGAAATTACGCCCGGCGAAATCAACCTTATGGATGCCGGCTGGAACGCCTCGGCCAAACGTTATCCGGGCGGAAAGATTCTGGTGGCCAACCTGCCCAACGTGGAAATCGGCTCAACCATCGAGGTGGAAGTTGAAATCACCTCCACCAACCGCCCGTTCATCGCGGGCTTTGAACCCTTCCAGTTCTCCGATGAGCTGGACGCCAAGTCGGTGAAATTAACCGCCCCGGCCAGCATCCACATTCAAAAACGTCTGAGCGGCGTTCCCGGTAGCGTGAAGGAAGACATCCAAACTGCGGACGGCAAACAGGTTTACTCCTGGACGGCGGAGAAAGTTCACGCCCAGCCCTCCGAAAGCCAGTTGCCGCCCGAATGGACGTTTAATCCCGGCGTCAGCTTCTTCATCGGGGACGCCAATGACTATTATCGTGAACTCCAAAAAACCTTGCTGGACCGTGCCGGGAAAAATGCCCAGGCGGCGGCCCTCGCTCATCAATTGACCGCCTCGGCTTCCAGCCGTTTGGAGGCATTTAAAATCATCCGCGATTACATCGCCAAATCCATCCGTCTGGCCGGACCAAGTTTCTCCGAACTGCCGTTGGCCGATTTGTCTGACGCCGACACTACCCTGGCCGACGGCTATGGGCATTTGGCCGACCGCGCCATTCTGTTCCATGCCATGCTCACCGCCGCCGGGTTCAAGCCGGAATTCGTGCTGGCCTCTGAATTACCGCCGGTTTCCAGCATCTCGGATATGGCCCGGAAATTCCCGCTGCCGCAAAATTTCCAATATCCGCTGGTGCGTGTCACCGTGGACGGCCAGACCTGTTATTTGAATGACACTGACCAATACTCGCAGCCCGGCACCACGCCGCACGCAGGCCGTCTGGCCATGGTCTTGAGCAGTCGCACAGTCGAACAAATCAAGCCCGCCAAAAACTGCGAGGAAAAGTCGGAGGCCGCCTATGCCATTACGCTGACCAAGACCGGCCAGGCGGAAATCACCGTCACCCGCCATTATTTCGGCTCGGACTTCAACGGCAAGAACCATTACTTCTCCGAATTGCCGCCGGAAGAACGCCGCCGGTATTATCAAGAACTGGTCACCTCGGTGGCGCAAGGCGCCCATCCCACCAGCGACCTCGTCACCAAATTTGACGCGTATCCGGGCACCGAACAATTCTCCGTGACGGTGGATCATTACGCCGTGGTGGATGGCAAGTACCTGTATTTTGACCTGCCGTTCACGCCCTCGCTGTTCCCCGTCGGGGCCGACACGCGCACGCTGCCGTTGTTCATTGATTATGCGAACCAGAGCAAAATCAGCACGGTAATTACCCTGCCACCGGAATTTAAAAAGCCCGTCATCACGCCGCCCAGCCAGAAACAGCAGCCCGTCAACGGCAATTCTGCACGGGTAACCGTGGCGGTGACCGATGGAAAATTCGAGATTACACACGATCTGGAAACCACGCCGGCCATTGTGCCACCGTCAGATTATCCCAAGCTGTTGCAGGCTGAATCCGCCTTGCGCGAGAAATCATCCCGCGCCGTTTTGTTGGAGACGGAATAAGTGCGCGGGCTTTGCCCGCAACCCGTTTCGTCCAAGGCTCGACACTCCGTTCATGGCCGGTTAATTTCCGGCCATGAATTTTCTCGTCACCGGTGGCGCTGGCTTTATTGGTTCGCACGTTTGCGAACGCCTGCTCCGCGACGGCCATCGCGTGTGGGCCTTCGACGATTTAAACGACTTTTACGACCCGCAGGTCAAGCGCCGCAATCTCGCTGAGATTCAGGCGCTGGCCAGGCCGTTTGAATTTGTTCCCGGAGATTTATGCGACCCCGCCGCGCTAACCGGCCTGTTTTCCTCCGTCAAATTTGACCAGGTCATCCATCTGGCGGCGCGGGCCGGGGTACGGCCCAGCTTGGAACAGCCGGCGCTCTACCAGCGCGTCAACGTGGAAGGCACCGTCAACGTGCTCGAAGCCGCGCGCAAGACCGGTGTTAAAAAAATCACCATCGCGTCGTCCTCCTCCGTCTATGGCGTCAATGCCAAGGTACCCTTCAGCGAAAGCGACCCAATTTTCTCCGCCGTATCACCTTATGCCGCCAGCAAGCTGGCTTGCGAGGCGCTGGGCCATACCTGGCATCATATCTATAAGCTGGACGTGGCCATGCTGCGCTTTTTTACGGTTTACGGCCCGCGTCAGCGCCCGGACCTGGCCATCCATAAATTCACCAGCCTCATTGACCGGGGCCGGCCCATTCCTGTTTTTGGCGATGGCAGCACCGCGCGCGACCACACCCATATCAGCGACATCCTGGAAGGCATCATGGCCTGCACCCGGCATGAATTCGGCTTCGAAATTTTTAACCTTGGCGAGTCCTGCACCGTCAAACTATCCGGGTTGATAGCCTTGATTGAAAAAGCCCTGGGCAAGCCCGCCATCATCGACCGGCAACCGCTGCAACCCGGCGATGTGCCCATCACCTATGCCGATATTTCGAAGGCGCGGACGAAACTGGGCTATAATCCACAAATAAAAGTGGAACAAGGCATACCGCTTTTTGTTGATTGGTTCCGAAAAAACAGGCAGTAATAAGAACTTGAAGTCCGCATGAGCATACCAAGTTTCACCCGCCCCGCCATGGACGAGGCAGAAGCCGCCTGGCGCGACTGCCTGTCCCGCCATAATCTGCCCCCGGAAACGCTCTGGATTTTTTCCGAAAATCTCTGCATCGAGCAATCGCGCACGGTGCCCGGCAGCTTCCGCTACGGCTTCCAAACCAAGTTCACGCCGCCGGATGATGACGCCTTTGAAATTGCCTTCGACCAATTTTGCGAGACGGACGCCCGCATGGTTTTTTACCGGCTGGGCACGGCCGGCAACAAATCCGTTTGCATCCTGCTCTGCGACCCGTGGTTCGAGGAAAAGCATGCCGTGGACGGCTTCGAGCGCCGCGACGACTGGAAAATCTCATTCCGTCCGGGCCACGCTGGCGACATTGAGGAAGTCACTGATTTAACCCGCTGGGTGCGCCGGGTGAAGCATGACCGGGCCTTTCATGATTTCGATTTCAGCATGCCGCTGGAGGCGATTGACGAAATCAAATTCCACGGCCGCCCGCTGCTGCCCTATGAACGCATGGCGCAAAAGATGTTAGGCCGCCTGCGCCGCATGTTTGGCCAGACCGTCTGAACCTTTGCGGGCATAAAAAAACTGGCGCAGTTGCCCGCGCCAGTTGCAAAGTACAAAAATTATTATTTAATGCCCAAAGCCTGGTTGATCTGATGCACCGCTTCGTTAAGGTGTTTGACCACGCGCTTTTGATCCTTCACCGCTGCTGAATCAAGCACCTGCACAATCAAGGTCTTGGCCTCGCGCATTTTGTCATCGGACAAAGGCTGCACTTCTTTGTTATTGGCATCGCCGGAAATATCCAAACCGAGCAGATCCGCTGCGGCTTTAACCTGCTGCATGGCACCCGCGCGGTGTCCGTTATAGTCATGGTCGCCATGAGCCAGAATGATATAAGCGTTGCGCAGCAGCTTGGCCTCGGCGGTATCCGAAAATGCCGCTGGATGCAGTTCAACCCGCTCAAGCACGACGCCGCCGGGCGTTTGCAGCATCTGTACATTATTGGCACGGGCCGTCATACCGCAGGATAACGCAGCCGCCACCAGTGCCACCGATAAAGAAGAGATGTATTGTGTTTTCATATAATAGCCTCGACGAAACAGTCGCATAAAAAGTTACATTCGCAAGGCCACAATCGCGCAAATCCATGCTAAATCCGGTTGACTCCGCATAAATCTCCCTTCTTAATTTACCGGCAGTCGGGAAATCTCAGAAGCAGGCCATGAACACTTTTTACAAAATTGACTCCACCAAAGTAAGCCATCTGGAATTTTTATGGTGGCACAAATCACCCCTCGTCCTGATTAGTTGGATAAATAAATGGTTGCGCGTGCCCATCCCCTGTTCCTCGGATGACCCGAACACGGAATCCACCCTGCCCTTCGTGGTGGAAGCCTTGCCGCCGGACATTGCCACCGGCTTTGAACCACTCGCCAACGAACTGGCCGCCCTTGGCTTTTTCGATCCAGTTTACCACGTCATTTACGACAGCGGCCTGCGCACAACCATCTGCTGGGCCACATTCCGCCATGAATCGGGAAATCATTTTGCGCGCATCCATCAACGCATGTGGCAGATGGCCGCCAAACCAAACCGGGGCCGTTTCCCCATGTTTTTCACGGCGTTTACGGACGGAACATTTCTCGTTTCCTCCGCCGGCAAGCCAGACATGGCCACCCCCAAAACGGTGCAGATGAACCGCCTGCAGGGCGCCACCACCACCCGGCTTTGGAACAGGCACCAGCAACTGTTGGCCAAGGTTTCTGAACGTAAATTGATTGCTCCGGTGCACTCGCGCGAGGATTTGGTTGAGCTGACCGAACGACATCACATTTTGTTGCGGGATTTTAATCTGGAACGCGGCGTGTTCCGTCCCCGCACTGAAACGGAACAGGCAGAAGCCGACACGTTTGACCAACGGGTGGCGGAAGCCAAGGCCAGCGGACTGGAAAATGCCGAGGTGCTCGCCGAGCTGGAAAAATTACAGGTACAAAACTCAAACTGGACTGCCACCCTGCCCGTCCTGATTGTTACCCTCGTTTTATTTGCCCTGGTCGCAGTCGCGCGCTGGCATTGGAAATATACCCTGCTCATCATTCCAGTCCTGCTTCTCCATGAAGGCGGGCACTGGCTGGCCATGCGAATTTTCGGTTATCGCAACTTGCGAATGTTTTTCATCCCCTTCTTCGGCGCGGCCGTGACCGGTCACAACTGGAATGTTCCCGGCTGGAAAAAAGCACTGGTCTCGCTCGCCGGCCCGCTGCCGGGAATCGGGCTGGGCATATTTTTGGGCGTCGCCGGCCTCGTATGGAAAATGCCCTTGCTCGTGCAAGCCGCCTTGGTGCTGGTTTTTATCAATGGCTTCAACCTGCTGCCGGTCCTGCCATTGGATGGCGGCCGGGTAATGCACACCATCCTGTTCTGTCGCAACCGCTGGCTCGATGTGGTGTTTCGGGTACTGACCATCGGCGGACTCCTGCTGTTGTGCGTGGCCCAGCTTGGACGCTTGTTTATGTATTTGGCCATTATCATGGCCATCTCCCTGCCGGTGGCATTCAAGCTGGCGCAAATCACGGACAAGCTCCGCAAAACTCCACTGCCCGAACCAGACCCGGGCGAGGACCGCATCCCCGTTCCGACAGCCCAGGCAATCATTACCCAGGTAAGAAATACTTTTCCCAAAAACATCAGCAACAAACAAATTGCCCAGCACACCTTAAATGTTTTTGAAACCCTCAATGCAAAACCGCCCGGCACGTTGGGCACGCTCGGTTTAATTGCCGTGCAAGGTGGCACATTGTTTTTAGTGGCGGTGTTCGGCCTGGTTTTTTACCTGGGCAAACTGGGTGGCTTGGGCGACTTCGCGGTGGCTGCCTTGCGCCAGCCGCAACATAACTTTGCCTGCGGATCAGTTGAGCAGTGGCAAGGCAGCGATTTCATTCACGACCAGGCAGCCCCGCATAATTTGCTCGTGGCGACGTTCAAAAAACATCTGCCCGCCGCCTCGGAATTTACCCAGCTAACATCACAACTGCCAGCCACCAGCCGCCTGACTCTATTTGGCGATTCGCTTCTCCTTTCATTACCAGCCAGCGACGATGCCGCCCGGGAAAAATGGTTCATGGAGCTTCAGTTCGCCACCACCAATGTCTTTGTCGCAGTCAGCAATCAACCGGTGGCCATGCGGTTTCAATGTATTGCCCCCACCATGCTGGTGGCCAGCAACCTGGCACAAGACCTGACCGGATACTTGGACACCGGAGCCGGTATGCATCTGGTGCCACCGTGGTCTCCCGACTATCAACTGCCAGCCTTTGCCGCCAAACGTCAGGCACGACAGGACTGGTTAAACATCGGGCTGGCCGTGTCCAAGGCGGAAATGGACCCGGCACTGACAGATTATTCCCGCAAAATTGTGCGGGCAGAAACCCGGGGTGCCAGGCTCGAAGCCATCCGCTTGCAAACCGCTGAACGTGAGTTGGAGCAGAAACTACAGGATGAAATTCGTGACCGTTTGCGCGCCACCAACGCCATGGCATCGGTGTTGATTGATTTGAACGGTACACTGGCCAAGATAGAATATACCAACACGACTGCCCGCGCGCCCATCCTTCGCCAGATTGCCGCGCAACTCGGCGAAGTAAAATATGACGGCAACAATCCCGCTCCGGGGGCCGACTCATTGGGTGCCGTTTCCGGCTCGGCAAATCAACATGGCCTGATGATCGAAATCTCCTGGTTACAGTTCAACGATGCCACCGCTGGTTTGCCTGCCTTGGCCAACTGGCTCTGCAACCAAAAGTGTGAGGGCTGCAAATACGATTTGTTCGCCGGTTTTAGCGAAGGTAGCGATGATGAATGACACCTGCGCCGGACGAAAAACCAACTAATTAGTAAGACACATTCTTATGGTCGGTTC
>Ga0265327_10001398_pt1 | contig 30763 bp, 26 predicted proteins | sample 41621metaG_FD_202089 | JGI IMG/M metagenome (GOLD analysis project Ga0265327, IMG submission 202089) | Rhizosphere microbial communities from Carex aquatilis grown in University of Washington, Seatle, WA, United States - 4-16-21 metaG | ecosystem: Host-associated > Plants > Roots > Rhizosphere...
GGTGAACCCCGAGGAGTCGGCCGTCCTGATCACGGCCGCCCCGGTCGACCGGCGGCGCTCGTTCGCCAAGTGGTGCGAGAAGAACGCCGACTTCGCCCTGGCGGACGGCGGCGAGGACGCCGAGGGGCTGGGCCCGGTCGTGCTGGCCGAGGCGGGCGCGATCGGGGTCACGTTCGGGCCGGGCGCCCTGGAGCTCTTGCTCGCGAAGATCGGGGCCAACACCCGGCTCCTGGTCGAGGAGGTCCACAAGCTGGCCGCGCACGCAGCCGACGGCGCGGTGATCGACGAGGCGAGCGTGGCCGAGATGAGCCCCAACGCGGCGCAGGGCGACTTCTTCGAGACGGCGGACGCCTTCTTCAGCGGCGACCTCCAGTGGACGCTCGCCTCGCTCAGAAGGCACTTCTTCGCCGGCGGGGACGCGAGGCCGGTCCTGGCGGCACTTCAGAACCGCAACCGGATCCTGATCCAGGTGCGGGCGCTTGCGGACGCCGGGGACGTGAGGGTCGGCCCCCGGGGCGTCGACGGGCTCCAGCGGGCGGGCGAGGCGCACGGGCCCAAGTTCGGCGAGGCGGTCGCCGAGAAGAGCTCCTTCAACGTCTTCACGCAGAACCCCTGGTACGTCGGCAAGCTCGCGGGCTCGGGCCCCTTGCCCTCGCTGCGCCGGCTCATCGACAACCAGAGGGAGTTCATCAACGCGTTCGAGGAGATCATCCGGCGTCCCGACGAGCAGGCGGAGGTGCTGCGCGACCTCGCAGTCCGCTGCCTCGCGACCCCCGCCGCCAGGGCCGTTCCGGCCTGACCTCAAGCTTTTCAAGTGGCGTTCGCCGGAGGTCGGGCTTTACTGGGCGGCTTGCCGTGAACGAGCCCTCCGACCCCGCACCACGCGAAATCCTCCCGAACGTCCTTGCCGACCGCTACGCGTCGGACGCGATGAGGGACATCTGGTCGCAGCGCGGGAAGGTGCTTCTCGAGCGGGACTTCTGGATCGCCGTCATGAAGGCCCAGCGGGACCTGGGCGTCCCGATCCCCGCGGACGCGATCAGGGACTATGAGAAGGTGAAGTCCGCGATCGACCTGGTGTCGATCGCCAGGCGCGAGCGCGTGACCCTCCACGACGTCAAGGCGCGCATCGAGGAATTCTCGGAGCAGGCGAAGCGCCAGTTCATCCATCTGGGGCTCACGAGCCGCGACCTGACCGAGAACGTGGAGCAGCTGCAGATCTTCCAGTCGCTCAAGCTCGTCCGCAAGAAGGTGGCTGCCGCCCTGCTCGTCCTCGCGCGCCGCGCCGAGGAGCACCGCGACCTGATGATCACGGCGCGCACGCACAACGTCCCGGCGCAGCCGACGACGCTCGGCAAGCGCCTCGCGATGTTCGGGCAGGAGCTCCTGATCGCCCTCGACCGCCTCGAGGGGCTGATCGTCCGGTATCCCGTGCGCGGGCTAAAGGGCGCGGTCGGCACGCAGCTCGACCAGCTGACGCTCCTCGGCGGGAGGGCCGACAAGGTCGCCGATCTCGAGAGCCGCGTCCTCAAGCACCTCGGGATACCCGCCTCGCTCGCCGTCGTCGGCCAGGTGTACCCCCGCGGGCTCGACTTCGACGTGGTCTCCGCGCTCCACCAGACGGGCGCTGCGGCATCGAGCTTCGCCACGACGATCCGGCTCATGGCCGGGGCCGGGCTCCTGACCGAGGGGTTCCAGGAGGGCCAGGTGGGCTCGTCCGCCATGCCGCACAAGGCCAACGCCCGCAATTGCGAGCGGATCTGCGGGTTCTCCACGGTCCTCGGCGGCTACGTCACGATGATGGGCTCGCTCGCGGGCGACCAGTGGAACGAGGGCGACGTGTCCTGCTCGGTGGTGAGGCGGGTCGCGCTCCCCGACTCCTTCTTCGCGATCGACGGCAGCCTTGAGACCCTCCTGACGGTCCTCGACCAGATGGACATCTTTCCGTCGGCGATCTCGCAGGAGAACGAGCGCAACCTCCCGTTCCTGGCGACCACCACGATCCTCATGGAGGCGGTCAAGCGGGGCGCGGGGCGCGAGACGGCGCACGAGGCGATCAAGGAGCATTCGCTCGCGGCGGTGAAGGCGATGCGCTCAGGGACGCCGGGGCCGGACCTGTTGGACCGCATCGCCGGGGACCGGCGGATCGGCCTCGGCAAGAAGGCCCTGCAGTCGATTCTCTCGGAAAGCGCGCGGTTCGTCGGCGCCGCGCCCAACCAGGTCGATCTGTTCGTCGCAGAGGTTAAGCCTCTAGGTAAGAGAGTGAAAGGCGCGGCCGACTACCGGCCGGCGCGCCTTCTCTAATTTGTTTCGGGGTCGTCCGAACTTTTCAATTGCGCACCCCTAGGGGATGCGCTTTCTTGGACCCTCGCTGTCCCGATAAATCCTTATAACTTTTCAAATGGCTGAACTCGTAGGAAACGTCCTGGTGGGTCAATCTGGTGGTCCGACCTCCGTCATCAACGCTAGCTTGGCCGGCATCGTGGCCGAGGCTCTCAACCACGAGGCCATCGAGGAGATTTACGGCGGCCTCAACGGCGTCCTCGGCATCCTGCAGGAGGATGTGGTGGACCTCGCGTCCGAGTCGCAGCAGCAGATCCGCGCGCTCCGCCACACCCCCGGCGCGGCACTCGGGACCTGCCGCTACAAGCTCAAGAAGCAGCAGGACTTCGAGCGCGTGCTCGAGGTGTTCAAGGCCCACAACATCCGCTATTTCTTCTACATTGGCGGCAACGACTCCCAGGACACGGCCGACAAGATCTCGAAGCTCGCCCAGCAGCAGGGCTACGAGCTGCGCGTGATCGGCGTCCCGAAGACGATCGACAACGACCTGACGGGGACGGACCACTGCCCGGGATACGGCAGCGTCATCAAGTACCTCGCCACGACCGTTCGCGAGATCGCCTGCGACAACGAGGCGATGGGCCAGGGCGACCTGGTCTCGATCGTCGAGGTCATGGGCCGCAGCGCCGGATGGATCGCCGCGGGCACCGCCCTCGCAAAACGCCGCGACCACCCCCACGACGCCCCCCACCTGATCCTCCTTCCCGAGGTCCCGTTCAACCAGGAGAAGGTCCTCGAGGACGTCCGCCGGGTTCTGAAGCGCGAGAAATACTGCCTTATCGTCGTCGCGGAAGGCCTGGTCGACGCGGACGGCAACTACCTTGCGGCCGACTCGGCCACGGATGCATTCGGACACGCGAAGCTCGGCGGCGCGGGAGAGGCCCTCGGTGAGATCATCGAGACCGGAATCCCGACCGCGAAGGTCCGCGTTGCCCGCCCAGGTTTGATCCAGCGCGCGGCGGCCCACGCGGCCTCCAAGACGGACGCCGACGAGGCGTTCCTCGCAGGGCAGGCCGCGGTCCGCGCCGCAATCGCGGGCGAGACCGACAAGATGGTCACGCTCGTCCGGGGCGAGACCGAGCACTACACGGTCGAGACCGGCCTGGCGCCCCTGAGCGAGATCGCCAACGGGACGAAGAAGCTTCCCCGCGAGTGGATCAACGAGGACCTGGTCAGCATGAACTTCCAGTTCCTGCGCTACGCCCAGCCCCTCATCCAGGGCGAGGTCGCGCTGCCGCACGACGCCGGAGTGCCCACGTACGCCCGCCTCGACAAGGTGCGGGTGGACAAGGTCCTCCCCGCCTACGAGGTCTGATCGGCCGCCCTCGAGGCAACGAACGGCTCCTCGTGGAGGTCGGGCGCACGCCTGCCCGCGAGGAGGAGCCACCACACCCTCGCGTTGGCGAGGACCACGACCACGGACAGGACGACAAACGCGGCTGTCGCCGCGGCGTCGACCCAGGCGTTGAGCGCCTGGCGCGCGCCCAGGGCCGTGTTCGCCGCGCTCAGGAACCCGAGCCTTGGGTCGGGGCTGAAGATCTTCATCCATCCCGCGGTCAGCGTGACGGCCATGAGCCAGGCGAGCGGCAGGATCGTGACCCAAGCGTAGCGCGCCCTGCCCATCTTGATGAGCACCGTCGTGCCGAGGGCGAGCGCAATGACGGCAAGGAGCTGGTTCGCGATGCCGAAGATCGGCCACAGGGAATTGATGCCGCCGAGCGGGTCGACGACCCCCTGGTAGAGGAACCACCCCCAGGCTCCCACGAAGAGAAGGGTCGCGCCGACGTTGCCGGGGAAAGAGCGGGTGTCCCCAAGCGGCCTCCATGCGAGGCCCAGGAGGTCCTGGACCAGGAACCTCCCGATCCGCGTGCCCGCGTCGATCGTCGTCAGGATGAAGAGCGCCTCGAACATGATCGCGAAGTGGTACCACACGGCCATGGCGGCCCCGCCGCGAAAGACGCCCGCGAGCATCCGGGCCATGCCGAGCGCGAAGGTCGGCGCCCCGCCGGCCCTGCCCATCATCGTCTTCTCGCCCACGCTCGCGGCGAGGGCCGACATGTCCGCAGGGGTCACGGCGAACCCGAGCGCGGTCAGGTGTGACGTCACGGCGAGCGCGTCGCCCTTCATGTTGATCGCGAAGTACTGGCCCGGGTCCATCGCGCACGCCGCGATGACGGCCATGATCCCGACGCACATCTCCGTCATCATGGCCCCGTAGCCGATGATCCTTATGTCGCGCTCACGCGAGAGCAGCTTGGGCGTCGTCCCCGAGGAGACGATCGCGTGGAAGCCCGACACCGCCGCGCACGCTATCGTGATGAAGCAGAAGGGGAACACCGGGCCCGCGAACACGGGGCCCGACCCGTCCGTGAACCTCGTGAGCGCGGGCATGCGCAGGTGGGGCCCGAGGACCACGATCGCCAGGCCCAGGGCCGCGATCGTTCCCACCTTCATGAAGGTGCTCAGGTAGTCCCTGGGCGCCAGGAGGAGCCAGACGGGGACGATCGAGGCGACGAGGCCGTAGCCCATGATCCACCAGGCGAGCGTCGTGCCCCTGAGGGTCAGGAGACCCTCCAGCGCCGTGCCCCCGATGAACCTGCCGCCCCACGCGGCCGCGACGAGGCCCGCAATCCCCGCGGCGGTCGACCAGGCGAGCACCCTACGCTTGTGGCCGCCCGTGCGAAGCGCGAAACCCATCGCGAGGGCGATCGGCATGGTGGCCGCGATCGTGAAGACCCCCCACGGGGACTCCGCGAGGGCGTTCACGACGACGAGCGCGAGGACCGCCAGGAGGATGACGGAGATAGCCGTGATGCTCACGAGCGCCACGAGACCCGCGAAGGGGCCGACCTCGTCGCGCACCATTCTGCCGAGCGAGCGGCCGCCGCGGCGCACCGAGCAGAAAAGGATGATGCTGTCGTGAACGGCGCCCCCGAACACCGCGCCGATCAGGATCCAGAGGAAGCCCGGCAGGTACCCGAACTGAGCGGCGAGCACCGGGCCGACGAGGGGCCCCGGCCCGGCGATGGCCGCGAAATGGTGGCCGAAGACCACCCACCGGTTGGTCCGGACGAAGTCCTTTCCATCGGAATGGGTCTCCGACGGGGTGGCGCGCAGCTCGTCGATCGTCATGACCCTCGCCATGAGCCACGCCGAGTGGAACCGGTAGGCGATCGCGAAGACGCAGGCGGCCGCGACCACCATCCAGAGGGCGCTCACCTGCTCGCCCCGCGACCACGCAAGGACCGCGACGGAGAAGGCCCCGGCCGCGGCCACGGCCGTCCACGCCGCGGCGCGGAGGAACTTCACGGGGGCACTGGATTCCGCACGGGCCATGGGCGCAGGGTCTTTGGGGAGGGCGCGGTAAGGTGGACGAACCGGCCGCGCCGCGCAAGCGCGGGACCGCCCACTTGTTGGTTTGCCTCCCCCGAGGGAGGTCTCCCATCTTCCCCCGGTCACTGGAGATGCCGAGCACCCCTCCCCCAACGCCCCAGGTTCCCGGAGCGCGGCCGTCGCGGGCGCCGGGCGCGCTCCTTGCTGCGGGGCTCTGGGCCGCGCTCACCGCCGTCGCCAGGCTGCGCCCCCCTGACGGGACTGACCACGGGAACCTCGGCCAGTTCATCGGCCGTCTCCATCCCCTTCTCGTCCACGGGCCCATCGCGCTCCTCATCCTCGTGCCGCTGATGGAGCTCGCGGGGCTCCGGCCGCGCTGGGCGCACCTGCGCTCCGCCGCGGGCTGGATCCTCCTTGCCGCCGCGGCGGCCGTGTTCGCCTCGGCATTCGACGGGTGGCTCCTCGCCTGGAGCGGAGGCTACCGGGGCCGCGACGTCACGCTGCACATGTGGGGAGGCGTGCAGCTTGCGGCGGTCTGCGCGGCGGCGGCGTGGACCCGGGGCGCCTCGGGGGCCGCGCGGCGCGCCTACCCCGCCCTCCTTGCGGGCGCCCTCGCGCTCATGGTCTGGACGGCGCACGGCGGCGGGTCGATCACCCACGGCGACGGATACCTGACCGAGAAGATGCCCGCCCGCCTAAGGGCGTGGCTCGGGATGGCGGCGGCGCCCGCGCAAGAGGCGGCGCAGACCGCCCCGGGTCCCGCCTTTCGCACGGGCCTCGGGAGCATGGACCCCGCGAACCCGGCCTTCTACGTCGTCCACGTGGCCCCGCTCCTGGAGCGCAGCTGCGTCCGGTGCCACAAGCCCGAGAAGCACAAGGCCGGGCTGAGGATGGACTCGTACGCGCTGCTCCTGCACGGGGCGGAGGACGGCCCCGTCGTCGTCCCGGGCAATCCCGCGAAAAGCGAGCTCATCCGCCGGGTTAAGCTGCCGGCAAGGGACGACGATTCCATGCCGAGCGACGGCGACAAGCCCCTGGCCCCGGAGGAGATACAGATGATCGAGCGCTGGATCTCGGCCGGCGCAAAAGGCGGCTGAGCGCTTGCGGGCGCGACTGTTGGCATCACACTGCAGTTTTGCGTGTCCAACCGACTTCCATGAAGCGAACGCTTGCCCCCCTGGTCCTTGCCGCATTGGCGCTCCTTTCGGTGTCTTCCCCGGATGCCGGGGCACAGGTGACCGCGTCGCTGGTTGCCGCGGACTCCTCGATACAACCCGGGACGCCCTTCACGGTCGCGCTGCGCCTCGTCCACAAGCCCCACTGGCACTCCTACTGGGTCAATCCCGGCACGGGGCTTCCCACGGCGCTCAAGTGGAACCTGCCCGCGGGCTGGTCCGCGGGCGAGATCCAGTGGCCGGCCCCGATGGTTCTCACGGACACCCGGGGCAACGTGATCGGGAACGGCTACGACGGCGACCTGCTGCTTCCCGTCAGGATCACGCCGCCCGCCGACCTGAAGCCGGGCGCCCCGGCGATGGTCGAGGCCGACGCCGAATGGCTCATGTGCCAGGAGGAGTGCGTCCCCGGGAGCGCCAAGGTTTCGCTGAGCCTGCCCGTCGCCGCCGGTCCGTCCCAGCCGGACCCGGTCTGGGGTGAAAAGATCCGGGCGGTCCTGGATCAACTACCCGCCGCGGATCCCTCATGGCAGGTCTCGGCGACCCGCGACGCGAAGACCGTCGCCCTCACGGTGCGGGCGGTCGGCCCGGGCGTCGGAGTGCCCGACGGGCTCCATTTCTTCTCCGAGGACGGCACGGTGGCCTCCGACCTTCCCCAGAAGGTGGCGGCCGACGGAAAGACGGGCTACCTTCTCTCGTTGCCGGTCTCCTCGGACGGACCGGGCAACCTTGAGCGCCTGAAGGGCGTGCTCACCTCGAGCAAGGGCTGGCACGCCGACGGAAGCCTCCCGGGCCTCAAGGTGGACGTCGTGTTCGGCGCAGCTCCCGTTGTCGCGCCCGCGGGCAGTCCTTCCACCTCCGCAGCACCTGCCGCCGGGGGCCTCCTCGGAACCCTCGCGCTGGCCTTCGTCGGTGGCCTCATCCTCAACCTGATGCCGTGCGTCTTCCCGGTCCTCGGGATCAAGATCCTCGGCTTCGTGAACCAGGCCGGCTCCGACCGCCGTAAGGTCACGCTCCACGGCCTTGTGTTCGCGTCGGGCGTCCTCGTTTCGTTCTGGGTCCTGGCCGGCACGCTCGCGGTCCTGCGCGCCGGCGGCAGCCAGCTCGGCTGGGGATTCCAGCTCCAGTCCCCGGCGTTCGTGTTCGGGCTGACCGCGGCGCTCCTCGCCTTCGCGCTCAACATGAGCGGCGTCTTCGAGTTCGGCCTCACGGCCACCGGGATCGGCTCGCAGCTTCAGTCGAAGTCCGGCCTCCTTGGCTCGTTCCTCACGGGCGCCCTCGCCACGGTCGCCGCGACACCCTGCGCCGCCCCGTTCCTGGCGCCCGCGCTCGGCGCCGCCCTGGCGCTTTCGACGGCCGAGTCCTTTGCCATCTTCACGGCGATCGCGGTCGGCCTCTCGACGCCCTACCTCCTGCTCTCGGCATTCCCATCCGCGGTCAAGGTGCTCCCCCGGCCCGGGGCGTGGATGGAGACCTTCAAGCAGGCGATGGCGTTCCCCCTGTACGCCACGGTCGCCTACCTCGTCTGGGTCCTCGCGGGCCAGGTGCAGGAGGCCGGGCTCCTCGCGGCGCTCTTCGGGCTCGTCCTGGTCGCGATGGCCGTGTGGGCCTACGGGAGGTGGAACGCCCCGGGGGCCTCGGCCGGCAGGGCCCGGTTCGGGAAGGCGGCGTGCGTCGTCCTCCTTGCGCTCGGCGTCTGGGCGGGCTGGCCCGTCTCCGCCGCGCCCGGCGACATCGTCTGGGAAAAATGGAGCCCCGAGGCCGTCGAGAAGCTCAGGGCCGAGAACCGCGTCGTCTATGTGGATTTCACCGCGCGCTGGTGCGCGACCTGCCAGACGAACAAGCGGATCGTCTTCCACTCCTCCGAGGTCCTGGGCCGATTCAGCGCGAGGCACGTCGCAACCCTCAGGGGCGACTGGACCAACAAGGATCCTCAGATCACCGCGGAACTTGCCAAGTACCACAGGGCCGCGGTGCCGTTCAACGTCGTCTGGCTCCCGGGCCAGTCCGATCCCGTCATCCTGCCGGAGATCCTCTCGCCTTCGGCCGTATTGGACGCGATCCGGTAGGGGCCGCCGATGTCCTCTACTCCGACCGCAGCGCCGACATCGGGTCGATGCGGGCGGCCCGCCGGGCGGGTATCAGGAGCGCGACGAGGCCGACGAGGCAGATCAGGAGCGAGACGCAGATATACACGCCGGGATTGTTGGCCATCCCCGACCCAAAGAGATTCTCGAGCGGGCGCGTGATGAAATAGCCCGCCACGAGCCCCACGCACACCCCTGCCGCGATCTGGCGTCCCCCCTGCAGGAGCACGAGCCACAGCACCTGCCCTATGGTCGCACCCAGGGCCATGCGCGTGCCGAGCTCGCGCGTGCGCCTGCTCACGGCCTGCGATGTCACGCCGTACACCCCGAGGGCTCCAAGAAAGACAGTGATGCCCGCAAAGACGACGGCCATGATGCCGACGATGCTGAAGCCGCGCAGCGCCATGGCGGTCTGGCTCGTGAGCGTGCCGACCGAATGGATCGGCTGGTCGGGATCGATGCTCGCGATGGCCGCACGCACGGGGCCGACCAGCTGCAGGGGATCGGACTTCGTGCGCACGAACAGGTCGAGCCAGCCCCATCCCATCTGGTCCTCGACAAGGTAGAAGCCGGCCTCGTCGCGCCCCGGGGGCGCGTAGATGCCCTGCATCTGCAGGTCCGGCACGACGCCGATCACGGTGGCCCAGCCCTCCTTGGTCTGGTTGCTGCGGAAGCGCTTTCCCAGGGGGTCGGCGTTCGGCCAGAACTTCCGGGCGAAGGACGCGTTGACCACGGCGCTCAGGGGGCCGTCGGACCGCTCGCGCCCGTCGAAGAGGCGCCCCGCGTTCCGCTCAACCCCTATAAGCTTGAAGTAGTCCGTCGACACGACGTCCAGCAGCACGGTCGGCCGGTCGTTGTCGTGGGCGTAGACGACGCCCTCGGGGGCCACCTGGGTCTGGACCCCCGGTCCTATGAAATTGCGGCTCGTGACCGCCACCGACTCGACGCCGGGCTCGGCCTGCAGGCGCTGGATGAGTGCGCGGTAGAACTGCGCGCGCGCCTCCGCCGTGGGATGGGTCCCCTCCTGAACCTCGATTCGCCCGGTGAGGAGCCGGTCCGGGTCATACCGCAGGTTCGCCTTGCGGGTCTGGTAGATGGTGAGCGTCAGGACGCCCGCCGCGACGAGGAGCATGGTCGAGAACGCGATCTGGGCCCCCACGAGCCAGCGGGAAAGGCGGCTTGCCCCGAGTCCGGCCGCGGTCCGCGAGTCGTCCTTCAGGGCCGTGTTCAGGTCGATGCGGGAGGCCTGGAGGGCCGGCATGATTCCCGCGAGGAATCCCGCGGCGAACGTGGCGAGGACGGCAATGCCGATGACCCTCCGGTCGACTCGGAAGTCGAACCAGGTCGGCACCTCCATCTTCTCGACCAGGTTGTACTGCAGGAGCCTGACGCCTTCCATGGTGAGCAGGATGCCGCCCACCGATCCGAGGGCCGCGATGAGCAGCGCCTCCGCGAGAAGCTGGCGAATGAGCCGGTTGCGGCCGGCCCCCACGGCGGCCCTGACGGCGAGCTCGCGCGTCCTCTGCGAGGCGCGGCCAAGGAGCATGCTGGCCACGTTGACGCAGGCGAGCACGAGGATGAACACCGTCATCGCAAGCATGAGGTAGAGGATCGGCATTGTCCCGCCCCCGGCGTAGGCGAGGGTGAACTTCACCGCGCTCATCCGCTCGAAGCCCTTGTTGGTCTCGGGCCAGGTCTTTGCCATTCCCGCTGCGAGCATGTCGAGCTCGGCGAGGACCTGATCGGAAGTGAAGCCGGGTTTCGGCTTGCCCACCATCTCCACGCGGTCGACCAGACGCACGCGCGGGTCGTTGGGCTCCGCCCTAAGGTTCGTCCAGACCTGCTGCTGCACGGGGAAGGCGAAGCGCGGGGGCATGACACCGATCACCGTTCCGGGCTCGCCGTTCACGCTGAGCGCCCGGCCCAGCACGGCGGGGTCCGAGCCGAACTCCTCCTGCCAGAGCGAGTGGGAGAGCACAATGAGGAGCGGCTTGCCGGGCTTGTCCTCGTCGGCGCTGAACCAGCGGCCGAGCATCGGCTGCACGCCCAGCACCTCGAGCATGTTCGCGCTGCAGAGCGCCGCGAAGTGGCTCGAGGGGATCCGGCCCCGACCACTCAGGTTGACGTTGAGCATGTTCATGCCCGCCAGCGATTCGAAGACCGTCTGCCGCTCCCTCAGCATGAGGTAGTCGCGGTAGGGAAGAGACTGCCACGCAAAGGGGCCGCCCTGATGCTGGGGATCCAGGCGCGCGACGTGCATCAGCCGCTGCGCGTCATTGAACGGAAGGCCCCTGAGAAGGACGCCGTCTATCAGGCTGAACTGCGTGGCGACGAGCCCGATGCCGAGCGCGAGCGACGATGCGGCCATGATGCTGAACGCAGGCCGGTGGACCAGCATCCGCAGGCCCACGCGCAGGTCCTGGAGGAACGATTCGAAGATCATGACGGGCTAAAGGAGCGACGGGTGCCGATCGGTAAGGCCGCATGAAGGGATAGAGGCACCCTTCCCTATTGGCACGAAGCATGCCAATCGAGCCGGCGTCTGCTTCCCCCTGAACTCCAATCACTAGAAAATCCATGGCTCGTGCGGCAATCCCCGACGAGGACCGATACCGAGACCCGGACGTCCCACAATTGGGAAGCGGTGGGCCGCCGCGCTTGCGTGCAGAAACGCAGCTGGCAACCCGCCGACGTTCGGACGGGTTGCCAGCTGCCAATCAGGCTCCGGGTTACAGGGAGACCTCGGGCATCTCGAACTTCACGGTCTCGATAACCTTGGCCGTCACGGGGACGCCGGCCTTCGTCGCAGGCGCGTACTTCCACTTGCTCAGGGCGACGAGCGTCGGGCGGTCGAGCCGGCTCGCGGTCGAGCTGACGATCGCGGCGTCCGCCACGTCGCCGGAGGGTGTGACCACGAAGGCGACCACGACCTTGCCGACCACTTCGTCTCGGCGAAGCTGGTAGGAGTACGCGGGCGCCTGCTGGGAGAGCGCCTTCGGAGCCTGCACGGGGGCTTCCTGGGCGTTGAGTTGAATCGCGGGCAATGCGGCGAAGGCCGCAATTGCGACCAGGATGGACCGGGTGGTGGTAATTTTGTTGTTCATATTTTTAATGGCATTCAATGAACACGCGGCGAATGGGAAAGTTGCGACAATCCGTGAGCTCTCACAGAAAACGCCGCGTGTGCGGCATCTGTTCCAGAATACTGGATACAGAAGCCGCCCGAATGGACGCCCGAGCGGGGGTCAGCGCTTCCCGTTGCCCTCGTTCTGGGCAACCCGAGCCTTGACGATCCTCTTGATGAGGCCGATGGGCGGGGGCTTGTTGATTGGGAAGCGAATGGTCCCCCTTGAGGTCGGGTAGCCCGCCAGCTCCTCCTTGAACTCTCGGATAACCGAGGCCTTGGGAAAAAGGCTCCAATGGTCCGAGAACGCCGCGAACCACACCAGCACGCCCTTGTAGTCGAATGCGGGAACGCGATAGCTGATGACTTCCTTCGCCTGGCGCGGGGCTGCGGAACTGATTGCAGCGCGAACCTTGCTCAATGTGCTGCGAGCGGGTTCCGGCACGCGGGCGAGGTATTCATCGATGGTCCTGGGCGCCCGGACTCTCTTTGCTGCGGATATTCGATGTCCACCGGCCGCTTTCTTCATGGGCGCAAGGGTCAATTGGTACCGGGACCAGCGTCTGGCGGATTTGCCAGGGATGTCCAGATTTGAGTCGCATCTTTGGAGGCACCACGGCCATCGATCGCTACACTCCTCTGTACCGAGGGCGGCGCTGCGATGGGGTCTATACAGTAGATCGCCCCCCGGGAATCGACAATTTGCGACATTCGTACCAGTGTTTATGAATCCAAACCGACTCAAAGAATGATTCGAAGGGGCGGATTGGCTCAGGCGGGAATCGAATCGCAATTTGGGTCATTGCGATTCTCGCGACGCTGACGACGGCCATGGGAGTTGTCGCGTACCTGAAACGGCCGGTCCGCGTCGTGCCTGCTGCAGTGCCGGCCGCGGCCGTCGTGGCCCAGCCCCTTCCAAAGGTGATCGGAGGACGAACCCTCCGGGATGCGAGAAGGGAGAATCGGGCGTTTTTCACCCGCCTCTGGATCGAGGGCTATGAAAAACGTGCCGACCGCAGCAGCCCCACTGACGCACAGTATCTCGCCCTTCTTAACGCCTACGTGGACTTCTTGAGCGAGGACAAGACGCCCATTGAAACCGAATTCCTGAGTTCGGAGTGTGAAAAGATCGCACGGAACCCCTCCTGCAACGAGCCGCTAATCCTCACGGTCGCCGCTGTCCGCTGCACGAACCTCTACGACCGCCGGCGCATGTTGGGGCGCGCCCTGGAGCTCTACCCTCAATCACGGCATTTGGCTTATCCACAGCTCTTCGCCGCCGCGTGGCTCATGTCCGAGTCGAACGAGAAATACGACGAAGAGGGGGAGCTCAATGTCCTGGCGAAGAAGCTGATCCCCAGGTGCCTTCAGGATGGGAGCTTCACGCCCGAGGAACAGAATGAGGAGGCCCTCGTCTTCATCGACCGGTGGGGCCAGCAGGTATTCTCCATGGATGCGGAGCAGGTCTGCGACGCCGTCCGTGGCGCGGGATCTGGGTACAAGTGGCTCTCGCTCATCCTGGATGGCCAGCGCCGCATCCGGGACGCATGGAACGCCCGCGGAAGCGGATACGCGAACACCGTGAGCCAGGACGGGTGGCGCGAGTTTTACAGAGACCTGGCGTATGCCCGGTACAACTTCGTCCGGGCGTGGGAAATGGATCCGGCGAAGCCGCTTCCCGCCGAACGGATGATGAACGTGGCCCTCGGGGACACGGGACTTGATGAGATGAAGATCTGGTTCGACCGGGCCCTCAAAGCCCAGATCGATTACGCCCCTGCCTGGTCTATGATGCGCTGGGGCCTCCGGGATCGCTGGTTCGGGAATCCCAAGGCCCAACTGGCTCTTGCGACGCAGGCCCTTGGGACCGGGCGATTCGACACCTATGTCCCCTTTGAACTCATCCGCTGCGTCTGGAACACCGAAGCCGACGAGGAAATCCCCTCGGGCTCCCACATCTACGGTGATCCCCAGATTTGGCCCCTCCTCAGCCGCATGTTCGAGGGCTATATCGCAAATCCCTCCCGGCCTGGCACGGAGAACGAATGGAGATCCTACTACGCCGTGGTGGCCTACCTGACAGGAAAATTCGACGTGGCTAAGGCGCAGCTGGTTGCGATGGACTGGAAATTTGATCCCAAAGGCCATTACGATACCCCAAGGGACCTGTCCCTCATGCCGCTCGAGGTAGCCGCGCTCACCGAAAGGTCCGGCTCGGCCGTCGCCAAGGCCGAGGCCGATGCCAAGGCGGGAAAGGTGGGCGACGCCCTCGCAGTCTTCAAGGTGGTCGCCGCGACGGGCGCTGATCCGCGCACGAAGTCTTATGCGGGGATTCGCGTGGACCAGCTCCAGAGGATCCAGGACCTGAAGTCCGGAAAATGGGTGAGCCTCCTTCCGACCAGCACGTCGGACCCCGACTGGGTCTTCAGCATCGGAACGGCGGAGAAGGTGGAGAAGGAATCCCTCCTCGTCCGCTATGGGAGGGCGGGCCATATGCTCTTCTCCAAGTCCCCAATTGGGAAAAACTTCGAGGTACGCGGATCGTTTGATGTCGTGAGCGCCCCCAACAACCAGTTCCAGGCCGGGCTCGTCATGGGCATCCCCAATTTCTCCACCTACAAATGGCTCTCCTTTCGGATCAAGCGCCATGACCTTGAGGGCGACCTCGTGAGCGTCGGGCTCGGATGGTCCACACAGGAGGTGTCGCAGCACGTGCCCCTGAGCGAGAAAACGAACACGTTTGGCTTCAAGCTCAGCGGTGGGAAGTTCTCAGCGACACTGAACGGCGAAGTCATCTACGACGATGCCGTCCTTCCCGCCAAGATCAACGTTCCCGACGAGAACTACCTCGTGGGACTCGGAGCCTTCAGCGACAGCGATGACGCCCTTATCCGCTATAACGGCGTCGAGATCCGAATCGTGCCGCCACGAGAGGAGGCGAAATGAAACGCTACCCCATCCTCCTCCTGATTCTGATGGGCGTGTCCTCACCTGCCGGGGCTCTCAAGCCCGGCGATTCCTTCCAAAATGTGGTTTCCGAACTGGGGAAGCCCGCGGGCCAAATCGATGCGGGTGCCGTGAAGATCCTCAAGTATCCGTGGGGAACCGTGAAGTTGAAGGACGGCATCGTCATTGAGGTCACGGGATCCCCTGCCCCGGTTCCGGTGGCGGCGCCACTACAGGCATCAGGCCCGGCGCCAGCCCAGACCGTGATACCGACCGCAAGACCGGGCGACTCTGCGGGCATCACCCAGGAAATGAACCAAGCCATCGATGCGGTGAAGCGGATCGTGAACCAACCCGCCCCGTCGGTTCCGATCATGCCGGGGATGAACGTGACAAATTTTGGCGACGCCTATTTCCACCCGGGTGCCGCCACCCCTGACTTCAAGACGGTCGATGTCCGGACGACACAGGAGCTTGTCTACGACAAGTACGAGTACGTGAGTTCGCACATGAATCCCGGAATCGCCTTCCTCGGAAGCGAACTCGAATTCAATGCGATGACGAAATTTTTCTACACCGACCGCTCGGTGCCAAGGAAGAAACTCACAGAGCCGGAGATGCTGGAGATCAACCGGCTCTACCGCATCATTGGCCAATGTCAGTCCGAGCTCGCCGCGCTCAAGAAATAACAACAAAGCCGGGCCCGCTAGCACGCTAACCGGGCCGAATTCGATCATTTCGGTTTCACCATGGGATCCCCAAATCCGGCGGCAATGGGGATGAAGAACACGGTGATGGCGTAGAACCCCATCGGGCCCGTGTGCACCCCTATGCCCAGCTTGGACATGATCCTGGCCGTACGGGCGCTGGCCTTTTGCGTCACGATGTCCGCATGCAGTTCATCCATTTTTGCGCCCTCTCGGACCATGAATGGCTCCATCATCACCGGGGTTGAGTTGGCGGTCGCCTCGGCCGCAATTCGGTCTTCGATCCCCGTCTTGGATAGAATGGGGGCAATCAGGGTTGGATCCTTCGGTTTTGCCACGAATTTGAATTCCGAGAGGAGAACCTTGTGCAGATCCGTGTGAGCGGCTTCGGGCTCGGCGCCGGAATCTCCCCCGAACGCAAGCGAACCTGTCGATGCGATCGTAAGCGCGGCGGCTGCGCGTCTACAGGCAAAGAACTTCATGGGGGGCGGCTATGGCGACACGCCGTGGCGGCCTAATGTTCCTACGAGGGGGCGCCCCAAGAGCCTCGGTCAGTATCGGACCGTCAATACGTGTCGCCCTCGAAACTTGAGCTGAGTTTCCACCGTTGGTTGTAAGCACGCAGACGGGCCGGAATGCCCGGCAACATACGGTTCCGCGCAACAATATAGGCCCTTAATTAAGATTGTTTCATCTATCCCGTTTGTCGCGTAACCGGTTATATATTAATAAGCTAAGGCTATAACAATCCGGATGGCATGCCCACTGCGTAGCGATGTGTAGCTGAGCGCGCAAAAAACACTGGCCGGTTCTCGACCTGATCCTGCCCATTCCGGATCAAGGGCGGCCGTTCTCTCGGCGGCGCTGATCGCCGTGACCGCGGTTCTTGCGTACTTCAACACCCTGAATTCTCCCCTTGTCTTGGATGACGGACCCGCGATCGCGAAGAATCCGAGCATCCAAAGGTTGTGGCCTCTTTGGGGCGCGCTTAATCCGCCCGCGGGAACGACGGTGACCGGGCGCCCCGTCGCCAACCTCACGTTCGCACTCAATCACGCCCTCTCGGGCGCCGACGTTTGGAGTTATCATGCCCTGAACCTCCTGATCCATTCCCTGAGCGGAATAATCCTTTTCGGCATCGTTCGGAGGACCCTCCTTCGACCGTCCTTGAGTCGCCGATTCGGGTCGGACTCGCTCCCCCTGGCGCTGGTGACCTCCCTGATATGGACCCTCCATCCATTGCAGACGGAAGCCGTGACGTACACCGTCCAAAGGGTCGAGTCGCTGGCGGGATTCTTCTACCTGATGACTCTGTATTGCGTCATCAGGGCGGTGGAGTCGGCCCGGCCATGGATCTGGCAGGGATGCGCGCTGGCGGCATGCCTTTGGGGGATGGGTACAAAGGAGGTCATGGTTACGGCTCCGGTCGTCGTGTTGTTCTATGATCGTACGTTTCTGGCCGGCACCTTTCGCAAGGCTTGGGAAATGCGCCGAGGCCTCTACCTGGGCATGGCGGCTACATGGCTGCCGTTGGCCTTGCTGGTCGCAGGCACCGGCTGGAACCGGCACGGTTCGGCCGGCTTCACGGGAGTGATTTCCCCCTGGGCCTATTGGCTGACCCAATCTGAGGCCATCGTCAGGTATCTGTCGCTCTCCCTGTGGCCGGCGCCCTTGATTTTCGACTATGGCACAAACCTGGTGGGTGGCCTTGATAAGGCGCTGCCGTATCTGCTGCCGGTCACTTTCCTTTTCATGATTGGGATGGTTGCCGTGTGGCGACGGCCGGCTCTTGGATTCCTGGCCGTTTGGTACTTCGCAATACTGGGTCCGACAAGCGTGATGCCCGTGGCGACCCAGACGATTGCAGAGCACCGCATGTATCTGCCGCTCGCAGCGGTCGCGACAACGGCGGCGCTCGGGGCCTATGCAGTCGGTAGACGGTGGGGGCTGGCCCTTCTTGGAGCCGTGGCGCTTCTGCTCGGTTTCCTCTCCCACGTGCGAAACGAGGTTTACCGGAGCGAGTTAGCCCTTTGGAGCGATACCGTGACGAAAAGGCCTGGCAACGAACGGGCCCATAGCTCGCTGGGCAGGGTGTTATCCAAAATGCCCGGGAAAACCCCTGAGGCTCTTTCGGAATATTACGCGGCCCTTAGGATAAGCCCTTACTATGCGGATGCGCACGCAAACCTTGGTATCCTGCTCGAAGGCATCCCCGGCCGGATCGATGAGGCCATTGCCCACCTGACCGAGGCGGTCCGGATTCTTCCGGACCAAGCCGAGCCGCATTTCAACCTCGGAGTCGCGCTTGCACACTCCGGCCAGTTCGAAAGAGCACGGGCCGAATATGAAGAGGCGGTGCGACTCGACCCTGGCAACTACAAGGCCCTCGCGGACCTCGGGGTGCTTCTTTGCGAAAATGGAATGATCGACATAGGAGTCGAGCGGCTCAGTGCGGCGCTGGTCATCAAGCCGGACTTTGCCGAGGCCCATTTTGACCTGGGAAACGCCCTGGTTCGGTCCGGAAGGGTTGCCGAGGCCCTGCGGCACTATGAGGAGGCTTTGCGCTACAGGCCCGATTATGCCGAAGCCAGCAACAACATGGGAATCATCCTCTACCGGACGGGTTCACCGGCACAGGGGTTGGAGCTCATCGAGGCCGCCATAAGGATGCGCCCGGATTACCCTCAGGCTCATTTCTCGCGGGGCGCGGCCCTTATTCAGGAGGGAAGGCGTGCCGAGGCAGTTTCCGAGTTCAACGAGGTGCTGCGCCTAAAGCCGGGCGATCCCGGAGCCCTCAGGATGCTGGAATTGATCCAAACCGTGCGGTAGCACGCATGCATCGGGCTCAATTGGCCCTTGGCAGATAAATTTGAGCTTGGGGCCTCGTGCCTTGGGGGGTACGGGTTTGGGGGTGCATCGCTGGATCCTGCCATTTGCCCTTTTTACATCGGCGTGCGCAGCCCAGATGCCTCCGGTCTTCCTGAGCCACGTTCTGGTCGTGGTCGACCCCGTTAGTTACAAAGAGATCGTCCATTCGAACGAACTCGGGAAGCTAGCTGCCGCGGGCGAGATGACTGTTGAGGCGAACCTGGGCAAATGGACGGCGTTCTACATTACGTGCCATCAGACGATCATCGAGATATTGGCAGCGGAAAGAGCCCTGGACAACGAGCCATTGCGTGTCGGCAGGTCCGGAATAGGCCTCGGATTCACGGACAAGGCCGGCGGCCGCGAGATCGAGAAACGCCTCCGTAAGGAATTTGGCGGCCGGGTTTCTTTGAGGGTGCTCACGCATCAGACCAGGCAGGCCGCCATCCCGTGGTTTTCGGAAATCGATGTCGATGGCGGCGGCGGCGGCATCCTGTCGACATGGTTCTATGAACTTTCCCCGGGCTTTCTCATCGCGAGATACCCGGGTGCCCATGAAGGGCGCGCATTGGATAGCCAGCAGTACTTCGCCGCCCGTCCGACTGAGAACCAACTGCTCGACGACGTGGTGGGCATTACATTGGCGCTCAACCCTGGGGAATCCTCCCTCCTTGCAGCCGAGCTCGGGGCTGTCGGCTGGACGGTGAATCCGTCGAAGGATCGTACGGTGGTGAACGGACCTGGTGCCACGATTTCACTGATTCCACCGGGCGGCCGAAACGGCATTCAAGAGATAGAGTTTCGCTTAAGAAGATATACGCCAAAGGAAGACATTCGGCTGGGAGCGATTGAGCTCGAGCTAGCGGGCGAGACCGGGCGGCTCAGGTTGAATCGATTTGAATAGGGGCCGAGCGGGCGAATAGCGCCGGGGACCCGGCCAGCCGGTTATTGCCCGGCCACCAACCCCTGCGTCCCCGGAACGGCCCGCAAATAGAATTTCTGGAGAGGCCAAATGCCGCAGCGAATGGATCCGTCAATGGGTCCGCGGAGCCGCATCGGGATCAACCTTTTTGCCCTCAAGCGACGCGGCGACAATCCACGCCGACGCAGCCAGCAGCAGGGTCAAGAGGGTCTCCGACCATTGAACCTGCCTCGAAGGCGCCCATTCCGGCGCAGGGCGCGCGAAAAAGCTCGGCAGCCAGACCAGGACGCCAAAAAGGCTCATCATCGCGGCTTCCAGTGTCGCCGCCAGTCGGGGAAGCACCCCAACGATAAGGCTGAGGCCCGCTGCCGCATGGCTGGCTCCTGTAAAATATGCGATTCCCGTCCGGTGGGGAAGCCATGCCGGGACCATGGCCGCGGTATACTGGGCGTAGGCGAAATGCGCGGCGCCGTATGCCACGCAGCACGCGCCGAAAATGACCCGCGCCACGTGAAGCGCCCGGTCGCCGGTCATTGCGGTCCCTGCGGTCACTCCAAGTTGCCGGCGCAGCAACCCGTAGAGAATCCACGTGCCAACCCAGGGTCCCAGGGCCTCACCGAGACCGTACCAGGAGCCGACGACCAAAGGCTGGATAAGAACCGGGCGCGCGCGTGCCAGGACCCAGACCGTTTCGTACACGCCGACAACCACCGCGCTCAAGCATGCGGTGCGCCCGAAGAGCAAGCCTGCGCTTGCGGCCAGCAGGACCGCCCCCAATCCAAAGGTCCAAATTTCCGGCCGTGGAACCAGCGCCGGAAGCGGCCCCATGATCGGCGCAAAATTGCCATACGTCAGGCTGAGCAACGCGAGGCCCGCCACCGCGGACCCAAACAGAACGTGGCCTATTCCGGAAATCTTCATTCTTAGGTTGCTCGCGTCCCGGGAATGCGGCGGTCCAGAAGCCTCTGTGCACGGCCTAGCTTACCGGCTTGCTCCGGAGTTTCGACACGGTCTCGAGCACCGCCCTCTGGCATCGGAGGGGAGGAAGGCCGCGCAGGACGCTTTCCAGGTCGTCAACCACGATCTGCCCCATCCAGGGCCAGATCTCGGGGATGTTCCCCGCGCGGTGGGCCTGAAGGAGGGTGTTCGGCGTGCCCCTCGCTCGGTGGCCGGCCGGAATGGGCTCGTCGGGCCAGACGTCAATGCCGGCCCGGATATGGCCGGATGCGGCGGCGTCCAGGAGCTCGTCGAAATTCACGATGCCTGCGCGGCTCACCAGGATTACGATTCCTCCCTTCTCCATGCTTTCATATTGGGCGCGCCCGATCCTGCCCGCGTTCTCCGTCGTCACGGCGGCCGTCAGGAACACGGCTGCGCATCCCCTGAAGCATTCCTCGAGCGTAGCCGGGATGACTCCCATCTCGCGCAGCACGTTGGCGTGGATCCACGGGTCGCAGACCATGATCCTGCGGCTGAACGGCAGCAGCAGGGGAAGGAGCGCCCGGCCGACATTGCCGAGGCCCACGATCGCCAGCGGACGGCCGTGAAGGAGGATCGAGTCCTGGTTGTCGCCCTCCCCGTAGAGCGTCTCCGAGCCCGACCGGATCGCAGCGTCCGCCTGGTGGATCCTCCGGGCGAGCGACAGCGCCATCCCGAGGGCCATCTCCGCGACCGGCTTCGCGAACACGGGGGCCGTCGAGAGGACGGGAACGCCCCTGCGGTGGCACTCGGCGTAGTCGACGTTCGGCAGGAAGTTGCTCTCGACGTTGAAGATCACCTTGAGCTTCGGCGCGCGGTCGAGCCGGGAGCGCTCGAGCGAAGGCTGCCCGATGATGGCCACGGTCTCCGGGAGGTTCCGGTCGATGTGGTCGTCTGGCGCGGGGCCGCCGTCGTGCCACAGGACCCGGCCCAGGCCCTCGAGCCTCCTCTTCGTCGGCGCGTCGAATATCTGGTCGATGCGCCGGGGATGGGGGTCCAGGAGGATGAGCGGGGAGTCTTTCATGGCGTCTCGTCTCGATGGGCGTCGCCGACGGGCACCCCTAGCCAGATCCCCCGGGCCCCAAGGCGCAATTCTTACTTTGGACCTGAGTCCGGCCTTCAGTGAAGGCATCCAAGAGGCTGCGAAGGCAGGGCGCCTACACGCTCCGCGCAACCCTGATCATCGCCTCGACGCTCCGATCGACGTCCGCCTCGGTGGTGGCCCACGATGAGACGCTGATCCGCATGGCCGTCCGTCCCTGCCAGACGGTGACGCCGCACCAGCACGTTCCCTCCGCCTGGACGCCCTCGATGACCTTCTTCGTCCGCTCGGGGTCGCCGAACGAGACGAGGACCTGGTTCAGGACGACCTCGTTCAGGATCTCGAATCCCGCCGCCGAAAGCCTCCCCGCAAACCGGCGGGCCTGCTCGCAGTTGCGCTCGATCATCGCGGCGATCCCCTCCCGCCCGAGGGACCTAAGCGCCGCCCAGACCTCGACCCCCCGCGCCCGGCGCGACAGCTCCGGGGTGAAGTCGGAGGGGTTGCGGAACTCGCTCTGCGTCGGCAGGTACTCGGCCGTCACCGCCATCGCAGCCTGCAGCGACTCGGCATCGCGCACGAACGCGAGGCCGCAGTCGTAGGGGACGTTGAGCCACTTGTGCGCGTCGGTCGCCCAAGAGTCGGCGAGCTCTATCCCCGCGGCGAGCGGTTTTCGGCTGGGAGCCGCCGCGGCCCAAAGCCCGAACGCTCCGTCGACGTGGACCCAAGCTCCGCTGGTGCGAGTGCGCCTGCAGATTTCCGCGGTCGGGTCGAAGGAGCCCGTGTTCACGTTGCCGGCCTGAACGCAGACAAGGGTTGGTCCCGCGATGTCCGGGAACTGGTCGAGGCGCATGCTGCCCCTTTCGTCCACGGGGACCTTCACGACCCGGCTTCGGCCAAGGCCTAGGATGCCGAGCGACTTGGTCACCGACGGATGCACCTCCGCCCCCACGACGACGGTGATCGGGGGCGCGCCGAAGAGGCCCTGGGCCTCGACGTTCCAGCCGGCCCGCTTCAGGAGGCTGTGGCGCGCGGCAGCCAGGGCGCAGAGGTTCGCGACCGTGGCGCCCGTCACGAAGGCCCCCGTGCATTCGGGCGGGAGGTTCAGGAGGTCGAGGAGCCAGCGCAGGGCGACCTGCTCGACGTAGGCCGTGCTCGGCGTCGCCCTGTAGAGCGCGCTGTTCTGGTCCCAGGCGCCAGCCAGCCAGTTGGCGCCCAGGGCTACCGGGAGCGAGCCGCCGATCACGAAGCCGAAGAACCTCCGCCCCGCCATGGCCATCGTCGCCGGCGACCCGGCCTCGTCGAGGAGCCTGAGCGTCTCCGCGGGATCCCCCGGGCCCGCGGGCAGGGGCTCGTCGAAGGCCCGCAGCCCGGCCAGCGCATCGGCCTTCGGCGCGACCGACCTTGAATCGAGGCTCTCCAGATAGTGAATGGCGCGCCGGGAGGCGTCGCTGAGGATGTCTTTCATGGGGGTATCGGTCCGCGGTTCGGGTTCATCCGGTCGGTGACCATCTGAGCGGCGCCACTGACGTCCATCAACGCCAATGCGGGCGGAATGCCGGCGCAGCGGGTGCCGGGTTCCCTGGAAGGCCGAAACCTTAGGGGGAAAATTGCCCGATGAGAACGCATATGGCTCAAGATGGCCGCCCAAGGGCCGATCGTCTGGGAAAACTTCCGTCCCGAAATGTCCCCAATCAATCCCAAGGACCCGCGCCATCCGACCCGGAACAAGAGGGGGGCCCCGCTCGCCGCCTACTCCGCCGGGAGCTTCATGGTGTTCGGGCCCTGCACAGCCCGGAGCTTGGGCGGGAACGAGATCCGCGTTCCGGGGGATCTGCCTGTAGGACGAACACCTACGGGTTTCTCAGGGCAATACGGGCATCATCCGCGGATGGAATATCGTAAGCTTGCGCCATGAAGCGACTTATCAGCGCAGTTTCGGGTCCGCTGATCGCCTTCATCGCCTCCTCCGTGATCGCCTGCGGGACCTGCGCGGCCGCGGAGGCCCGATCCGCCGATGCGGGCGCCGCGGACGACAGCCCCATTGTCGAACTTCGCAAGGACGCCGAGCAGGGCAACGTGAAGGCCCAATACGTGCTCGGGTGCTGCTACAACGGGGAGCACGGCTTCGTGCGCGAACCCGCCAAGGCCGCGAAATGGTGGGGGGTCGCCGCGGCCAATGGCTACGCCGACGCGCAGTTCTGCCTGGGGCTGAGCTGCTTCATGGGGGAAGGCGTCCCGAAGAGCTCGGCTGAGGCCATCAAGTGGTGGCAGAAGGCGGCCGACCAGGACAATCCTGACGCCCAATATTTCCTGGGGCTGAGCTACCACACGGGACTTGGGGTTCCCAAGAGCACGCCCCTGGCGGTTTACTGGCTGCAGCGGTCCGCGAATCACGAGGTCAAGGCCGCCGCGGAACTGCTCAAGGAAATCACCGTTTCATCGAAGTGATTTGCTCCTGAATCCGCCGGCTCCGAGGGGCAGGGAGTGATTCCGCTGGTGATTGTTTTGAGTTAACTCGGGTTCCCCGCGCATGGCCGCGGAGATAGGTGAACACCCTATCGCGGCGCTGCGGGCCGTTCTCTATGATCCGCGCCCATCGAGTGCACCCTTGAGCCGGCGGCGGTCTGACCCGTCGCCAAAAGTGCGCGCACCACACCAAACCAACGCTGTCCAACCATGCCTACACGAACCACTCCCACGATGCGCCGACCTATCCGGGCCTGGAAATTTCTCTGCCTCGCACTAGGCTGCGTGGCCCTGAACCTCCACGCGCAGGAGCTGACATTCCTCGGTGGCACCACGACGGAGCAGGGACTTAGGAATTCGAGCTACACCTGGCAGCTGGATTACAGGCAGGACCTCTACGAGTACTTTGCGACGTCCATCGCCTACATCAACGAGGGACACGTGGTCGGCCACCATCGCGACGGAACCTCGTGGGAGGCATGGGGCAACGTGCCGTTCTTCAATGACAAGATCGCCCTGTCCCTCGGCTTCGGCGCCTATTATTTCTACGACACGCAGCCGGTTGGACCCACGGGTTCGATGGACCTTCACGGGACCGCCCCCATCTTCAGCCTGGCGGCGACTGGTTATCTCTCGGACCGCTGGTTCTATCGGTTCATGGTCAACCGCATCAGCCCCTCGAACGACATCAAGACGACCACGGTCGCGGTCGGCGTCGGCTATTGGTTTGGTCAGCACCGGCGGCCGGTGGGCAAGGAACCTGGCAAGGGCGACCCGGTTGACGCGCAGTATGTCACCGAGCCCCAGTTGACCGCATTCGGGGGGCAGAGCGTCGTCAACACGCTGCTGAGCCAGAAGGCGCTGGCGGGTGCGGCGGAGTACCGCCAGGGCATCATTCCCCATCTTGATGGGACCGCCTCGTTCATCTACGAGGGCGACCCGAAGATCACCCGCCGCAGCGGCGTAGCCTTCCAGCTCTGGCCCGTGAACACCTTCTTTGACGAGAGTACATCCGTTGGAATCGGCGTCGGTCCCTATATCTTCATCGACCGCAATCATCCCGTGAGCTCCGGCCAGACCGTGAACGTGGGGCTGAGGAACCCGGCCGCCGTTGCGCCCCTGGTTTCCCTGACGATCGCCAGGCAGCTGTCCGATCACTGGATAACCCGAATCATCTGGGACCGCGTGGTAAGCAACTACAACCGGGATTCGGACATCTTCCTCGTGGGTCTGGGCTACCGCTGGCGCTAGGCCGCCGCGGTTAAGCCCCCCGGCCTAGCGTATTCCAGGGGCGTGGGCAGCGTGCCCGAGGTCAACACCCCATAGCGACCGTGCGGCCGATGGACTATTGTTGGCGCAAGACCACCCCCACCCCTTTCCTTCCCATGTTATTCATGACCCCTATCTGGCGTTCTTTCCGGGATATGCCCTCAGATTCCGAGGCTGCTTTCGCCTCCTCCTCGAGCATGTTCTCGCTCAACACACTGGAAGTCACCTGCGATCCCGGATATTGCGGCTTCGCCCTGACCGAGAGAAGGCAGCATGACATGTGGCGCTGGGCACTGGTCAGCGCAGAAGGGCCCGTCATCGACGAGGGTTGGGAAATCACGGAGACCGATGCAAAGAGATCCGCGGTCGGAGCCATGCGGCACCTGATCGCCCACTGATCGGCCTCTCTGATGAGGGCTGCTGCAAATCGTCCCGCTAGAGTTGACCGGTCCGATCCGTTGTCGGTCGTATGCTTCGGCGCGTCCGCAGGCGGCCTCGATGCCTACAGCACCATCCTGTCCAATCTTCCGGCGGACACCGGGCTGGCGTTCATCATCGTTCACCACCAGCCGGCAGATGGGAAATCCCTTCTGGCCGAGATTCTTCCCAAGGTTACGAAGATGCCGGTCGTGATCGTCGCAGATGGTGAAACCGTGAGGGCCAACAACGTCTACGTGGTCCCCGCCGGGCAGCAGGTCACCATGGACGGGGACCACTTCCATATCGCCCCCATCATGAAGGAGGCGGGCTGGCCCAAGAACATCTCCAGGTTCCTACAGACGCTCGCCGATGATCGTAAAAAGCGGGCCATTGCCGTCATCCTTTCGGGGTTTGACTCCGACGGCGCCGCGGCGCTCCAAGCCATCAAGGACGAGGGCGGAATTGTCATCGCGCAGAAATTCCAGACGGCGAAACAGCCCGACATGCCGAAGAGCGCCGTGAATACAGGGTGCGTGGATTTTCTTCTCTCGCCGACCGAAATCGCGGGCCGATTGGTGCGCATTGCATCCGAGAGAAAACGGGCTCCCGACTCGGGGTTCGCCTCGTCGGACGGCGCTAAAGTGTCTTCCTGAGCCCGGGGCGGTTGTCCCGTCAGCCCCACCTCAAGGCCTCAGGAGACGCGGGCTGATGGGAGCTTGGGCCTACCGGTACAAGCGGACCTTGCGCCGGGGCGGCTTGCCGTTGATCGCCTGCGCCGCGGCGGCCTTTCTCTCCACCGGCTTCCCGCTGGGGGGCACGCTAATGCCCAGGGCCGCGCTCAGATCGATCTCATGATCCTGCTCCTGGACGATGATACCGCGCAGCACCTCGCTGAGCGCGAATTCACCCATGGCCTCCGCCTGGAGTATGCGCAGGCGATAGCGCTCCACGGTTGTGCGCTCGTTGTCCAAGTCGGCGCGAAGCATCTCGACCGGGTCAGCCGACGTCTTTACCGGCTTGGGCTGCACGCATGGCATCCCGCCCAGGTAATCGACCTGCTTCGCTATCTTAATGGCGTGCGCAAGTTCCTCTCCCGCATGCGCCTCCAACTCCCGTGCGATGTCCGTGTAGGCGGCCCCCTTCAGGACCTGGCTGTACACGGTGTAGGCTATGATCGCCTGGTATTCGCCCGCGAGGTCCTCGTTAAGCAGCCGGATAAGCTGATCCCGGGTGATGTTGTTTGAAGCAGTTTGCGACGTTTTCGTGGGCATGGTGTGATTCTCTTGGAAGTGCGGGCTTCGCTCCGAACCTCGGTCAGCCCACTACCGAGAAGCCGGCCTTGAAGGTCACCTGCCAATGGCCGACGCGGCCCTTGACGATGTCGCCGCGAGTGTCGACCACCTGGAACCAGCGAAGGTTCTTGTGGGTCTTGTGCGCGTGCCGAACGGCTTTATCCACGGCGTCCTCCACGGACAGCGTGGAGGTGCCGGTGAGCTCGATGATCCTGTAGACGTGGTCTTTCATGTTTCAATTTCTATCCCCATCTAGCATCCCTAGGGCGTTTCACGGTCCACCCTGCAAGGGACAACAGGCTATTTGGACTGGGTGTCGGTCGTGGTCGTCGTGGTGGGGCCGGGCACCGTCGTCTGCTGCGACGTGGTGGTGGTGCTGTGCGTGGCGTCAGTCGCGCAGGCAGACAGGCCGACGAGGGCGAGGACGATAAGGCTGGGGACGATGAGCTTCTTCATGGGCAATCTTGTTTTGGTTGATCGTTGCAGAACGGGTGACGGTACCACCGCGGCCCGGCGGGCCGATATGGGGTGTTAGCCCCTGTCTTGATCGATTGCTCCGCTTAACCCATGCGGCGTCCGGCATCATAAGAGCAAGAGGGGGGCGCGGTTGCGGGTAACACCCCATTGGGGTCGGGCAGCGCCGGACATAGAATGCTTCAATGAAACACTCTTCTTCACCATCGGCTGGCACAAAATCAGGCGCGCGGGACGAAATCGAGGGCACCGCAAAATGCGTCGCGGGCAAGATCAAGGAGGAAACGGGAAAGGTCCTGGGGAATCCCGGTCTGGAATGTCGAGGCGACCGCGATCAGGTCGACGGCGCCATCCAGAAGGAAATCGGGAAGCTCAAGCGGGCCCTGGGAAATTGACCCTGGCGCGATGACATTCCTCCCCATGACCTCCACGATGCACGATTCAACCGGGACCCGCCTTAGCGGCCGCGACTTCAACGTCCTCTTCCGCGAGGCACGGACACACAGCGCATGGCTCGACCAACCCGTCGCCGACGACATCCTTCGCCAGATCTACGACCTGATGAGATGGGCGCCGACGAGCGCCAACTGCAGCCCTGCGAGAATCGTATTCCTGCGCACCCACGAGTCCAAGGAGCGGCTCCGGCCTGCGTTGATGCCCGGGAACGTCGACAAGACGATGGCGGCGCCCGTGACGGCGATCATCGCCTACGATTCGAAATTCTATGAGACGCTTCCTCGGCTCTTTCCTGCGATGCCCGCAATGAAGGACATGTTTGAGAAGTCGGCGGAGTTTGCCGCCACGACCGCGATGCGCAACGGCAGCATGCAGGGCGCGTATTTCATGATCGCGGCGCGCTCGCTCGGCCTGGACTGCGGCCCCATGTCCGGCTTCGACAACGCGAAGGTGGATCTCGAGTTTTTCCCGGCCTCGCCGCCCTCCACCGCCGGTGCCAAGGGCGCGTTCATCGCCTCAGGACAGGTGAAATCGAACTTCCTGTGCAACCTGGGCCACGGCGACGCCTCGAAGCTCCACCCTCGCGGCCCCCGGCTGGGATTCGAGGAAGCCTGCCAGTTGATCTGATTTCTCGGGGTCGTGCCTCAACGGCAAAGCCGGAGGTTCGTGGACAATGGTGCGCCGTCCCCTGATGCGCCTGGGCGTTCCTCCCGCATCGGAGCAAATCACGCGCAAATAGAAAGGCTCTGGACAAAGGATGCCGGCGCGCGCCAGATAAGGCCCCCAGCTTCACTCGGCGTTCGCCGAACGCCTTTCATCCAAGGTCAACGGTATGAAAATTTCCCGCCAGGTTTGGGTCTTGTCGCTCAGTCTGCTCGCCTCGGCGCTGCCGTTGGGCGCCCAGCAACTTCGCTATGTCCAGCTCGCCACCTCAGACGGGATCCTCGAGGGAGTGGTGAGCGCCGACGGGAAGGTGCGCACGTTCAAGGGCATTCCCTTCGCGGCTCCGCCCGTCGGTCCCCTGCGCTGGAAGCCGCCGCAGCCGGTCCAGTCGTGGACAGGGGTCCGCAAGGCGACGGAGTTCGGCCCACGCCCGATGCAGGGCCGTGTCTTCAGCGACATGGTCTTCCATGACGCGGGCCCGAGCGAGGACTGCCTTTACCTCAACCTGTGGATGCCTGCCAACCCGCAGGTGGCCAAGCTCCCCGTGATGGTGTGGATCTTCGGTGGCGGATTCGTCGCGGGCTCCACGTCCGAGCCGCGCCAGGACGCCGGGAACCTCTCGAAGAAGGGCGTGCTGGTCGTCAGCCTCAACTACCGCCTCGGCGTCTTCGGATTTTTTGCGCATCCCGAGCTCACCCGGGAGTCCCCGCACGGCGCGTCCGGCAACTACGGGCTCATGGACCAGGTGGCGGCCCTGGAATGGGTGAAGAGGAACATCGCGACCTTCGGCGGCGACCCGGACAACGTGACGATTTTCGGAGAATCCGCAGGGTCGGCCTCGGTGAGCGCGCTGGTCGCCTCACCCCTCGCCCGGGGCCTGTTCAAGCGGGCTATAGGGGAGAGCGGCGCCATGTTCAGCGCCAGCCGCCCAACGAAGCCGCTCGCGGATGCCGAGGATGCCGGGATGAAGTTCGCGCAGTCGGCGTTCGGCACCACCTCCCTCGAGGCGCTGCGGGCCAAGCCCGCCCAGGAGCTTCTGGATGCGGCGCTCAAGACTCCCCGCGGATCCTTCTCCGCGGACATCGACGGCTATTTCCTGCCGGCGGACTGCCGCACGCTCTACGCCGAGGGCCGCCAGAACCATGTTTCACTCATGGCCGGCTGGAACAGGGATGAAGGCAACTACAGGTCCTTCTTCGCAGGCGACGAGCCCACCGCCGTAAACTACCTGGCGCGAGCGAAGGCCGTCTACGGGACCAACGCGGAGGCGTTCCTGAAGGTCTACGTGGCGTCGACGGACGCCGAGGCGAGGCGCGCGGCGCAGGACTACTCGGGAGACCAGGGGGCCGGATACTCCACATGGAAATGGCTCGAGACCCACCGCGCAACGGGGGGATCCCCCGTGTACCGGTTCGAGTTCGACCAGACCCTTCCCCTTCCCGCGGACGCAGGCCCCGGCGCTGAGGCGACCGCGCCGCACGCGGCCGAGATCGAGTTTGTCTTCCGCGTCCTCTCCTCGCGAAGCCTGCCCTGGCGCCCGCAGGACCAGGCCGTGTCCGAGCTCATGGCAAGCTACTGGACCAACTTCGCGAAGACGGGCGATCCCAACGGGCCCGGGCTTCCCATGTGGCCCGCATATGGGGATCAGGATGGCTACCAGGTCATGCACCTGAGCGCCGACGCAGGGGCCTCCGCCGACGCACACCGCGGCCGTTACCTCTTCCTCGACCAGGCCGGCCCCTCCGTGCGGCCCGGCCGATAGCGGCATCGTCCCCGCCCTTTCCTGTTGACGCTCCGGTGAACGGGTCCAGCCTCGTTCATGTAGACCCTCTAAAGGAACGACGTGCCAAACGAGAAGAACGACCTGCTGCAGGGCACCCTGGACATGCTGATCCTCAATGCGCTCCAGGTGGAGTCCATGCATGGCTTCGGCCTCTCGGTGCGCCTGCGCCAGATGTCCAAGGACTTCTTCCAGGTCGAGATGGGCTCGCTCTACCCCGCATTGTGCAGGCTCGAGGCCCAGGGCTGGATCAAGGCGGCCTGGGGCATCTCCGACAACAACCGCAAGGCTCGGTTCTATTCGATCACCGGCTCAGGCCGTAAACAGCTCAGGGACGAGACGACCCGGTGGGAGCAGCTCTCCAGCACGATCAACGTGATGCTAAAGACCACGTAAACCATGAGCAGGTTGCGCCGGG
>Ga0265327_10001399_pt1 | contig 30742 bp, 38 predicted proteins | sample 41621metaG_FD_202089 | JGI IMG/M metagenome (GOLD analysis project Ga0265327, IMG submission 202089) | Rhizosphere microbial communities from Carex aquatilis grown in University of Washington, Seatle, WA, United States - 4-16-21 metaG | ecosystem: Host-associated > Plants > Roots > Rhizosphere...
GAAAAAGGAAGTCTTCGACGAGGATATCGTCGCCTTGGTCGATGACGAGGTGCTGCGGTCCCATGAAGGGCTCCGGTTCGTCTCCCTCCAGGTGATCGCCGGGTCGAAGGGGCCGCAGACCGCCGAACTCGAAATCGAGATCGACGGCGCGGTGCGGCAGGTCAAGACGGTCGGCAACGGCCCGGTCGATGCCACCTTCAACGCCATCAAGGCGCTGATCCCGCATCAGGCGCGGTTGCAGCTCTATCAGGTCCATGCCGTCACCGAAGGCACCGACGCGCAGGCGGAAGTTACCGTGCGCCTGGAAGAGGACGGTAAAACGGTGAACGGGCAGGGGGCGGATCCGGATACACTGGTCGCCTCGGCCAGAGCCTATCTGCACGCGTTGAACAAGCTTCTGACAAAACGGGCAAAAACGGCGCCGGCGGCTTTATCGGCCTGAAGGCGGCTTCCACACCACCGCTCCGGCACGTCCATCCCGAGTTCTTAACAACTTACCCAAGTTCTTAAACCACCTAATTGCACCAAGGATGTGTCGGATACAATGTTCGGTATGCTGTCTAACGATATGGCGATCGACTTGGGCACTGCGAATACCCTTGTTTACGTCAAGGGGCGCGGCATCGTGCTCAACGAGCCCTCGGTCGTCGCCATCGCGAATATCAAGGGCAAGAAACAGGTTCTCGCGGTCGGCGACGAAGCGAAGCTGATGCTCGGCCGGACGCCTGGAAACATCCAGGCGATCCGGCCGTTGCGCGACGGCGTCATCGCCGATTTCGAAGTCGCCGAGGAGATGATCAAGCACTTCATCCGCAAGGTGCATAACCGGCGAAGCTTCGTCAGCCCGCAGATCATCGTCTGCGTGCCCTCGGGCTCGACCGCGGTCGAGCGCCGCGCGATCCAGGAATCGGCGGAGAGCGCCGGAGCGCGGCGGGTTTTCCTGATCGAGGAGCCGATGGCGGCGGCGATCGGCGCCGGCCTGCCGGTGACGGAGCCCACGGGCTCGATGGTGGTCGATATCGGCGGCGGCACGACTGAAGTGGCGGTCCTGTCGCTGGGCGGCATCGTCTATGCCCGCTCGGTCCGCGTCGGCGGCGACAAGATGGACGAAGCGATCATCGCCTATATCCGGCGCAACCATAACCTTCTGGTCGGCGAGAGCAGCGCCGAGCGCATCAAGAAGGAAATCGGCTCGGCCTACATGCCGGAAGACGGCGAAGGCCGCCAGATCGAAATCAAGGGCCGCGATCTCATGAACGGCGTGCCCAAGGAAATCATCATCAGCGAACGCCAGATCGCCGAAAGCCTCGCCGAGCCGGTCGGCGCCATCATCGAGGCGGTAAAGGTGGCGCTGGAGCATACGGCTCCGGAACTCGCCGCCGATATCGTCGATAAGGGCATCGTCCTGACCGGCGGCGGCGCGCTTTTGTCGAATCTCGATCTCGTCCTGCGCCATGCGACCGGCCTGCCGGTGTCGATCGCCGATGACCCGCTTTCCTGCGTGGCGCTCGGCACGGGCCGCGCGCTCGAAGAGATGAAGACTTTAAAACACGTGCTGATCAATATGTACTGAGGATTTTGACGGCACGCGGGGGATCGAGGAGAGGGGGCTGGCCATGGTGAGGCTGAATGTGCCCGTCAGAGTACTGACCCAGCGTTTCGCTCTGCCGAGCCTCCTTGTGGTCTCGGTGGTGATGCTGGTGCTCGCCCGCGCCGACAATTCCGTGTTCGACCGGCTCCGCGCGGGTTTTCTCGATCTCTCGGCGCCGGTCCTGGAGGTCATCGACCGCCCGCTGGTGCTCTATGACCGGGCCGTGGCGAAACTGCATGAGGTCTCCGCCCTCTATGATGAAAACGCCAGGCTGCGGCAGGAGAATGAGCGCCTGCTGCAATGGCAGGACGTCGCACAGAGCCTTCGCGCGGAAAATCAGCGGATGCGCGGGTTGCTGCATGTGGCGCCCGATCCCGCCATCTCCTTCGTGTCGGCGCGGGTCGTCGCCACTTCGGGCGGGGCCTTCCTGCGCAGCGTCATGATCGATGCCGGCAGCCAGGACGGGGTAAGCCGGGGCGAGGCGGCGATCACCGGCGACGGTCTCGTCGGCCGGGTCGCCGAAACCGGGCAGCGCGCGGCCCGCGTCCTGCTGCTTACCGACATGAATGCGCGCGTTCCGGTCCGGCTGGAGAGCACGGGCGACACGGCGATGCTCGCCGGGGACAATTCCGACCTGCCGCGCCTCCTTTATCTGCCGCAACGGACCTTGCCGAAAATCGGGGAGCGGGTGGTCACCTCCGGCCATGGCGGCATCTTTCCGCCCGGATTGCCGGTCGGTCTGGTCTCCTCCATCGATAAGGGCGTGGCCCGAATCGAGACCTTCGCCGATCTGACCCGCGTGCAATTCCTGCGCATCGTCAATTACGGGTTGATCGGCGTCCTGCCGGAGCCTGTGCCGCCCCGTCCCGGCAAGGCCCAGCGCGGCGCCGCGCCGGTTGAACCCCAGCCCTAAAGCCCTATATCCAGGCCATGCGCAAGGCGCGTTCCAGACGCACCGATCTGACTCCGGCCCGGCTCCTTCCTCCGGCGACGTTGTTCCTTGCGGCGGTGTTGTCGGTGCTGCCTTTGTCCATTCCGGGCTATATCGCCGTGGTGCCGCTCTTTACCCTGATGCCGGTCTATTACTGGACGATCTACCGCCCGGATCTGCTGCGTCCGCCGATCGTCTTCGCTGGCGGCGTGCTGTTCGATCTCTTGACCGGCGCGCCGCTCGGGGTGTCCTCGCTGACGCTGCTGCTGGCGCAGATGGTGATGCTGTCGCAGCGGCGGTTCTTCGTCGACCGGCTGTTCCCGTTCCTCTGGCTCGGCTTCACGCTGCTGGCGGCGCTGGTGATCGCCTTTCTCTGGCTTGTCGGCGGAATGCTCGGCGGATTGGTGCTGGATCCACGGCCGGCGACGCTGCAATGGGTGTTGTCGGTCGCCTGCTTTCCGGTGATGGGCTACATTCTCATGCGGCTGCAGCGCCGGCTTCTGACGATAACGTAGGTTTAGTTTCTGGGGGTGTGGGTTTCGGGCATGCGGCGGGATATCGATTACGGCAAGATACTGACGCGGCGGGCGCTGCTTCTGGGCGGCGCGCAGGCGGCCATGCTGGGAACGCTGGCGGCGCGGATGTATTACCTCCAGATCGTGCAGTCGAGCCGCTTCACCACGCTCGCCGATGAAAACCGGATAAGCCTCCGCCTGCTGGCGCCGCCCCGGGGCCTGATCCTCGACCGCTTCGGCGTGCCGCTCGGGATCAACCATCCGAATTACCGCGTCGTGCTGGTGGCGGAGCAGGCGGGCGATCTCGGCACCACCCTCGACGCCATCGACAGCCTTATCACCCTGAGCGACAGCGACCGTCACCGCGTCTTGCGCGAAATCCGCCGCAAGCACAGCTTCGTGCCGGTGGTGGTGCGGGCCAATCTGAGCTGGGAGGACATGTCGCGGATCGAGGTCAACGCGCCGGAACTGCCGGGCGTGGCGATCGAGGAAGGGCTCACCCGGCATTATCCCTTCGGCGATACGCTGGCCCATGTTCTGGGCTATGTCGCGGCGGTGTCGGAGAAGGAGCTGAACGGCGATCCGCTCCTGGAACTGCCCGATCTCCGCATTGGCAAGAGCGGGGTCGAGAAGGAACGCGATATCGATTTGCGCGGCAGCGCCGGGACCACCCAGGTCGAGGTCAACGCCTTCGGCCGGGTCGTCCGCGAACTGACGCGTGAGGATCCAAAGCCGGGCCAGGAGATCGTGCTGGGTCTCGATATGGGGCTGCAGGATTTCGTGGCGCGGCGCTGCGCCTCCGAGGAAAGCGTTGCCTGTGTCGTGCTCGACGTACTGACCGGGGAGGTTCTGGCCATGGTCTCCAGTCCCGGTTTTGATCCGACGGCCTTCGCCAACGGTGTCAGTGCCCCGCTGTGGCGGGAGCTTACCTCCAATCCCCGCGATCCGCTGCGCAACAAGGTTATCGCCGGCGCCTATGCGCCGGGCTCCACCTTCAAGCCGATGGTGGCCCTGGCCGGGCTCGAAACCGGAGCGATCACGCCCGATACGCGGATCGGCTGCCCCGGACAATTTTTCCTGGGCGACACGGTCTTCCATTGCTGGAAAAAGGGCGGGCATGGGGTGGTCGATCTGCGCGAGGCGATCAAGCATTCCTGCGACGTTTTCTTCTATGAGACGGCCCGGCGCGTCGGCATCGACCACATCGCCGCCATGGCCCATCGGTTCGGGCTCGGCGCCAAGCTCGATTTGGACATTCCAGGCGAAGTTGCCGGCATTATCCCGACCAAGGAATGGAAGCTCGGCCGCTACGGCGTCTCCTGGCAGCATGGCGAGACCATCAGTTGCGGCATCGGCCAGAGCTATGTGCTGGCGACGCCGTTGCAATTGGCGACCATGGCGGCGCGCCTCGTCACCAACCGCGCGGTGGTGCCGCGGCTGATGCGTAGCGAGGGCGTCATGAAGGCGGGGACCGGTTCCGGTTCCGGGGTGGAGGAGGACAAATCCCCCTTTGCCCCGCTCGGGATCGTGCCGAAGGATCTGAAGCTCGTGCTGGAGGGCATGTTTGCCGTGGTCAACGAGCCGGGCGGCACCGCCTATGCGGCGCGCATCGCCGAGCCGGCGCTGGCCATGGGCGGAAAATCCGGAACCTCGCAGGTCCGCCACATCTCCGCCGCCGAGCGCGATGCCGGCATCAAGAAGGGCACGGCGGTGCCGTGGAAGGAGCGGGACCACGCGCTTTTCATTTCCTTCGCGCCGGTGGGATCGCCCCGCTATGTCTGCGCCGTCGTGGTCGAGCATGGCGGTGAAACGGGGGGCGGCGGTTCGGCGGTGGCGGCGCCGATCTGCCGCGACGTGCTGCGCGAGACGCAGCTCCGGGATCCCGCCCGCCGCGTCCCGGCTTCGGAAAGTTCGGCATGAGCGCCGGCACGGCTTTCGAATCGAGCCGTCCGCGCCCTTCCATCGGCGCCAAGCTCCTCGCCCTCAATTGGGGGCTGGTGCTGATCGTGTGCATGATCGCGAGCTTCGGTTTCGCCATGCTCTATTCCGCCGCCAACGGCTCCATGGAGCCCTGGGCGCTGAAGCAGATGACGCGCTTTGCCGTGTCGCTGGTGGTGATGCTGAGCGTCGCCATGGTCGATATCCGGTTTTGGTACCGAAGCGCCTATACGATCTTCGGCGTGGCCTTCCTGCTCCTGATCGCGGTCGAGCTCCGGGGGGCGATCGGCATGGGGGCACAGCGCTGGATCGATCTCGGCATCATCCAGCTCCAGCCCTCCGAGATGATGAAGGTGGCGCTGGCCCTGGTTCTGGCCCGCTATTTCAACAGCTTTTCGGGGGAGCTGATCCGCTCGCCCTTCCGCCTGATCGTGCCGGCGCTTTTGGTGCTGGTGCCAGCGGTGCTGGTGCTGAAGCAGCCCGATCTCGGCACGGCGCTGATGCTGGTGATTTCGGGCGGGCTGTTCTTTTTCCTGGTGGGCGTCCGGCTGTGGAAATTCGGCGTGGTCCTGGCCGGGGTCGGGGCGCTTTTCCCGATCGTCTGGGGGCATATGCGGGACTATCAGAAGAACCGCATCTATACCTTCCTCGATCCCGACAATGACCGCCTGGGTGCTGGCTACCACATCCTGCAATCGAAGATTGCCTTCGGTTCGGGCGGGCTTTTCGGCAAGGGCTTCCTCATGGGGACGCAAGCCCATCTCAATTTCCTGCCGGAGAAGCAGACTGATTTCATTTTCACCATGCTGGCGGAGGAGCTGGGCCTGGTCGGCGGGCTTACGCTTCTTGGCCTCTACACGCTGGTTTTCATCTATGGCTACGCGATCGCCTACCGCAGCCGCAACCAGTTCGGCCGGCTTCTGGCCCTGGGCCTGACCATCAATATGTTTCTCTATGTCTTCATCAACACAGCGATGGTGATGGGCCTCATCCCGGTCGTCGGCGTGCCGCTGCCGCTGATTTCCTATGGCGGCACCTCGATGCTGACGGTGATGTTCGGGCTCGGGCTGCTGATGAGCGTCTACATTCACCGCGACACCAGGATCGGACGTTTCGGCGAAGACTGAAAGAGTGCTCGACAAGCGCCACAGGCCTTGGTATATGACGCCCCTCCTTGGGGGCGGGCGCATAGCTCAGTTGGTAGAGCAGCTGACTCTTAATCAGCGGGTCGTAGGTTCGAGACCTACTGCGCCCACCAAGGAATTCAAAGGGTTCGGGATCGTTCTAAGAAATTCGTTTCAACGAACGGCCCCCGAACGCCTTTGAAACCGTTTTAATTACGGTCCTCTTTTGCCCCCTTTTCCTGAATTTTATCCTGGTACGCTTCGAGTTTCTCGATAGCCGCTTCGCCCATCTCGTAGGTTCGGACGAAGTAGGTTTCGAGGATGGTCTCGACCTGCCTCAGGCTGTGCCCGGTGATGCTGGCGATTTGTGGTGTCGTGCAGCCGGCCTCGGCGAGTCGCACGACGGCCGTGCGGCGCAGGTCTTGGCGGTTGAGGTGTTTGGTGCCGGTGCGGGCGGCGATCTCGTCCCAGCGGGTTGCGAAATACCGCTCGCCCATCGGGGCACCGCGCTGCCCTCGCAGAAAGCTGGCGTTGATGACGGCGTCCATCTTTGCCTCGGATATCGCCTTGTCGAGGTGGGGTTTTAGCGCCTTGTGGCACTTGACCCACACCCGCGCCTTGGTTTTGCTCTGGATAACGCGGATCGTCTCGCCGTCGTAATCGGCGAGCATCATTTTCCGGACGTCGCCAGGCCTCTGGCCGGTGAATGCCAAGAGCCGTGCCCCAAGGGCGATCACCGGGTCGGTCTCGTCGGCGTCGGCCAGGAAGCGTTTCTCGTCCTCATAAGTCCAGTAGGCGTTGCGGGCCTTCACGCCTGACTTGACCCCGAATCGCTTCACGTTTGAGCAAACGTTCTCACTGATCCCGAAGATGCGCTTTCGGCGAAGGGCGATGGCGAGCATGGTGCTCAACACGTTCGCCAGATAATTCGCCCCGCGAGGGGTCTGGCGCCGGGCAGCCATGGCCTCTTCGACCATCTCGATTTCGAGGTCGAGGACAAGCTCCTCGCCCCACATCCCGAGAACCTCGTCGACGTAGCGCGTGTAGTCCGTCCTTGTCCTCGGCTCGAGGTTCATCCAATCCTGTGACGGCTCGATCTGCTGGGGGTGCCCGACCGCGTACCGGATAGGGTCCGTTTGCTGCTGTTTCTTTGACGGCGCGATACCCCAAACCGGAACGCCACGATAGAGGTCGGCGAGGTGCTTGAATGTGCCAGGCGTGGCCGGCGTCATCGTCTGGATGGCGAGCTTGTTCCGCGCATCGGCGAAGGCGACGAATTCCGGAGACATGAATGGATAGGGAACCGGCACGCGCGGCAGGCCCGGCGGTGCGTTGTACCAATAGACCGCGTCGCCGCGGCGCTTGTTGCGGCGGGTCACCCGGTAGACATATTTTGGCTTCTTAGGCTGCCTGCCCACGGGCTCGCTCCATCATCCGCTTCTTGCGCGCTTCCGCGGTTGAGCCTTCTAGATTGAGGTAGATGTCGACTACCGCCTTGATATGCCGGCCAAGAGCCTCGTCCATGCCAGGATAGCCGCGCTCCTTCAGCGCCTTCATTCGTCTCGCGAAATCGGAATCAGACCGGCAATCGAGATAGGCTCGGAGAGTTTCCGGACGCATCAGCGCGGGCCAGTCGGGGATGGTGGCTTTGGCGGTCATGCTTCGCCCCGATTCGCGAATTCAAGCAGCACATCGGCATGGCAGGGCTGGCCGAGTGCACACCAGCAGGCGAGGTTTTTGCCGCGCAGCTCGGCGATCGTGGCCCGGATGTAGTCCGCGCGCGGGCCCTTAAGGTAATCCCTGTAGGCAAGCACGGCGGCCTCGGCGTCAAGCGGGTGGCCGACCCTATAGGGGTTACCCCATTTGCTCCCGCGTCCGACATAGACCGTGTTGGACGGCATGCGCCATCCGCGCGTGCGCCGGCGCTGGATGCGGGTGGGGGGCGGTGCCAGGGCTTTCGTCATCAGGATGGACTCCTGCCGATGCATGCCTTCGCATGGATATATTGCCGCGCCCATTCCTCGGCCTCCGGCGGCGTCCCCATCTCGCCCGTTCGGCGGCGCCTCAGATGCATGCATCCCGCCTGCTTCCAGGTGATCTCGACCGCGCCAGCGGCGACGGCGGCGGCGCGCGTGGTCAGGGCGATGTCGTAATGATCGCCCTGATGCCAGCCCCGGGCGACGCCGATCGTAGCGGCCATGGCGTGCAGTTCCGCGTCGGTGTCGGCGATCATGTGGCACATGATCATGCGGCCGTATCGCGCCTTCATGTCATCGACATAGACGGTCATCGGCGGCTCCAGGGCTGAAGGATCGTAGTTCTCGTGGCATTGACGGCGGCAATGCATCCGCGCAGCTGGTCGAGATAGCCTCCAACCATTTTGGCTTCCTCCTCCGTGTAGCGGCTGCCGGCGACACGTGCATGTGTTTCCGTCGCCGCTATCTCTTTCTGGAGGAGCCCCGGAAGGCAGCCGAAATCCCATAGGTTAAGCCGTATCGTGATCCTGCGGTCAGCCATGGTGGACGTCCTCGACGAGCGCCGCGAATAGCGCGATCATAATCGCGATCGGCAACGTCCATGCCACTAGCCCTACGGTTGCGTGTTCCAAGCTCTCGCCATAGCCGATGGCGGCGGTGTGACCTCTGAGCGCGGGCCGCCAATACAGGTCGGCGCCCCATCCCGGCAAGGTCGTCTCGACCAGCGTTAGGGCGGCATCTATGGACGACGTGTAATTCCTGCCCTCACCTGTAACCAGTCCGAACTCGCCCCTCTGTCCTTTTGGAACGCCAAGGAATGCCGGGTATTCCGCCGTCGAAAACCACGTCATCCCATCCGATCCGACGCACTGCGTCACTAGCCCGACGGCCAGGGCAATATCAAAGTCGAGATGTCGATCGGGGCCGGTTGCGGCGCGGAGACGGTGGAGAATTTTGCGGTTGGTCATCCGGTCAGCCATGGTGGATCACCTCGTCAGGCGCGTCGAAGAGTCCCTGCAACCCGCGAAACGGCACAGGCTGGGGCAGCGGGACCGCGTCGGCCATTTCCCAGGCGTAGCGGCCGGGCGAAAAGTCGCCGAAGGGGCCGGGGTCGGTCAGAGTCTCGGTCCGGTGGCAAGCGGCAAGGATGGCGGTGCCGATGATGGCGCCGCGGGGCATGAAAAGCGGATGGGGGAATCCGAGGGCGCGCAGCGCGGAAATAAAAGGAGCGTTGTAGCCGTCACTCCAGCCGACAGTCCCCGCCCGAAGTCCGTAGTCGAAACATTCGGCGATGTCATTCAGGTCGGTCTTGTTCTTGGCCGCGTGGATGGCGATGCGCTGGCCGATCAACCATTGCGGCGGTGCCCAGTGGCGGGTCTCGTAGCACTTGAACGGCTCCCCAGTGGCGGGGTTGGGCAGAACCAGGAGCGAGGCGTGCGGTTGCCAGATGAAGCCGCGAAGCGAGCCGTTGGCCTTCGTCCGGCGCACGAAGAACCAGGGAAGGTTGATTTCACCATCGCACCATCCGTCGCCGCTAATGGATCGATCCGTTGAGCAACAGAACGGCCCAATCCGGACCCATCTGTCTGATGCCGTGTTTCGACGAGTAAATTTCATGCTGGTTCTCCGCCCTCAGAATGGAATTTCATCGTTGAAATCGGGCTCTCCGCCCCCGCCCTGTCCGCTCGCGCGGGCCGAGCCGTAATCGTCCGGGCTGGATGCTGGCGGCGGACCGCCGGTGCCGGATTGGCCAAGGAGGGTGATGGCGCCCTGGAATTTCGTCAGGACCACCTCGGTCGTGTAGCGCTCGATGCTATTGTTGTCGGTCCATTTCCGGGTCTGGAGGGAGCCCTCGACATAGACCGGGCTGCCCTTTTTAAGAAATTTCTCCACGATCTCGGCGAGGCGGGGATTGAAGACGGTAATGCGGTGCCACTCGGTCCGCTCCCGGCGCTCGCCGGTATTTTTGTCCTTCCAGGTTTCGGAGGTGGCGAGGCTAAAATTGGCGATCTTCTCGCCGGCCTGGGTGGAGCGGATTTCGGGATCGCGGCCAAGATGGCCGATGAGGATTGCCTTGTTGACGCTGCCGGCCATGGGTCAGGCTCCGGTGATGGTGGGTAATTCGTTATGCTCGATGCCGTCGAGGAGGCGCCCGGCGGCGTGCTTGCCGGTGCGGCGCATGAAGACGACGCGCTCGCCGTGGAAACCCTGGCCACCCGCGTAATTGACGTACCGCTCACGGTTGTCCTTGGCCTGCGGGCATCGGCGCCAATCAGGATCGTCGCGGTTGCGGTCGTAGATGACCTCCCATTCGCCATTATGCTTATGGAAATACGGAACGCCCGCCGCCGCGCACTGGTCGCGGAGGGACCGCGCCCACTCCGGATGCATCGGACGCGCGCCGGGGCCGCTCTCGCCGCCGCCAATGATCTGATGCAGTTTAAGATGATATTCGCCGCGCGAATCCGGCCACTTGCTTAGCCAGAGCACGCCTCGGCTTGCGCTGACGGCTATGGATTGTCCGTCGTCACAAACCACCCTGCCGATGTTGTTCCAGAGGTGCAGGAAGCGCCCCCTATGCGTCGCGTAGGGATCGTCCAGCGGACAGACTTGGCCCCACACCTTGCTCTTCTCGGTCATTTTGACGCCGACGTATTTGCCGGTGCCTGGGGTGCGTTGAGAATAATTGTCGCGGATCCAGGAAAGGGGGCCGCGTCCATACTCGACCCGCCAAAAATCCTCAATGAGTTTCCGTGATTCCAATGGCACCCAATCGGGCCAAGCGAATTCGCCCCAGGTGGTCACGGCGGCTTGCACCCAATCGGGCCAAGCGAATTCGCCCCAGGTGGTCACGGCGGCTTGCGGCTGATCGGCGGTAGCGCTTCCCCATCCGATCAGATCCACCGGCCCCAACAGCGGTTCGCAGCTCAGAAACCGCACTGCTGCCGGCGTCTCCAGCAGGTGCGGGATGCGCTCGTCAGCGGCTCGCTGGTTCTCGACGGAGACGCCGAGGTGGCGAGCCAGCGTCTTAATCATCCGAGTTAGCGCATCCCTGGGCCCGCGGGCGATGGCGATGGCGATGGCTCCCCTCGGCGCCGCGCTTCCGATTTCAATTTCACCGGAGGCAAAGCAATAGGCGAGGGCGCTCCTTTCGCTTTTGTTCTTCTGGTACTCAGCCATTTGATTTTTCCTTCTGCGCGGTGGCCTCGTCGGCAATCCGTTTCGACAGCGCGCCTGAGCGGACCCCCGTTCTTTGGGCGGTTCGCGCTCGTAGGGCGTCGGTAGTGTCGGGCGGGGTTGGCTCGTCGTCGGCGGGGTCGTTGATCATTTCGCGGAGGCGAGAAATCTCCGCATTCGTCTCGGCGGTCGCGGCGCGGGCTACGCGGCGGCATAGGTCGGCGATGTAGATGTAAATCCCCCAGGCCGGAGCGTGCCCGTAGTAATTACTAAGAGCCTCTCGCAAGCTGCATCCTGGAATTCCAAGCCCTGCGATTATATCCTCCGCCGTTTCCGGCAAGGGCTCGGGCTCGGGGCTTGTCCGCATATCGTCCATCGCGAAGATCCGGATTGCGCCCTTATCCAGGTCGACCGCCTCCATCAGCCATTGCGGAACGGTGTGCCATTCCGTCGATCCGAAATAGACGTGGATTGGGAAGGCGCGGCGGCGGCGGGTCATGCCACGATGGTTCGTGTAGCTGAATCCGAGCGGGGGTAAATTCTCCGGCAAGGGCGCGGGCTCGGGATCGCGAAGGACGGCGTTGAGACGGGCCGCCTTATCTTTCATGTGTTCCGTCAGGCCAATGGAGAGAATTTCCCCGGCGAACATAAGCTGTGCGGTGCTTTCCCCGTGACAATGAAGGCTGAACCGATGTTCGGGCGGCATCTGTTTCGCTCCGGCAAGATGGCCGGCGAGGTTGTCGCGCTTGTCGCCCCGCATCGCGGCAACCCATGCCTCTTTGGCGTGGTTTGTGGCGGGGGCGGTCATGACGCGCCACCTTCCAGGCCCGCGCTCAGCACCGCTTGCGCGCCAGGCGCCGGGAGCAGGGATTTCAGGTGATCGAGGAACCGCGAGGAGGCGATGCTTTCGGCTTCCGGGAGGATGGTCCGGCTTGATGGAGGCGGAAGCGGCTGGTCCCAGAAGGGGGCTGCGGGGGCGATGTCGCGGCGCTCGGTCGCCAGCATGATCAGGTCCGCCAGGTGGATCAGTCGGTCCCATTTTGTCGGGAATGGAAAGGCAAGCCCGGCGGCTTCGAAAATGGCGGCGTCCTGGATGCGTTTCAGCAAGTTGATGGGCTCGTCCGAGCCCGACAGGTTTGCCAGTGCCGCACCGACAGGGCGGATCGCATCGCCGATATAGGCCTCATGGGCATCGTGGAGGAGGACGGCAAGCGTCAGGCGCCGCGCGGTCTCGTCGCATCGCCGTGCATCCATGATGGCCCGTTCGATCGGCGGCGTGTCCATGGCAAGCGCCGCGCGGCGGAGTAAAGCGAAGCCCGAATCCTGGCGGATGGCGGCTTCGACCAGCCCCGCCGCCAGGCGGCTATGCTGGGCGACCGAATAATAGGCTTGGGTGTGCCCGCCGAAGCGGCAGCAGCGGCCAAGGGCGATGGCGATGTCGCGCCAGTCCACATCGGCGGCGCGGGGATCGAGAAGTCGCCAAATCTTGCCGGAATGGGTCGGCATCCAGGGGCTGTCGGGTTGGGCGGAGGTCATGATTGGGAATCCTTGTTCGGACGGACGTGGTAGCTGTGCTCATCGCCGAACGGCTTCCATGTGCGGCGACGGTTGATCTCCATCTTCTTGTCGATGACCTCATGCAGGTCGGTTCCCATCCGAGACGCCAAGCGATAGAGGACAATCACGACATCAGCGGCCTCCTCGACCGCCTCCGGATTGTTGTCGTCGGCGGACAGGGCGCGCAGAAGCTCGGCCATCTCCTCATTCGCGCGCGCAGCCACACGGACGTTCGACGAAGCCGGGCCGAAAGTGGCTTCAGCCCAATCGCTGATAGTGCGTTGCGTTTCCATCCTCATGCCCGCATCGGCATGAGCACGAAGCATCGGTCGGCCTCGTTTTGGGTGGTGTCGGAAATCAGGCAGGGCGATCCGGCATCGAGCAGGCGGAGGCGCAGGCAATCGGCGCCAGCGGCTTGGATGATGTCGGTGAGGTAGCGCCCGTTGAAGCCGATCTCGAGCGCGGGCCCGGTCCAGCCGCACTCCATATCCTCCGAGGACGATCCCCCATTGCTGTCATGCGCGGATAGATTGCAATTTCCGCCTTCAAGCGTGAGCTTGATGGCGTGGCCTTCGGAGCCGATCGTGGCGACGCGATCGGCGGCGGCGGCAAGCTCGGATGCTGCGATTTCCAGGGTCAATTTGTTGCCGTCCGGGATCACCCTGGCGTAATCGGGGAAGGTGCCGTCGATCAGCTTGGTCGAAATTACCGTGCCGCCGGCGCTGATGCGGAGCTTGGTTTCGCTGAGGTCGATCTGGACGGGGCCGGCGCCGTCGAGCAGCTTGCGGATCTCGGCGACCGCCTTGCGCGGGACGATCACCCCCGGCATGCCATCGCCGCCTTCGGGCAGCAACACGCTGGCCAGGGCGAGCCGGTGCCCGTCGGTCGCGACCGAGCGCAGCATCGGCCCGTCCGCGCCCTTGACGGCATTCAGATAGATGCCGTTGAGGTAATAGCGCGTCTCCTCAGTCGAGACGGCGAAGCGGGTGCTGTCGATCAGGCCGAGCAGCGCCTCGCCGGCGATCTCGAAGCCATGGCTGAAAACGCCCTGGCTGAAGGTGGGAAAATCCGCCGGCGGTTGGGTCGGAAGTTGGAACCGGGAGCGGCCCGCGCGCAAGGTGAGAATGTCCTTGGCCGCGTCGAGCTGTAGCTCGATCTGGCAGCCGTCGGGCAAGCGCTTGACGATATCGCCCAGCACCGCCGCCGGCACCGTGCACAGGCCGGGCGTGGCCGATATGACCGGGGCAGAGGTCTGGGCCTCCATATCCATATCGGTGCCGGTGATCGTCAGCGCCCCGGCATCGACGCGCAGCAGCAGGTTGCCGAGGATCGGGATCGTGTTTTTTTTCTCGACGATGCCGGAAACGCGGGCCAGGGCCTTGGCGAAAGCGGGTTTTTCGATGGTCAGGAGCATCGGGGGTTCCAAGCTGTTGGCGATCGGCTGCCGGCAAAGAGCCGGCAGCCGATCGCTTTTTCGGATCAGGCTTCCGGGGTGCCGTAATAGGCCGGCAGGCCGGTCGCGGCGGCGGCTGCGCCGACGGCGCCGTTGAAGGCGTCCTTGAAAACCCGGTCCTCGCGATAGAGTTCGTAGAGCCAGATGATCCCGCCATCCTTTTTGCGGTAACGCAGCCGGGCGGTGACGCGGTAAGGATTGCCGCTCTCGAAAACCTGGATGCCGAGCAGGAACAGATTCGGCACCGCGAGCTTTTCACCCTCGGCGTTGCGATGTTCGGATTCGAAGGTGATCGAACTTTCACCGGAAGCGAGGTTCACCGTCGCCATAACCTTGCTGCCTTCGTGGACCGCAAGTCCGCGCGCCAATTCCATCAGCGTTTCCGGTCCGGCGAAGCGGCCCTTGAGCAAATTGGTGATGCGCAGCAATTCCTGATCGGCAAGGCTGAGATCGCCGTCGAAGATCGGGGGCGGCAGAATGTCGAGGATGCGGTCTTCGATGAAGGCGGCGAAATCGGCCTGCCCCATCGGCTTTTTATTCTTGTCGCGCCAAGCCTTCCATTCATCGGAAAGCGGGAAGGCATGATGGGCGCGGTGCCGTCCAAAGCGGGGGCATGCCGAGGGGTCGAAGGCTGTGGTCTCCCCAACCTGACGGTTCCGGGCCTCGTTGTAATCCAGGATCGCCGTTAGGGACGGCGCGGTCGGGGTGCTGTCGGCGAAGAGCACCGAATCCCTGTCCTTGAACGCATTCGTGTGCGAGATCAGGGAATCGAGGGTCGTCAGTTTCGCGGTGCCGAAGCGCCCTTCCGGGAATTCCCGGTATTCGTCGAGGTGTTTCTTGATGCTTGTGGCAATGATGCCGTCATGCCGGGGCAGCAACAGGATCGGGGCGTTGATGAGGCCGTCGGTCGCATCCAGGATTTGCGGGTTATGCAGGCCCTTGACGAGATCGGCGACGATTTGGGCGGTGTTGGTGTTGTCGTCGGACAAGATTTTCTCTCCTTAAACCGAACGGACCGCGCCGGCGCCCGTATCGACGGTGCGCAGCGGGAGTTCCTCTTGCCCCTGGGCTTGCCGCCGACCTCATGGGCGTGGTCCTGGAGGTAGGCGATCAGGTCGCGGACCTCCTTGGTCAATTCCTGGTGCAGTGCACCGCCCTCGACCGCCGCGAGCAGGGCGGTGAAATTGCGGATGTCATAGGGGTTCGGCGGGCTGGGTGAGTCGTTCAATGCTGGCTCCTTTCCTTGGGGGCAAATTGGGCGGCAACCGCGCGGGCGGCGTCGCCAAGGCGATTGATCTCGGCGCGGCTGAAGCCGGCGGCGAGCAAATCGGATTCGAGGCAAGCGCCATTGTCCGCGGCGCATCCGGTCATGACCGCCGCCATGGCTTTGATGGTTGCGGCGTCGCGGTCGGGGTTGCGGAAGGCGCCGTCAAGGCGGCGCAGCGCGCCGGTCATGACGTCGCCTGCGCGGGCTCGTGCCGGCGGAAATCGGGAGGCGCGATCCTGGATGCGCAGAGGTCGATTTCCTGCCGGCAATCGGCATCGCCGATTTCGACCGGGACCAGCATCAGCTTGAAAAACAGACCGCCGCGCTCGATCAGGACACCGGAGTAATCCGCCGTATCGATCCGCCGGCCGATGCGGAAATCTTTGGCGATCGCATTCGTGACCCGACGCAAAACCCAGCCATGCAGAAAGCCGCCGCCGAAGACCGGCGGAAGGGCGGATTCTTGATGCGGCGGTTGCGCACGGCGGCGGAAAAACAGGCTTTTCATGGGGCATCTCCGTTTCGTCGGATGTTTGCCATTGCCCGTCCGGATCAGGGGGAAACCCGGACGGGCAACAGCAAGCACCCGCCGTTAAGCGGAGGCGGAGGCGGTGTCCGTGGCCTGGGCGCTAGCCTGGGGCGCGTCGAGATCGATGCCCTCAACCACGAAAAGGTCGTGGCCGAGATTGTGGATGTTGTTGCTCAGGGTCTCGATGAGGGCGTTGCGCTCGGTATCGGCGAGATCGCTTTCCTCGATCTCCTTGAGCACGGATTCGAATTCCGTCCGCGCGGCAAGGCGGCCCGTGGTGATGCCCTGGTTGAGGGATGCTACGGCGGCGGCGAGCCGGGCGATCTGTTCGGCGGTCAGCGACATAAGGTTTTCTCCATCGTTAAAATGCGGCGGGTGATCTCGGGAGGAGATCGCCCTATTGCCGGTTGCGATGGAGGGAACCGTAATAGGAACGTTCCTATCATGTCAATAGGGACTTTCCTATCGTCGCCGAACAAAAAAACCCGCCGAAGCATGGCGGGGTGCTCTACAGGAGAAGATCGAGGCGCAGCGCTGAGGTTCCGGGTCCACTGCAGGGCGGTGGATCAGCCCTCCATGGCCCGGGCCAAAGCCTTTTTCCGGCGCGACAGTTCCGGCTTCGCCGCCACGGCTGCGGCATCGACCAAATCGCAATCGGCCAGAGCGGATTCGACCTGGGTTCCGGCGATCAAGGCCCGAAGAGGTGCCGGATCATCGCCGCCGGCCAGCGCGGTCAGGTCGCCGCGCAGCAAGGCGACCCGGTGTTTGCAGGCTTGCCCCATCCCCCCGGCGGGGCAGGTGCAGGAAACGGAAAGTTTGGCGCCGCCGCGCTGGAAAACAACTTCATAGGGTTCTGGCGCGCTGCCCTGAACGAGAAGTTTTAAGGCCGTCATTCCCACATATCCAGACGGAGGAATCCCGTTTGCGTTGTCTGGTGCGTCACTGGAGTCCCCATGCCATCCGGGCTGGATTCCTGAATGCGGCGTTTCCGTCGGCGCGGCGTTCTGCGGCTCCCGGCGGTTAGGGGCCTTGTTCAGCTTCGGCGGTGGGGCTCTGTAATTCGATGGGCCAGGATTTGGGATAGCCGAGAACTCTGCCCGAAAAGGAAAGTGAAGCCGCAGAAAAATCATCATGCAAAGCCATGCGTCCTCAAGCGCCGCGTGGGTGCTTGATTCCCGACTCAAATTATGGCGATACGCGACGCTGGAAAGGCTGGCGGATTTTCCCGGCTCGCGCGTCCGATATGCCTTCATGGTGCAGAAGGTGGGTTTTGAAATTGGCTGCTTTTGAGCGCCAATCAGTTCCCGGTCGATGAACGACTTGTCGAATTCCATATTGTGAGCAACGACGAGACCCGCGCTGTCGATCATTCGGCCAATTTCATCGGCGCGCTCGGGGAACTTCTCCTGAAACTGCAAATCCCAATCACTATAGCCGTGAACGCTTCTTGCTCCCGGGTGCGATGGTGTCTCTGGATTAAAGATGAAATGATCATAGTCAAGGTTCATTTTTCCGGTAAGAATGGACTTGACCGCAAGCGAGATGCCGGCGAAGGAAACAACCCTGTCCGGTTGTCCGAGCCCCGTTGTCTCAACATCGACGAACAATATTCTGTCCGGCAAACCAGCCATCCATTTCGGGATAGGCGAACTGGTGGGCGCAGGTTTTTCCGGTTTTTTGAATAACCAGATCATTTCTGGAAACCGATTCTATTCATATCTATACTTTGTATCATCTGAACTTCTCCGGATCGGTGGTGAAGCAAACGACAGTGTTTGTTTTTGGGCAAACCAACGTCGTTTCATGACCCGTATCGATATCTAAATCGGCGCCACGAAGCCCTTGCAACATCGCCATATACTTGAATGTTCCATGCCGTTTATTCGGCTTTATCGCCTCGTCGCCACCGCCCTTCCAAGACAGCGACAGCAATTCCCCGGCTCTCGCGCGGGCCGCCTTTTCCGGAGTTTCTTGGGCTATTTCCCGCCCGCGTTCCCAGCACCAGATTAACCCATGATCGGCATCGTTCCACCGCTGCTCCATGCTCAGATTTGTTCGGAGAGGCTCTGAATTCGAGCGGTTGACCCGCATGTTCATGGGCTCAATCTGGGGCGTCTTGTCCCTGGTTGCGGCACTCAAGGGGGCCATATCCCGCCACCCTCTGCGAGTGCCTCTGGACCGCTCATGTCCACATCCATTTGCCGATCACGCGGCCATTGATGGTGACGTCCGACAAGGCCATTTCCCGGTCTTCTAGTGGCAGTTCGCGATTTGTCGATTTAATGGTTACGCGCGGAGGTTCCGAGTAGGACGCCATCTCCAGGTGCTTGACGATCTCGCCGAAACCATCCCAGAGCGCAAAAAATCCTGATGGGGATGGCGTCCTGTCGTCGATATCAACGAGTAGCTTGTCCCCCGGCATGATCAGCGGCGCGTTGCTCAGCCCTTTCGCCGTGATGATTTTGATCCGCTCAGCCGGGGCGGATGTGTGGCCGCGAAGGAATGCGGAGGGGATCTGCCATTGGGCCACGACGCGCTCGTGATCGTAATGCAGGTCGGCGCTTGGGTGCACGGCGACTCCTCCATCGGCATTCGAGCCGATCACGTCCAGTTCATCGATCGTGAGGGTCTTCCCTTCTGGCCCGGCCTTCTTGCTTCTTGGCCCCAGCCTGGGCCTGCCGCCAAGCTTGGGATTTGGGGGTGCTCGAAAAACGTCAGGGTCCACGCCAAAATGCAATCCGAGCAACTCGCGCACCTCTTCCGGAAGGTTTCTTGGCGAACCTCGCTCCAGGTATTGCTGGATGTAGGCGTGATTCTTCCCCAGCACCTTTTCAGAGATGTGCTTCATGTCGGTATCGTGCTCGGCGATCAATTCCGCCAGTTTTGTACGCGGCGCGTCCATTTCCATGCCCGGAATTCTCGAATACGTTATAGGAAAAATCCAATAGGAATTATCCTCTTGACGGATAGGATTGGCCCTATTAGTTTCCTATCGTTATGGAGACACAGACCGACCCATTCCTCGCTGAGGTTGAATCGTTCCTTACCCGTACCGGGGTGAGCCCAACGGCATTCGGCGTCGCCGCGGTGAACGACCCCCGCTTCGTTTTCGATCTGCGGGGGGGTCGGGAATGCCGTCGGTCGACCCGCAACAAGATCCGGGAAAAAATGCCGGAGATTGAGCGGACGGCCTGCAGCACGGTTGCCTCCACGCCACTGAATTCGGGCGCTGCCTCGGCAAGCGAGGCTGCGGAATGAGCGAGCAATGGACCCTCGAAACGATTATCGGCGCGTGTGGAACCCCAACGCAGGTTGCGGTCGGGCTCGGCGTGACGGAATCCGCCGTGCGGAAGATGATCCGTAACGGCATTCACGACCGGCATTGGAGTGCGCTCATCGCGATGGGGCGTGGAAAATTCGATGCTTCCGACATTTACCGGGCCAACGAGATGGCGCGCGGGGCATCGGTCGAGGCGGCTGCGGCCGCTCATGTGGAGGCAGCGGAATGAGTCCGCAATCTCAATTTCAACATCGGGAGAAATCGATATGGAAGAAAGGCTTACCTGCGAAATCCGCCTCGAATGCCTGCGCGAGGCAGTCAAATCCTCCCGTGGCCCTGAAGATGTTCTCTACAAGGCGCGGAAGTATGCCGATTTTGTCCTCGGCACGCGCGACGCCGAGATCATCGGCGCCGCGCGCAGTCTTGCCGAGACGGTCAGCGGCGATGGGAGAAGGGCTGAACTCTCGTCCGTTCTGCGGCGCTGAGGCATTCGGCATAGGCGTCGAGCGTCCATTGACGATCGGCGAGGGTCCACCCGCGTTCCATGTCGTTGCCAGTCCAAGCTTTTTTCTCGGAGACAGCGATTTTCTCCAGCAATGCGAAGGCGACGGCTTCCGGGCTATCGCCGGTGATCTGAGCCATTTGAATTCTCCATCTGTGTTCGTGACAAAACCTATGATGGAGAAAGCGTGGGCGTCGTGCAAGCGGCGCTTCCGCACCACGCTTCGGATCGAGGGCGTCGCATGACCCGGCGCTCCATCCCCACAGCACCCGGCTCCGGCCGGTTTTTTTCGGGCCTCGCGCTCAACCTCCGCGCGGATTCCGTCCGCGTGGCGAACGCGCGGCGCCCTATCGCTTGCCTCCCGTTGGATCGCTTCCTCGGGAACCTTGGCCGGGGCGCGGGTGAAGCGCGTCCCGGTCTTTTCTCCGTCGATTCTATCGGCAAGCCGCCAGCGGTGATCTCGGGTTGGGAGCCCGAGGTTAGAAGGCGAAGGATAGCTGTTGCGGTCTCGACCGCTAGTGCTCGCGGACGCGCTCATAGCGGCCCCGGCGCCGGCGGTCGTAGGACCGCACATCCACATCCCGCGCCCGCTCGATGGAGTGACTTTCCATCTTGCGAACCCTCCTCTATTCCAAGGCGGGGGTTGAGCCCCGCCGCTCCAGGCGCCGTCATGGCGCCCGTGCTGCCCGTGAGCCCGGCAACCGATCGACGGGTCGGGGGCCGGTGGAATAGAAAAGCCGCTGGCGGCTTGCCCATAGGATTGCAGTCGATTCGTGGTGTCCGTCAATGGGGTGGTTCCGGCTCCGTCCCGGATTCCGCCCATGCCCGCAGGCGCTCGGCGCGGTCCAGGATTTGCGCGGTGCGGGCGGCGCTGGCTGGGTCGTTGACGGCAAGCGCCTCGGCGCGGGTGCGGCGCGCGGCTCTGGCCAGGCTCATGCCTATGGCGACCAGGGCGGCGTCGAGCCGGCGGTTCCAGGCGGCGCGCTCGGGTGCCTCCAGCGGCGGCGGGTCGGATAAGAGAAATGCGGCATCGGTTGCCGGGTCCATTTGGGTCTCCAATCAAAAAACCGGGAGCGCGGGCCTGCAAGCCCGCTTCCCGAATATCACGGCCACGCGGTTGGCGCCGCTGTGGCCGGCGGTGAGTGAAAACGTCAATCAGTGGAATAGCGTCCTTCGTCATGCCCCAGAGCATGCGGAAGGAGACGCGCCGTGGATAGGTCCGAAAGGTGCCAAGCAATGGCTACTGCACTAATCTCACAGTTCCGGGAGATCGTCCCGAAGCACACCGCGAAGCTGCTGGCGGGTGCTGTCCAGTGTTCAATCCGGAGTGCCAAACGCTATTTGGCGGAGCCCGAGCTGTTCCCGAGCACGCGCGCGGTTGATCTTCTCCGCGCGATCGAGCAGGAAGAGCGCCGGTTGGATTTTCGGCGCGAGCAGCGCCAACAACGAAGAGAGGCGGTTGCCCGTGAAATACATGCCAGGATGGGGCTGGATCGCGCTGGCGGCAATTTGTTTGGCGCTGGCGAACGCCTCGGATCGGACCTCGGAACTCTTTACCCGTCTGAGCGAGCGGTGCCGCCACCGGGCCATGAGACCGGGCGGGTAGGCAGACCTCTAGACTCCGCCGGAGGGTCGAAGTGAGGCCGGGGGTTCGGAAACCCTCCGGCCAGGGGCTGCTGGAGGCGGCGGACCGGTTCGAGGCGGAAGCCGAGGGCCGCAGCCTCGACGATGATTTCATCCCGCGCCGGGCGGCATCCTGCCTGCGGATCGCGGGCATGATGCGGCGTCTCGCCGATGTGGCCCGGCGGGGTGGGCGGGCATGAGCGGTGCCGTGTCCGGCCGGGCTTTGAACGAGCGGCATCCGCTCGGTCTTGCCCAGGTGATGCTGTTATCGCGGCTCGAGCGCGCGGATCGGGGGCTGTTCCTCGATGGGCGTCTGGTCTCCGCCCGCGAGGTCATCATCGCCGCGAATGAGGTGGCGGCGCTGAGCGGCCAGCCGGCGATCGCCTATCCCGGCGTGGATGTCCCCCGCATCGATAAGGCCCGCATCGACAAGACAGGGCGGGGGCGGGGCTGATGGCGGCGCTGTTCGAATTTCCCGCCGCCGGGGCCCGGCAGGGATCGCCCGATGAGATCATTCTCGACAGTTTCGCCGGGGGTGGCGGCGCTTCGACCGGCATCTTCCTGGCGCTGGGGCGGCATCCCGATGTGGCGGTCAACCATGATGCGCAGGCCGTCGCCATGCACGCCGCGAATCATCCGGAGACGGAGCATTTCTGCCAGAATGTCTGGCAGGTCGATCCGCATGAAATCGCCGCGCGCGGGCCGATCGGGCTGGCGTGGTTTTCGCCGGACTGCAAGCATTTCTCCAAGGCGAAGGGCGGCAAGCCGGTCGAGCGGAGCGTCCGGGATCTGGCCTGGATCGTCGTCGCCTATGCGAAGCTGCCGCGCTCACACCGGCCACGGGTGATCTGCCTCGAAAACGTCGAGGAATTCACGACATGGGGGCCGTTGGGCGCGAATGGACGGCCCTGCCCGGATCGCAAGGGAGAGGAATTCAAGCGCTGGGTCGCGGCGCTCAAGCGGCTTGGCTACAAGGTCGAGTGGCGCGAATTGCGGGCTTGCGATTACGGCGCGCCGACGATCCGCAAGCGGTTGTTCCTGATCGCCCGCTGCGACGGCAAGCCGATCGTCTGGCCTGAGCCGACGCATGGGAGCCCGGAAAGCCCGGATGTGCTGGACGGGATGAGGTTGCCCTGGCGCACGGCGGCGTCGATCATCGACTGGTCGATCCCTTGTCCCTCGATTTTTCTGAGCCGGGAAGAGGCGCGGGCCCTGCGGGTCAAGCGGCCCTTGGAAGAGGCGACGATGCGCCGGATCTTCAACGGGCTGAGGCGCTATGTGCTCGAGAATGGCCGGCCGTTCATCGTTCCGGTGACGCATGCCGGGGATGGAAGGTGCCATGATTCGGACGCGCCGCTGCGTACGGTCACTACGGCCAAGCGTGGTGAGTTCGCGGTGGTGGCGCCCTATCTCGCCGGTTGCGGCGGGCGCGCGGCGCAGTCGCCGGAGCGCCGCGCCGATGCGCCGATGTGGACGATGACGGCGAAGGCCGATCAGATTCTGTGCGCGCCGATCATCTCCCGCCAATTCGGCGCCAGCGTCGGGCATGGGGTTGACGCCCCGCTCGGCACGGTCACGGCGGGAGGTGGAGGGAAATCGGCGATCGTCATGCCGTATATCGCCGGTCTGGCCCATGGCTACAGTGGCGGGCGGCGGGAATATCCGATTTCCGATCCGCTTACGACGGTGCAGGCCCAGGCCGGAAACCAAGCCGTGGTGATGCCCTGGATGATCCAGCAAAACCAGGGCGCCATCGGGCACGAGATCGAGGCGCCGGTATCGACCGTGCTGCGGACCGGTAGTCATCAGATGCTGGCGGCGGCTTATCTGTCGCCGTTCCACGGGGCCAATGGCGGCGATCCGTCCGCGCCGCTCGGCACGGTGCTGGCGCAGGGTTTTCATCACGCCGAGGTGCGGGCTTTTCTGGTCAAATATTATGGCGAGGGCGGGCAGGATCAGGATTGCCGGGCGCCGCTGCATACCGTCCCGACCAAGGCCCGCTTCGGGTTGGTGACGGTCGAGGGCGAGGACTACGCGCTCATCGATATCGGCATGCGGATGCTGACCCCGCGCGAGCTGTTCCGCGCCCAGGGCTTCCCGGAGGATTACGTGATCGATTTCGAGTTCAACGGCAGGAAGCTGCCGAAGGATGCGCAGATCCGCATGTGCGGAAATTCCGTCTGCCCGCCCATCGCAAGGGCCCTGGTCGCGGCGAATGTGCCGGAACTGGCGCGGCTGGCGGAGGTGGCGTGATGCGTCATCCATCGATCCTCAACAATAAACAGGAGAAGTCGTTGGCGATCATCGAGGCGAATTGTCAGATCGGGGCGGTCGAGCTTACGGGAGTGATCGGGGTCAAGTTCATGGACATCATGGCCCCGAAGGATGGACCATGCCAGCGGACCATATTGATTTCGCTCGAGAACGGCGCGGAATTCCGGCTGAAGCTGATCGCCGACGATAGGTCAGCTTTGGGCGTCAAAATTACCAAACCGTTCGAGGTCTGACCGCCATGGCGGAATCTCGGGCGGCGCCTATCCCGGCTCGGGCCTTGCCGGGACCGGCAAGCTGCGCATGGCCGATGTGGCGCGACGGCGAGCGGGCTAACGGGGAATTCTGCGGGGCGGAGGTCGCGCGGGGCTCCTACTGCGCTGCGCATGCGGCCAGGGCTTATACGCGGGTGGTGGCGGAATGACGGGGCGCGTCGAGGTCATTGGCGGCGCAACCCTTTATCTGGGTGACTGCCTCGAACTGATGGGCGGCATCGGCGAGGCCGATCACGTCATCAGCGATCCGTCTTATGAAGACGAATTGCATCAGGCATTCCGGAGATCCGACGATCTTCGGACCGATGGCATTCCCTTCGGCCACGACCTCAAATTTTCCGGGGTGAATTTGCGGCGATCCGAGATCGCCCGGGCGGTTTGCGGTGCATCGCGGGGATGGGTCGTTCTATTCACGCTGGCCGAGGGTGTACGCGCCTGGCGCGACGATCTGCAGGCCGTCGGCGCGAAATACGATACCTGCCTTGTCTGGGTGAAGCCGGATTCGGCGCCGCGCTTCAACGGCCAGGGTCCGTCGCGCGGCTTCGAATGCGCGGTTACCGGCTGGTGCGGCCGGGGCCACAAGCGGTGGAACGGCGGCGGGCGCCGGGGCATCTTCATCTATTCCTGCCATGCCGGGCGGCATGGCGGTCATCCGACCGAAAAGCCGCTGCCGCTGATGTCGGATCTGGTGACGCTGTACAGCAACCCCGGCGAGACGGTGCTCGACCCCTTCATGGGCAGCGGCACGACCGGGGTGGCCTGCCTCAAATCGGGGCGGCGGTTCATCGGCATCGAGCAGAATCCCGAATATTTCGATTTGGCATGCAGCCGGATCGAAGCCGCCTACCGTCAGCCGGATTTCCTGGTTCGTGCAAGCGCCGGAGTGGCGGCGACGCAGGGGGTGCTGTGGTGAGCCGTCCGACTGAGGGGCGGGGATGACCGTCAAGATCATCATCGGCGATGCGCGCGAGCGGCTGCTGGATCTGCCGTCTGGGAGCGTGCAGACCTGCGTAACATCGCCGCCATATTTCGGACTACGAGATTACGGCGTCGCTGGGCAGATCGGTCTTGAGCCGCTCCCCGACGCTTATATCTCTGAACTTGTCGCGGTATTTCGGGGTGTCCGGCGCGTGCTTCGCGAAGATGGGACGCTCTGGCTTAACCTCGGTGATTCCTATGCCAATGATGGTAAGTGGGGCGGCAATGGGAGAGGGAAAAAATCTACAGGGCTCAAGTCGAAAGACCTGATGATGATCCCGGCCCGCGTGGCGATCGCGCTTCAGGCGGGTGGATGGTATCTGCGATCTGAGATCGTTTGGCACAAGCCGAACCCGATTCCAGAAAGCGTCACCGACCGTCCGACATCATCGCATGAGAAGATTTTCCTGCTATCGAAATCGAAGCGCTATTTCTTCGACGCCAACGCTATCCGCGAGGCTGAATCCGTTCCTGATTGGGACGACGGGTCTCGCGTTTTTGGGGGCATAAACAAGAATGGCGCCAACCTCGCGCATGGCGACCGGACAACGGGGCGGATAGCCTCGAAGCGGAAGCGCGGGTTGCCGCCTCGTCACGCGGGCTACGAAACTTGCGACCGGAGCGGACTGGATGATGTGGTCCGTGGCGGAGGCCGCAATGCCAGGAACGTCTGGACGATTGCCACAGGAGCTTTTTCGGAAGCACACTTCGCCGTCTTCCCGCCAGAGCTTGCGAGGCGATGCATCGAAGCGGGATGCCCCGCCAGCGGAACGGTATTGGACCCGTTCGGCGGCGCCGGAACGACGGGCTTAGTGGCGGATCGTCTCGGAAGAGACGTCATCCTGATTGAACTCAATCCCGAATATGCCGGGATGGCGCAGCGGCGGATCGAGCGCGATGCTGGCCTATTTGCGAGCGTGGTGGCGGTATGACCGAGTCTCGCCGGTTTCCCGAAGCGCTGCTCGACGATATCCGCGCCCGCGTCTCGCTGGCGGCGCTGATCGGGCGGGAGGTGGCGCTCACGCGGCGGGGGCGGGAGCATGAGGGGCTCTGCCCGTTTCATTCGGAGCGGACGCCGTCGTTTCACGTGGCCGAGGAAAAGGGGTTTTTCCATTGCTTCGGCTGCGGCGCGCATGGGGATGCCTTCGGGTGGCTGATGCGTGCCGGGCGCTTGTCCTTCGTCGAGGCGGTCGAGGCGCTTGCGGCGGAAACCGGGGTCGAGGTGCCGAGGTTCGATCCGGAGGCCCGCGAGGCCGAGACGCGCCGCGCCGGGCTGATGGAGGCGTTGGAGGCGGCGGCGGTGTTCTTCGAGGCGGAATTGCGCAAGCAGGACGGGTCTGCCGGCCTCGATTATCTGCGCGGGCGCGGGGTGGGGGACGAGACGATCTCCCGCTTCCGCCTTGGTTGGGCGCCGGCGCGGGATGGCTTGCGGCGGGCGCTGGCCGGCGCCCGGTTCCCGGAATCGCTGTTGTTGGAAGCGGGGTTGCTGCGCCGGCGCGAGGACGGATCGGTAGGCGATCTGTTCCGGGAGCGGGTGATTTTCCCGATCACCGACCGGCGCGGACGCGTCGTCGCTTTCGGGGGAAGGCTTCTGGAAGCCAAGGCCGGGGCGCCGAAATATCTCAATTCGCCGGCATCGCCGGTCTTCGACAAGGGCGCCACGCTCTATGGCATCGCCCATGCCCGCGAGGGCGCTGGGCGGGCAGGCCGCGTCGTCGCCGTCGAAGGCTATATGGATGTCATCGCCCTGCATCAGGCGGACCTGCCCTTCGCCGTGGCGCCTTTGGGAACGGCATTGACGGAGCGGCATCTGGCCGAGCTGTGGCGGATGGCGCCGGAGCCCGTGGTCTGCCTCGACGGCGACCGGGCCGGACGCAACGCCATGCGCAAAACCGCCGACCGCGCCCTGCCGCTGCTGGAGCCGGGGCGCACGCTGCGCTTCGCGGTCCTTCCGGATGGGCATGATCCCGACAGCTTGGCGCGCGAGGGTGGCGCCGAAGCCGTCCGCGCGGTCCTCGATGCGAGCCGGACGCTGAGCGTCGTGGTGTGGGATGCCTTGGAGGCGGAGTTTCCGCCCGACATCCCTGAGCGGCTCGCCGCTTTCGACCGGGCGCTGATGGCGGCGGCGGCGAGAATTCCCGATGCCGGCGTGCGGCGGGCCGTGCTGGGCGAGTTCAGGCGACGGCTACGGGAGAGCTTCGCCTTCTATGCACCGGTCGCGCTCGGAAGGAGTGCCAGCAAAATCGCGCCGGAGCCGCGTGCGGTTTGGCTGCGGGAGGAATGGGATGCTGCGCGCGAGGCGGCGGAATCGGGGCCGGTGCGCGGCTGGCTCGAACGCCACGGCATCGCCTGGGACGCGCTGGCCCGGACGGTCGGTGGCGTCGGCTTTGCGCGCGGCAAACCGGCCCGCGGCAAGGTCGAGCGGCTCGAGGACGGGGCGATCGGGCCGGTAGCTTTATGGGAACACGATCCCAAGGGAATCGGGCTGGTAGTTCTGCCGGCCTGGGAAGGCCCGCCGGGCGACGGGGTGCCGCTCGATTTGATCGGGTGGGATCCGCGCGGCGAGGTTTTGTATTCGCGCACCGGGCAAACGCTGGTGCTGGGAGAATCGGTAATCGAGGAGGCGATGGTGTTCGAGGGGCGGGGGTTGTATCGGCGCGTCGCGGTCGCAGCGGCGCCGATGTCATGGCTGCGCCGCACCGCTAGCGGTGAGGAGCCGGTGCTCGTGGTCGATTGGCGGCGGGCGTGGAGCGCGCTCGGCGGGCTGTCAGGGTTGGTGGCCGAGTCGGTGGAACTGGCGGCAATGCTGGATAAGCATGTTCGTCCGCCGCCGCTGCCGCGCCCGGCGATACTGGTGGCGGAAGAGGTGGCGGCGTGAGCGAGCTTGCGGAAAATGCCTTGGCGAAGGCCAAGCCCTATAAGGCGCCACCAAAGACGAGGGGCCGGAAGGGCGCGGCGGGAGAGGATGGGATCGCGGAGGCGGTCGCGCGCATCAATGTCAACCATGCGCTGGTGCTGCACGGCACGACCGCGCTGGTGATGCGCGAGGTGGTCGGCGAATCCGGGCGGCCGGAAATCAGTTTCCAGTTGCCGAGGGATTTCGCGCTGTGGTTCTCGACCGAGAAATTCCAGGTCGATGACAAGAAGGTCGGGATCGGGGCTATCTGGCTCGGCCACCCGGATCGGCGGCAATATGAGGGGATCACCTTCATCCCGGCGGGGTGGGAGCACAAGATCGGCGATGTGATCGAGCCCAATATCGGCGGGGTTCCGGGCTGGTACAATCTCTGGCGCGGCTATGCGGTCGAGCCGGCGGCGTTCGTCGGCGATCCGGACGACCACCTTCCGCACTTTTCATTGCTGGCCGATCACGTCCGCAAGAATATCGCCTTGGGCCGCGAGGATATCGAGCTTTGGCTGTGGGGGTGGGCGGCGCATCTGATCCAGCGCCCGACCGAGCGCGTCGGCGCCACGCCGGTGCTGCAGGGCCGCATGGGGACGGGCAAGTCGGTTTTTGGCGAGCATATCGGCCATCTGATCGGCGACCATTATGTGGGGGTGTCAAGCTCCCGTTATCTCGTCGGGAATTTCAATGCGCATATGGCGAATTGCCTGCTTTTACAGGGAGAAGAGGCGTTTTGGGCGGGTGATGCCGAGGCGGCGGGCGTGCTCAAGGATCTGGTGACGTCAAAGAAACACCTGATCGAGGGCAAGCATCGGGACGCGGTGAATGTCCGGAATTATATCCATCTGCTGCTGACCTCGAATGAGGATTTCGTGGTGCCGGCGGGGCTGGAAGAGCGGCGCTGGGCGGTGTTCAGGGTCGGCGGCGAGAACATGCAGGATTCCACTTACTTCGAGGCGATGCAGCGGCAGATGGAGGGCGGCGGCTATGCGCATCTGCTGGCTTGGCTGATCCGCCTCGATTTGGCGCGGGTCAATCTGCGCGCGATCCCGGCGACGCAGGCGCTGTGGGAACAAAAGGCGGCGGCGCTTCCGCCGGAACAGTCCTGGTGGCTCCTGAAGCTCCGGGACGGCAAGCTTTTGCTCCACGATCACGAGTGGGAGACGGAGGTGGTTACGCGGCTCCTCTATCGGAGCTACTCGCTCTATGCGACGGAGCTTGGCGTGAGGCGGAAGAAGACCGAGGAGCAGCTCGCCCAGGCGATGGCCAAGCTGCTGCCGGAGGGCTACCCGCAACGGACGCGGCCATGGAGGGACGTCAGAACCGATGATGGCAGCACCGTGCGGAGGCGCGAGCGATGTTATGTTCTGCCGCCGCTGACGGAGTGCCGGGCACATTTCTGCCGCCTCGCGAACTGGTCACTGGATTGGGGTGAGGGCGAGGGCGAGGGTGATCCGGATTCCGGCTTTAGGGAGGCGGCGGAGTAAAGCGTTTGGTCCATGTGGTCCATGCGTCGAAAAGTGGGTGGACCAGCGCAAACCGGCGGAAATGCTGGGGCGGTCCATGTGGTCCACCCGGTCCATGCGGTTTGGTGCGTATAGGGGTGGGCGGGTGTGCAAGCGTAATTGACATATCTGCATGGACCACATGGACCACATGGACCAAGGCAGAGAAATCAAGGGCTTTTAGTGGTCCACCTACCCGGTGTTGGGATGGACTGAGGCGGACCAGGGGGAAATCATGGCAAAGCAGCGGCTGGATATCGAGGAATTGCTGATCTGGGCCTATCGGGATCAGGTGGTCGACGAGGCCAAGGGGACGCTGGCCGGGCCTCGCCGGTCGCGGATGGGCTTCGGTATGGTGGGGGATGGGGCGGGCGGCATGGATGATCCGCATCCGGACGCCTTTACCGTTCATGCCGCGGTGCGGCGGCTCTCCATGGGGCAGGCCGGGCTGGTGATTGCCTGCGCCAAGGTGGCGGCGGCGCCAGACTGGTATCCGGGCGCGCGGCTGGTGATGGCGGCGGTCGTCAACCAGGCGGGCCATCCCGCCGGGGTCTATGACGATCGCCGCAACAAGATCGGACATCGCGTGCGCGCGGCGCTGGAACTCGAAACCGGAGAGGTGATCTACGGCGATGGCGAGGCGGTGATGGCGGCGGGGCGGGTGGAGTATCTGGCTTGGCATGAGGCATTGGCGGCGGTGGCGGCGCATCTGAGGGGGCGGCTCGAGGATTTCGAGGCCTACGGCCCAACCTCGCCGCGTGCGCCATGGGAAGAAAATAACTCTCTACGCAAGAAAGTGGCTTGACGCCTCGGATTACGAAAGGGTATTGACACACCTATCGAATGCTCGAAGAGCGCCCGCCCGGTCCCAACCGCGGCGGGTTTTTTGTTTCTGGGGGTGGAATGATGGCTGGAAAGCGCATCGGCAAGCGTCTTCCCTCAATGCCTCCGCGTCTTGGTGTCATCCGAATGGAGCGCGCGGCCTCCCCACCTAAGGTAGCCGATGTCTTCTATTTGTCGCCGGGATGGCGCTCCCTGATCGCAGATATCATCAGGGAGCGAGGGCGTGAGTGTGAGGCGTGCGGTCGGCATCATGATGACGACGGTAAGCCGATCCGAATTTTTGGTGACCATATCCAAGAACTCAAAGACGGTGGCGCAGCTCTCAGTCGGGAGAACATCAGGCTGCTCTGTGGATCCTGCCACACGAAGAAAACAGCGGGAGCGAGAGCGGAGCGGATGGCGAAGAAATGGTGAGCGGCGCGATAGCCGCCCCAATGGGGTAGGGGGGGGGGGGGGGGGGGGTAAATCTTTGGCACCTTGACGTCCGCAACCGGTATGGGCG